>Ga0187862_10004160_pt1 | contig 13895 bp, 11 predicted proteins | sample June2016WEW_10_1_FD_133003 | JGI IMG/M metagenome (GOLD analysis project Ga0187862, IMG submission 133003) | Peatland microbial communities from SPRUCE experiment site at the Marcell Experimental Forest, Minnesota, USA - June2016WEW_10_150 | ecosystem: Environmental > Terrestrial > Soil >...
GAACAGTTCCACCCCCGCCTGATTCACATCGAGCAGTTTGCCGCGCCCGCTCGATATAAAACGCATGTCACCGGCCCCATCGAAAAAACGCTTATACATCATCCCCGCATTCAAATCGGAAACCTGAAAACCAGAAGAAAGAGGATTTTTGTATGTTTCACCGGCCATCTCGCATTCGCCTCCGCAAACCTTCCCGTCTGCTCCGCGCGGTGAGGGACCAACAATAGACTTAACCGTTGGCATTATATCTGTTTTTAGGCACAATTAACAAGAAAAGGGCAAAAGATTGTCAAAACTTGGAAACCGCGTATTCAATCGGTCAAACCCATTCCAACTTCTCCACGGGACTCCAAACCCAGAGAGTCGGGACCGAACCTGTATTGATCTTCCTCCCACGTCCCGAACCTCAGCGACTGGAGTATACTGGCTGCTTTTTCCTCGACTTCGGGTATCGTATGGACTATGGCCCTCAAAGATTTGAGCACCCTCAGCATCTGTTCTTTATGACAAACCGGCAGGACCGGATGTTCAACCAACTGGATTACTTCATCCAACTGAAAGAGGTTACTCGAAGTTATCTGCACGTATGCAAGTTTAGACCACTGTCCCACAAGCTCAACCGGCAAGCCGTCCATCTCCCTGGAAAAGTCGTAGTTCATACCTGTCGGCAATGCATTTGCAAGGCGCTCCAACAAAGACTTGATCTCTGACTGATTCCAAAGGCTGGTCCCGGAAAGCAGTTTTTCCCACTTGGGGTAAATCTTGTTTTTGACCCACTCACGCTCCTGGTGGGGAGAAAGATAAAGTCTTGCCAGTTCTTTTTGTTCAATGAGCAGCCTTTGACTTACGACAAACAGGTCCCCGAAGGAACGCAACTCCGGGAGTTTTTCGCTTAATGCCGCACACAGCTCGTCGAGAAGAGGTCCTTTCCACTCGAGTTCCGGCGCATACTTCCGGAGCAGTTCTTCCCACTTCGCCCGAAGAATGCCGATTTGCGCGTTTATCGCCGAGAACACAAACCCTAGTTTGACCAATGTGTTCCTGAGTTCATGGGCAAGGATTTCGCAGCTTTGGAGACGCTGGCGGGCAAAATGTTTAGTCGCCTGGTAGAGTTTATCCCTGAACCATAAAGAGAGCAGTTCGGAGCCAAGGCTTTCGGATAAATCTTTGATGATTCTGGTCGAACGATCGCCCCGCTTCAATGTCCCGGGCTTAAAGTGGATCTTTATAACGGCTGCAACCGCATTTTCGCTGTCCTGCCAGATCGGGTTTCCCCGCCAATCGACCGGATATTGAATCTTGTCGACTGAATAGCCGTATAGGCTCTTCTTTCGAACCAGCACGGGCTCCATGTGGTATTCATCTTCCGAGTCTCCCGAGAGTTGCTTTCGGACGCTGCGGGAGTCATGCATAGGGTCGTCCGCCGTCCAGCTCGTCTGCTTTTCGACACACCAACCCATTGCTTCAAGGGGGCGGCCGGGCTCGTCCCTGTAATGCTCCCATTCTTTGCCGGGTGGATTGTAATCGGAGACTGCGGGCAACCCCCATTCCAACTCATCCGGATCTTGTTTTCTGGAACCTGAAAGAACGCGCATAGCGGTCAGTTCCGGCATCAGGCCGATCTTGTAAATTGTGCCCTTAGCCGCGCAATCCAGGCATGAAAGGACTGTCTTTATCATCGTCCGACAGGCTGCAACGAACAAATCGTCAGTATTATTTTCCATGCCTTCTCCAGCATATATCTACATATAAGACCAAAAACGGCCGTAATCGGCTTTGCGGCAGTATATCATCATCTGTCAACTCTTCTCCGATACTAAGGTGAAAAACATTTCATATCAAGATAATCGAACATCCCGGGAAATTTCTTAATGCAATTTTTGAAAGCGGGAAGGCGGAAGCAAAAAGCGGGAAGCTTTTACCCCTTGCTCCCAAGGGAATTCACCTGGTGGCCCCTGATCTCGAAATACTCTACGAGGTAAGCCACAGACTGCTGCACGGACTATCCGGTTTAACAGGGAGAATATCCGTGGATAGGTCGACTCGGCTCCTGGCCTTCATGGACGAAACCATAATATACTTTCTCGCGAGAAGTGAAAACGTGGATCGAGATCTCTACTTCGCGGATCGAGACATTCGCAATATTCTTGACAAAGCTATCAACCACTCGGGGCCGCGGTGACATCCGTCCACCTTAAAAATACAGCTGCAGGGGGTGAATAAAAAATAGGATGCTTCCGGCGTCGCTCATGGCATTGTTCCACCACCCTCTTGCGCGAGGCCGATCTCCTGGTATGAGAACTCATTGAGCCGAGCATTGGTGCGTGCATGCTCAATTGTCATGCTGACCAGGTTGCCCCGCTTGTCGAGGTCAACATATATATTTTCGCTAATCTCTTTTGTCTCTGCTACTTCGTGATCTGTAAATTCAACCAGCGCGGTATCAGTATCTGAAAAGTACTTTACCCTCATTGCCGACTCTCCTTAAAGGATCTGTCGAAAAAAGCATTATGAACGGTCTCCTCGTCTTCCAGAAGAATGACCCGAAGAAACTTACTCTCCTCTGGAACCCATGCCCACCTCCGTATTCTGCCATCGGATTGGACTTCGGTCTTTTCAGGGAACTGGATTACGTGGGTTATCCACTCGTCCAGTATCATTGCCCTGTCGGGCCTTTTTCGCATGTGTTCGAAATACCCGGTGGTTTTCAAATCCGGTCCCCTATCCATGGCATAATCGGTGGAACTCAGTGAATACCGCCGGGCAATCACAGCGTCAACGCTACGATCTAATCCAAGCTGCCCTGCACTGGTAAAGCCAGAACCGGCAATGACTCCAGTTTTCAACCATTTAAGCTGGTTAAGACTATACTTGAGGCACTGCGCAGTGTCAATGACGCGGGTCGTCAAGCCCAGAATAGTAAAGATGAATGGTGAAGAGTGAAGCCATAATGGATGAAGAGTGAAGATAATCTGTTCATTCGTCTCACCGGCTTTAGCCGGAAGTTCACCCTTCCAACTTCACTCTTCACACTTCAACGATTCCTCATCAATATTCTACATCATCTTCCCACTCTTGGCTTCTATGCCTGTAGTGCTCCCGTCCCGTCTCCACCTGATACGAATGGTACTGATAGGACGGGCGGTAATAGTAGTAGTACACGGACCGTCGCTCGACAACAACCGGCGCCTCATAAGCCACGGGCGGAGTTCGCACGACAACCACAGGCGCTTCGTAAACGACGGGCGGTGTCCGCTGAACAACCACAGGGGGCGGCGGCGGTCTCCGTTCGACCACCACCGGCGGCGGGGGCGCCACTTCAGGAGGAGCCACGGCATAACCCGGTGGTGGAACATCGATCCCGAAGCCCAAATAAACGCCTCCGGCATAGGCATCCGATGACGTCCAGCAGACAGCAAAACCCAGGGTGATGAAAACTGCCATAGCATAACGCCATACCGAACATCTCCAGTTTCCCACAATCATCCTCCTTTTGTCTGTGACAAGCGCTCGGCCGGCTGGAAAGCCCGCTCCGCAAAAGCATTGATTTAGCCCTTTTTCCAAAGAGCTTCGCCCCGTTCCGGAATTCTTCGAACAGGTGGGAGCAAACGACATGCCACTGGGTCAAGGAGCAAGGAGCAGGAAGCAAGGAGCAGGAATCAATGTGCAAGCAATCGACATTTTGCCGCCTGAATCCGAATTTTACGATATTTCAGCATCACGCTTCAGGCAGCGCCGATAGGTCAAGGATTTGCGGTAACCAAATATTTTGACCGGGCCGACGCGACATAGTATATGCCATGGCTGACATAACGACTATTTGTTAGCGTGTTTGGAATGATACTGTAATCCGAAAGGCTGTTGCTCCGATTTGGAACCATTGCTGGTTGCAAGAAATCTTCGGCGAGTAGACTCCGCCAGGGAGATTCTGAGTGTAGATTATTTCTCCCTGAATCATGGAGAAACCATCGCGCTCATAGGTCCCAACGGGGCAGGGAAAACAACTTTCCTTCTCACTCTGGCCCTGCTCCATCAGCCCACCTCAGGCTCCATCGAACTCGACGGCGTCATCGCCGGCCCAAACAATATTCTTCAGTTGCGCCGCCGAATGGCCGTCGTTTTTCAGGAATCCCTCCTGCTCGATATGTCCGTGCTTGGCAATCTCACTACGGCTTTGCGCATACGCAAAGTGCCCGGAAAAACGGCTCTTGCCAGGGCGCAAAAATGGCTCGACCTTTTTGGTGTAGGGCATATTTCGTCACAGCAGGCAAGATCGCTTTCAGGAGGCGAGGCGCAGCGTACCAGCCTTGCCAGGGCGTTTGCCCTCGAACCTGACCTGCTTTTCCTCGATGAACCGTTCGGATCTCTTGACTATCCCACCCGCAATTCTCTTCTTAACGACTTGGGCAAGATTCTCAAACAGATGCACATGACCGCCCTGTTCGTTACGCACGATTATAGCGAAATCCCTTTCCTGGCGGAAAAGACAGCAGTCATGTACGAGGGCCGTATAAAAAAATGCGGATCAAACCAGGAGATCTTCGGCCAGGATTTTTTTCGGAGAAACTTCTGGAGTCCATGGGCAGATTAAAGTTGGAAGCAGGGAGCGGGAAGCGGGAAGCGCTCCCCGCTTCATGCTACTTCGAGTATCTTTTCAAAAAGCCTGCTGAGCATTTTTCCTGAACCACTTGCTGTTTCTATGATTTCCTCGACCGCCGCCGGCAAGTAGCAATCGGGCAGGTTGACGTTTGTTATCGCCGATATTGCCAGCACCTCCATGCCGGCGTGAACTGCCGTTATGACCTCCATGATCGTGGACATGCCGACGGCATCCGCCCCTGACATTCTCAAAAACCGCGTCTCGGCGGCAGTCTCGAGACAAGGGCCTAGCACTCCGGCATATACGCCTCTGCGGAGCACAATGCCCTCTTTGAGCGCCGTTTTTTCCGCAAGCTCAAAGAGGCGCCTGCTATACGGCTCAACCATGTCAGGGAACCGCAACCCCCAATCATCCTCATTGGGTCCAACCAGCGGGTTCTGCCCGGTAAAATTTATATGGTCCGTTATCACCATCAGGTCCCCTGCCTGGAAATTCGGGTTCAGACCGCCGGCGGCATTCGAAACCACAAGTGTTTTCGTTCCCAATGCCCTAAGGACCCTGATTGGAAATGAAATCATCCGGGGCGAATAACCTTCGTAGAGGTGAAAACGGCCATCCATGGCAATAATCTGCTTTCCCGCCCACCTGCCGCACACCAGCCGTCCTCTATGACCAGGGGCGGTACAGACCGGATGATGAGGTATCACCTGGTAAGGCACCACGACAGCCTTATCGATCTCGTCCACAATGCCGCCAAGGCCCGTTCCAAGGATTAACCCCACTGCCGGTTCGCTCGTCAGGCGTAGTTTTATCGAATCGGCTGCTTCCTGCACCTTGGCTTTTAATTCGATCATCGACGTCCTTCCATAGCTGGCGGAAAATAAACGGGAATTCTTCTGGCGATTATAATAAAATCTGTCTTGCCAGGGTTAGCTAAAAAAATTGACTCAATCAAAATGGAGTGATTACACACACATTCGATGATTGCTTCCCCGTTCAACAGAAAATATTGCGACACTGACTCTATTCCGCAAGTATTTGTGCCCTCCTACCCTGCCGAGCTGCCCATTACCGAATGGCGGGAAAAGATCGTCAGCGCGATCCGCGAACACCAGGTCCTCGTAATTACGGGTGAGACAGGCTCGGGCAAGAGCACGCAGATTCCCAAGTTCTGCCTGGAGGCGGGAAGAGGCCGATCCGGCCTCATCGGCAGCACCCAGCCGCGCCGGATCGCGGCGATCACCCTTGCCGCACGCGTATCTGAAGAACTCGAACAGAACGGACCCAGCCTCGTCGGCTACAAAATACGTTTCCAGGACCGCACCGCCCGTACGACCAGAATAAAATTCATGACGGACGGCATTTTGCTCGCTGAAGCCCAAAGGGATAGAGATTTCCGCTCTTATGACACAATCATCGTAGACGAAGCGCACGAACGCACCCTCAATATAGACTTTCTCATCGGCATTCTCAAACAGACGCTACCGAAAAGACGGGACCTGAAGGTGATCGTTACGTCGGCCACGATCGATCCGCAAAAATTCTCAAGCGCATTCGGCGGCGCCCCAATCATCGAAGTTTCCGGAAGGACCTGGCCGGTTGAAGTCTGGTACCGGCCCGCCGCTCAGATTGAAAATGACGAAGCCGGGGATGTGAACTACATCGATCAGGCCGTGGCAGCGGCTGACCTGTTCAAACTCGACCCCGGCAAAAGAGGCGATATTCTCATATTCATGCCGACCGAGAGCGACATCATGGAAACGGTCCAGCGCCTCGAAGATCAACGCTTTGCGAACACCGCCGTCATGCCCCTTTTCGGCAGAATGGCGGCATCCGACCAGCAAAAGATTTTCGCCCCGATCTCCGAGGACAAGATTGTCGTTGCCACAAATGTCGCGGAGACTTCCATCACGATCCCGCGAATAAAGTACGTAATCGACACAGGACTGGCCAGAACGGCCTGGTACAACCCACGCTCAAAGACTCGCAGCCTTCCGGTGGCGCCAATCTCCAGGGCGAGCGCCGACCAGAGGAAAGGGAGATGCGGCCGCGTGAGGGCGGGCATCTGCGTGAGGCTCTATTCCGAAAGCGAATACCTCGAGCGGCCCCTGTATACGCCCCCGGAAATCCAGAGGGCCAACCTTGCCGAAGTTATACTGCGAATGCTCTGTTTGAAGCTGGGCAAAATACAGGATTTTCCTTTCCTGGATCCGCCCTCTCCCGCCGCTATCAAGGACGGCTTCGCAGTTCTGCGTGAACTTGCCGCTGTTGACGATCACAACAGACTTACCCCCATTGGCAGAATGATGGCCCGGCTGCCGCTCGATCCGCGTATCTCCAGGATGCTGATCGAGGCAAGGCGGGAAAACGCACTCGGAGAGTTGATAGTCATCGGCGCTGCTCTTAGCATCCAGGACCCTCGTGAGAGGCCGCTCGATCGGGAAGCACAGGCCGAGCAGGCGCAGGCTGTTTTTCGAGACCCGCGCTCCGATTTTGTCTCTCTTTTAAAAATCTGGCAGGGCTGCTGGCAGGAACCGGTTATAACCGAAGCCATGCCCGAAGCCCCCGGCCCGAACACCACTGTCCCCCCGGGCGCCCGCGTGAGCCTGGGCGGTAATGCCGGCGGCAGGACTTCCAGCCAGGTTCGAAAGTTTTGCCGCGAGCATTTTCTTTCTTTTCGGCGTATCCGTGAGTGGCGCGATATTTTTTTGGAAGTTCGCTCCATTCTCAACGAACTCGGCGATTTTGTCGAAAATTCCACCCCGGCGGGCTATGACGCCATCCACCGCTCGGTTCTGAGCGGCTATCTCAGCCAGGTGGCTTTACACAAGGAGAAAAACATCTACTCGGCTGCAAGAGGCCGGCAGGCGATGGTATTTCCCGGGTCGAACATTTTCAATAAGGGCGGCCAATGGATCGTCGCGGTTGAACTGGTGCAGACCTCCCGGCTTTTCGCGCGCACGGCGGCAAAAATAGAGGCCGCATGGATAGAAGAGGTCGGGCGGCACGTGTGCAGGTACAGTTGGTCGGAGCCGCACTGGGAGAAGAAACGCGGCCAGGTCACGGCTTTCGAAAAGGCCACTGTCTACGGCCTCACCGTGGTGGACAGGCGCAAAGTCAATTTCGCAGGCTTAAATCTTCCCGAAGCGCGCAAGATTTTCATCCGTTCGGCCCTCGTCGAAGGAGACCTTCCCGGCAGGTACGCCTTTCTGGAACACAATCACGCGCTGCTCTCGGAAATTGAGCAACTCGAGAGCAAAACCCGTCGCAGGGACCTCCTTGTCGACGACGAGGCCTTATTTGGATTCTATGACGCGCGTATTCCGCAAATCGCAGATATCAGGTCCTTTGACAAGCTTATCAAAGACAGGGGAGAAGACGATTTTTTGAAAATGAAGAAGGAAGACCTCCTTCGAACCGAACCTGATATCGGCGCGATGGAGCAATTCCCCGACACTCTAACCGCTAACGGGACCAGGCTTCCCGTTCGATACGCGTTCCGCCCCGGCGAGGATGACGACGGCATAACGCTCACGGTACCGGTCCATACCCTGCCGGTCCTGCCTGCCGAACCCTTTGAGTGGCTCGTTCCCGGTATGCTCCCGGAAAAAGTAACGGTCCTGCTCAAGGGGCTTCCCAAAGGCATTCGCAAGTATCTGGTGCCGGTTAACGAAACTGCCCGGCGCATATGGCAGGAACTTGATTTCGGACAAGGCGACTTTTACCACCGGCTCAGCGAGGCTGTGTTCAATCTTACGGGAATCCGCATCACACCCGGGCAGTGGGACACTGAGCAGTTGCCCGATCACCTCAGGATGCGGTTTGAAGTGCTCGGACCCCGGAGAAACGTTGTGGCCTCGGGACGTAACATCGAGACCCTTCGGCCCTTTGCCATTGAAAAGCATGAGGACGAATTGTGGAATGAGGCCAGAAAAAACTGGGAAATAGATGAACTCAAAGGCTCCGATTTCGGGGAACTGCCGCAGAGCGTGGAAATTGGAACCGATGCATTGGGGATTCCACGGCTTGCCTTTCCTGGTTTGGCTGATGAGCAGGGAAAGGTAGCCGTTCGTCTCTTCGCTGAGCCTGGCCGCTCTGGGGAATCGACCCGCGAAGGGCTTATGCGTCTTTATAAACGGACATTCACCGCCGAACTCAAAGAGTTCCGGAAAGACTGGGCTTTTCCGGATGCATTCGCACCGGGAGTTCATTTCATGGGCGGGATAAAGGAGGCTTCTTCCGCTCTCTATGATTATATTCTGCGAGGCCTGTTCGGATTGGAGTCAGCGCAGCATCCCAACCGGGACGGGTTTCTGGAAAATGTCGAAAGACTGAAAGGCCGTATGGGAATTTTAGGCGATCAGATTCGCACACCCGTTCTTGAGGCGGTGCGGCAGAGGCAGGATACGCGCGCCCTGCTTGACCGGTTTATGCGCATGGCGGGTGAAAACCGGGCTGTCATCGACCGGCTCGCCGTGATCGCCGCAGAGCTTGAAATACTTATTCCGTCCGATTTTCTGTCTCGCTTTTCGGACCGCCGTGTGAGACTTTTGCCACGATACCTCAGGGCGCTTGGAATCCGGGCGGAGCGAGCCTACGTGTCCCCGGAAAAGGACCGCGCCAAAGAAGCTCAGTTCGGTGTATACAGGACCGAACTCGAGGAGATGAGAAAAAGGGTTCTTTCCCGATCGACGCAAGAGGAGCTTGATTTTATAGAGGACGTTACCCAAATGATCGAGGAATTCAAAATCAGCTTGTTTGCTCCCGAAATAAAGACCCTGTTTCCGATCTCGGGCAAACGTATAGAGAAAAAGCTGCACGGTTTTCTTGCATGAACAGCCTGTCGGCCGGCCTGAACCTGGTATTCGACGCTCCCGATTTTCGGGAGAGAGTGATTAGTGTGCTCTCAGAGCGCTGCTGCGCGGAGACCCTTTTTGAAAACGAGGATTGCCGGTACGGCGTGCGCACCTCGAGCGTATTGCTCCTCCTTGGGTCGCTTTCTTCCGGAGAAGACGGCATACCGGAGATCTGCGTTATCCTGAACAAACGCTCAAAGGAGATCAAACAGGCTGGAGACCTGTGTTGCCCAGGCGGGGCCATCGAAAAACTCGACCATTTCCTTGCCCGTCTTCTGGCCTTCAGGGGTTCGAGCCTTTCGAGATGGCCATATTGGAGCGAATTTAAAACAGCACAGCCGCAAAATGCCCAATTTCTCTCGTTGCTTTATGCGGCGGGCCTCCGGGAGGCCTGGGAAGAAATGGGTCTTAATCCTTTCGGGCTTACTTTCCTTGGCCCGCTTCCCACGCAGTGCCTGGTTCTCTTTCGCCGGTCAGTCCATCCGATGGTTGCATGGGTTTCCAACCAGAAACAATTTCGCTTGAGCCGGGAAGTTGAAAGAATCGTGCCGTTTCCCCTGCGCGCTCTTCTCAACCCGTTTAACTACGCCCTCTACAGGAGGAACGTCCCTCCCAATCTGGAGTGGAGATTCAAAGGGTCGACCGTGGAGTTTCCATGTTTCATCTATAAGATCGCAGAGCGGGCCGAACTTCTATGGGGGGCAACCTTCAGGATCGTTACTCAGTTCCTGGAGATGATCTTTGGGTTCAGGGTCCCGGATATCGAAAAGCTGCCTCTGGTCCCGGCAACCCTGGACGAGGAATACATGATCGGACCTCGAAAAACGGCCGGTCCGGGTATATTCGTTTCGTGATAAAGTGTATACTGATTTTAACAGGTCCAATGCGAACCAGACAACCGTAGGTTACCGGCAGGTATTCATGACCAAAACTGGGGACGTCGTTCTCGTATATATGGATAACAACCCGGCTTTTTTCGCCAGAGTCGACGATATATCCGCCGACGTGAAGGCCGGTTGGTTTAACGTGAAACTACTGGTGCTCCAGGTTCCTCTGATGGCGGTAACCTGGATTTTGCGCGAGGCCTATTTCAACGGCCAGGAATTCACGATGGGAGGCCGGCCGATGCGCATTGAAAAAGTGACCGCTGCCGCCGGAGAAGATGCCGAATCCAAGCCTGAGGACACAAGAAAAAATCAGGCAAAACCCGAATTGGTGGTGCAGCAAAAACAAAAAGAAGCAAAAACCGGCAAGCAGGGTAAAGTGATATCGATATCCGATCACAAGAAGAAAGACCGCGAATAATTATTTCTTCCGCTACCCGATATCCATTTCTGGGCCCCTGCCTGAGCAAACTCATCATTCATCATTCATCATTCATTATTCATCATTCATCACCCTCAATCCCTCAATCCCTCTTTTATTATTTTTCGAAATTTTTCCCCCACCACTCATCGTGTCCCTTGAACCACCAGTCTGTTGAATCCGTCGTCAGAATTTCTTCGGCTATCTCTTTTGCAATCGGAGTGATCAGGCGCTGTCTGGCAAAACCTATCCATTTTGTGGCGTAGGAATTTCCGAGGTCGTTTTGCTCCTTGAGCTCCAAAATCAGGTCAAGCTGGTCGGCGTCGTGAACTAACCTGGCTTCGACTGTCTCGGACTCCCTGTACTCTTTGAGAAGATCTATTATCTCCTCCCCGAAGGGAAGTGAGTCGGCGAGATCGGCTATCGCACCGGTTTCGTCTACTGCGACATATCTTTTATTGACATAGTTCTGGTCCCCGGTGCGCGCCTCCGGCAGATCGTGAAACAGGCACATTGAAACGACTTTGAACGGGTCGACGTTTGAATCCATGCGGGCAAGAGCAAAGCCGATCATTGCCACACGGAACGAATGGTCTGCAACCGATTCGCGGCCGGACCCCAGAAACTGGAAACCCGAGCGGGGGGTTTTTTTTAGCATCCCCAGTTCAAAAAAGAAGTTTATGATTTTACCGTAGCCCAATTGAATCTCCTTTGAATTATCGTCCGGCCCCCTTTTGCGGCCATCTCGCAAAGCTTTTAAATCTATTGCGCTTTAAAAGATCGGTCAATGTTGATATATTCCGCCCAAACCATGTAAATTCAACATGCTTCCAAAACTCAGCCGGAGGTTTCAAACAAATGGATAAGCACACCCTTTCGGTGCTGGTTGAAAACGCTCCAGGCGTTCTGACTCGAGTTGCAGGCCTGTTTGCACGCCGCGGCTTCAATATCGACAGTCTTGCGGTGGGTCGCACCGACAGGGATGATGTCTCCCGGATGACCATTGTGGTGGAGGGAGACAAACCCCTGATAGAGCAGGTTACAAAGCAACTCCACAAGCTTATAGATGTTATCAAGATCAGCAATATAACGGAAGACGAATATGTCGACCGGGAACTGGTCATGGTCAAGGTCGCGGCCGAACCCGGCCAGCGCGTTGAGATCATGCACATCGCCGGGATATTCCGGGCTCGTGTCGTTGATCTGGGCAGGAGGACCATGACTTTCGAGTGTACCGGGAATGAGGGCAAAATAAACGCATTCGGAGAATCCCTTCGCCCGTACGGTATCAAGGAACTCGTTCGCACAGGCAAGATAGCCATGCTTCGGGGAAGCAAATTCGTAGCCCTGAGCAGCGGCGCCCCGGCGCTGGAATTGGAAGAAGATTAGAATCGGAGGACCGCAGGTGCAGCCGGTTGCACAACTTTCCGGAGGTGTTTCCGTGGAAATGACAGTTGCAGAGGCCCTGATTGAGTGTCTCGAAAGAGAAAACGTGGAAGTTGTCTTCGGCTATCCGGGCGGGGCAATCCTTCCGGTTTACGACGCCCTGTATCATTCGACAAAAATCAAGCACGTGCTCGTGCGCCACGAACAGGGGGCTGTGCACGCTGCCGATGGATACGCCCGGGTTACCGGCGGCGTAGGTGTATGTATTGCGACTTCGGGCCCGGGGGCCACCAACCTTGTTACGGGCATTGCAAACGCCTATATGGATTCGGTCCCGCTCGTTTTGTTCACCGGGCAGGTTCCTACATTGCAGGTCGGAACGGACTCCTTCCAGGAAGTGGATATCACCGGTATCACGATGCCGATTACCAAGCATAATTACCTTCTCAAGGATCCGCACAAACTGGCGGTCGTAGTAAAGAACGCGTTCCATATTGCATCGACAGGCCGGCCCGGCCCGGTGCTAATAGATATTCCAAAGGATGTGGCTCAGGCCAGGATTACTTTCAAATACCCGTCAACGGTGAAGCTCAGAGGCTACAGACCGACCTATAAAGGGCATCCGGCCAAAATAAGCGAGATCGCCAGGCTCATAACGAAAGCCAAAAGGCCGGTTATCTATGCAGGAGGAGGGATAATAGCCTCAAACGCGTCGGAAGAACTCTTGAAGTTTGCCGAGGCCATAACGGCGCCGGTAACCAATACCTTCATGGGACTTGCCGGCTTCCCCGGCGACCATCCGCTCTTCCTCGGCATGCTCGGTCTGCACGGGACCCGTTACGCCAATCTGGCAATTACGGAGTGTGACCTGCTTATCGGCCTCGGAGCGCGGTTCGATGACCGGGTCGTAATGAATATCAACGACTTCGCGCCGCACGCCACCGTAGTCCACGTCGACATCGATCCGGCGGAAATCGGAAAAGTGGTCGCTACAAATGTGCCGCTGGTCGGCGACGTAAAACTCATTTTGAAGGCGCTCCTGCCGCTTATCGAAAAAATCGACCGTTCCGAATGGCTCGAACGGATCAAGTCCCTTAAAGCCGAATACCCTTTGAGCTACAATCGCGATTGTGGTCTGAAGCCCCAGTTCATTATCGAGCAGCTTTGGAACCACACGAAGGGCGAGGCCATCATCGTAACCGACGTCGGCCAGCACCAGATGTGGGTAGCTCAGTACTACCATTTCAAGAAACCACGCACCCTGGTTTCCTCCGGCGGGCTGGGCTGCATGGGATTCGGCCTACCGGCCTCTATTGGCGCATGTTTCGGCGCTCCTGCCAGTGAAGTCATTCTGGTGACCGGAGACGGCAGTATCCAGATGACCATGCAGGAGCTTGGTACGATGATGGAGCAGGGCCTCAGCGTTAAAATCATCATCCTGAACAATTCCGTTCTGGGCATGGTGCGCCAGCTCCAGGAATACTACTGTGAGGGCCGCTATATGGCCGTAAATTTCTCATTCCATCCGGATTTCGAAATCCTTGCGAAGGCGTACGGCATCGAAGGATACACGTTCAGGACCGAAGAGGACGTAGTCAAAGGACTGCCCGAGGCGCTGCGAAAACCCGGGCCGGCAATTATCAACTGCATTGTCCCATCCGAGGAGAATGTCTTGCCGATGGTTATGGCCGGCAAGGGAATCAGCGAAGCAATTGACTGTGGATAATACCTAAGTGAGCATCGGCGGA
>Ga0187862_10004164_pt1 | contig 13892 bp, 8 predicted proteins | sample June2016WEW_10_1_FD_133003 | JGI IMG/M metagenome (GOLD analysis project Ga0187862, IMG submission 133003) | Peatland microbial communities from SPRUCE experiment site at the Marcell Experimental Forest, Minnesota, USA - June2016WEW_10_150 | ecosystem: Environmental > Terrestrial > Soil >...
CATGATTTCTGCTTTCTCCCTGTTCCCACGAAAAACCACCTTGACGTTTCGGCGAGTTCCTCAGGTCTTGAGCCCTCGCTTCTGTCCGGCGCCCGCCTCCCCTAAGATGACTCCCCCCGAAACACCAAGCCGGGACGAGATCCTGATCTCGCCCCGGCTTGGGCACATTGTTTGTCGTTACTTGTCGGTCACAATCACCGCCACAGTGTTCGTGGTTCCGGGGCCATTACTGGCCTGACTCAAGTCGTTTGTATCAATCCCAGTGACCACAATCGTGTACTGCCCAGGAGGAGTTCCGACATTACCTAGGTGCGTTACCGATACGCACGCTGGTATCGAAATCAAAACCGCCAGCAGCATCCCGAGCAACAACCAACCTGACAGTCTCTTTCGGAGTGAACTGCGAGATCCGAGGCTGATTCCTACAAGCCCCAGTCCAGGCAACCAAAGAGCGTAGAACACTCTGGACGATCGTTGCAGCATAGCGTTCGCTTGCGCCGTGGAAGAGAAGGTCAGCGTGGTGGTGGGCGGCGCGGTCTCGTCGGCGGTCACCGTCACCGAAGTCGGACTCAGGCTGCAGGTTGGCGCCGTGGCGGAGGACGAGCTTACAATTGTGGGGGTGATGCTGCAGGACAGGGTAATGGTACCAACGTAGCCGGGCTGCGGGGTCACCGTTACCGTCGCTGTGCTCTGACTGCCAGCAATAACCGACGCCGGGGCGGCGGTTGCCGCGTTGATTGTGTACGTCGGCGGTTTCAAAGTGATTGCCAGCGCGAATGATTCGCCCGAATCGTCGGTGTCCGTCAAGGTAATGCTTTGCAAGGTTTTGGTGTAGTCCAGAGGGTAGGTGTAGGCGTAAAGGTTGCAAGTCGCGCCGTTGAGGGTGCCGTTGCTGTTGATACGACTGATACCGCCCACGGCGATGGACTCGTATTGATTGGATCCGAAGCCGCACCAGTCACTGAAAGTTTGACTGAACACATTCGTCGAATTATCGGTGTAAGCGGCGGTAACCAGCCCCTTATGGTCCCCATTGACCGCAGTGCCCAAAATGATCAGCGTGGAATATATGGTTTGTTGGTCCGTGGGGAGGGTGATGACGACTCCGGAAGCGGTGAGGTTGACTACGTCTATTGTACATGCAGTGCTGGTCGACGGCCCGCAATTCACTGTATTCACGGGGCCAAAGGTGAACGGTACGTTCAGCGATGGCGGGGTTAGCGTCGGAGGGTTGGCCGTGGACAGCCCCAACTGGTTCGACGAGTACGCGTCCGGGCAATTTGTGTAGGGCGCAGTAGGAGTGCAGTTATTCCCGTTGTCCATACCGGACGTCCCCAGGAACGTTGTTCCCGTGGTGAAGATACCCGCCACGTTGAAAGTGGAGGACAAATCCACCTGCACGTTTTGCGCGCGCGCAGGCATGGCCAAGAACAGAAACGCTATCACGAACGCCGCCACCGGCGCTAAGAACACGGACGAAGACCTTCCTCTTGTAATCATCCTTCCTCCTTCCAACTCCGTTCTAGGCTGCATCTTGCTCATAGCGTGATTTTCCACTCCGCGACGCGCTGCTCGTTTAGAACGTGATCTTTCCCGAAACCCGCAGGTTTCTCGGGAAGTTTTGCTGAGTCATACCCACCGTGCCGAAGCCCGTCCAGTAGGAGCGGCCCGTTGTCTGGTTGTGAAAAAGACTGGGAGCACCGTCGGTAGGAGTGGTATCCGGCCCGCCCAAGAGCACGGAATTCATGGCGTTGAACGCCTCTCCTCGGAGTTCGAAACCCACTCGTTCCGTGACACGGAATCTCTTCTCTAACGAAAGGTCGAGATTGGGCACCGTGGGGTTGCGCACCTCAGCGGTAACGCCCGCAGTGGTGTTATAGGTGTATCCGGTACCGCCGATATGTGGCACGTTGGAGTAACAAGTTTGGATCGCAGGATTGATCCATTCCGCGACGGTGGATTTGCCGGGTGGCGCAAATCCGCAGGTATAGTTAAAGCCGTTGTTGACACCGACGGGAGTGCCACTCTGCGCCGCGAAGGTCCAGCCCAGAACCCAACCGCCCAGCGCGTAGTCCAGCGCCCGAGGCGCCGCCGAAAGGAATGTTCTGCCTTTCCCTACCGGAACTTCATATACGCCAGTCACGGCGAACACTTGGGTGCGGTCATATCCCGAGATCCAATGGATTTCGTTGGCATCCTGGTAAGGATAGCCGTTCTGATAGCCATCCCCATTCATGTTCTTCGACCATGTGTACGCAACGTTGAAAGACAGGCCGTGGGAAGTGCGCTTTGTCAGCTTGGCTTCCAGCCCGTTGTACCAGTTCCTGCCGATGGGAGCATTGTATGCTCCGACCGGCGGGGCGGTCCCATTCTGGCCGCAATACTGAGAGAAAGGCAACAATAGAGCAAGCGCTTGGATTGTGGGCGAGGTTCCGCAACCGCCTGGGAACGACATGGAAACGACTCCATAGTACGGGTTGGGCACCTCCTTGCTATAAACGGAGCTCCCTTGGGCCAGCGCGTACTGTAACTCGGGAAACGTAATCGTGCCGTCATACCACAGCAGCGCGCGCAGGCGACTGGCGTAATTGCCGGCAAACCTCGCATCCAGAATTACTTGGCCCGGTAGTTCGTGCTGGAAACCAAACGACATGACCTGAGTGCGGGGAATCAGACGCTTCGGAGTGTCGATGGTCAAACCGCCGCCGCCCACCCCGGCTAAAGGTTGCCCAACTGAACCCACGGGCGGCAGCAAACCAAGGGGGTACGCAGCCGACGTGGGAAATGGCGTGCCCATGCCATACGGGCCCGCCGTAACGGCTCCCGGTGCTGCCCCGCCCTGATTCGGATCGTCACCCGCGTTTGTTGTTGCCAGATAATTTGTTTGTTGCTGGTACCCGATCGGCGCGCCGCCCTCCAGGCCGCCTCCATACATGAAGCCCCACCCTCCGCGAAACACCGTTTTAGGGCTAATAGCAAAAGCGAAACCGAACCGGGGAGCGATGTCCTTCCAATCTGTGTCATAGGCATTCCGCGGCTGGCCATTCACGTTGGCAACGACGGTGTCGCCTAGAATTTTAGAGATAGAGGCAACATTGATGTTGGCCGCCTGCCACTGAGCTATGTTACTGGCATTCAGGACGTTGGCCTGGAAAACACCATCGCTATTGAGCGGGCTCAGGCAGGTTTGGCAGAAGCCACGGGGCAGTTCGTTGTAGCGCTCCTTAAGCCCCATCTGCACGTCATAGCGTATTCCGAGATTGACCGTCAGCCTATGGTTGATCTTCCAGTCATCCTGAACGTATACATTCCAAGCCGGCTGATAATCAAAGAGCGAATCGTTCCAATTGACGGCGCCATTGCCCGGCAAACCTAGCAGGAAGTCCGCCCATGACGATCCGTTTGGAGCATAGTTGCCGCTGCACCCGGTACCGACCTTATAGCCCGGATTGTTGTCGGCCGCGGGCTGATAGCAGTTGCCGTTGAGTGGGTCAAATGACGTCCACTGTCCGGTAAATCCGAATTCCCCATTGGCGTTGTTTTGGACGGTACCGTTGATGGGATTTCCGTAAGTGAAGTAGTAAATCCCGCCGCCGAAGTGGAGGTTGTGAGCCTTTTTCGACTTGGTAAAATCCGCATCCAACGAAACGTTCGTGGATGCCTCCGAGTCGTTGGTGTTCCCAAAGATATTGCCGGTGCTAATAATGCCACCCATCTCGGGCACATCTTTCAAACTGGTCACGGGTGGTAGTGGCATGTTGAGTCCGAGGATGCTGCTTGGCTGCGCATTCGAGAGAAGTCCGTCCTGGCTGCTGTTCGCGAAACGGGAAAACCCAAGTTTGAAGTCCCCTAAAAGCGTGGGCGAGAAGGTGTGAGTCATGTCCTGCGACGCTGACCAGGTCTCCCGCATGTTGTAATTGCCATTCGCCTCCACCCCCGTGAGCCCATTGAGGCTGCGGGCTTCGTGGCCCTTCTGCCATGCAAAAAAGCTGTACCACTTGGTTTTGTCGCTCGTGTTGTAGTCCACCCGGACCATCGGCTGGTTATAGCTGTAAAGATCCGGGGAAGGGGCATAAAAGTTCGCGACTTCACCAAATCCGCCGATGTAATTCTCGGCGCCTTTGATATTCGGCAGAGGGATGTAGTTCTTCTGCAACATGGCCAGGGCCGTACTGTTGATTTGGGCGGCCGGAATCAGGGCGCCGCCTCCCGTTCCGCCGGTAAAGGGTTTGACGTTTTGGATAAGATTTATGCTGTTGCCGCACGTGCTGGGTGGACCACCGGTAGAAGTGGCGGGAGAGCATATCGCGTTGTTTGGATTGCTCGGGTTAGTGCTATCCCCAGGTTGCCACAGCGCGAGGCCATACAGTGTATAGGGATCCGCTTGGGCGCCGTTGGAAAGAAAACCAGGATCCATGGTCTGGACTAGACCAAAATCAACCCCGGGGTTGCCGTTGTATCCCGGCCGCAGATAGGCGGGCGGCACGTTCCCGGTAATTGTATTAAGAATGGACTGGCGGTAACCCTCAAAGCTGAAGAAGAACCACAGTTTATTCTTGGCGATGGGGCCGCCAAAGGTCCCGCCGAATTGGTTCTCCACCTGCTGTTGCGTAGGCAGTCCCGTGATATACGTATTCGTGGTAGTGTTGGCGTCAAACAAACTGCCGTCTTTGTAGCCCTCGAACAGCTCCCCATGGAACGTATTGGTTCCGTTTTTGGTAACGGTGTTGACGGTGCCGCCGATCGTCCGGCTATATTGAACATCATAGTTTGTTGTCATGACGTTGACTTCCTGGATAGCGTCCAGAGTGGGGGCGATGTTCCAGGTTCCGGCTCCGTTGCTGCCGTAGGTGGTCTGCTGCGTGATATTGCCGCCGTTTAGGGTAAACTGATTAAAGCCGCCCGACGCGTCGGCAGGATTCACGCCGCCGCCGATGATGTACTGATTGGTAACGTCCCACCCTCGTGTTCCAGAGTTCCCGCCCGGCCCAAATGTAGTTTGGGTGAACTGAGACCCAGGCACCGTGCCAATCATCATGTAAACTTGGCGGCCAGCGACCGGGACATTCTCTAGAGTTTTCTCGTCCAGGATCGTTCCGCCGGAGGCGTTCTCGGTTTCCAGCATGGCAGGGGCCGCCGTCACCTCCATCGTCTCGTGGATGGCGCCGACCTCCAGCTTAAAGTTCTGCCCAAAGTACTTGCCCGCGAGCAGTAAGACCTTGTCCTGAACCGCCGTCTTAAAACCCGGTGCGGTTGCCTTCACCGTGTACGTGCCAGGGACGACGTAGGGGATGTAGTAGACGCCAGCGTCGCTGGTTTCACTCGTATAGATCGATCCCGTGTCGCTGTTGACGGCAGTGACCGTGGCCTTGGCCACCACTCTGCCATCGGGGTCTGTGACCTGCCCAGTCAAAGTGGCGCGGAATTCCTGGGCCAGCAAACGCTGCGGAGAGACCAGAAGCAGAAGACATCCGACGGCCAGGCCGACTGCGATCCAGGACCGGAAATGAAGTCTAACACTCGACAAAACCGTCATTGAGATCCTCCTCAAGATTTTCAGTGCTTACTCGCGCCCGCTGCCAGCCTGGCCGGAGAGCCGGCCGTTCTGCTCCCCCGTCTTCCGGAGAAGGTTTTTAGGATGACTTTGCTGCTGTTGAGCATGTGGACGTTTGGCTGCCGCGCCACCCGTGATCGTACCCTGCGCCTCCACCACGCCAAATACCGGGGCAATGGTGTCCGTTTCCACAATGAAACCTTGCGAACCATTGGCAAGAAAGAAGTCGACGTTTTCAGTGCCCGGTGTCGTCCCGCCGACTGCGGCCAGCGGGAAAGCGGGCGTGGTTGTGATCGTGCCGGCGAAGTGGCCGAGATTAATTTGATCCGCCGTAAACGTGCCGGTCAGTGGGCCCGTTATCAGCGTGGCGCTGTTCGTACCGTTGCCTTGGAAGTCGCCCTCGCCGCTAAACGTGCCCGGTGTCGTTGTGCTCACGGTGAAGTCGCCGGTGAAGCCGCCGTCGGAGGAACAACAGCTACCAAGGTTCGATTGATTCGAGAGAAGAATGGCATAGCTGCCGGCAAGGGTCGCAGTAGCCGCGTCGGCCTGAGGAATCATCACCCCGATTGCGTTGCCGTACGGCACCGTCGCGGACGTATTGTTAGCCTCGAACAGCAAGGCGCCTCCGGCTCCGCTGGGGTTGTTCGGGTCGAGCAGGTTGAGGTTGGGATCGGTCAGGTAAATGTTATAGATTTGGCCCGAGGGAGTGGTAAGAGTGCCGCGCGGGCTGCCAGAGATGGAGTATGTGGAACCGGCGATGGTGGGTGTCGTCCAAACCGACGGTGCTGGAGCTCCTCCATCGGCAACGTTGAGATCCATGATCCCGCCGGTAACGTTTCCGTTTCCGTCGGTGGTAAATTGGCCCGCGGCAGCGCTTGAGTCACCGCCAAAGTTATTGTCGCCAAAGCCGAAGTAGCTGAAGACGAAGCCCCCAGTTAAAGCAGCGGTGGTATCGTTAGCGGCGGTAGCGAGGGATCCCTGCCCAAATGCGCTGCCGCCATTGCCCGCGTTACCGGTGTTGGTCCTGCTGGTCAATTGCAGCACCTCTGGCGTCACAATGTAGTACACATACTGCGTGCAGGCAGGCAGCGGAGTTGCGCCGCAAGGGCCGAGAGTGTCCGGGGAGGTACTCAGGGTGATAACACCCCGCCCGCTAGCGTCGGGAGCCGTATACGTTCCGGTGAACGGGAGACCATCTGCGGGGGTCGCGATCTCACTGTTGTAGCCCGTGCCACCCCCGTTATTTCCCACATTTTCGTCAAAGATACCGCCGGTGATGTTGCCCGGAGTAGTCGCGGTCGCGGTGCCATCCGCGGTGAAGATGCCGCCCCAGCTTCCATTCTGTAACAATGCATGGCTATATCCGCTCAGGGTGAAGGAATAGCCACCGGAAACCTGCGACCCGGAAAAGCTTGGGCCCGGCTGCAACGCGGTTTGCAAATCCATGCTGCCGACGGCGCCTATGGTAAGCCCATTGAACTGATCTTCCTCGGCGATCACGAGATGGGAATTCGATGTAGCGGTAATCCCATGGGTTTGGACAATGTTACCGCAGCAACTCGTGTTGTTGAGGTTCAACGAAATGTTCCCGTGGCCGGTCGCATCCAGAGCGTAGGTGCCGGTGACGGAGCCTGTTTTTGTGAGCGTGGTCCAGTAGAGTCCGTTTGCGGAGCCGTCGGCTTCACCGCCGATGACGTTTCCGTTTCCGTCCAGCGTGACGCTGGCGACCATGCCGAGCGAACCATTGCCCGGCAGCAAAACAATCGCGTACTGCTGGCCGACAGTAACCGTCGCACTCGCGCTTTTCGAACTGTCCGCCACCGAGGTCGCCGTGATGGTGACCGTGTAGGCGAGGTTCGTCGTGACGGGACCGTTGGGCGGGGCCACGGGCGCGGTGTAGAGCGTGGTGATCTGGTAGGTGGTCGTCGCGGGGCTAAACGAGCCGCACGCTGCGGCAGGCGCACAACTCCAAGTCACTCCCGCATTGTTCTTGTCGTTGAGCACGGTGGCAGCAAGGCCGGCCGTTCCTCCGGCTATCATGGATTGCGGGGGCGGCTGGATCATTTGCACCGTGAGTGTCCCGCCGGTCGTGCCGGCAGGGCTGTCGACGCCGTTACAGGCGGAGAGGGTTGCGACCGCGAGGATGAGGAGAGACAACGCTAGGGCTTTGCGATTCATTGTTCACCTCGCACAGAATCGAACGGGAGAGGGCTCCCGCCCGCTCGCGCCGTGATTGAGGAAAGGACAACCCGACTAGGTGCCCAATTCATTGTGGTCTCCTTTAGAGTTCTGTGATCGACTGCCGTAGCGAAACGTCATAACCACAGACATGGATGCACCGGAACGAGATGCCTTCCACTTCTTAAGCTGAACACCGGCTGCTACAGCTCACCGCCGGTCGCGCAGCACGCGGCTAGGATTCCAGCGAAACCACTGCGGTTCGAAAGTATGTAGGTAGCAAGCCCAAAAAGAAATAGTAGACATTTAACATTTATTGCACTAACGTAACGTTTCCGTGGAGCCGCTGGATTCAAGATCGAGCGCAGTTCAGACTCGCGCCACTTGTACGATTGTTCACGAACCGGAGGAGCATCTGCGCAAGACCAGTATCGGGCAGGTGCACTTCGACGACGGAACCACGGCTCCACCCCCCGCTCGCCTACGACACCAACTTCCCCGTCTTTGTGTACCCTTGGCGCAAAACCAATCCAGGGAAATAGCTCCCCTGCGACCGCACTGAGACCATCAGGCCTACCCGTGGTCACGCTGTCTTTGCGCCCCATCATGCCTTGAACAAACCGGATTGGTCGGCAGATGTGGAGGTCCTTACCTCACCTTCCTGTTTGGGGTGGGACACGCCGGTATCAGCCTGGTGCGTCATAAGGGTGGGACCGAGGTGCCTTACACCGCGCTGAAACCTAGTGTGCATGGCGGCTATGACATGATGACGCACAGCGTCCTGGCCGCTCTCATGGTGCTGGCCGCGGACCATGCAAAGGGCCCGCTCTCCCGGCTGCTTATCGAGTCCCTGCTCTATGCTTGCCTGGGGCTACTGAAGCCGCCGCAAAAACAGTGTCCGCGCAAGGCGATCCGCACCTATGACTCCATTTGTCTGTATGTGCAGGAGAATTTTCGAAGCTCGATCACGCGGGAGAGCGTCGCACACCATTTCGGTTTAGCTCCAAATCATGTCTCGAGGTTGTTCCGGAAGGAAGCTTTCGTGGGGTTTAACGATTACCTGAACCTCATGGGGGTGAATCGGGCCAAGTTCATGCTGCGGAACTACGGTATAACATTTAAGGAGATCGCTGCCAGGTTCGGAGTTCATTCGAGTTGCTGGGCCAAGTACGTCACCATCTCACGAGCGGTTTTGACCGCGAGCAAATGCGCCCGGAACTCATCATTCATCAGCTTCCGCGCCAGCATGGAGAACACCTGCATATGCCGGCTGGCGCTGCCTTGGTTGCGCAGTGCGATAAGAACGATCATGCCCACTGGTTCGCCATCCACCGAGCCCCAGTCGATTGGCCGATTAGGCCGTAGTATACCAATCGAGTCGCTGGTGACGGCCTCCGTCTTACAGTGTGGAGCGGCAAATCCATAGCCCAATCCAGTGGAGTATACGGTTTCGCGGGCCCATAAGCTTTCTTCCAGCCGATGCCGGTCTTCTGTCCGGCCAGTGACATAGAAGGCATCCACGATTTCCTGAATTACTTCTTCTTTGCTTTGGCTGGTGCTTTCTAGCAGGACCAGTTCCTCGCTCAACAAAGGCTGTGCCGCTCCCAGGGACTGTTGGCGATCCAAAACATCATCAACTTCCACAGCGTGTACGCAGGCGATGGCCCGGTTCAGGATGTTCTGGCATTCAGCGGCAAGCAGTTTGGAGATTCTCCTCTTGCATTCAGGAATTTGTGCGGCCGGAAGGCTGATCTCGTCCAGTCCCAGTCCTAAAAGCAGGGGCAGATAGCGGATGTCTGCTGCCATCTCTCCGCACATTCCTACCCATTTCCCAGCTCGGTGTATTTGATCCACGATCTGTTTCAGGAAACGAAGGAAAGCAGGCTGACGTACTTTGGAAAGCCCCGCGACCTTTGGATTGCCACGGTCGGCAGCGAAGAAGTATTGACTCAGATCATTGGTTCCGATACTGAAGAAATCTATCTCCGCGCATAACTGGTCGAAAATGAAGGCTACCGAGGGTACTTCAACCATGATGCCGATCGGAATATCCGCTTGGAAAGCGACGCTCATGATCGTAAGCGACTGCTTGGCTTCGGAGAGCGCAGCTTTGAATTCAAGGACCTCCTCCAGGGACGAGACCATGGGCGCCATGATCTGAATGCATCCCAATAGGGATGCGCGAAGAATCGCGCGCAGTTGAGACTGCAAGAGTTCCTTGTGCTCTGCATATACTCGCACGCCACGATATCCGAGGAACGGGTTCTCTTCCTGGGCCAGACCCAGATATGGCGCTGGCTTATCGGCACCGATGTCGAAAGTGCGAATGATGACGGGCCGTCCGGCGGCAGTGCGTGCCGCCTCCGAGTAAATTGCAAACTGCTCATCTTCTGACGGTGGCCTTTCCCGCTCCAAAAACAACATCTCTGTCCGGAACAATCCAATCGCGTCTGCACCGTTCGCGAATGCCTGGACTACCTCCTCGTGCGATGACGCATTGGCAGCTACTTCCAAAGTCTTGCCGTCGCTGGTAATAGCTGGGCCGGTGGCATGGCGGGCCACAAGTTCACGGCGCCGTTCGAGCGTCGTCACCTCGTGTTCGTAAAACCTCTGCACTGGATTGGCGCTGTTAGAGACAACGAAACCTCGATTTGCGTCCACCACGACTTCCTGTCCTGGAGAAAACAATACGCGGGCGTTCTTCACGCCCACTACCAGGGGAATTCCGAGTGAGCGTGCCAGGATGACCGCATGTGAGGTTGTGCCCGAATGCTCCAGCACGATCGCCTTCAAATAACGGCGATCAAGGGCAAGAAGTTGCTGCGGAGCAAGAGCTTCCGCTACGACCACAGAGGGTTCATGCAGGTCGGCCGCAGATACACGAAGTTCTGCGCCGTAGATCTCACCGAGCAATTGCAGGCAGATTTCCTGAATGTCCGAAGCGCGCTCACGAGTGTATTCACTGGCCGACTGGCGCAGAACAGAGATGAAAAATTCGCCGGCTTCCATAACTGCCTGGCCGGCGGATTGGCCCTGCGAAACTTCTTCAGCCAACTTCTCGGAGAGGGAGACATCGCTGGCGATCGCCAGGTCCGCTTGCAGTATGGCCGCAGCGGTGGGGGAAATTGCGTGCGTGAGTTTGTCTCGAATTCGGCCGCAAACCGTGGTGAGGGCCCGCTTAAGCCGCTCCAGTTCCTTTTCTGGATCGGGGGCAGGCTTCGCCTGCAAGCCGCGCGGCAGCGCCATCCCGCTCACGATTACCACCTTCCCACGAGCAAAACCGCTGCTAACCGGCAAACCGAAGGAGCCGGTTACTCCTGCCGCCTGCAAAACGCGGGGGAGCGTCCGGCCCCGGGCGAACCCATCGCCACCAGCCAGCGGAACATCACACCCAGGGAGAACCTCGCCAATAAATCGTTGCAATGCTGCGTGAGCGAACTGCTCATCCGGGCCGCTCACTTGGACAAAACAGCAGTCGCCGTGCCGGACGTCCGCCGAAATGATCGCCAACACGCTCCTGACCTTCGCGATCGCGTCGTTCCGCAGATTGGTCAGAATGCACTCGGAGGCAAAAGTATTCGCCACCTCCGCCAGATGGCTTGCAGGCCGGGCATGGATGCCGTTGGACAGAGAACAAACGAATGTAAAACTCAGCGATGTGCTCACCCTTTGCCTCATATTCAGCGTTGGATCTTTGCGAAGATGCCCTCCGGGTTCTTCAGCGCTTCCTGCAATGAGACCTGAATGACCTTGACGCCGTTGAATCGTTCCCGCCCTTCCACCTCAATGTCAACAGCGAAGATTACGATCTGCGCCCGGCGGATGTCGTTTTCCGTCAGCTTGTTCTCAACGCCCATCGCGCCCTGTGTTTCTACTTTGATCTCATGGCCAAGGTTCTTCGCGATCTTTTCCAATCGCGCGGCTGCCATGTAGGTGTGGGCGATGCCTGTCGGGCAGGCGGTGACTGCGACAATTTTCATGCGGCCTCGTCCCTGCGCTCCGTCATCTTCTGAGCGCGAGCTTTCAGCAGAACAGTTAAAATTGCGGTTACAAGCGTACCGGTCAAGATCGCGAACACGTACATCAATCTGTGGTCTACTACGGGCAGGACAACGGGGCCGCCATGTGGAGCGTGATCTCCTACTCCCCCAACCATCGCAACCACCGCCGCTACCGCGGAACCAGCCATGATGCTTGGTATAACCCGAAGCGGGTCTGCGGCAGCGAAGGGAATGGCGCCCTCCGTAATGCCAATCAGCCCCATTACGATCCCAGCGAGGCCCGCCTCCCGCTCTTCAGTACTCCAGAGATTTTTTCGGAGCAGTGTGGCTAATCCCATCCCTAAAGGAGGCGTACAGATGGCGGCAGCGCAGGCTCCCATGACCTGATAGTTGCCCTCCCGAATCATGGCGGCCCCGAAGAAGAATGCAGTCTTGTTGACCGGTCCACCCATGTCAAAGGCAATCATCGCGCCCAGAAGCAACGCCAACACAACATTGTTTCCCGTGCTCATGCTCCTCAAAGCAGAAGTGCCGTGCTCCATCAGGAGCGCAATGGGACCCCCCAGCACCTTTATCATGAGCACGCCGATTAGAGCACCCGAAACAATGGGGATCACGAGAATCGGCATAATCGGGCGAAGGTGTTTCGAGACGGGCACCTTTTTGAGCGCCTCGACCAGATAACCCGCCAACAGCCCCACCAGCATCGCCCCCAGGAAACCGGCCTGAATCTCGGCGGATAAATAACCTCCCAGAAATCCAGGAAGCAAGCCGGGCTTTCCGGCAATCGAATAGGAGATATAGCCGGCCAGCACTGGCAACATCAGGGTTAGCGACAGAGTTCCGATGTCCCAGAGGAGCTTCAGTCGCGGGGTGTGGGAAAAATCCGGACCGGCAGGAGTCATCGGAGCAAAGGCGATGGCGAAGGCGATCAGCATGCCCCCACAGGCGATGAACGGAATGGCAAAGGAGACGCCTGTCAGTAAGTGCTTGCGCAGGTTTGTAAGCAATTCAAGCATTCAAGTATGGTCCCCCAAGGCGCTTGCCAGGCATTGTAATCGGTTCATCCCTTTCGACAAGAGCGCCTTGGCGGTATGCGGACTCTCCGACGCCAGTTACGAAGCTGACCGTCACCGGGTTCTGCAGTTCGGCTAGTATCTGCGATTAGTCCTACTCCTGAAAACGGGAGAGATGGAACGTTTGCTGTACTCAAGTAACCTTTTCATGGGACAGCGGTCCGCCTGCGCTGCCAGATGTTGGCCGGACTAGTCCGTGGTTGAACGGCTGTGGCGCATTGCGCCCGGTATTCGGTTGGCGTGACATTACAGATCTTCTTGAAGGCCCTGCAGAAGTAAGCCGCGTCGTTGTAGCAGCAGTCGGAGGCGATCTCCTTTAAGGTCACACTGTAGTTCTGCAGCATGAACTTCGCGCGATTTATGCGCACCAGGTTCAAATAATCGTTGAAGCGCATGAGCCCTTCTTTCCTGAACAACCGCGAGACATGGTTTGGGGCCAAACCGAAGTGGTCTGCGACGCTCTCGCGCGTGATCGGACTGTGGAAGTTCTCCTGCACGTACAGACAAATGGATTCGTAAGTGCGAATCGCCTTGCGCGGCCAGCGCTTCTGCGGCGACTTCAGGAGCCGCAGGCAAGCGTGCAGCAGCGATTCCGTCAACAGTCTCACGAGAGGACCCTTGGAGTGGTCGGCCGCCAGCACCATGAGAGCCGCAAGGATGCTGTGTGTCGGCACGTCATAGCCGCCGTGTACGCTGGCTTTCAGTGCAGACGAGGGCAGCTGAGTTCCGCCTTGGTGGCGCACCAAGCTGACCCCAATCTGCTTCGCGCCAAAGAGGAAAGTAAGCACTTCAACAGGGCCCGACCAGTCGGGCTTGTTCCAGGCGTGATCCGGCACAAACACCGCGTGACCACGAATCGGCTTGATGATTTTCGCGCCGCCGCCGGAGGCAATTTCCATAGTGTGGCATCCGGAGAGCGTCACCGAAAGACGGGCAAAATTGGTGACGTAAGCGAGCGCGGGCGGAGCCGTGCTGCCGTCTCCGAAATGCACGTGCCGCACCCGGGTGTTGTGAAGGAAGTTTTCCAGCTCGCGAATAATGATCCGATTGGGGGAAACCAGCAGGGCCCTCGTGCTCGCATTC
>Ga0187862_10004166_pt1 | contig 13883 bp, 13 predicted proteins | sample June2016WEW_10_1_FD_133003 | JGI IMG/M metagenome (GOLD analysis project Ga0187862, IMG submission 133003) | Peatland microbial communities from SPRUCE experiment site at the Marcell Experimental Forest, Minnesota, USA - June2016WEW_10_150 | ecosystem: Environmental > Terrestrial > Soil >...
CGAGGATCTGGCCTTCGAGCAGTGTGTGGTTCATCACCACGCCACAATCGTCGACGGCGGTGTAGTTCACCACCTCCGTCATGCCGGTCTCGGGGTCGATCTCGACCTCAGCCACATGGGCGCCGGATGGGAAGGCGCGAGTCGCGGCCAACCCGGTCATGGTGTCGAGCGCTCCATCGCTCGCCAGTGTCGTCAGCTCGACCATGCGGTCGGTGCCGGCGACCCGGTAAGTGCCATCGCCAAACTCGATATCTGCCACGGCGGCTTCCAGCGCATCCGCCGCCAGAACTTTGCCCTTTTCGACAACCTCACGTGCCGCCACCAGGCTGGCAGCGCCATGCGACATCATCGACCGGGATGCGAAGGCACCGCCACCGCTCAGCACGGGTCCCTCCGGGTTGCCGGCAGATAGTCGCACACGTGTCGGGTCGATTTGCAGCACACGGGCGACAATTTCCGGATACACCGTCTCGTGCCCTTGGCCGTTCGAAGTAACGACGGTGTGCAGCACTACGTGCCCATCGGCGTCAAACGTGATCGCGACCTCATCTTTCGGCACCACTCCGCCGGATGGTTCGACAAACAACGCGCAACCGATCCCGCGCAGTTTGCCGCGCGAGGTCGCATCAGCGCGCCGGGCCGCAAAGCCGCTCCAGTCGGCGAGAGCGAGCGCCTGGTCCAAACCAGCGCGATAGTCGCCGCTGTCATACTCGGCAAACACCGCTCCTGCGGGCACGCGGTAGGGAAAAGCATCCGTCGGGATGAGATTGCGGCGGCGCAGTTCGATCCGATCGATCCCGCTCCGGCACGCCGCCTCATCCACCAGGCGTTCGACAATGTAGGCCATGTCGGGCCGGCCGGCACCGCGATAGGCGGTGATCGGCACGGTGTTGGTAATCGCCAGGCGATTTCGGCCGTAGACCGCTGGGATGCGATAGCAGCCGGTGGCCATGCAAGCGGGGTTCAGCGTGTTGATCAACGGACCGGTGGCAACCGGATGGACGCCCTGATCGGCGAGCCACTCGTGACGCAGCGCGAGAAATTTTCCCCGTTCGTCCAGCGCCAGCGCGCCGGTCATCACAAGGCCGCGGCCGTGATAGTCCGAAAGGAAAGTCTCGGCGCGGCTGGCGACCCAACGCACTGGCCGGCCCGTCACTCGTGCCGCCAGTGCCAGCGCCATATGCTCCGGATACGCTGGGCCGCGGATGCCGAAACCACCGCCGACGTCCTGCGCGCGAATGCGGATGCGCTCTGGCAGCAAGCCGCTTTGCGCGGCCACGCTGTCGCGCATCGCGGTCATGCCCTGCGTGCTCGTCCACAGATCCAATATCTCGCCGTCCCAGCTCGCAAGGGCGGCTTTTGGCTCCATCGGATTGCCGACCACCCGGCTGCTCGTCAACGTTAGCCGCACGACATGAGAGGCGGCGGCAAAGGCAGCGTCCGTCGCAGCCTCATCGCCGTAGTCGAAATCGAAGCAGAGGTTACCCGGTACGGCCTCATGGATGACCGGCGCCCCCGGCGCTATTGCAGCCGCGGCGTCCGCCACCGCCGGCAATGCCTCGTACTCGACCGCAATGCGTTCAACCCCATCCTGGGCCTGGTGTGCCGTTGCGGCCACCACCAGTGCCACCGGCTCGCCGACGAAGCGGACGCGATCGGTCGCCAGTACCGGGCGTGGCGGCACACGCAGCGCCTCGCCTCGGCCTTTCACCGGCATCATTGCTGAACCGCGGTCGAACCCGGCGGCGACGGCGTCAGCACCGGTCAGCACGGCGATCACCCCGGGTGCCGCCCGCGCGGCCGATGTATCGATCGAGCGAATGACGGCATGGGCCTGATCGGCGCGCAGGAACGCCGCGTGCAGCTGATCCGGCCGGTTCCAATCGGCGGTATAGCGACCCATGCCCGTCAGCAGGCGGCCATCTTCCCGCCGTCCTTTGAAATCAGCTGCCACCGCCGGCCTCCCGATCCAGGTTTCCGGCCGGGTATAGCGAAGTGCGATCGTGAGCACATGGGCGAACCGCCGGCGCCGATAACGTTGGTCGGGCAATCCACCGCGCTTCGGCACCGGGATCTTCGGTCCCGTCGACCTGACCTGATGTTCCTGCTGGATACCAACGTCCTGTCAGAACTCCGGCGTCGCGAGCGAACCAATCCGGACGTCGCCGCATGGGCCGACAGCGTGCATCCCGCGGATCTGTTCCTGTCGGCCATCACTATGCTCGAAATCGAAGCGGGCTCCTTGATGCTTCAGCGTCGGGACGAACTTCAGGGAGCCACATTTTGGGTCTGGATCGACAGTAAGGTTCTGCCGGCATTCGATGGCAGCATCCTGTCTGTCGATACGGCGGTCGCGTAGCGTGGTGCCCGGTTGCACGTGCCCGATCCAACGGCGGAACGAGATGCGCTGATCGCCGCAACGGCCTTGGTGCACAAGCTGACAGTTGTGACCAGCAATGTGATCGACTTCGAAGCAATGGGTGTCGATCTGTTGAACCCCCGGGATTGATGCGCTGGGTTTGACCCGCGACGGCGAGCTTATCACGCCGGTACAAGACTTATTCTATCATCCGTCGCGATGATCCAGCCCAATATCGAGCACCTGCGCGCTGTGCGTCAGCCATCCTGCCGACAGCAGATCGACCCCTGAGGCCGCGATTGGCGCCGCCGTCTCCGGCCGGATGCGGCCGGAGGCTTCGGTAATCGCCCGCCCGGAGACGATCGACACCGCTTCCCGCAGCATTTCGGGGCCCATGTTGTCCAACAACACGGCGTCAACGCGAAGTTGCATCGCCTCGCGCAGTTGTTCGAGCGTATCGACCTCGAGTTCGATCTTCACCAGATGTCCGACACCGGCTCGGGCGCGCTCCACGGCCGGCTTCACGCCTCCGGCGATGGCAACGTGATTGTCCTTGATCAGCACCGCATCATCGAGGCCAAAACGATGATTCGATCCGCCGCCCACCCGCACCGCATATTTTTGCGCCGCCCGCAGTCCCGGCATCGTCTTGCGTGTGCAACAAACCTGCGCCTTCGTCCCCGCAATGGCATCGGCAATGCCGCGCGTCGCCGAGGCCACGCCGCTCAAATGCGACAGAAAATTCAACGCGACCCGCTCGCCGGTCAAAATGCCGCGCGCCGGACCCGTTACTGTTGCGATCAAATCCCCTGGGCTGAGCCGGCTGCCATCCGGCAAGGTTATCTTAGCCTCGATGCGCGGATCGATCAGCCGAAACGCCCACAGCGCGAAATCCAGCCCGGCCACGACGCCCGGCTGCCGCGCCACCAGCGCGCATGTGGTTCGGGCATCGGCCGGAACAATCGCGTCGGTGGTCAGATCACCGGCGCGGCCGAGGTCCTCCAGCAGCGCCGCGCGCACCACAGGTTCGATCATGATCGCCGGCAGGGGTGGAACGGACATTGTGGCAACTCCTGTTGAGTCCATGGTTGGCGGCGCGGACCTTACGACCGGATGCAGGTCCGTGTTCCACGGGGCGGCCTCGTGGGTCTGCTGCGATACCGTCCCGCGAAAACATCCTGAACGTCGAACCAGGAAACCGCGCTGCCGGCAGGGTGCAGGGTTTGCCGCTCAAACGACCGCGAGCATCCGCATCCTTAAACGACCGCGAGCATCCGCTCGACCGAACGGCGCGCAGCAGCGGCGAGGTCGAACGGGATCGTCACCTCATGCGTCATCGTCTCCAGCGAGCGACGGATTTTCGGCAACGTGATCCGCTTCATATGGGGGCAGAGATTGCACGGTTTGACGAAGTTTACCGACGGATGATTGATCGAAACATTGTCCGCCATCGAACATTCCGTCAGCAACACGACCCGCGCCGGCTTTTCGCGTCCGACATAGTTGGACATATCGGCCGTGGAACCGGTGAAGTCCGCCTCTGCGACGACGTCCGGCGGACATTCCGGATGGGCGAGGATGATGACGCCAGGGTAGTCCTCGCGCAACGCACGGACTTCTTTGGGCGTGAAGCGCTCGTGCACCTCGCAATGGCCGGCCCAGGCGATGATTTTGACGTGGGTTTTTGCGGCGACGTTTTGGGCGAGATATTCGTCGGGCAGCATGATCACCTCGGGAACGCCAAGCGACTCTACGACCTTCTTGGCGTTGGCCGAGGTGCAGCAGATATCCGACTCAGCCTTCACCGCAGCGGACGAATTCACGTAGGTCACCACCGGCACGCCCGGGTGCTTTTGCCGCATCAATCGCACATCCGCCGCGGTGATCGAGGCAGCGAGCGAGCACCCCGCCTCCAGGTCCGGGATCAACACCGTCTTGGAAGGGTTCAGCATTTTGGCGGTCTCCGCCATGAAATGAACGCCGGCGAGCACGATGACATCGGCGTCAACCGTCATGGCTTCCCGCGCCAAAGCGAGGCTATCGCCAACGATGTCGGCGACACAGTGGAAGATCTCCGGCGTCTGGTAGTTATGGGCCAGGATCACGGCGTTCCGCTGGTGCTTCAACGTCAGGATGGCGTCGATGTCGTCAGCGAACACCGGCCACTCGATGGGCGGGATCACGGTCTTGACCCGCTGATACAGCGGTGCGGTGCGTTCCAGTGCGGCTGCCATGGACATGGCTGGGTATTCCTCCGAGTTATGCTCTAAGTGAGCATTTCCGGGGCTTATGCTAGACCTGAGTATAAGTTTGTCAAGCGCGTTTTTGCCGGGACGCCCAGACGACGGCAAGCCGCCGCTAAACCTCGGCAATGCGGCCATGGCGGCGGGGGAGGTTCCGTAGCGATCCGGCGCGCATAACGCTGGCATCTGGGCCGGACGTAGCCTAACGTTCGTTGCTCTTCGTCCTACGGAGGCCGAATGCAGACGCGAATACTTTGCCAGGTAATCGTCGCGGGTGTGATAGGCGGTTACTGCATTCCGCTTGGAGCGGAACCTCCCGAGGGGGCGGACCCGGCCCTGGCGCCGTGGTTCAAAAGCCTACGGCAACCGGGCACAAATCAGTCCTGCTGCGATATGGCGGATTGCCGCACGGTGCAATATCGCAAAGCCGGCGATCACTTTCAGGCGTTCATCGGGGACGAGTTTCCGCGTTGGGCGAACGTCCCGCACGCCTGGGTCGATGTGCCGAATGCGAACGTTCTGCACCGGCGCGACAATCCCACCGGCGAGGGGATTGCATGCTGGTTTCAGGGTCAGGTGCTGTGTTTCATCGAAGGCAATGGCACCTGATGCCGTCATCTGAGCTGATCGCGTTGCAGATCAGTAAGAATTTATTTAAAGAGAAAGATCGAGGTACCGAGGAGCAGAGATTATTCCTTGTGTGCGGCGTACGGGCCTGGCCCGATCCAATTCGAGCGGAACCTACCGGGGGCGGCATCGGCCGTTATGTCGGGCCTTGCCGCGAGTGCGACGAGATCTGAGCTGGTCGATAGCAAAACCGCGCCTGGGACACGACCGATGCGCCGCTGTTCGGCCAGCGTTACGCCGACCGTACCAGCGGCAACTTGCTACCGACCACGGATCGTTCTGCCAGCACCTCGCGCCGGAAGCGAAACAACTTCGCTGGCCGGCCGCCGGTCTCGGTCGCCACCTCGCCGGTTTCCTCCACCAGGTCTTGCTGATCGATCAGCCGGCGAAAGTTCTGCTTGTGCAACAGGCTACCGGCCAGTGCCTCGACCGCTCGTTGCAGTTGCAGTAACGTGAAACTCGTCGGCATCAGTTCGAATACCACCGGACGATATTTAATCTTGGCGCGCAGCCGGGCAATGCCGGTCGCCAGAATGCGGCGGTGGTCGTGCGCCATCGGCTCGCCGGGTACGGCGCCATTCGCGCCGCCCTCCGGCACCAGCCTTGCCTCCCAGAGAGTCTCGTAACGCTGCAGGATCAACTCCTCATTCCAGCGCTCGTTTTCCAGGCCAAAATTGATCGCCACACGCCGCCAGCGCTGCCGCCGCGTGGCCGCGTCCGGCGCGTCCTCGGTCCAGGCAATCAGCCCCTGCGTAAAATTGTCATCAACCAGGCTGGACGCCTTCCGGCGATCTTCCCACGGGAAGAACCGGTACCAGTCCCGCCAGCCGACACCGGGATCGCCTGACACCGGAGCTTCCTGCGTCAGGCCGAGATAACTGACCGACACGATCCGCCGGTCCGATCCGCCGGTGCGGCCAGGATCGGCGAAGGTATAAAGTTGCTCCATATAACCCAGAGGATGATGGGTCTGACGCTCAACCCAGGTGCGCAGGCTGGCCTGCAGCGAACGCTCATTCGATTCGAATGGGCCGGAGGGCAGCGCCCGGCCTTTGTCGATTGTCAGAACGCGAGGTTGTCCGCTGGTCACCGCAACGATGACGGCAATCAGCTCGGCGGCGACGGAGGCCGCCTCATGCTCCACGCTGAGGACTGGCATGGCCTGGTCATCGCATGCTGCGCACTGCGTCGCCAGAGAAAACATCGCGATAGCCCGCCCGGCCATGACCTTCGGGGGTGACCCCCGGCATGACCCCCCGGCATGACCCCCCGGCATGACCCCCCGGCATGACCCCCCGGGCATGACCCCATTGGCGAACCCCGGCTGCGGGTGCGATAAAGTCGCGTGATGCGCGCCCTCTATCACCTCCCGCTGTCGCCCTATGCTCGCAAGGTCCGTCTCGTGCTGGCCGAAAAGCGGCTACCCGTCGAGCTACATATTGAGAAACCCTGGGAACGGCGGCCGGAGTATCTGGAACTCAACCCGGCCGGAACGGTGCCGACCCTGGTTGAGGACAACGGCATGGTGATCCCGGACTCAGCAGTGATCTGCGAATACCTGGACGAGGCCTATCCGGAAAATCCGCTCATGGGCGACACCATCGTCGAACGGGTCGAAGTCCGCCGCCTCGCTGCCTGGTTCGATGGCAAGTTTGCCGCTGAGGTCACGCAAAACCTTCTGGGCGAAAAATACATGCGTCAGCAGGCACGCCGCGGCAACCCGGAACCGGCCGCCATCCGCACCGGCTACACCGCCCTTCGGTATCACCTCGATTACCTGGGCTGGCTCGCGGAAAATCGCGAATGGCTGGCTGGACAGAACCTGTCGCTGGCCGATTTCGCTGCGGCGGCTCACCTGTCGTGCCTGGACTATATCGGCGACGTCGACTGGCGGCTGTCCAAGCCGGCGAAGGACTGGTACGCCCGGATCAAGTCGCGGCCCGGCTTCCGCACCTTGCTGACCGACCGGGTGCCCGGAATGAACCCACCCGAGCATTACGTCGATCTCGACTTCTGACCGTTGCCGGAAACGCTGTCACACTTCGTTTCCGCAGCCGGTCAACTGCAACTGCAAACGATGCCTGCACAGGAGACAATGACATGGCCGTAACCGCTCAATCGGTGCCGATCCTGAAGGACAACTACGCGTGGCTGCTGCGCGATACCGAAACCGGCGCCACCGCGATCGTCGATCCGGCCGAGGGCCCGCCGATCATTGCCGCGATCGAGGCAGCGGGCGGACGGTTGGATATGATCCTGCTTACGCACCATCACGGCGATCACATTGCTGACGCCGACGTGGTGCGGGCCCGGTTTCCGGGTTGCAAGATGGTCGGCGCGGCAGCGGATGCGCACCGGCTGCCCAAATTGGACCAGGCGGTGCGGGAAGGCGACACGGTTCAGCTTGGCAACGCAGTGGGGAGAATCATCGACACGCCCGGTCACACGAGGGGCCAGATCAACTACTTCTTCCCGAGCGGGCCGATCCTGCTATCCGGCGACACGTTGTTCAGCCTGGGGTGCGGCCGGCTGATCGAGGGCACCGCAGCGGAGATGTTCGCCAGCCTGAGCAAGCTCGCCGCCCTCCCGGACGACACGTTGGTGTGCTGCGGCCACGAATACACCGAAGCCAACGCGAAGTTCGCCCTCAGCGTCGATCCGGACAACAAGGCGCTGCAGGAGCGCACGGCAGAGGCGCATCGGCAACGTGCCGCCGGCCAGCCGACGATCCCTTCGGTACTGGGCGACGAGAAGCGGGCTAACCCGTTTCTGCTGGCCAAGGACGCGGCGGCACTGGCCGATGTGCGGGGGAAGAAGGATCGGTTCTGAGCGGAGAGCGGTTGCTGCGATCATCGATCCAGCGTCCCGCGGGCAAACCTGAGGATTGACCGATCGGTCAGCGGCTTGATCCCGCCGCGGGCGAGGCTTGCCAGGTCTGCGCAGAGGTTTTGACCGGTTGGTATCTGGCAGCGACCCCGGCCTCGCGACGCCACGCCACCCGGAGACGTCGAGCACCTCTAAAGGAAGGCAATTTTCGACAATACCGGGGGGCCGTTCCCGGCTAGCCAGTGACAGCAGTCTTTCCGACGGCGAGCAACGGAGGAGTCATGGCGCGGCTTCAGAACAAAGCGGTATTGATCACTGGAGGCACGAGCGGAATCGGCCTCGCGACGGCGCGCCGTTGCCTCGCCGAGGGAGCGCGGGTCGCAATCACCGGCAGTAGTGCCTCGGGGCTTGCCACGGGCACGCCAGACGCTCGGTGACACGGTGCTGACGATCCGTGCGGACGCCGGAGACGTCACGACGCAGCAGGACGTGGCGCAAACTGTAGCCGACGCATTCGGCAAGCTGGATGGCGCCGTTCTGAATGCGGGCATCGGCGATTTCCGCCCGATCGAGCAGTGGGACGAGGCGACCTTCGACCGCTCGATTGCCGTCAACCTGAAGGGTCCCTTCTTCCTGGTCCGCGCCTTGCTGCCGGTTCTCGCCAATCCGTCTTCGATCGTCCTGACAGCGTCGATCAACGCCCGCATCGGAATGCCGAATACCAGCATTTACGGGGCAACGAAGGCAGGCGTCGTGTCGCTGGCCCGCACCCTGTCGGGCGAGCTGATCACACGCGGCATTCGCGTCAATGCGGTGAGCCCTGGACCAGTGGCTACTCCGCTGCATGATCGGCTGGAGCTGGTCGGTGACGCGCTCACCGCTCTCGTAGGGCAGATCCCGTTGGGACGCCGCGGCACACCGGATGAGATCGCGGACGCAATCGTGTTCCTCGTGTCCGACGAGTCCGGCTTCACGGTGGGCAGCGAATTCGTCATCGACGGCGGCATGAGCAACCTGTGATGCAGGGTTGCTTTCCCGCCCGCGTGGTGGTCCCGCTCGGCCTCCATGATCCCCGTCGGAGCACCGCCGAACCGGTGCCGCTGCTCGTCATCTTCGTCGCGGCTTCCGGCGTGACGCTGAAAACCCGATCACCGCTGAACTCTCCGATTCAGGCACCATGAAAGCGGTCCGTGTGCATGCCTTCGGCGGCGTTGACGCCTTGGTCTACGAGGATGTGCCGCGACCTGTTGCCGGACCTGGCCAGGTCCTGATTCGCGTCGCCGCTGCGGGAGTAGGGCCGTGGGACGGTTGGGTTCGCGCCGGCAAGAGCGCTTTGCCACAGCCTCTGCCGCTGACGCCCGGAGCCGACCTGTCTGGTGTCATCGAAGCTTTAGGGCCAGAGGTGGCAGGGTTCGCTCTGGGCCAGGCGGTCTTCGGTGTAACGAACGCCAGGTTTACCGGTGCCTACGCGGAATATGCTCTGGCCGAGGCCTCGATGATCGCCCCGACGCCGACCGCGCTGACCGATGTTGAGGCAGCATCTGTGCCCGTGGTTGTCTGTACCGCATACCAGATGCTGTCGCGACATGCGGCGGTAACTGCGGGCCAGACTGTGCTCGTCCTGGGGGGTGCCGGCAATGTGGGCGCCTATGCGGTGCAACTGGCCCAGATCAGTGGAGCGCGGGTCGTCGCCACCGCCCGCGGCCACCAGTTCGATTTCCTGCGAACGTTGGGAGCGGTCGAGCCGATCGCGGCCGGTGCTCCCCCGCCGCCGCGCCTCGCGGCAAAAATGGACGCCGTGATTGACACGGTTGGCGGTGCCGCGCTCGCCCAGGCCTTTGAGTGGCTGCGGCCCGGCGGTGTGCTGATATCAGCGGTGGCAGAGCCCGACCAAGGCCTCGCCTTGCGACATCGGGTGCGCGCTCGGTTCATTCTGGTGGATGTCACAACCGCCGATTTGCTCCACCTTGCCGGGCTTTTCGAGATACGCCAGCTGCGGCCACGAGTCGGCGAGGTGCTGCGATTGTCCGAGGCTCGAATTGCGCATCGGATGCTCGAAGACGGCAAGCATCGGGCCGGTAAGATCGTGCTTGTCCCATAACTGCAGTCCGGACCTCACGTGTCTCCAGCAGAATCTGGCGCGCGAAGTTTCCGTTGTCTCGGGAGGCTGTGTGCCGGTCGTCCTTAGGCCACCGCCTCGGTATCAATCCTCCGCTCGTGCCGCTTCCGCTGGTTCGGATCGAGGAACCGTTTGCGTAACCGAATGGCGGCCGGAGTCACTTCCACCAACTCGTCGTCCTCGACGTAGGCGATTGCCTGCTCCAGGCTCATCTTCCGCGGTGGGATCAACAGCATGGCGTCATCCTTGCCGGCGGCACGGATGTTGGTCAGCTTCTTTTCCTTGATCGGATTCACTTCCAGATCGTTGTCGCGGGCAGTCTCGCCCAGGATCATGCCCTGGTAGACCTTGTCGCCGGGGGAGACGAACAGCGTGCCCCGCTCCTGGATGTAGAACAGCGCGTAATGCACCGCCTCGCCAGGCTCGGTGGAGATCAATGCGCCGGCGCGGCGACCCTCGATCGGGCCTTTCCAGGGACCGTAGCCGGCAAACAGCCGGTTCATGATGCCGGTGCCTCGGGTGTCGGTCAGGAATTCGCCGTGGTAGCCGATCAGGCCACGGGTCGGGATCATGAACGTCAGCCGCACCTTGCCGCCGCCGGAGGGGCGCACGTCGCGCATCTCGCCCTTGCGGCGGCTGAGCTTCTCGACGACCACACCCGCATAGGGCTCGTCGACATCGACCAGCACCTCTTCCATCGGCTCCTCGCGGACACCGGTCACCTCGTTGCGGCGCGTCAGCACCCGAGGCCGACCAATGGTCAGTTCGAAGCCCTCGCGGCGCATCTGCTCGATCAGCACGCCGAGTTGTAGTTCACCACGGCCGGCAACCTCGAACGCTTCCGTTTCGTTTGACTCGGAGACCTTGATGGCGACGTTGCCCTCAGCCTCACGGAACAGCCGTTCGCGGATTTGCCGGGAGGTGACCTTCTTGCCCTCGCGGCCGGCCAGAGGGCCGTCGTTGATTCGGAACGTCATCGCCAGGGTCGGCGGATCGACCGGGATCGCCGGCAGAGGCGCCGCCAGGTCAGGCGCGCCGATCGTGTCAGGGATGGTGGCATCCGACAGCCCGGCAACGGCAATGATGTCGCCGGCTTCGGCTTCGTCGACCGGCACACGCTCCAGGCCGCGGAACGTCAGCAATTTGGTCAGGCGACCAGTCTCGACCACGGAACCGTCGGTGCGCAGCACTTTCACCGGCATGTTGATGCGGGCAGAACCTTGCTCGATCCGCCCGGTCAGCACGCGGCCGAGGAAATTGTCATACTCCAGGATGCTGGCGACCATGGCGAAGGGCGCATCACGGTCAACCGTGGGCGGCGGCACGTGGCTCACCACCAAATCGAACAGCGCGCTCAGATCCTTCCTGGGCCCATCCAACGTGGCGTCAGCCCAACCCTGGCGGCCGGAAGCATACAGCATCGGGAAATCGAGCTGGCTGTCCGAGGCGTCCAGCGCGGCAAACAGATCGAACACCTCGGTATGGACCTCGTCCGGGCGGGCGTCCTGACGATCGATCTTGTTGACCACGACGATCGGATGGATGCCGCGTGCCAGCGCCTTGCCGACCACGAACTTGGTTTGCGGCAGCACGCCCTCGGCGGCGTCGACCAGCACGAGGGCGCCGTCGACCATGTTCAGGATGCGTTCCACCTCGCCGCCGAAATCGGCATGACCAGGGGTGTCGACAATGTTGATTCGCACGTCCTTCCACAACACCGAGGTACACTTGGCGAGAATGGTGATGCCGCGCTCTTTTTCGAGTTCGTTGCGGTCCATGGCGCGCTCGGCGACATGCTGATGGTCGCGGAAGGTGCCGGACTGCGAGAGCAGTTTATCGACGAGAGTGGTCTTGCCATGATCGACATGAGCGATGATGGCGACGTTGCGGATTTGCATAACGGCCTTGGGTTGCCATGGGGGATTGATTGGTGCGGCGCACACATAGTGCGGTTAGGCCATGAATGACAGCCCCAACCGCGGCAATCGACGGCAGGGCTGTCACGCTTCACGCAATCGCCATGGACGCAGCCACCTCCACCGGAAAGACGCCGCCCGGGGGAGGCGCTGTCCCCGCCTACGCCGCCGCCTCGGCCGCCGCGCGTTCCCGTTCAAGCAATGCCTTCTTGCGCGGTACGCCCCAGCGATAGCCGGTCAGATCCCCGTCCTGGCCGATCACCCGATGGCAGGGCACCGCGAGCGCCACCGGATTGGCAGCACAGGAGCGCGCCACGGCCCGGACGGCCTTCGGCTGCTCCATCAGCCGCGCCACCTCGCCATAAGTCCGGGTTTTACCCGGAGGGATCTGGCACAGCGTCCGCCAGACGCGTTGCTGGAACGCGGTGCCTCGGAGGTCCAGCGGCAGGTCGAGCGACTGCTTCGGTTCCTCGAGGAAGGCCAGGACCGCGTTCACCGTCTGGCGCAGCCCGGCATTGTCAAGGGCGATGCGGGCGCGCGGGAAACGCCGCCGCAGGTCGCCCATCAGCTCAGCGTCCGGCTCGGCAAAGCCCAGGAAACAGACGCCGGTGTCGGTGGCGCCGATGAGCAGGCGGCCGAAGGGGCAATCGGCGAAGGCGGTGCGGATTTCCTCGCCCTCCCCGCCGCGTCGCGCAGCCCCTGGCGTCATGCCAAGCAGGGCTCCGGTTTTCTCATAGACGCGGCTTTCCGAGCCAAATCCGGCCTCGGCGACGGCATCCGCGACGCGGGCTCCGCCGGCGAGGGCGGTTTGCAGCCGGCGGGCACGCACGCCCTCGGCGTAACTGCGCGGCGTGACACCGGTGTGGTCACGGAACATCCGCAGGAAATGGAAGCGCGAGTAGCCCGAGCGGGTCGCCAGCATATCCAGTGAGGGCATGGTTTCCGCTGCCTCGATGGTTGCGCACGCATCGCTAACCACAGCCTGGGCCAATCGCGCCCGCTCGCCCTTCGGATCGCACCGCTTGCAGGCACGGAACCCGGCGGCCTCTGCTTCGGCGGTCGAGTCGAAGAACCGCACGTTCTTGCGTAGCGGGGGCGGCGAAGGGCAGCCAGGGCGGCAGTAAATGCCCATCGTGGTGACGGCGTAGATGAAGTCGCCAGGCTGGCGGGTGAGGACCGTTTGCCAGAGAAGCTCGTCCGGCATCTGGTCGATGGTGAGCATGTCGTTCATGAGCCTAATCTGGGCTGCCACCTGGCGGATCGCCATCCGGAGATTGCGCTGGCTCTCGTTGTGGGGGAAGGGCAGGTGCTACCCGCTTTGTGCGCCGGCCCGCATGTCCTCGATGATCCGCATCGCAGCCTGGCGAGGGTTCGGGGCGGCAATGATGGGCCGGCCGACCACCAGACAGTCGGCGCCATTTTCGATTGCCTGCCTCGGGGTGGCGACACGCTTCTGGTCGTGGGTCTCGCCGCCGGGCATCCGTATGCCGGGGGTGGTGATCAGCAAGGACTGGCTTTGCGCCAGTAAACGCAGGCGGTTCGGATCGTCTTCGGCCGAGGCGATGATGCCGTCGCAGCCGCATTCGACGGCTTTGCGCGCGCGTAACGTGACGAGATCGCGGACGGAGTGTGCGTAACCCATGGCTTTCGCCGCCTCGTCGTCCAGGCTGGTCAGCACGGTGACCGCGAAGATCTTCAGGTCGGATGTGCCCTTTGCCTTGACTGCGGCTCGCATGATGGCTTCGTCGCCATGCACGGTAACGAAGCTCACGCCGCGCTGCGCGACGGAGGCG
>Ga0187862_10004178_pt1 | contig 13865 bp, 14 predicted proteins | sample June2016WEW_10_1_FD_133003 | JGI IMG/M metagenome (GOLD analysis project Ga0187862, IMG submission 133003) | Peatland microbial communities from SPRUCE experiment site at the Marcell Experimental Forest, Minnesota, USA - June2016WEW_10_150 | ecosystem: Environmental > Terrestrial > Soil >...
CCGTACAGCCGTTCAATCACGCGCGAAAACGCATCCACCGCGACCGCCTGCCGCTCGCCCACGCGCAGCACGTTCGAAAGCGAATCCTCGAGCGATTGGAGGCAGGCCTCCGCGCCACTTTCGGCCAGCTTGTTGCGCAAATCGGCTTCCAGTGCTTCCAGCACTTGGGCGTCCTCGGGAGCGGCGAAATCGTCATAGCTCCCGCGCAGCTTCACCCAACCGCGATCGGTGGCCGGATCGATCAGAATGACCCCAATCTGGCGCGGCGCCTCGCCCGGCAAAACCGCTTCCAGGACCACGTAAGTGCCCTGGCGATTGCCCGAGATGGAAACCACGCTGGCCGGCATACGCTCTTGTCCTATTCTACTCATCGGCAGGAAGCTTGTCTGAAAGAGGGGAGATCGAAGCCCTGAATGAACACTGGCCACAGATGAACACAGATAAACACAGATAAGAAACCTAACAAATATCGGTCTTTAGTTTTATCCGTGTTCATCTGTGTTCATCCGTGGCTCATCTCGTTTTGGCGTTTTTCGGCAAGCTCAGGCGCACCCGGCCCCTGTGCTACTTTCGAAGTACCATGTTGAAGTTTCTGTTGGGACTGTTTACCGGCGTGCTCCTGGTTTTCCTGGGAGGCATTCTGCTGCTGGTGATCCTGTTTCAGTTTCGCGACCGGCCGCCGGAAATCCCCTCCAACTCCGTGCTGGTGGTGCGCCTGGAAGGCGAGATCCCGGAAAAGCCCGCCATGGAGGTGCCGTTCGTCGACAACCCGCGCGCCGCCGTCACCGTCGCCAGCGTGTGGATGGCCCTGCGCCGCGCCGCGCAGGATAGCCGCATCCGGGCCGTCGTATTGGAACCGGAGGGCCTTTCGGTCGGCTGGGCCAAGCTCGAAGAGATCCGCGGCGACGTCGAGCAGTTTCGCAAGTCGGGCAAGCCGGTGTTCGCTTACCTGCGCAATCCCTCGGCGCGCGAATATTACCTGGCGCTGGCCGCCGACCGCATCTGCCTGGGACCGGAGGATCCGCTCATGCTGAAAGGCATGCGCGCGGAAATCCTCTATTTCCGCAACACGCTGGCCAAAATCGGCGTGTCCGTGGACGTGGAGCACGATGGCAAATACAAGGATTTCGGCGACATGTTCACGCGCTCCGATATGAGCCCGGAAACCAAAGAGGTTCTCAACTCGCTGCTCGACGAGCTCTACGGCAACCTGGTGGATCGCATCGCCGCCGCGCGCCGGAAACAACCGGACCAGGTGCGGGCCCTCATCGACCAGGGACCGTTCAGCGCTCCCGACGCGCTCGAGGCGGGGCTGGTGGACGAACTGCGCTTCGAAGACCAGATGTGGGGCGAACTCCGCCAGCGCCTGCAAGTCGGGGAACCTAATAAGGTCGCGCTGTCCCGGTATCTGAAAGCCTCGCCGCGCACCGTCCCACGCAACCATTTCGCGCTGGTGGTGGCGGAGGGCGACATAGTTCGCGGCGATCCCAGCGACGATGGCGGTGAAGGTCTGACTTCCTACGGGTTCGACAAGCTGCTCCGCGAGGCCGCGGCCGATCCGCTGGTGAAGGGCATTCTGGTGCGCATCGATTCGCCCGGCGGAGAGGTCACCGCGTCGGACGAGATGTGGCGCGAGATGAGCCTCGCATCCCGCAAGCGGCCGGTGGTGATTTCCATGTCCGACGTGGCCGCCTCGGGCGGCTACTACATGGCGTTGACCGGCGACTCGATTGTGGCTTATCCGGAAACCGAGACCGGCTCCATCGGGGTGGTCTTCGGCAAGCCGAACCTGCACGGGCTGTACGACAAGCTGGGCATCACCAAGGACTCGTTGCAGCGCGGGCGCAACGCCGGCATCGATTCCGATTACAATTCGCTCGACGCCGACCAGCGCGCCCTGATCGAGCGCGGCATCGACCAGAGCTATCACGAGTTCGTGGCCAAGGTTGCCACCGCGCGCCATCGCGCGATCGCCGACATCGAACCGGTGGCCGAGGGGCGCGTCTGGCTGGGATCGCAGGCCAAGCCGCGCGGGCTGGTGGACGAGCTGGGCGGCCTGGACGCGGCCGTGACGCTGCTCAAGAAGAAGGCGGGGATTGCCACCGGCGAGGACGTCGGCCTGCTGCTTTATCCGGGGCGCCGCAACCTGCTCGACCTCTGGCTGAAGCGCTCGCAGGACGACGCGCTCGAAGCCAGGCTGCGCGCCGTGTTCGGCTGCGTTCCGTTCCGCGCCTGGATGCGGGGCGGCATGCTCCGCATGATGCCGGAGTGGATCGAAGTGCGGTAGGGCATCCTTGTAGCTTGCCGATTGTTTTCTGGACCCCGCCCACCCGGTTAAGATAAAGGAAGCAGGTTCGCGGGCCGGGCACTTGCTCGCTTCCGGCTCAGGCCGAGGACTCTTTGCACTCGCACACCAACTCCCACTCCATGGACGCGAGCGGCGTTTTGCGCTGGTCGCTGGCCGCCACGCTGATCTTCGCGGCGGTGGAAGTGGCCGCAGGAATGCGCGCCCACTCGCTGGCCTTGCTCTCCGACGCCGGTCACAATTTCACCGACGCGCTGGCGCTGCTGCTGGCCTGGTTCGGCGTTTTCTTCCAGTCCAAGCCGGCCGATGAGGTCAAGACTTACGGCTATCACCGCGCCGGCGTGCTGGCGGCATTCGTCAACGCGGCCACGCTGGTGGCGCTTTCGGTTTGGATCCTGTGGGAGAGCGCGGAGCGGTTGCGCCATCCCGCGCCGGTGAGCGCGAGTCTCATGATGGCGGTGGCGGCGCTGGGCCTGGTGGTCAACGGCGGCATCATGCTGGCGCTGCGGGCATCCTCGCGCAACGATCTCAACGTGCGCAGCGCGTTCGTCCATATGCTGGGCGATGCGCTGGGCTCTTTCGCCATCGTCATTGGCGCGGTGGCCATCCGCTTCACCGGCTGGCGGCAGATCGATGCCTGGCTTTCCATTCTGATCGCGCTGCTGATCGTCTGGACCGCCTGGGACATTATCCGCGAGTCGTTGAACATTCTGCTGGAGGGCCTGCCGCGCGGCCTGAGTTTGAACGATGTGATCTCCAGCATGCGGGACGTGGAGGGCGTGCTGGACGTCCACGACCTGCACATCTGGAGCCTGGGCTCGAGCACGCGCGCGCTGAGCTGCCACGTGACGATTGCCGATGTTCCGGCGTCGGCCAGCGATGTGATGCTGCGCCGGCTGAACCACGTGCTGGCCGAGCGGTTCCACATCTTCCACAGCACGGTGCAGTTCGAGCACCTGGGCTGCGCCATTTCCGAAAACGGCTGCGCCATCCCGGTTTCCGCCGAAGCACACGAGGAGCACCAACACTAGGCGATTGGAGCCGCACTCTCTATCGGAGCCGCGACCAAAGGGAGCGGTCACGCCGCATCAGCTGTGACGCCCGACGTTCGATCGCATAAGGTCTCCGGCCGTGTCGCCAAGCGCAACCAGCAGGTTGCTTGTTCTGTCCAGCCATGCTAATATGCAACCTGGAGGTTGCCTAAGATGAATGACCGCATCGAGAAGCGTATCGAGCTTGCGGCGCCGGTTTCGCGGGTCTGGCGCGCACTGACGGACTACCGTGAGTTTGGCGAGTGGTTTCGCGTGAAACTGGATGGCCCGTTCGTGCCGGGCCAGGTTTCGCGCGGCCCCATCACCTACCCTGGCTACGAGCACGTGATCTGGGAGGCCGTCATACAGAAGATGGAGCCGGAGCGGCTCTTTTCCTTCACCTGGCACCCTTATGCCGTCGACCCCAAGACAGACTATGCGAAGGAGACGCCCACGCTGGTCGAATTCAGGCTGGAGAAGACCGCCGGCGGCACATTGCTTCTTCTCACCGAGTCCGGCTTCGACAAGATCCCCAGCGAGCGGCGTCTCGAAGCATTCCGCCGCAATGACGGCGGTTGGACGGAGCAAGTGAAGAACATTGAAAACCATGTCGCACAAAGGCCGTAGCGGCTCGGCCAGCCAGCGGAGGGCTCGTGCGCCGGTCTTTGCCGCGTTGGGCGACGAGACGCGGCTATCGCTGGTCGCCAAGCTCTCGGTGGGGCAGCCCTGTTCGATTCGCCGGCTGACCAGCGGCTCCAAGCTGACCCGGCAGGCCATCACCAAGCATCTGCGCGTGCTGGAGCGCGCTGGAATCGTGCACGCCGTCCGCGCGGGCCGCGAGAGGCGATTCGAATTCGATCCGAAGCCGATGGAGGAAATCGGGAAATACCTCGATCTCGTTTCCGAACAGTGGGACCGAACGCTGGCCAGGCTAAAGTCGTTTGTCGAAGACTGAGCGCCGCGGAGTACGGTCTGCTCGACGACACTGGCGCCGTTGACTCCGACAGTCGTGTGACGTACTCTCGGGCGTGGAGGCCTTATGGACGATACTACTGGAGCAATCGATACAGTTGAGCGTTGGGATTCCATCGTCAGGAAATACGCAACCATCTGGATTTGGTCGATTCTGTGCGCGACCGTCGCCGGGCTGTTCGTCGGTTCCGGCAGCGGAGTTCTGATGCTGTCCGGCGCCTGGCGGTTCGGTCCCGGCAACCTGGTTGATGCGCAACAGGCCATCCTATTCGTCTCGTCGCTGCTGGTGCTGCTCGCGGAGCTGGCAGCGATGTGGTATCTATACCAATTCCTCACCCGCTGTTTGCTTCCAATCTTGTTTTCCGGCATCGATCCGGCAGACCCCGGCTTCGGACCGTTTGCACTGCGCAGGGCCTTCGCGGCGATTCTGTGTGCATTAGTCGCGCAAGTGGCCGGGTCCGTTGTCGGTTTCCTGTTCAAGCTCTCGCTGGGAATTCGCTGACCAAGCGGGGGCTCCTGTCCGGAAGAAGGAATGGGGAGGCATCGCCTCGAAGAGCCCCTGCCCCTCCGTCCGTGCGCACTCCGCCATCGGCGCTACCATGAGCTTACCCGAGCATGGAAATCCGTTCCGACCTCACGCCTGCCGTGCTGGCGGCGCAACTGCGCCGTCTGTTCGAGCTTTCGGCTCAAAAAATCCAATCTCTCGAAAAGACCTGGCAGCCCTCGCAGGGCTCGCCCGTCTTCACCGTCGACGGCCGCTACATCAGCCGCGGCTGGACGGAGTGGACGCAGGGCTTCCACATCGGCTCGCCCATCCTGCAGTTCGATGCCACCGGCGTTTGCGAATTCCTCGATATCGGCCGCGCGCGCACGGTCGAGCTGATGGCGATTCACCTCAGCCACACCGGCGTCCACGATCACGGCTTCCAGAATCTCAGCACCTACGGCAACCTGCTGCGCCTGATGAACGAAGGCCGCATCGCGGAGGATGCCTGGGAGCGCCGCTTCTATGAGCTGGCGCTCCAGGTCTCCGGCGCCGTGCAGGCGGCGCGCTGGTCGCCCACGGCCGATGGCGGCGGCTATATGTATTCCTTTAACGGTCCCCACTCGTTGTTCGTGGACGCCATCCGCTCGCTGCGCATTCTGGCCGTGGCGCACCAATTGGGGCATGCGCTCCAGGGCGAGAACGACCGGCGCATTTCGCTGCTCGACCGGCTGATGGACCACGCCAGCGCCACGGCGAAGTATTCGGTCTATTACGGCGAGGGCCGCGACGCCTACGACGTGCGCGGCCGGGTGGCGCACGAGAGCATTTTCAATCCCAACGACGGAAACTACCGCTGCCCCAGCTCGCAGCAGGGTTATTCGCCGTTCAGCACCTGGACGCGCGGCCTGGCGTGGGCCATGTGCGGCTTCGCCGAGCAGTTGGAATTCTTCGCGACCCTGGAAGGCCACGCCGAGTTCCGCGCGGTGCTGGAGAAGGCGGCACGAGCCACCTGCGATTTCTGGATCGGCAATACGCCGCTCGATGGCATCCCCTATTGGGATACCGGCGCTCCGGGACTGGCCCAGCTTGGCGCCTGGCGCGAACGGCCCAGCGACCCGTTCAACGCGCACGAGCCGGTCGACAGTTCCGCCGCCGCCATCGCCGCGCAAGGTCTGCTGCGCCTTGGCCATCATTTGAAAGACGACCGCTACTGGAACGCCGGGCTCACCATCGCCAACACGCTGTTCGACGAGCCGTATCTCAGCCTTGCCCCCAGCCATCAGGGCCTGATTCTGCACTCCCTGTATCACCGGCCGAACGGTTGGTGCGCCGGTCCGGGCGAATCCTCGATGTGGGGCGATTATCACGCGCGCGAAGCCGCCCTCTATCTGCTGCGCCTCGTCGAGGGCCGCCCGTACTTGAAATTCTGGTAGAGTGGCCGTGGCGCGCGCAGTCTTGCGTGCAGGGTCGAGAGTCATCTCGACCTTTCTTCGTCCTGTGGACTGCAAGAAATGTCGGCACGAATGCCGACACGGCAGGCAAGACTGCCCGCGCCACCTTACCGGGCTGCTTGCGAGTAAAGTCGCACCGTCGAAACTGCTTTGCCTGGCAGCGGGTCGGCGGCCAGCGCGAAAGTGCCGTTGCGGCGGGCAGCTTCGATCGGGTGCAGGACGTTGTCGGACGGCAGACACACCAGGCCCTGCGCGGCTGGCGCGTGAGCGGCGTAAACCACCACGTCGAGCTGCGACCAATCGAGAGCGGCGGTGGATTGGGCCGGTTCCATCTGCGGGATCACGGCGCCATCGCGGACCAGCATCACGACGGGGATGGTTCCCGCCTCGATCCTGTGCCAGCCGCCGGAATAACTCTTGCCGGTCTGGTAATCGATCCACTCGCCGGCCGGCAGGTACACGTCGCGGCCGGTCGAATTCTCCTCGAGTAACGGGGCCACCAGAATGTCGGAGCCGAACAGGTATTCATTGTCGACCTGCCAGGCGCCGGGATCGTTCGGATATTCGATGAACAACGCCCGCACCATGGGCAGGCCGTGCTGGGTCGAATACTTGGCCTGGGCGTAGATGTAGGGCATCAGGCGATATTTCATTTCGTCGGTGCGGCGGAACAGGTCGAGGAAAGCGGGGCTGTATTCCCACGGCTCCTTGGGCGGCGCGCCGTGGCAGCGGCTGTGCGAAGTCAGCATGCCAAAAGGCAGCCAGCGGCGGTAGAGTTCCTCGGGAGTCTTGGCGGTGAAGCCGCCGATGTCGTGGCTCCAGAAAGTGAAGCCGCTGAGCCCGAACGACAGGCCGCCGCGCAACTCGGCGGCCATGCCGGTATCGGTGTTGCCGGCGTCGCCGCCCCAGTGCAGTGGATAGCGCTGGCTGCCGGCCCAGGCGCTGCGGGCCCAAATGATGTTTTCGCCGCTGACTTTTCGCGTGATCTCGGCCACGGCCTGGTTGTAGCGCAGCGGATAGAGGTTGTGTTCGTAGAAGCCCGTGCGCCCGTTGGCATAGACGCCGGTGAGCGGCGCGGCTTCGCCGAAATCCACTTTGATCGCACCCACGCCCATCTTCAGCAGGCTCGAGATTTTATCCTGGTACCACGCCACGGTGGCGGGGTTGGTGAAATCGAGCACGGCGTCTTCATACGGCAGATTGCCTTTGGCGTCCTTCACGGCCAGGCCTTTGGCGAGGATCTCGGGGAACAGCGAATTCTGCGGCACGAAGTAAGGAAGCTGCCAGAGCGAAATGTGGAAGCCTTCGCGCTTCAGGTCGGCGATCATTTTTTCGGGATCCTGGAAGCGCGTCTTGGAGAATTTGTAATCGCAGCGCCAGTCGGTTTCGAACCAGCCGGTATCGATGTGGATGACGTCGTCCGGGATGCGGTTTTCGCGCAGCTTGGCGGCCACGGGCGCACTTCGGCTTCGGAAAAATAGCTGATGCGGCTCATCCACAGGCCGAAAGACCACAGCGGCGGCATGGCGGCCTTGCCGGTAATGTTGGTGTATTCGTCGAGGATGTCCTTGGGCGAGCCGAGGAAAACGAACAGGTCGAGCGCATCGTCGCCCAACAGCAGTTGGTTCGAGAAGCCGTAGGAGGCGCCGAAGTCGAAGGTGGCCGGCGCCGAGGTGTGGACGAACATGCCGTAGCCGCGGCTGCTCATGAAGAACGGGATCGGCTTGTACATGCGGCCGCTTTCCACGCCGTTGGCATCGTTGGCCCAGAGGACGACTTTTTGGCCGCGCTTATCCAGGCGCGTGAAGGATTCACCGCAACCGAACAGCTTCTCGTCGGGCGAGAGCGAAAAGACGGCGGCCAGGCTGCGCGAGTAATCGGAAGGGCGGCGAATGAAGGAAAAGGGCAACGCCGGATCGAGCGAAGTGGCGAAATCGGAAGTGTGCTGCGTCTTGGTGAGCAGGCGGCCCTGGGCGTCGCGAAACTCGATGTGCCAGGGGTTCTCGAGAATGGTGACCGAGCCGGCGCTGCTCGCGTAGCGGTAGCCGCCGGCCACTTTCTCCATCTTCCAGGAGTTGTCGCGCGGCGGCTCGCCCACCAGCATCGGCGATGGCGCCTCGGGGCCGGCTTCGACTCCGGTCCGGATGCGAATGCGAACCGTACGCGGCGAGACGAACTGGATGGAAAAAGGCAGCGACGGATTGACGGCGTATTCGCGGCCGGGGAAGGTGAGGCCGTTGAACGGCTGGAGCACCGGTTCCATATTGTTGAAGGCGATGCGCGGGTAGAGCTGGTTGCGGCTCCAGGTGAGCGAACCGGCGCCGGTCGCCGGGTCGAACGCGGCCAGGCGGTCGGCCAGGAAGTAGGTGGAAGTGAAATCGTGAAAATCGGGGCTCACGTCCATCAGGTCGCTGAGCAGAGCCGGCGGCTGATTGGCGGAAGCGGCGAAAAGGGCGGGGACGGCAAACAAGGCCGCGCAGTAACGGATCACGGAGTTCTCCTTTGGAAGCGACCAGTCTAACAGGGCACGTGACCAGAACGGAATGGCGCGCGATTGGTCGCTTCCTGTGATAGTCTGTCGAAATGCAGCCGGGGCATCCGCTTCTTTATGCCGCCAGCCAGCGGCTGGGACCGCTGGTCGAAGAGGAGACCTTCGCCCGTCTTTACCGCTCTCGCGAGTTCCTCGCCAGTAGTTTCGACCAGCGCCTGCAATTATCGGAGGCCGCCCGGAAGGCGTGCCTGTCGCCGTTCCACTATCACCGGATGTTCGTGCGCGCTTTCGGAGAAACGCCGCACGATTTTCTCACCCGCCGCCGCATCGATCGGGCCAAACAGTTACTGGCAAGGGACGAATGTCCCGTCACCGAGGTGTGCCTGGCAGTGGGTTATGAGAGCCTGGGTTCGTTCAGCTCGCTGTTTCGCTCCGTGGTGGGCCGCTCGCCGCTCGATTACCGCCAGAGCCTGAGGCGCGTTTTTCCGGTACCGGATCTGACTCCCTATCGCTTCGTTCCCGCGTGCTTCCTGCTCTCGTTTGGCTCCCGGCCGTTCTGACCCTCCAGCCGCCGCGCAAAACAGCAAGATTCAAGAAGCGGGCTGGTGTATTCTGTGAGAATCTGAATCCCGGAGGGGGACACATGATCCAACGCTTATCGCACATCAGCATCTACGTTCTCGACCAGGACGCAGCCTACGATTTCTACGTGAACAAGCTCGGCTTCGACGTCCACACGGACGCAACCATGGACGGCGGGTTTCGCTGGCTGACCGTCAACCCCAAGGGCCAGCCCGATTTGGAAATCGCGCTCATGCCTAGCGGGCCTGGACCGATGATGGACCAGGAAACTTCCGACATGCTGCGCACGCTGATCGGCAAGGGAGCCATCGGCAGCGGGGTGCTGGAGACGGCCGATATCCGAAAGACCTATGAGGAGTTGAGCGCCAAGGGCGTCGAGTTTTCCCAACCGCCGACCGAACGCTTCTATGGCATCGAAGCCTTGTTCAAGGACAACTCCGGCAACTGGTTCAGCTTGACGCAACGTGCGCCGGGGCATAAGTGATTGCCGCACGATGTTTTGCACAGGAGGGGCAATATGACAGAGCGCATCATTCTGGCAGGCGCATTAGGCGGGGTTGCCATGTTCCTCTGGGCGTCACTGGCTCACATGATTCTTCCGTTGGGGCGGGCTGGAATTCGCGAGATTCCCGGCGAGCAGGCGCTGCTCGGCGCCATGCACTCCGCGCTTGGGGAATCGCCGGGTCTATATATGTTCCCAGGCATGGGTGCCAATGCCGACATGCACCAATACGAACAGGCGTTGGCCGCCAATCCGTCGGGCTTGCTGATCTACCACCCGCCCGGGGCCAAAGCCCTGACGCCAGCCCAGTTGATTACCGAATTCCTGACGGAGCTTCTCGAAGCTCTGCTGCTGACTTGGCTGATCGCTCAGACGCGGCTAGAGAGCAGGTCATCGCGCATCGGGTTCGTGATCGTTGTCGGCCTCGTGGCGGCGGTTTCGACCAACGTTTCGTATTGGAACTGGTACGGCTTCCCAGCCGCCTATACGCTCGCGTACATCGCCACCCAGTTCGTGGGCTATCTCGCGGCCGGCATGGTGGCAGTCTGGATACTCGGGCGTCCCGCCGAGATCGCCGGTTAAGGCCTGCAGCGCCGGCGCGGCTGCCAGCATGCCACGCGCAACCGCATTCCTTTTCCAGTCTCGGAATGCTGCATAGGACCTGCGGGGCAGCGCCCAGGGCAGACCCATAATCGTTAACTTAGGAGTTCATTTCACAATTACGATGACGGATGGTCGCGCGATTCGCAGGCGAGGCATGCCTCGCCCCTACAACGCCCAACGGCCGTAGGGGCGGGGCATGCCCGGCCCAGCCGATGCCGACCACGATGACCGTCTCTGGTGCGTTGGGGATCTGCAGCGCCACAATTATTTCTTCGTCTTTGCCACCAGCCTTTCCAAGTCCAACAAATGCAGCGGTTTAAAGGCCTTTTTCGACCACCGGCAGGCGTCTGAGAATTCGACTCCCACGAAGAAGCCGATCTCCCGGTAATCGCAGTAGCGCACATGGCCGGCGAAGCTCTGTTTGGGGAAGTCCCAGTGAACTTCGGTGCCCAAGGGAATGGCGTTTTCCAGTTGCAGGCACGCCCCGGAGGGCGAGATATCCTCAAGCAGCGCCAAAGCCCTCTGCGGCTGTTTTTTTTCGTCCTCCCAATGCACCTCCACCATATCCGCGCACATCATCCGGCCTTCCCTGCGATGATCCTGCATACACCTCTCTTATCGGCGGTTAGAGCAGTTCACTTTACAGTCGGTACCATTCGCCCGCGAGCGACCGAGACGATCATATTAACTTTAGTTCGCATTGGCCGCGTTTCAGCCCCATGATAGAGTCGGGCTCGGGAGGCTTTTGTGAGTCTTCGAGATTTCCTGGTCAAGCAGCTCATTGACGTCATCCAGTGGACCGAAGCCGATGACGACGTTCTGGCTTACCGCTATCCCATGCAGGATATGGAAATTCAGAACGGCGGGCAGCTCACGGTTCGCGATTCGCAGATGGCTCTCTTCGTCAATGAGGGGCGCATCGCCGATGTCTTCCATCCCGGCTTGTACACCCTCACCACGCGCAACCTGCCGTTGTTGACGGACCTGATGAACTGGGACAAGGGCTTCGAATCGCCGTTTAAGTCGGACGTCTATTTTTTTTCCACGCGGCTTCGGATGGACCAGCGCTGGGGCACGGCGACGCCCATCACCATCCGCGACAAGGAATTCGGCGCGGTGCGATTGCGCGGATACGGCATCTATTCTTACCGCATCGCGGATCCGAAGCTGTTTTACGGCAACGTGAGCGGCACGCGCGATACTTACTACGTCTCCGATCTGGAAGGCCAGCTTCGCAACACGATTGTGGCGAAGATGACGGACATCTTCGCGCCCAGTGAAGTGGCTTTCGTCGACATGGCGGCAAACCAAGGCATGCTGGCCGAGAAGATTGCGGGCGAACTGAAACCGGTGTTTGCGGGCCTGGGATTGGAACTGGCTCAGTTCGTGGTGGAGAATGTGTCGCTGCCGGATGAGTTGCAGCAGGTGCTGGACCAGCGCATCGGCGCCACTATGGCCGGCGACCTGGGGCGGTATACGCGGTTCCAGGCGGCGCAGTCGTTACCGGTGGCGGCGGCAAATCCGGGTGGCGCGGCCGGCGTGGGCGTGGGACTGGGCGCGGGGCTGACCATGGCGCAGTCGATGATGAGTGCGATGAAAGCGGCGCCCGAAGCGCCAGCGCCGGCAGCGGCAGCGGAGTCGAAGTTCTGCATCGAATGCGGGCAATCCATGCCCTCACGCGCGAAGTTCTGTCCCAAGTGCGGCAAACCACAGTCATGAATTGTCCCTCGTGTGGCGCGCCCCTGCGTCTGGAAGGCGATCTGGAAGACCTCGCCTGCGAATATTGCAAGAACATCTACTACCCCGAAAAGAACGACGAGGGAGTGCGGGTGCTGGGCGAGGATACCGAAGAAGCGTGCCCGATCTGTGCGATCCCGCTGATGCACGCGATCGTCGCGCGCGAGCGGATCCGCTACTGTACGCGATGCCGCGGGATGTTGATTCCGATGGAGACGTTCCTGGCGTTAATACAGGAAATGAAGGCCGAGGCGCCTGGGCCAGGCATTCCGCACGCGCCCGACCCGCACGAACTGAACCGGCATATCAACTGCCCGAAGTGCCACCAGCGGATGGATACGCACTACTACTGCGGGCCGGGGAACGTGGTGATCGACGACTGCTCGAGGTGCTTCTTAAACTGGTTGGATCACGGGGAACTGATTCGCATCGCGCTGGCGCCGGACCACTCGCCTATCGAAGAGCCCGATCCGGAGCGGGTAGCGGCGTGGCGTGAGGATTTTCCTCTGTAGCGCTTCACTCAGCCTCACTGAAGGCTCCAGCTCGCGACTTCGAGATTACGATGGAGTTTTGTCGCTCCGTCGCGTGGGCGAGGCGTGCCTCGCCCCTACAACGGACTCGCAGGGGCCGGGCAGGCCCGGCCCTGCTCGCGCGCACCAGCCCGGCGATACACTGAAGTTTATGCCGCAGCAATATCCGCCGCTCGAAGCGCCGCAACGCCTGCTATTCGGGCCGGGGCCCAGCCCGGTGGCGCCGCGCGTGTACCAGGCCATGCAGCAGCATGTGGTCGGGCACCTGGACCCATTCTTCTTTCAAGTAGCGGGCGAAATCCGCGAGCTGTTGGGCTACGTTTTTTCGACCGCCAACCAGCGCAACCTGGCGGTGTCCGGGACGGGCAGCTCCGGCATGGAAGCGGCGGTCGCCAACTTCACCGAGCCGGGAACCAAATTCGCGTTGCTGACCAACGGTTTTTTCGCCGATCGCATCGGCGAAATGGCGCGGCGGCACGGCGCGGAGGTGGCGCGGCTGGCCAAGAGTTGGGGCGAGCCGTTCGACCCGCAGGAGGCGCGCGAGTTCATCCGCCGCGAACGCCCGCATGTAGTGGCCCTGGTGCAGGCCGAGACCTCGACCGGCATGTACAACCAGGCCAAGCCGGTGTGCGAAGCCGCGCACGAAGTGGACGCGCTGACGATCGTAGACTGCGTGACCAGCCTGGGCGGCATGCCGGTGCTGGTGGATGAGAACGGCATCGACATCGCTTACAGTTGCACGCAGAAAGGTCTTGGCTGCCCGCCCGGACTGGCGCCGATGACGATTTCGCCGCGTGCGATCGAGCGGCTGCGGCAGCGCAAGACGCCGGTCCAATCCTGGTACCTGGATCTCGAGCTGCTGGACACCTATTACAGCGGGCACAAATATCATCACACCGCGTCGTCCACCTTGTTCTACGCGCTTCGTGAAGGGCTCGTTTTGGTGGCCGAGGAGGGCCGCGAAAACCGCTGGGAGCGGCACCGGCGCAACCACCTGGCGTTTGTGGCGGGCATCCAGGCGATGGGGCTCGCCATGCATGTTCCGGAAGGCCATCGGCTATGGACGCTCAACACGCCGCGCGTGCCGGAGGGCGTGGATGACGCCAGAGTGCGGCAGTATTTGCTGGAGCGCCACGGCATCGAAATCGCCGGCGGCTTCGGCCCGCTGGCGGGC
>Ga0187862_10004180_pt1 | contig 13859 bp, 11 predicted proteins | sample June2016WEW_10_1_FD_133003 | JGI IMG/M metagenome (GOLD analysis project Ga0187862, IMG submission 133003) | Peatland microbial communities from SPRUCE experiment site at the Marcell Experimental Forest, Minnesota, USA - June2016WEW_10_150 | ecosystem: Environmental > Terrestrial > Soil >...
AAATCGACGTGACCCGGCGTATCGATAATGTTGATCGGGTGATCGTCCCACGAGCAAGTAGTTGCGGCAGACTGGATGGTAATGCCGCGCTCCTTTTCGAGTTCCATGAAATCCATTGTGGCGCCCACTCCATCTTTTCCCTTCACATCGTGTATGGCGTGAATGCGCCGGGTGTAGAACAGGATTCGCTCCGTGAGAGTAGTTTTGCCGGAATCTATGTGGGCGCTGATGCCGATATTTCTCAGCATAGTGGTTTTTCCTGCGGTGTTGTCTGACATTTGAACTCCAGGTGCTGAACGAACCGGGAAAAGTTTGCTTTTTACCAGTGGTTCGTTACATGTTCGGTACATGTTTGTGACATGTTCGGTGCAAAAAAGAACGGGCACCGAATAGCGCCCGTTCAAAGCCTATACTTATATCCCGTATTGAAAAAAAAGAAAAGGGCCAGCCCAAGGAAGTTTTTGGTCACATTCCCTGCCGGCCCCGAACGAATCTACCTCTTTGCAAGCGTCGTATTTTTCCCCGGCTTAGCAGCGGTTTTGCCCTTAGCTCCAGAATCCGGTGTTTTTTTCTGAACTGTCTTGGGAGCAGGTTTGCCGGATTTGCCCGTTTGCTTTACAGCCGGCTTCCCGGATGCTGTTTTGGCAGAGGCCGCTTTTGCTTTCCCTTTGCTGCTCACTGCTGAGTCTTTTGAGGCGCCGGACTTAGCGACCGGTTTCTGAGCGGCTTTTGCTTCACGATGTTTTGATGATTTGTTGCCGGACTTGTCATGCTTTACTACGGCCGGTTTTCTTGCGGGATCTTTGACCGAGCATGAAGCTTTGCCGAAAGAGGGTTTAACCGGCAGATTTGCCTGAGTGAGCTTTATCCTTTGGCCGGGCTTAAGATGGGCATTGCGGGCAAGCCCATTCAACTGGCACAGTGAGGAAAGCGGAATCCCGGTCTTTTTTGAAACGTCCGGAAGGGTCCCGCCATAGTTGACAACGTAATAAGCAGCAGTCAGGGAGCCAGACTTTTTGGAATCGGATGCAAAGCAAATCGATGAAGACGTCGATCCCCTCTTGTGCGTATTGGCCGCGACGCTCACATCTTCCTGCGAGAGCTTAATTTTCCGGCCCGGCTTGAGATGGGTGTTTTGGTCAAGTCCATTCAACCGGCACAGTGAGGAAACCGGGACCCCGGTCTTTTTTGAAACGTCCTGCAGAGTCCCACCATTTTTCATAGTGTAAAAGGCGTCAGCCGCTGAGCCAGACTCCCGGGGATCGGAGGAAAGGCCGGCCGATGAGGACGATGATCCCCTCGAGGGCGCATCGGTGGCGATCTTGTCGACTGAAGCGTAAACCTTGACAGCACCGGTTTTAACCGTCTGACCGGGCTTCAAGGGTGCGCTCTTTTTGACTCCGTTCAACCGGCAAAGAAGTTTGACATCGAGCTTGTTGCGGCGTGCAATCTTGTCGAGCGTGTCGCCTTTCCTGGCTTTGTACGTTCGAAATGTCGAAGTTGGGGCGATCTGGCGCTCCGACTGCCTTTCTTTCACAACCGGCTCATCATCCGCCGCAGAAGTTGAATCCGATATACTCGGCGGTTCGGGTTCGGGCTCCAGAGAAGCCATCCTGACGGGAGGGGCCTGAGCAATGAAGCCGGGTTGCAGCGAACGCGCCAGCAGGACCGGCTCACTCTCAAAACTCCTCTTGTAGAAAACGAGGCAACTGCCGGGAACCGGCACGCTCGACGAGCTTAGATGGTTCCACCTGCAAAGATCTCCCGTAGTAACCCCGAAGCTACGGGCGAGTTCGTCAAGCCCTTTTTCGGAGCCGTTCACATAGTAATTGACCCTCTTGGGCAAATATGACTGCTGGGCCGCGTCTATGACCTCTCGTTTCTCCACTTCATCGGCGCCGATATGCGACGCAAGAGTGGACCACGGAGTGAAAAACCGGACGTGCATATGATCGACGTGATTTGGAATATGCTGGATCAGGGACCCGCGCACATTTCCGAAAACTCGCTGCAGATAGGCCTCGTCATAGCCGCGAGTGACCGCGTATTCATATATTACCTTCTGGACGCGCCGGTCGAGGAAAATGTACTGTACGCGCTGCGAGGCAATGAGGTTTTCAATGAGGCACCAAGTCTTGGCGGCGTCAAGGTTATCCTCGTTCATCGGGTGGAAAGAATCCAGCGCGCGGTTGCCTTTGGCGAACATTCCGATATCAACGTCCCTGCCGTTCTGGTGAGAACGGTGATGGGCGGCAGCTCCGCCTTCCCCGACGGTAAAATCTCCAAGGAAAAGGTCGCAGGTGTCAGGGAACTGCTTGCGGACAGCCTCTATCGCGTCGAGCAGAGCGCCAACTATTTCAGGGGTGGTATACGACCTGCCCTCGTCGCGCAGATGGTAGCCCTGAAATTGAGTTGGAAAGATAACGCCATTTTCCAGATGCCCCTGATAGGGACGTCCGCAGGACGCGGTAAGGGCTTGGCATGTTTTGATGAAAATTAAGGAAGAGACTACAAATGTGGTCGTCAGGACCAGGGTACAAATCAACGCCCTTAGAGTTCTGGCACCCCCCATAAAGCTACCCCCCATATGTTGACTTTCAGGAGCCCCCAATTTTTGCCAAAGCTGATCGGATTAATTGTTTGAAGGAGATGAAGCTTACTACCAAAAAAGATACGCAAATGTCAAATGGTTTTTTCAAAATCGGTCTAATTTATTTCAGATGAATTCTTAAGCAAGTGAAATAATAGGGTAAAATATCTAATATGGAGGTGTTGTGAAATAGATTTCGCCTGATGAATTGAGGTACGATAAGTAACCCATATCACTCCTAAAATAATTGCTATAAAATTATATATAGAGGTAGGTTGACTGATGAATTACGAAGTAATTTCTTTTTGATAAAATAACAACTTAAAATGAATCTGAGTTTTTAGAACAGACGAAAATTATTTTTAGATCAGGTTTTCATCCTTTCCGGTTTTCCGGCTATTTGTCTTCTTTAAAAATCCCGTAGATGTCTCCCGCGAAAACGGTCTGCGAGTTGCCGGCGGCAACCACCGGAATATATTCTATCGAAATGGGAACAGGTTTTGAGAGCTTGACAAAGAGCTGACGAGACCCCTCGAGGACCGGTTTCATCTTCTCGGCATACGAGCTGGCGTCATCTCTGAGAAGTGTTTCGGCAAGCTCGATAGCTTTATCCACCCTTATGCAACCATGTGAAAAATCCCGGCGCGATCTTGCGAACAGATGCTTGAGCGGGGTATCGTGCAGGTAAACAGCGTAGGGGTTGGGAAATTCGAATTTGACACGGCCGAGCGCGTTTTTGGGTCCAGGGCTCTGAAAGAGCCGGGGAGCGCCCCAGGGATATCGGGCACTCATGCTTACATAGCCGTGTCTGGTAAACCACTCGGGATCGGATTTGGCCTCGGTGTCCAACTCGAGCCGGATCCGGTCCGAAACATACCAGCGCGGATTAAGGATTAACTGTTGAATCGAGCTGGTCAGGGTTGGAGTTTGGTTCTCTCCGACCATTCGACCGCGAAATTTTACTTTCTTTCCGGTCGCCTTCCCGACCACGATCTTGTGGGCTTCCTGAAATTGCCCGTCTTTGTAATACTCCAGGGTAAATTGGGGAATGTTTATTCGAATAAAGCTGGTGTATGCGCGTGAAGGGCTTTGACGAACGGCTTTCATAGCTTGCGAGATCAAGTCCGCTTTCTCCTGAAAGGAGACATTGAGCCATTCTTTGGTCTGGTTGCCGATAGCTCCATCGGGGTCAAGCATGTGGGCAACCTGAAATTTTTTCACTGCATTTTGGGTCTCCGAGTCGTAGACGCCTGTAATATTTCCGGAATAAAAATCTTCCTGCTGCAGCCTTTTTTGCAAGTCGCGGATGTGATTGCCGGACTCGCCGAGACGCGGTTTGGCGGGCATACTGACACGCTGCAGGGTCCCCCGGGTCTGGAGCTTTTTATACTTCTGGAAGGCGGAACGCAAAGCTTCATAGTTGAATGTTTCAGGCTCAAGTTCTTCGAAAAACTTTGGAAGGGGAATCTCGCCCGAAAGGGCCTTGAGGCACTGTTCTTTCTCTAAAAAGGGATTCATTTCCTTTGCAAAGAGAAAGAAATCGCTGGTGAGCCGGATATCGGCTTCGCTGGCAGTCAGGAAGCTTTCCCGGTATCTTTCCAGAATCACCTCAGGATTTGCCATTGGCGCCGGCGCCGTGGACTGATTTGCGGAAGCAACAGCGGCAAACGCTGCCGGCTGCGCATCGAAAAAGGACTCCGCCCTGGTGTCCCTGATTCCGGGGTCCACGGCCTGGAGAGCGGATCGGCATTGATCGAGCTTATCAAGGTTCCGGGCCAGTTCGTCCAGCCCGAACGGGCGGGGGTCTATGGCATCGTTTTCGAGCGTGTGGAGGCGGGCCAGCAGTAGCTCCGCTCCCTGGTTCAGCCCGAATCGGGAGTCGATGAAGATGGGTTTCCAGTCATTTTTCTGGTAAGCTTGGCTGACCGGGTCAGGGTCAGGGCCAATTAAGCTCTCGGCGGGCAGACTCTGCCAGATATAGTGGCGCCAAAGGGTCGATGAACCCCACTTATCGGGTACGGCAGCGGGAGCCGTATCGACCGAAACCGGCCGGCGGTCGTCGGGGTTTTGCATCTGGCCCGCGCCTTTGGGTGAAAAAGTGGTGATCGAGATTATTGCAAGCGCCGCAAAAACGAAGAAACGCCGTAAACGAGTCAAAGTTTTTTTCGAACTCATTTGCACCTTTTTCTCAGGAAAGAATCGTTAGCATTAATTTGATCATAGAGCCGAATCTGTTCGCTGAAGCTCATTTTCGGGCAGCTTCCCGGGGGCTTTGCGCTTCGGCAGCAGTTACACCGGGAGTCGCTGCAAAGCTGGCAGACATGGCAATCCTCACAAGAGTTCTTTCTTTGAAGCGGCAGACGGGCTTCCGAGCGGGTCGACTCTGATTCGGCCTTCTTGCTGCGTCGCATGAAAAACACTCCTTCCGGGCGGTGGGACCGCCACGCCGACTTGGCCACTGCCTGAGGCGGTGGCACAGGCAGGATCTCGACACCTCCGCCCGTTCAGCAGGCTCAGGGCAAGCTCGGCGGTACATAGGTACGCCTCGGCGCTGAAGTCCCCCCTGCCCCCGCATCGCTTCGCGATGAGTGAACAGTCAGCAGAAAAAGCTTTCAACCGCATCGCTTCGCGATGAGTGAACAGCGGACACTCCTACGTTCATCGGGGGTTTCCGCATGGACACCAACCATACGTTAACCGGGATCGCCCGGCGTATCAATAGTCGGAAAAGGACTTTTCTATATACCAAAACTGTGCTATTGGCAATCGGCATGCTGAGAAGGCAGATAGAGAGCAGTCTGCAACGAGATGATTTCTTCATGGGTCTTGCGATCGAGGAGGCCGAAAAGGGTTACCGGCTGGCCGAAGTACCGGTCGGGGCGGTGGTCGTGGGCGCGGATGGGCAAATCCTCTCAAGAGCGCACAACAAGCCAATTACATCAAACGACCCGACGGCGCATGCCGAAATCCTGGCAATCAGGAGCGCCGCAACCGGGACCGGCAACTACAGGCTGCCTGAAACCGTTTTATATGTAACGCTTGAGCCCTGCTCGATGTGTGTCGGGGCGATGATTCATGCGAGGTTGCGGCGCCTGGTTTTCGGAGCGCGTGACCCCCGCAGCGGGGCGGCGGGAAGCTTGCTGGACCTGACAAGGGTTAGTTGCCTAAACCATCGTATAGATGTCACGGGAGGTGTTCTGGCTGAGAGCTGCGCCGAGATTCTGCGTAGATTTTTTAGAGAGCGCCGTGGCTAGTTTCCTTTCGGGCGGTGGGACCGCCAGCAGACTTGGCCACTGCCTTCAGCGGTGGCACAGGCAGGATTTCGACGCTTCGCGGGGCGGTACCCGTGTACGCCTCCGCGCAATCCCTCCCTTCGCAGGGCTCAGGGCAAGCTCTTTCCTTGCCAGGACGAAAAATGCCTCCTTTTCGAATCGGAAACTGCTAGTTTCCATCAAGAATTTCCGGATGGACGCCAGCTAGAAGAGAAGCTGCTGCTTTGCCTTTGGAATATGTAATACCTAGTGCGTTCAAGAGCGGGCGGGGACTTTTTTGACGTAGAAACACCCCGCCCCTACGGCACTGCCGCGCGGTTCTTTTGTAGAGGAGGGCTTTATGGCCTCCCGAAGCACCCGATTTAACGCAACTCCGTATAACGGAGGTTTCGGGGTGATTTATCGTTTAAATTGCTCTCCGCTTACATTAAAATTGGCTTTTAAGTTTTTTGCCGGGTGAAGAGCGATTAGTATTGCGGAGAGGTACCGAAGTGGCCGTACCGGGCTCGACTCGAAATCGAGTTGTCCTGTGAAGAGCAGGGCACGTGGGTTCGAATCCCACCCTCTCCGCCACTAAGCTACAGGCAAGAAGAAGTGGTGATCTTGGATTTTTTGGCAAAAACCGACTTTTTTGAAGGTTTAATCCGGTTTAATCCATCCGATGACAGCGTTTTGCGGAGAGATGTCCGAGAGGCTGAAGGAGCACGACTGGAAATCGTGTGTACGCCCAAAAGGTGTATCGAGGGTTCGAATCCCTCTCTCTCCGCCATTTAGCCTTGCCGGCTGACTGCCGACAGGTAGCTCACAGCCATTTATGTCTTATCAAGTCATTGCCCGAAAATGGCGGCCGGGTACCTTTGAAGAGGTTATCGGCCAGCCGCATGCGACACGGACGCTCCAGAACGCGATTCGCCTGGACCGTATCGCTCACGCCTATCTTTTTTCCGGAGCGCGCGGGGTGGGGAAAACATCGGTTGCGCGCATTCTGGCTAAAGTCCTCAATTGCGAAAAGGGGCCTTCCCCTACGCCGTGCAATGAATGTTCGAACTGCCGCGAGATATCGCATACAAACTCAGTGGACGTTATCGAGATCGACGGCGCCTCGAACCGCGGAATCGACAACATACGCGAGCTTAGGGAAGCCGTGCGCTACAGGCCCGCGAAGGGGCGCTATAAAGTCTATATTATTGATGAAGTGCACATGTTGACCACCGAGGCTTTCAACGCCTTGCTGAAGACCCTGGAGGAGCCGCCCCCGCACGTTATCTTCATATTTGCGACGACCGAGCCTCACAAAATTCCTGCCACTATCCTCAGCCGTTGTCAGCGGTTCGATTTCCGGCGTCTGAGTCTGCTGCAAATCGTGGAGCATCTTAAAAGGATTACCTCGCAGGAAGGGGCTGATTTCTCCGAGGGCATCCTCTACGCCATAGCGCGGGAAGCGGACGGAAGCATGCGCGATGCGCAAAGCCTGCTCGAGCAGCTACTGGCCTTCAGCGGCGATGAGCTTCCAGAGGCGGAAATCCTCGACATCCTTGGAGTCATCGACAGGCAAAGCGTGTTGCGGACCGGAGAGGCGATCCTTTCAGCAAACCCGCAAGCCTGCCTCGACCTCGTCTCGGATATCTACCGGCGCGGAATAGACAGCAGACGCTTTTGCCAGCACCTGTGCGACCATTTTCGAAACCTCCTTTTCGCGGCCATCTCCGATGAGCGTGAAATGGGACTCGATCTGCCCGAAGACGAAAAAAAATTGTTGAAGGACCAGGCGGCCGCGACAACTCCCGAGTCGCTCCATGTCTATTTTCAGATGTTGCTTCAGGGAGAGGAACAAATCCGCCGTTCGAGTATGCCAAAGATCGCACTGGAGATGCTTCTTTTGCGCATGGTCCAGCTCCCGAAGCTTGAATCAATCGATGCCGTGCTGGACAAGATCGCAATGGTCGAACAAAGTCTCAAAGAGGGACATTCTGCTTCGGCTTGCATTGTTTCAGAGAGCCAGCGCGGTTATGAGAAGACCGCGCCTTCCCCGGCTACGGCGCCTGCAGGGCCTTCCTCCTTCTCGCCGCCATCGGGTAGTGTGGAGAATCAGCCCGGCGCGTTGAGCCGGGAAAAGCCGGAGGCAACAAACGTTGTGCCGCTCTCCGGTTTCACTTCCGATTCGGGGCATGCTCGAGACTCATCCGACATTACCGACAACCGCGAATCGCTTACGACGCCGAATGCGGAGTTTCCTATTGAGGCGAACGTCCCAGTTGCAGCGTTACGGGAGCAAGAACCCGATGGGCCGATGTCCGCCTTGAAAGCCGTCGATGGCTGGCCGGGGTTTGTCGCCTTTCTTGAAAACCACAACCCCGTTCTGTGGGCCAAAGTTTCGCATTGCGCGGTCAAGGCTTCGGGGGACATACTCGAGCTGGAGGTCCCGGACATGTATGAGAAGAGCGCCGATGGTCCGGAATTTATCCGCAAACTCGAGGACGCCTCACAAGCCTTCTTCGGCTCCCGGCTACAATGGAAGACTACGATAAAGAAGACGTCCCAGACTTCCCGTGGCGCAGCGGCTAAAGGCCTCAAAACAGATAAACTTTCGGGCACAAAACAAATCGTCAATCATCCTGCCGTTCAGCAGGCAATCGAGATACTTGGGGCTGAACTCATCGAGGTGAAATCGTCCAAAAGGATTTGAACCCCAACGGTGAGAAGAAGAATATAGATTTGCCTTCTTAGCGTCTCAAGGTTTAAGGTTAAAGGGTTACCCTTAAAGTTTGAATCTCTAAAATTCAACCGGAGGAAAAAAGACAATGCCAAAGGGATTCAACCCGCTTCAGCAGGTTAAGGCGCTGCAGGAGAAGATGGCCAAAATGCAGGAAGACCTGGCTTTCAAGAAAGTCGAGGGGAGCGCCGGGGGAGGCATGGTGACAGCGGTGGTCAACGGCAGGCAGGAGGTTCTCGGCATTAAGATAGAGCCACAGGTGATCGACCCTGAAGATGCCGAAATGTTGCAGGATTTAATCGTTGCAGCCGTGAACGACGGCTTGAGAAAGGCCCAGGAAATGGCGGCAGCCGAAATGGGAAAGCTGGCCGGCGGACTCAATATTCCAGGGCTGAACATACCGGGGCTTTTTTAACGGTAAATGAACGCATATCCACCGATTTTGAGCAGCCTCATCCGTAAACTGAGCAGACTTCCCGGGCTTGGGGAAAAGAGCGCCACCCGGATTGCCATGTATCTTCTCAAGGCGCCGGGTGCCGAGGCGGAGTCGCTTGCGGAAAACATCCGGCAGATTCGCGACAATATACGAACCTGCTCAATCTGTTTTCATTTTACCGATGAGCCGATCTGCGCCATTTGTGGCGACCCGGCGCGAAATATCGGGGAAGTCTGCATCGTGGAAAGCACAGCCGACCTTTTGGCCATTGAGCAATCCGGTGCTTTCAAAGGCCGCTATCATGTACTCCAGGGCGTATTGGCCCCTCTTGACGGTGTCGGCCCCGAGCAAATCCGCATAAAGGAACTTTTCTCGCGCTTCGGATCCGAAAAAATCAGTGAAATCATCATAGCTACCAACCCGAGCAGCGAAGGAGAGGCGACCGCTCATTACCTTCTCCAGATTTTAAAAGACCGCCCCGTGCGCATAACGCGTATAGCCTACGGCATACCGATGGGCGGCGACCTCAAGTACACCGACCGTATAACCCTCGAAAGGGCGCTCAAGGGAAGACAGGTTTTTTAGAATCGCGACCCGCATCGCTCCACGATGAGTGAACAGTGGGCAGCGGACAGTGGACAGTGGACAGAAAAAGCTTTCAAACGCACGTTCAAAGATACCATAGAGTTTTCGATCTCCCGGCTCACATAGGACCATCGAACAGATGGGGTATGGCTGGGCCTTCCGGGCACTAAAACCTCAGACGGAAGGTTGGATTGTTTACATCCTTCTGTGCAGCTTTCTCCTAATGTTGTATGAATTGATGAAGAGGTGGTGGACCATGAGTGAAAATGAGCTGCTCGGTAGAATTGTCATCAATCCCAAAGTCATGGTGGGAAAGCCATGATCGAGGGTACACGGCTTACCGTCGAATACGTTCTGAACACCGGCCGCAGGACCCCAAAGCGACATTGAAGCTCATTGTCCCTCATTTGAGAATCAGCTCGAGACCGAACACTTTATTTTGAGATGGACCAACGCAAAGCTCCCACGCGGCTGACAACGTCAGCGACCCCGAAATTGAGACCGCCGGATACTTCGAAGCAGCCCGGGACAAGCTCACCGGCCTTTTTGGCAGAGCGCCCTATCTACCGCCTGGCGGCACCAAAATAGGGGTCATCTTTCATGATATTGAATGCTACGCTTACGCCGAGCCGCCCGAGGGTCCCATCGAGTTGAACTCCGCTGTCTGGATGAAGATGCCTTCGATTCGTCAATCCACTTCTGCGCACGAATTGTTTCACAAGCTCCAGTATGCCTATGGCTACAAGACCCGCTGGGTCTCCCGGAAGCCGATACTCTGGTTCACCGAGGGGACCGCAGCGTGGGCCGAGGTTTTCGTATGGGGCAGAGTGAGCCGAAGCTTCAAGATTGAAGATATGTTCAAGGACACGAGCATCAAGCTGTACGAAGCGGAGGACATGGCGCTGCCGTTCTGGATTTATTTTGTATCCGGAAACAGCGGCGCCGCCAAAGATCAGCTTATGGTCAATCTCTTTGAAAAGTGCGAACAGGAGAAAGGGGATGTGGAAAAGGCCCTCTTCGATGTGATACGGGAAGCTTACGGTTCTGTAGACTCTTTTTTTCTGCGCTTTGAACTCGAACGCAAGAATGATTTCTGGCAAGGGTCCCCTTCTCAATCATCTAATTATACGCGCATTCAGGGTCCGGACGGCAGGGACCTCGTGACTGAGATCAAGCAATACCAACACAGGAAACATTGGTTCTCAGTGCAGTAAACTAAACCGTTTTAGAGACTGACTATTGAGAAACGCATGAAACTTGTGCTTATTTGACGCTCGTTTTGGCGGTGGGCCCCGCCTCTGCTCATGGACAGATCAGGGATAGCGTCGAGATTGCCTGCCGATGGCCCCAGAGGTTCGACGGGCTGGATCTGCGATGCAAGCTCAGACCGCCTGGGAATGCAAAAAAATAAAAAGGCCTTGATTTTTTTTAACAAAGCGGGATAAATCGAGGTTAAGGGTAGCATGCGCTTTGTACCGTGAGCTCTATGCCGAAGGGGGTTCCTGAGGTTAGCGCTATTTGACCTGCAACGTTAGTGTGGAGAAAAACTATGGTTGAAATTCGATTTCATGGACGAGGAGGCCAGGGGGCTGTGACCTCGGCCGAACTTACGGCCCTGGCGGCAATCGAAGAAGGGAAGTATGCTCAGGCATTTCCAAGCTTCGGCCCGGAACGACGCGGGGCCCCGGTTATGGCGTTCGTTCGGGTGAGTGATGCCCCGATCGTTACCCGGGAAAAAGTTTATGAACCGAACATCGTCATCGTCCTCGACCCCACGCTCCTCAAGATCGTCAATGTTGAAGCGGGACTGAAAAAAGGCGGGGTTGTAATTCTGAATACCTCGAAGAGTGTGGAACAGGTCCGCAAGGAGACCGGCATAAAGGCCAGGCTTGCCACTGTGGACGCTTCCAAGATTGCCATGGAAACCATGCGCGTTCCCATCACCAACACTACCATGTTAGGTGCTCTTGTCAAAGCATCGGGGATCGTTCAGATAAGCGGTTTGCAAAATCCAATCAAGCACCGTTTTGGACCGATCGCCGAGAAAAATATGAATGCATGCGTACGCGCTTACGAAGAAACTAAGGTAGTGGAGGGATAACTGTGGCTAAAGAGACCGGAATCAAGAGTTGGAAAGAATTGAACTTCGGGATCGCCATTACAACTCCGGGAAACGCAGCGGAGCTGAAAACCGGAGACTGGCGGTCCATGCGGCCGGAAACCGATCGCGAGAAGTGCACCAAGTGTGGCCAGTGTTATATTTTCTGTCCGGATATGGTTTACAGCAAGGACGCCGAGGGCTACTACGCCCAGAACTACTATTGGTGCAAGGGATGCGGTACTTGCGCCAAGGAATGCCCCGTTGACGCCATCACGATGGTTCAGGAGGTCGACTAACATGTCCACGCCTATTGGTATTGAAGTCTCGATCGCCGTTGCCGAAGCGGTAGGACAGTGTGATGTCGACGTTGTTGCGGCTTACCCGATCACTCCTCAGACGCACATTGTAGAGCACCTCGCCGAACTCGTAGCCGACGGCCGCCTGGATGCCGAGTTCGTTCCCGTCGAATCCGAACACAGCGCGATGAGCGCCTGTATCGGATCTTCGGCAGCCGGAGCGCGCACCTTCACGTCAACCTGCTCCCAGGGCTACGCCCTGATGTCGGAGCTTTGCTATATCGCGTCGGCCCTGCGGCTGCCGATCGTAATGGCCGTAGCAAACCGTGCGTTGAGCGCACCGATCAACATCTGGAACGACCATGCCGACCTCATGTACGCAAGGGATACCGGCTGGATTCAGCTCATTTCGGAAAACGGGCAGGAAGCCGTCGATATGTCCGTTCTGGCTTTCCGCATCGGTGAAGATAAACGGGTTTCCCTGCCCGTGCAGGTGAACCTGGACGGCTTTACGATGAGCCACGTAATCGAGCCGATCGCCATCCCCGATGAAAAAGAAGTCAAGAAATTTCTGCCGCCCTTCAAGCCGGTGCTCCGCCTCGACCCGGCCAATCCTGTAACTTTTGGCCCCGTGGGCATGCCCGAAGTTTACACCGAAGCCCGCAAGGCCCAGGACGAGGCGCTCAAAGCGACGAAGCCCGTGATCCAGGAAATCTTCAACGATTTCGCCAGGCAGTTCGGACGTCAGTACAAGCTGATCGAAACTTACAAGACCGAAGACGCCGATACCATCATCGTCGCAATAGGCAGCGTGGCCCAGACAGCCATGAGCGCAATCGATGCAATGCGCGCAAAAGGCAAGAAGGTGGGGATCGCACGCATTCGTGTTTTCAGGCCTTTCCCCGCTGCAGAGCTTTTCGAGGCGATCAAGGGTGCAAAGAACCTGGTCCTGCTCGACAGGGTCTCTTCCTTTGCGGGTGGAGAAATATCCGGGCCCGTCGCCATCGAGATCAAGTCCGTTCTGTTCGACAAGAAGCATTTCCCGAAGGTGGGGAACTTCCTGGTTGGCCTGGGCGGCCGCGATGTGACGGGACAGAACTTCGAGGAAATGGTCGAAAGAGTGACCTCAGCGAAAAACGGTGACCTTCCAGCCTACGAATTCATCAATGTGAGGGAATAAATGGGAATCGCATCTGACGCTCTGAAGAATTTCAAGGGATTTAACCTCAAGAATATGCCCGAGGTGGAACCCTTGTCACCCGGTCATCGCGCGTGCCAGGGCTGCGGAGAGGTACTGGCTTTGCGGCAGGCAATGAAAGCAATCGGAACCAACACTGTCGTATGCAGCGCAACCGGGTGTATGGAAATTATCACGTCTCCTTACCCTCAGACCGCGTGGCGGGTACCTTGGATTCACGTGGCGTTCGAAAATGCCGCCGCCGTGGTAAGCGGCGCGGAAGCAGCTTATAAAGCGATGAACCGCAAGAAGATAATCGACCAGCCCGGGGTGACCTTCGTCGCTTACGCCGGGGACGGCGGAACCGCCGACATCGGTATGCAGGCGCTGTCCGGCGCCCTCGAGCGCGGCCATAATTTCGTCTATCTCTGCTTAGACAACGAAGCTTACATGAACACGGGTATTCAGCGCTCTTCTTCGACTCCTTTTGGAGCTTCGACCACTACGTCTCCCGCAGGCAAGAAAAGCTCGGGCCAGTCGACCTGGAAGAAGAACATGGCGGAAATCGCCGTCGCCCATGGCACACCTTACGTAGCCACCGCGACCCCGGCTTACCCGGTCGATCTAATGAACAAGGTGAAGAAGGCTTCGCTGGTGCCCGGTCCCGCCTACATTCACATCTACTCTCC
>Ga0187862_10004187_pt1 | contig 13830 bp, 11 predicted proteins | sample June2016WEW_10_1_FD_133003 | JGI IMG/M metagenome (GOLD analysis project Ga0187862, IMG submission 133003) | Peatland microbial communities from SPRUCE experiment site at the Marcell Experimental Forest, Minnesota, USA - June2016WEW_10_150 | ecosystem: Environmental > Terrestrial > Soil >...
CACCGGGTCCCAGGAGCAAAAGACATGGTATAAGATGAGCAGGCATTGGTTAAATGTGGACGGTGCGGATTTGTCTGCCGAGCTGATAAATTCATGCGGCCGGTTGCTTCGCCTGAATGATTGATTTTGCGAAAAGCCTTGAGAGCGGCAGGGGCAGTGCGATATGGAGAGGTAATGAAACGTGCGACGAGCATCTCAACTGCCACCAAAGGCCGCATCTCTCGCGATGGAGCGGTTACGAAGGCGGAGCAGGACCGGAAACGGCGGGCGCGGGCGATCCTGGATCATGTTGAGGCCGCGAAAGCTCGGAAATCTGGTAGAGACATAACGAACCTTTCACCGGACGAACTGATTGCTGACCTGCTGCGTCATGAAGTGAGTGTCTGACACTTCGCGGGCACCCATATGGGAGCCTCTCGATCTCTCCGAGATTGAACGGAAGCCCAAAACCGTCTTCCGCGACGACGAATTCGTTCTGGCGATCCCGCTTACCGATCGTCAGCGGCGGGATTACGCCGCCATCGTCGGATTGATCCGCGTCGGCGGTGATCTTGGTCCGTACTATCGGCGCTCCACGACCGCCGATCGGCTTCTGACGACCCAGAAAGTGCTTCACCTGCATCTCGGAGGGGCCGGGTCTGATGCGATCTTGTACGCGGTCCAGTATCCGGAGCATGTTCTGCTGGTCAGGATTGACACTCACATCCACCTGGATGATCTGCCGCCTGGAAGGCGACTGCCGGTGCTGGGACGAGGCCGCTTCCAGGCGTCGTTGAAGACCGCGCGGGAGGAGGCCGCGCGAAACATGGCGAATGCCAAGGCCAGGCTGGCCGCCCGGAACCCGAAACCGAAGGCTTGAACGCGGCATTCTTTGGCGACTATCAAAGCGCGCAAGCGATAATCAAATCGGTCGGTAGCACCGGAGGAAGGGAGAGACAAAGAATGACGGCACAGGATGGCAACGCCATCGACTGGTTCGTTGACCGGCACACACGGGCGGGCGACCCGACCGGCATCGCGTTCGAGGACTCGCGGCGTTCGCTGAACCGCACCGACCTTGCCGCCGCAACCCGCCGTTTTGCCGGCGCACTGGCCCAGGGCGAGATTGGCCGAGAACGGCGGTTGGTCATGCTAATGCCGGATACGGTGGATTTTCCCATCGTGTTCTGGGGCGCGCTGCGGGCCGGGGTCATTCCGGTGCCGGTCAATACGCTGTTGACGCCGGACCTCGTGCAGTATGTGCTGGAGGACAGCCGCGCCGAGGCGATCGTCCTTGCTGAGCCGCTGCTGCATGCCTTGCTGCCGGTGCTTCGCGGCACCGCCTCGTTACGGAAAATCATCGTCGCAAAGCTGGACGGTTCGCCGCCGGAGGCCATCGACGATCCGCGCGCCGTCGGGTTCGGTGACTTCCTTGCCAGCGGCGACCCGCAAACGCCGACCGTCGCGGCCTCGCCGGATGAAGTTGCATTCTGGCTGTATTCTTCGGGTTCGACCGGCGCGCCGAAAGGCGTGCGGCATGTGCATGGCAGTCTGCGAGCGACAGCCGACACTTATGGCAACCAAGTGTTGCAGATTGCCCCGGACGACGTGATGTTTTCCGCGGCAAAAGCATTTCATGCTTATGGGCTTGGCAACTCGATGACCTTTCCCATGGCGGTTGGGGCGAAAGCGGTGCTGTTGCCGGATCGGCCGACACCCGATGCCGTACTCGATACGATGCAACGGTGCCAGCCTTCCATCTTCGCCGGCGTGCCGACGCTCTACGCGTCATTGTTGTCCAATCCGATGATCGGGCCGAACGCCGCATCCAACCGGTTGCGACGCTGCATCTCGGCCGGCGAGGCACTGCCAGAAGACATCGGCGTCCGCTGGAAGCGCGTCGTGGGTGTGGACATCCTGGACGGTATCGGATCCACGGAAATGCTGCATATCTTCATCAGCAACCGGGCGGACGACGTGCGTTACGGGACCAGCGGCAAACCGGTGCCGGGTTACGCGGCCATGGTCGTCGATGAACACGACCGACCCGTGCCGCACGGCGAATCCGGCGAACTCGTGGTCAACGGGCCCAGTGCCGCGGATGGGTATTGGAATCAGAGGGAAAAATCGCGGCGGACGTTTCGCGGTGAGTGGACCTATACCGGAGACACCTATACGCGCGACGCCGAGGGCTATTACCGCTTCCAAGGTCGTCGCGATGAGATGCTGAAAGTCAGCGGCGTCTGGGTCTCGCCGTTCGAGGTCGAGGAAGCCCTGATTGCCCACCCTGCGGTGCTCGAGGCTGCGGTTGTCGGCAAGGAAGATCGCGACGGCCTGACCAAGCCGCGGGCTTTCATCGTGCTGAAGGCGCCGGTGGCGGATCATGCCACGCTGGGCGATGCGCTGAAGGAGCATGTGAAGCAGCGCATCGGCGTCTGGAAATATCCCAGGTGGATCGAGTTCGTCGACGCATTGCCGAAGACGGCGACCGGGAAGATCCAACGTTTCCGGTTGCGCGACGTATGAGGCAAATCGTCCCCGCGTATATCGTCAGGGCAACCCGCGTATCATGACACCGGACGAAATCGTGCTGGACGGGCGCCGTTTGGAGGCCGCCTGGTGGGGTTGCGACACTAACGACGCTCCAACGTTGTTGTTGTTGCACGAAGGTCTGGGGTGCGTCGCGCTTTGGCGGGACATGCCGCTACGCCTCGCAGCGGGTACCGGCTGTCGCGTCTTCGCATATTCACGTTTCGGCTATGGACGGTCGGATCCGGTGACGCTGCCCAGGCCAATGACCTATATGCATGATGAGGCGCTGCACGTGCTGCCTCGTGTGCTGAGTGCGGCGGGCATCGGCCGCGCCGTTCTGATCGGCCATTCCGATGGCGGTTCAATCGCCGCGATCCACGCCGGCGCGGTCCGCGATCCGAGGATCACCGGCATCGTCCTGATCGCGGCACATTTCTTCGTCGAGGAACAGAACCTCCAGAGCATCGTGCAAATCGGCACCGAGTATGAAACCACTGATCTTCGTGCACGTCTCGCGCGCTATCACGCCAATGTCGATAATGCATTTCGCGGTTGGCACGACGCCTGGCTCGATCCGCGGTTTCGCGACTTCGACCTTACCAAGTACCTGGGCGGAATTACGGTGCCAGTACTTGCATTGCAGGGCGCCGACGATCCTTATGGGACGGCAGCGCAACTTGGTTGCCTCGAAAGCACGGTCAGATCGCCGCTCGAGACCAGGTTGTTGGCCGGCGCCCGCCACGCCCCGCATCTCGAGGCGGCGGTGAAGGAAACCACCCTGGCGGCGATCGCCGGGTTCGTTCGAGCCAATCTCACGGAACATCGGACATGATCGATTTCCAGACCGACCCGTCCCGCTACCGCCACTGGAAACTGTCGTTCGATGGGCCAGTGGCGACCCTGACGATGGATGTCGATCCATCCGCGCCTTTACTTGGCGGCTACGAGCTCAAACTGAATTCTTACGACCTCGGCGTTGACATTGAACTGGCCGACGCCGTCACGCGGCTGCGTTTCGAGCATCCCGAGGTCGGTGCGGTGATCCTTCGATCCGGCAATGCAGGGGTGTTTTGTGCGGGTGCCAATATTCGCATGCTCGCCAAGGCGAGCCACGGTCATAAGGTGAATTTCTGCAAGTTCACCAACGAAACGCGGCTGGCGATCGAGGATGCCTGCGCCAACTCCGGTCAGCACTACCTCGCGGCGATCAGTGGCGGCGCCGCGGGCGGCGGCTACGAGCTGGCACTGACCGCAGATCATCTGATGCTGATCGATGACCGCCGCTCGGCGGTGTCGTTGCCGGAACTGCCGCTGCTCGCGGTGCTGCCCGGCACCGGCGGCCTGACCCGGCTGACCGACAAACGCAAGGTGCGGCGAGACCGGGCCGACGTTTTCTGCACGACCGAGGAAGGCGTGCGCGGCAAACGCGCAGTGGAATGGCGGCTGGTCGATGAAATCGTTCCGCCCTCGGCGTGGGAGGCAACGGTCCGGGAACGCGCGCTCGCCATGGCGGATCGGCCACCGGCGAAAGGCATCGACCTGACCCCGTTGCAGCGGGAAATCAGCGGTGACGGTGTCAATTATTCACAGATCCGGGTAGCGCTCGACCGGCGCGGCCGGCGGGCGACGATCACGCTGCGCGGACCCGCAACGATTGCTGCGGACCTCGCCGGCATTCATGGGGCCGGTGATACGTTCTGGCCACTGGCACTCGCCCGGGAACTGGATGACGTGCTGTTGCATCTGCGACTGAACGAGCCCGAACTCGGGCTGCTGGTGTTTCGCAGTGAAGGCGATCCGCAACGCGTTCTGGCGGTCGACACACTGCTGACTGCGCACGCCGCGGATTGGCTGGTCCGAGAAATTACCCTTCTGCTCAAGCGTGTGTTCAAGCGGGTGGACGTGACCGCGCGCAGCATCATTACCTTGATCGAACCAGGGTCATGCTTCGCCGGCAGCCTCGCCGAGCTGGTGTTTGCCGCTGACCGCTCGGTCATGCACGCTGCCGCTGCATTGCACCTGTCGCCGCTGAATTTTGGACCGCTGCCAATGGGCAACGATCTCACCAGGCTGGAGACACGGTTTCTCGGTGAGCCCGACAGCATCGTCGACGCCCGCTCGCATATCGGGCAGACACTCGACGCGATGACTGCCGATTCATTGAGCCTGGTCACGACGATCCATGACGATATCGACTGGGACGACGAGGTTCGGCTGCTTCTGGAAGAACGCGCGTCGTTTTCCCCCGATGCGCTGACCGGACTGGAAGCCAATTTGCGCTTTGCTGGCCCCGAGACCATGGAAACGCGTATATTCGGCCGGCTGACCGCGTGGCAAAACTGGATCTTCCAGCGGCCCAACGCGGTCGGTGACAATGGTTCGCTGAAACGCTACGGCACCGGCGAGCGGCCGACATTCGACCCGCAACGGGTTTGACGACAGGGGGGCACCATGCCAGACGGTATCGCGATCGATTATGACGGGCTGATCCCCAACAATGTCGGGCTCGCCGATGACCTGCGCGTCCGTAAGGCGTTGGAGACCTGGTATCCCGGCTACCTCAACTGGTGGAAGACGATGGGCCCCGAGGGCTTCCAGAACTCCCCCGTTTTCCTCCGCACTGCCGTCGGTGTCGGCAGCGACAACTGGGCCAAATTCGATTTCGTTCGTATGCCCGAATATCGCTGGGGCATCTTGCTGGCGCCTCAGGTGGAAGGCCGCACCATCCCGTTCGGTGCCCACAAGGGCGAGCCCGCCTGGCAAGAAGTCCCCGGCGAATACCGGGCGATGCTGCGCCGCCTGCTGGTCATCCAGGGCGACACCGAACCTGCCAGTGTGGAACAGCAACGTCACCTCGGCGCCACCGCTCCGTCGCTCTATGACCTGCGCAATCTGTTCCAGGTGAATGTCGAGGAAGGCCGGCATCTCTGGGCCATGGTTTACTTGCTGCAAAAGTATTTTGGCCGCGATGGCCGAGAGGAAGCCGAAGAACTGCTGAAACGCCGCTCCGGCGAGACCGATTCTCCGCGCATGCTGGGCGCATTCAATGAACGGACGCCAGACTGGCTGTCGTTCTTCATGTTCACGTTCTTCACCGACCGTGACGGCAAGATGCAACTCGCGGCGCTGGCGCAGTCCGGCTTCGATCCGCTGTCTCGCACCTGCCGCTTCATGCTGACCGAGGAAGCGCATCACATGTATGTGGGCGAAACCGGCGTGACGCGGACCATCCAACGCACCTGCGAGGCGATGCAGGCCGCCGGCATCACCGATCCATACGACATCGAACGCATTCGCGGGCTTGGCGTCATCGATCTGCCAACGTTACAGAAGAAGGCCAATCTGCATTTTTCTCTCACGCTGGATCTGTTCGGCAATGAAATCAGCACCAATGCCGCAAATGCGTTCAATGCCGGATTGAAAGGGCGTTACCAGGAAGACAAGCTGACCGACGATCACCAACTGACCAACGCGACCTATCCGGTGCTACGGCAGCGCGACGGCGCTATTGTGAATGAGGACGTACCGGCTTTGTCGGCGCTGAATATCCGGCTGCGTGACGACTATGTGGCTGATGCCGCGGCCGGAGTGAACCGCTGGAACCGGGTGTTTGCACAGACCGGCACCGATTTCCGCATCACTTTGCCGCATGTGGCGTTCAACCGCCGTATCGGTGAGTTCGCCGCAGTCCATGCCGACACAGAGGGGCGCGTGATGACCCGCGACGCCTGGGAGCAGAGTAAGGCAGCCATGCTTCCGTCCTCCGACGACAATACTTTCATCGCCAGCCTGATGCGTCCCGAGCGCGAGCGGGGTGCGTTCGCATCCTGGATCGCCCCGCCTCGGCACGGCATCGACAATCGGCCAGGCGACTTCGAGTATGTGAAGATCGAACGATAAGGCCGAGCTACGCCGCTTTGTCACGGTCCGGATGGGCGGTGCAGGTTTCAAGGCAAGGTTCGGCGGCGGTCGAAATCACCCTTCCGTCATGCTCGGGCCTGACCCAGGCATCTGCCGCTGCACAGCAATCGGCTCAAAGAGGCAGGGTGCGTTCGGATGCAGAATGCGGGCAGATCGAAATCCTCGGGTCGAGACCGAGGATGACGATGGCTCACGCCCGCATCTGGCGTCCGGTATCCCGCATCAGGATCTGCGCGTGACCGCCGACCACTGTCGCATGATATGCCTGGGCCGATTCGGACATATCGGCGTCGGGCCGCTGTTCCATCTCGAAGTTGCCGTAATGATCCACGCCCCGCACCAAAGTCGCCCAGTCGTGAGCACCGGCTACCTGGCGGACATACGTCGGAAGATAACGGATCGCGAACCCGATTCGGCGTTGAGCCGATGGGTTCGGCTCCGATCCGTGGATCAATCGGACGTGATGTAGCGACATCTCCCCGGCTGCCAGCGTCAACGTGTCGGCGTGGGAGGCATCCACATCGACCATGATTTCCTGGCCGCGGCTGAGAAGGTTGTCCCGACGGAATGTATCCCGATGTGGTACTTGTGCCATAGTGTGCGAGCCCGGAATGACACGCATGGCACCATTTTCTGTTGTACTGTCGGACAGCGCAATCCACGCAGTGACGATATCCGCTGGCTCAAGACCCCAATAGGTTGAATCCTGGTGCCATGATACGTACGCAGGGTTGTGCGGGTCCTTGATGAAGAAAGAGGTTCCCCAGCACAGGATGTCCGGCCCGATAAGGTCCTGGACAGCGTCGAGGATTCGCTCGTGGCGGATGAGATCATTCAGCCAGGTGAAGAGAAGGTGCGATTTCTGCCGGAGCTTCCCGGTCAGCGGGCCGGTGGCTGCCTCAAAAACTTCGAGCTTTGCCCGGATTTGCGCGGCTTCGGCAGTGGATAGCACCCGAATTGGCGCAAGATATCCGGTATCGCGATATTGCAGCACCAGATCTTCAGTTAATCGTTTCATAACAGATCGCTCCCCACGGTACTCCAGGTTTCGTCGCGCGCAGACGAAACCTGGAAACCGCGGGGGTTCGATGTCAAGGCGGACTTAGCGCCCCGGTACTACATCTTGCGATGTTTCATATGGTGGTGCCGGTGGTGCCGCCATCTGTGGTGCACAACCGGAGGCGGCATCGGCGGCGGCGCCGTTTGCACGACGGGCGGTGGCGCCGGAGGCGGCGGCGGCGGCGGCGGAGAAGAGCAGGCAGCCAGTGCTAGAGCCGAGATAAGTCCGGCCGCGCTGAGCGACCAGCGAGTCGAGACAAGACGCATGTGAGTCCCCCTAGGGTTGAGTCCGATACCCTGTAGCAGACCGACACCTAGAGTCGCGCCGCACAGGACAACCTTATTATAGCGCCTTCCAGATTGTTTTCTATGGGTAATCTGACAACAAATCACAGGAATGATGACGATCCTGATCTTTGGCGCCGCAGTTCGCCCTGATGGAAAGCCCAGTGTAACTCTTCGGCGCCGCGTCGAAGCCGCTCTCGCCTGCGCCAAAGGCCGTCAGGACGTCCGATTTATCCCAACCGGAGCCATCGGCAGATATGGGCCGTCAGAAGCCGCGGTTATGGCTGGATTGTTAACAGAATCCGGTGTCCCAGGCGAACGAATCCACTTGGAGGAAACCGGATTCGACACATTGTCCTCGGTTCGCGCGGCGATTCAATTGTTGCGTCAGATGCAACCGCGCGGACCCGTCATGGTTGCAACCAGCGCCTACCACCTTCCCAGGTGCCTCATTTTGCTACGTCTTTTCGGCATAGCGGCGCAGCCATGTCCGCCGCCATGCATTCCGGTTGCTGCCTCGTGGCGGAAGCGCTGGTATTGGCGGCTCAGAGAAGTGCCGGCGTTGCCTTACGATGTAATGCTGGTGCTCTGGTTACGGCTGAAGCGGAGACTGTGACCTCAGAGCAACACTTTCCGAAGTCCTGCCTGAGGCAACTTTCAGGACCTACGAAGGATGCTCAACCGCATCGAGAACGGTCGTTTCTGTCAGGATTTGTGGCAATACCTCCGGCCTGGCAGCGTGCGGCCCATAATACAGGTAGAGCGGCACGCCATCACGCCCCTGTTCTCGAAGAAACTCACTGATTTCAGGGTCTTGCCGGGTCCAGTCGCCCCGTAGATAGGCCACGTGCCTGGCCGCGAACGCCCGCTGAACCGTATCGTTACTGATCGCCACTCGTTCGTTCACAAGGCATGTGACGCACCAGGCAGCCGTCAGATTGACAAAGACCGGCCGTCCCTCCGCCCGCAAGGCCGCGAGACGAGCCGGGGTAAACGCCTCGCTGTCCCGTTTCAGGTCGGGCGTTGCTGGCATTGTCCCGATTCCCGTCAGCACAGCCGCGGCCAGAACGGCCGCGAGGCCTGTCCCGGCCAAACCGAATCGGCGTCGATGTATGCCCGCATCCTGCGTGACTCCGAGGCTCCACCCGGCAAACCCCAACAGAGCGAATCCGGTCGCGGTTCCCAGCACGCCGGCTGATCCGGCTTCCTCACTGACCACCCAAAGCAGCCACACCGCTGCTCCGTACATTGGAAACGCCAGCAGTTGACGGAACACCTCCATCCACGGCCCAGGCCGAGGAATCACTCTGGCCAGAGCGGGAATCGTGCTCAATGCCAGATAGGGCGAGGCGAGTCCGATGCCCATCGTGAGGAAAATCAGCACCGTCACCGGGGGTGACGCAGCCAGGCCAGCGGCGATCGCGACTGCCATGAACGGCGCCGTACACGGTGTCGCAACCAATACGGCCAGAGCTCCCGTGAAAAAACTGCCCCAATGCCCTTCCTGTGCCGCCAGACCGCTGCCGGCGCCAGCGAAGCTCCCGTCAATTCGGAATACGCCAGACAAATTCAGGCCAACGCCGAACAGCAGCCACGCCATGGCAGCCACGAATACCGGGGAGGCGAACTGAAATCCCCAGCCCGCCGCTGTGCCGGCCGAGCGTGCGACAAGCAGCGCGAGCGCCACGCAAATGAACGTGGCCACCACGCCGGCCGTGTACGATATCGCATGGGCTCGCGCTTTGCCGCGTGCCAGACCAGCGGCGAATCCGACCGCCTTCATTGCCAGGATCGGGAACACGCAGGGCATCAGGTTCAGAATGAGCCCACCCAGAAACGCATACAGCAGCGCTCGCACCAGCGGTACCGCCGGCGTAGGCGTCGGGCCCTCCGGCGCTGTCAGCACAACGTCAGCCTGTGACCCGCCGCGGTCCCGCACCGACAGCACACCGTGCAATCCCGCCGCGGGAATGAAGCCTTTTGCGAGCTGCAGCCCGAGCGTGAAGCCGCCATTACGGACCGAAAGCAACTGAGCCGCATCATCGACGATCTGCCCAGCCGTGTCCGGGATGAACCACGCATCGATGACGGTGTCCGGGCGCAGCTCCCGACCCCGTACGAACAGTGTCCCATCGGCCGCGATCGTAGCCTCCCAGGGCGACGCGCGAGGCACCGCATGATCGTGCGCCTTGAACAACGGCATCTGGGCTGATGGAGCCCCGGTCCCGGCTGCCAGGGTGATTGGAAACGACGCTTCCTCCGGAACGCAAATGTCTTTGCAAACCAGCCAGTGGGCCGTCACATTCCCCGAAACAGAGCCAACCCCCTGGGCCAATGTCACGCTGACCGGCAGGATGACTTCGCCGGAATACCCGTAGGTCGTTACCGGGCCTTCGGTGATCCGGCCAGGTGCGGGCCACTCGATCGGCCCAGGAGTGGCGCCGGGAGACAAGGTGGCGACGATCTCGGTGGGCACCCCCGCCTCACCGGGGTTTTGCCAATAGGTGTGCCACCCATCCGCAAGTCGTAGCCGCAACGCGATCCTGACCCGTCCGCCGGGAACGACGCTGTCGCTGCCGGTGATCAGCGTCGCAACCGTGCGTTTGGTGGTGACCGGCGCACTCTCGAACGCCAAAGCCGGGACGCTGAGCAGGCAGGCGAGCGTCAGCAAGGTGAACAAACGGATCATGGCGTGTCGTGCATATCCCCGGCGGGTGAAATCATGAAGCAGTAGCTTCATAGCAGATGGGACCGGGACCGGGTACTGCCAGGTCGATTCTCACTTCACATGGCTGTCGTGGCTGTACGTGGCTGTCGTGGCGAAAGCCTCTACCCGCAGACGACTCGCGACCTCGGACCTCGGCTCTGCTGCCGCGTAACGTGGGCGTCTGCAGGAAGCATTGCAGGACCATTAAGTTTCGCCTCTGAAAGACCAGGATGTTGATGCGGGGCGATCAGCGCAACGGCCGACCGGCACGGACCTGCATCGAAGATTCCGAGTACGTCGTCAGACGCCGACCGGTTACGGCAATGCAACCTGGTGCGTCCGCCGGACTATGATGTCTTGGCAACGATCTGGTCCTGCAATTTACATGCAAATTTACTGTCCGGACACTCCGAGATAAGCGTCTCGGTCTGGGTCCAGGCGGTGGCGCGCGAATTGTGGTGCACGGTGCTGGCCGAGCACCTCGCGCTGGACACGTCACCGGTCTGACTGCGCGACCGCTGTATCAGGCCATAGCACAGGGAAATAGCAGCAAAAGCAAAGCCGGTCAGTTCGACTGGCAAGGGCTTGCGCTTGCCTTTCCACCGGACATTTACGGCAAATGATTGCGGCGGATTTCTTACGGTTTTAGTAGTCACGTCGACGCCTGGCGTGGCCGGGGCAGCCGCCGTCACCCACTGCATTTCGCAACCGATGCGGGATGGCAGGGCCCGGCGGCACCAGCTACCGTGCCTCGATGAACTGGCGTGAGCCGGCGAAACGCAGTGTTTTGAGCCCGTCAGTTCGCTCGCGACGCGTCGGCTTGTCATCGATGCGACACGCTCTCATGACGTGAAACCACAGCGTTATTTCCGCCAGGTCAAATGTCTGCTTTCGCCGGGATCGAATAGTTGAGGCAGCTGGCATGATCAATTCTACGCGGGGGGCGGGCGCCAGGCAGCGGATTCATGGCATCTTCTCTGGCCGGCTTCCTTTCGTGATCGTATTTGGTTGCATCCTTCTGGTAAACTGGGGCGCGGCACTCTGGTTAATACACTATACTTATCAGGAGCGAGAGCTTGCCGCGTATCAAATGGTGACCGCAGAGGCACAATATTCTCAACAAAAAATCGAGGACCTTTTCAAGGACGCCGACCGAACGCTAATGGAATTGCGGGCCCGTTACTCTGCCGATCATGCCGATCTCGGACTGCAGCGCTGGAATCCAACCTTGCATCCAGGCGGAATCGCGCTGATCGCGCCCGATGGCCAAATTCTCGCCACAACGCCCGGGGCCAACGTTGCCGGATGGCCGAATCTGATGACGCGCCTTGAAGCCGCCGCCGACGTGCTCGCGATCGGCGAGCCAATCCCGGGCAAAAATGGCCATCTCGGGTTCGTTCCGGTAGCCCGTCGGATCGTCGCACCTGATGGCTCGTTTGGCGGCATACTAATGTATTCGTTGGAGACCAGCCAGCTTTCGAGTCTTTCACCTGCCATCAAGGGACTCAACGGATGCGTAACGCTGGTGACCGACGATGGTGTCATCCTTGCGCGTACGCCGGAGGTGCGGGGCACGGTTGGCATTCGGATGATGCCGGCAGACCTGTCCGCGCTACGCGAAAGTCGATCCGGTACAGGCCGACATGTCAGTCTGATCGACGGTGTCGACCGGATTTTCTCATTTCAGCATTTGGCTGATTTACCTGTAACATTGATCGTTGGGATTGGCCACGACGCCATATTTACTGATTGGAAGACGCTGCGCTTCACGGTGATCACCGGGCGAATGCTGGCGACCGCATTCATTCTGGTGATTTCGATATTTTGGTACAAGCGACGACACCGTGCGACGATATCGGGCGATGCTCTGACCGCAATCCTGACCAGTATCGATACCGGTATCCGAGTGGAAAATCGCGATGGCGTCGTCCTTGCGGCCAACGAGACGGGGGCCGACCTGCGCATGCCCGACCGTGAGAGCCAACAAGCCGATGTGCAACGACCGGATGGCAGGATAATCCAGCTGGAGCGCCGCGATCTTGCTGACGGTGGAACGGTGCTGATCGGCACCGATGTCACCGCCCGCCATGCAGCGGAGGAACGCATCGAGTTCCTGACCAGCCACGACAGCCTGACGGGCCTGCCGAATCGCTGGCGCGCGGCGACGCGCATTCAGGAACTGCTCACCGGGAAATTCGGCTCTGCCCGAGTGGCTGCGCTCATTCTGTTTGATCTCGATGGGTTTCAGGACGTCAACGATACCTTGGGGCATGAGGGCGGCGACACAATCCTGATCGAGATCGCTCATCGGCTGCGTGACCTGGTGTCTGGCCGTGATGTCGTTGCGCGCCTCGGTGGCGATGAGTTCCTGCTGTTCCTGGACGATCCGGGCGACGATGCAACGATCATGAGCCTGGCGCGTCAGTTACCGCGTTCACTGGCCAGGCCGATTGCGGTGCGCGCCCAACAGGTGCGGCTTGGCGCCAGTCTGGGCATAGCGCTCTACCCACGCGACGGTGAAGACGTGACGACGCTGTTCCGGCACGCCAATATTGCTCTGAGCCGGGCAAAAATGGCCGGCCGCGGCACGGCGCAAAGCTTCGATCCCGAGATGATGATCGCGTTCGAAGAGCATCGCATGGTGGAAAGTGACTTGCGCCGCGCGCTCGATAGCGATGAGCTGGAATTGCGCCTGCAACCACAATTCTCTTGCGATACGCTCGAAGTCACCGGATTTGAGGCGCTCACGCGTTGGCGTCATCCGACCCGCGGCATGCTGTCGCCCGCCGTTTTCATTCCGATCGCAGAGCGATCCGGCCTGATCAACCCGCTTGGGCTTTGGGCGATCGAGCAAGCCTGCAAAGCCGCCATCACCTGGCCGACCCGGCACCGTGTCGCCGTCAATTTGTCGCCGTCACAACTGCGCTGCGAGACGATCCAGGACGATATCCGCGCGATTCTGCGCCGTACCCAGTTCCCGGCCCATTTGCTGGAACTCGAGGTGACCGAAAGCGTTCTGCTGGATCAGGATCAGCGCACCCTGGAAACGTTGCACAAATTGCGTGCGATGGACATCCGGGTCACGCTCGACGATTTTGGCACCGGATACTCCAGCCTGAGTTATTTGCGCCGGTTCCCATTCGACAAAATCAAGATCGACAAGTCGTTCATCCAGGGCCAGGGTAGCGATCGCAGCACCAAGGTCATTCTGGAGGCCATGATCCGTATGTGTACCGATCTCGGCCTCGACGTGGTTGTGGAGGGTGTGGAAACCGAGCTGCAACTGCATGAATTACGGCAATTGGGTTGCCGCGAAATTCAAGGCTTCCTGTTGGGAGAGCCGTTGC
>Ga0187862_10004212_pt1 | contig 13782 bp, 8 predicted proteins | sample June2016WEW_10_1_FD_133003 | JGI IMG/M metagenome (GOLD analysis project Ga0187862, IMG submission 133003) | Peatland microbial communities from SPRUCE experiment site at the Marcell Experimental Forest, Minnesota, USA - June2016WEW_10_150 | ecosystem: Environmental > Terrestrial > Soil >...
CCCACTCCTATCGATAGCAGCTTCCCGGTCCTGGTTTTCTCGGATGTGCATTTCCAGCCATTTATCGATCCGTTTGCGGCAAATGGCACATATCCGAATCCTGCAACAGTGCAGGATAATGTGGCGCTGGTAGGGCTGCTGGATGCGGCGAATCCCTTCGATTGGCCGGCGATCTTTGGGGGCGCGGCGAATGCGAAGAATACTTCACCTTCCGCCCTTGGAACCGACACCAACTACGCGCTGCTCACTCTGGCGCTGGCCAGCATCAAGCAGAATTTGGGGGCGGCTCCGGCGGTCCTGTTTACAGGCGACTTTCTTGGCCACGGCGTGGACCAGTTTTACTCGGCGTATTCGGGGAACAACCTAAGCGCCAAGACAAATGCGTTTGTCGACAAGACACTCACATTTGTATTGCAGCAGATCAGAGCGGCTGTGGGCTCGATTCCTGTCTACTTCGCGCTGGGCAACTGCGATTCCTATACCGGTTATGGCCCGGACAGCACTTTTCTCTCAAACAATGCGCAGCAGCTATACACGCTGGCATTGAATGGCGCGGGAAATGAGCAGGATGTTATCGGCACCATTACCAATGGCGGGTACTATTCGGTGGAGCCCGCGGGAATGAATTTAATGATCATAGGGCTTAACACATTCGCGCTCTCCCCGGGTATTACTGCCGATCCGACCATGATTGCAGATCAATTTACGTGGTTTGACGCCAAACTTGCACAAGCCAGCGCGGCCGGCCAGAAGGTGTGGCTGCTGATGCATGCGCCTCCCGGAGCAGTTGAGGGCGCGACTGGCGAGCCAGCCAATGACAATGGTCAGATCGCGGCAGCCACGATGATGTGGGTGGACAGCAATCAGACCGTGTTTATGGGCATCCTTGAAAAGTATCCCGGCGTTATTTCTATGTCTCTTGCCGGTCACACGCACATGGACGAATTCCGCCTGATGTCGCCGGGCAATGCGCTGGCAATTACCGCGGGCATCAGTCCGTTTTTTGGCAATAACCCCGCCTACAAAATCTTCGCATTGGATAGCTTGAGCCTCGCCCCCACGGACTATAGCGCTGTGAACTGCAACCTGCTGACGACGTCTCCTCAGTTCGCCAGCTATTACACATTCTCTCAAGCCTATGATCTCGAAGGCCCTCTTGTCACATCGCTGGCGGAGCTGTTTCCTGCGCTGATCGCATCGAACGCGGCACAGACGCAATACCGGAACGCATTCTTTTCCGGCAACAATGCCTCCAATCCCATCACTAACCTAAACTGGCCGGTTTACTGGTGTGGCATCGGAATCATGGATCAACAGGAGTTCTTCACTGCCGTGAACGCTTTCTGACATTCCGGTCGCGCGGCGTTTATTCTCCGCTCACTTTGCGTTCTTCTCGGCGCTGGCATCTGTCCGAATTGCGGGGAAGAATAAAGAGCGACAAGCCGGGAGCTTTCAGGCTTTAAGTGCAACAAGGTTGATTCACTGCTGTCCTGGGAAAAGTGGGGTAGTTATCTTAGAACACTGATTACATAATTGATAGACTTAGGTCGCTCCGAGAACGACTTAAAATCGCTGCGGCTCTTCCGGCGTTTTGCTTCGGCTTCTGGGCAGAGCAACAATGCAGAATGAACGCCTGCCGAACGGTCCTTGCGCAGGTGATCGAGCATCTGCCCCACAGGGAGTTTCAAAAACGCGTGGCCCGTTACGGCGGAGGCCGCTACGCAAAACGCTGTTCCTGCTGGGATCACTAACTGGCCGCGGCCTTCGCCCAGTTGACTTATCGCGAGAGTCTGCGCGACATCGAGGCCTGTCTCAGCGCACAGCCCGCCAAGCTCTACCCCATTGGGTTCCATTCCCCAGTCAGGCGCTCTACTCTGGCCGAAGCCAACGAGAGCCGCGACTGGCGTATTTATGCCGAGTTGGCGCAATGGCTGATGGTCCAGGCCCGTGGAGCTTCACGGCGACAACGATGGGATTGGGTGGCTAAGACCGACTGGAGCCTCAGCAGGCGCAACATGAGACGAGTTTTGCACGGCGGAGGGTCAAGGCGGATGTACAGTCGATCTGCTTGATTCGACGTCAGATCACTTTTTTGGCGAGGCACAGCTCTTGAACGTGCGCGGCCGCGATGTCGGCGGCTTCGTCGAGCAAGCTCAACGAGCCGTGGGCCAGCAGGTGAAGATGCCGCCCGGCTACTACATCGAGTGGAGCGGCCAGTATGAAAACCAGATCAGCGCGCGCAAACGCCTGGAGATGGTTATTCCGCTCGTCCTCGTGGTGATCTTCGTCCTGCTCTATCGCACCTACGGCTCTGCAAAGGAGGCGGCACACGTTCTGCTGGCGGTGCCGTTTGCATTGACAGGCGGCGTCTTTATGGTCAAGGCGCTGGGGCTTAATTTCTCGGTTGCGGTGTGGGTCGGCTTTATTGCGCTCTTCGGAACCGCAGTGCAAACCGGCGTGGTGATGGTGATCTATCTGGAAGAGGCTTTTGCCCGGCGCACGGCCGCCGATGGACGGCTTACTCGAGCCGGCCTGCACGCCGCCGTGATGGAAGGCGCACTGCTCCGGTTCCGCCCCAAGGTGATGACTGTGGCCACAGTGGTGGCCGGTCTGCTGCCGCTGCTTTGGTCCACGCGCACTGGGGCGGAATTCATGAAGCCGCTTGCCGCGCCGGTCCTGGGTGGAATGGTCAGCTCTCTCATCCACGTGCTGATTGTGACCCCTGTGATCTTCACCTGGCTTCGCGAGCGGGAGCTGCAACGAGAGCTGATGATATGAGAAGCCGAGATCGAGGGAGTCGGCCCTTCGCGCCCAATGGCTTCGCATGGATCGGTTCCCGCAACTCGTCGACCCCATGCAGCTTTGCCTTGCATTGAAGAGCAGATCAAAGCGCGCAATAGATCGCCCCGTCCTCAACCGTGAGTCCAATTCCGGCGGCTTTGGCGGCCTCCTGCAGGGCTGCCTCAAGCATGACAATCGGGTCGGCGCTTACGTCGATCCGGCGCATCAGGCCTTCTCCTTTTTTCCCGCCCGCGGAGAGAACGATCTTCAATCCGCGGCGCTTGCATTTCACCGCCGTGCCGTCTTCGAGCTTTACGTTCATCGGTTTGATGAAGGCATCAACGTAATGCACTCCGATGCCGGACTTATCGTCGGTATGCTGCGGAAGTTTGTCTTCAGCAGCCGTGCTCACGTCACAAAGTTTGACTCTCACGCCGGCCTCCCTGGTGCTCGATTCCTTGCGAGTGCAGAAACTCGTCCATGACCTTTCTAAACGCGCGGATGTGCTCCGGCGTGCTGCCGCAACAGGAACCCACGATGTTTGCGCCCGCCTTCAGCAGAGGCAGCAGGCCTTTCGCCATTTGCTCAGGCGTTTCGTCGTAGACGACCTTCATGTCGATCAACTGGGGCTTTCCAGCGTTCGGCTGGACCATCACCGGCAGGCTGGTTACGTTCTTATAGCGCATCACGGCTTCCCGCGCGCGCTCCATCTCCATTCCGGTGCCGCAGTTGAGAGCCACGATGTGCGCGCCGTGCCCCTCCATGAACTCCGCGGCGCGTTCCGGTTCGATTCCCATCATGGTGCGGAAGGTCGAGCCATCGAGAGTGACGTCGTAGGCCATGGACCCGATGATGCACTTTGCGCCCGCTGCCTGGGCTGCCTGAATGCCGATCAGGAGTTCCTCGAGCGATGTCTGCGTCTCGATAATGATGGCGTCCGACCCCGCCTCGACCAGGGCTGCGGCCTGCTCCTCGAAGGCGCTGCGAACCTGGGATTCGGTGAAGTGGCCGAAAGGCTCCAGCAAGCCGCCGAAGGGTCCGATGTCTCCGAGCACGTAGCCATTCCTGGCGCCGAACGCCTGGCGGGCGATCTCCACTCCGGCCTTGTTCACTTCAACGACGTGATCCGCCTCGGAATGGCGATTCAGCATGATGCGCGATCCGCCAAATGTGTTTGTGATGAGGCAGTCCGAGCCGCACTCGACATAGCGGCGCTGAATGGCGAGCACCTTCTCCGGATGGGAAAGATTCCATGCCTCGCCGCAGTTGCCCTGTTCCAATCCGGCAATCATGAGTTGAGTGCCCATTGCTCCGTCGCCGAGCAGCGGCCGCTCCAGGATCGCGTCTTGCAAGAGTTTCTTCATGAGGTCTCCGTGTCCTGCGTCATTTCCTGTTGTGCCAGCGCGTAGTGAATCGTCTCCAAGACCATGCCCCATTTGTGATCGCGGCTGGACGATTCACAATAGCAACCCGCCGCGCTGGCTATGCGCTGCCAGGATAAGACAGCATTCAATCGTTCTCCGCCGAGCGGCTTATCGGCGTCGATAGCAGCCATCAGGCGCGCCGGATTCTCGACGTACTTACACATGGCTGTGTGGCCCGTATCGCCATCGGCCGGGGCGCAGCGCTGCTCCCAGATAGGATACCCTTTGGCGCGCGGACCCAGCTTTACGTCGTAATTGAAAGTGAGCGGCCGGCCCATGTTTGTGCAGGTCGTTCCTTCGTAACGGAACCGGGCGTCGAGCGAGCCGTCCGGGTTTCTGTCGATCGACAGACGCTCTTCCGCCCATCGCTTCAGAGCCTTGCGATTGACGCTGTATTCGGCGTCCTGGTCCAGCACCGCAACGCGAAGCGGGAGCCGTTCTCCCCATGATCGCGAAGCCCGGCGGTAGGGCGCGCGCCTGTATTGACAAGGACCAAAGGAGCAGTTCTGGCAGGGAACAAGTTCGGTGAGCCTGCGCAGCCCATCGCTTTGACGCGTCAATCCGAAGACAGCCAACTGAGTCTTCTTGGGGCGCAACATGCCGGAGTCGAACACTTCCACGGGAGAAGGGAAGGGCTCGTTGCGCGTCCGCTTCAACAGTTCCAGCAACTGCGGTTGTTCCGCAATATCCCATTCCGGATACCCAGGGCTGTAATGGGGCAACACGGCCATGCCGCGCTCTTCCGCCCAGTCGCAGAGACGAACTCCGGTCGCAGTGACAAGATGCTCGACGACCGCCGAAGCGAATACTTCAAGGAAGAAATACTCGTCGGGCCTATCGTCCTCCCAGCGCCGGTGGGCTTCCTCTTCGGCTTCCGGACCGGCGCCAACAGCGACCAGAATCACGCTGTGGGCTTGCGCTTGCTGAAGCGCGCTCTGGAGCCGTCCGCTGGTGAAAGAGATCCCATCAATCCTTGTGGAACCGCCCGTGATTTCGACGCTCTCCGTTTGCCGCGCATAGAACCATGGCCGGCCATTCTCCGCGTACCAGGCCCGCGCCCACTTCGCCAATTCCAAGGCCCGGCCATCGAGCTCCCATGCGCGCGGATAACCGAGCAGCCGCAGATACTCCTCGGGCAGCACATCCACGCCGGGAAGCGTGCCGGCGAGTTCGATGGATTCGGCTAACTCGCGCATGGAATCGTCTCCACGGGCTTGAACTGGCAGCCCTCGACAAAGAAATTGAAAAACTCCGGGTGAGTTTCCAGACGGCAGTGCTGGACCCTCTTTACCAGCCCTTCCAATTCCTGACGCTTTGACTTCGAGAGCAAGGCGATCGTCGCGCCTTCAATCGCGGTATTCCCGGCCTGAACGATCTTTGTGGAAGCCAGGCTGGGCACAAGCCCAATGCGCTTCGAGGCCTCCACATTGAGATGCCGGCCAAATCCTCCCGCCAAATAAAAGACTTCGATCTGGTCGAAGTCGATGCCATAGCTGGAGAAAACGGCGTGCAAGCCCGCAACATTGGCGCCCTTGGCCTGAGCCAATTCATTGACGTCGCTCTCCAGCAGAAAAACTTCCTTGTCTTCGTCATGGTAAAGCGTGACGCGCTTGATGTCGTCCGCAAAGCGGCCCATCTCATTCATGCGGCCGGTGCGAAGCAATTCGCTCAGCACGTCCACCAGGCCCGAGCCGCAAATGCCCTCCGGCGGCACATCGCCGATGACACCCAGCTGGAACTTTTCGGCATCGTCAATCGCCACCGATTCGATTGCGCCGTCCAAGGCAGGCATGCCGCAAGCGATCGCTCCGCCCTCGAAAGCCGGGCCAGCCGGACACGATGCCGCCAGAATGCGATGCCTGTTGCCGACAATCAACTCCGTGTTCGTGCCTATATCCATGACCGCAACCAGGCGCTCTTCATGCGCCAGGTCCACCGCCAACATGCACGCAGCGGCGTCGGCGCCCACGTGGCCGCTGACGATCGGAGCGCCGTAGACACGGGCTTTGGGATGGATGGGCAACAGGCTATGCAGCCCGCTCTGGCTCAGACTGGTGGTTGCGCGCTTGCCTTCGGCCATCTCAATTTCCGTGATCGACCGGTAGGGATTCTGTCCAATCGAATACACGCTTTGCCGGAAGAAGAGATCGCGCATGGTGGAGTTGCCCACCACGACCATCTCGTAGATGGTCTTCGGATCGACGGGCAACTTCTCAATGGCGTGGGTCAGGTAGCCTGCCAGTGTGCGCATCAGCAATCTTCCGGGGTGCTCGGTGTCATAAGCGATGCGCGACATGACCTCCGAGCCGCCGAAGCGTTGAGGATTCTCAAACGAGGTATCCGCGATCAGTTCGCCGCTTTCGAGATCGACAAGCCGTAGCACAATAGTCGTTGTTCCAAGATCCACTGCGATGCCGAGAATCGGTCCGGTGGATCGCTCCACTTCGATTCCGTCGATCAGGATCCGATCTCCATCGCGCGTAACCGCCGGATCGAGCTTGAGCGCATCGTTGCCGACCGGCAATCCAAACGCGTGCCGCTCGATAATCATGTGCCCGCGACGCATGGTATGGCAGCGAACGTGGCCCTCCGCGGCGGTCACATAGGTCTGACACGACAGGCGAAAACTGCCCTTGAGATGTCGTTCCGGCTCGGCAATCGCCGAGAGGGCATCCATCCCTTCAACCACTTCGACCATGCACTCCTTGCATTTGCCCTGCTTGCGGCAGGAGGTGGGCACATCGATGCCCAGGGCTTCGGCGTGATCGAAGAGCGAACGCCCGCCCGTTGCCTGGATGGTTTGCCCGTTGATGGTGAGAGTAACGGCCATGCCTCTAGAGGTTTTACCAGCCCTTCGCTTCGAGTTCGGCTTTCAGTGCTTCCGCTACTTCGCGCGCGGAACCCTCGCGCTCTTCTTCCTCGCTCCATCTCCACTGGGCCAGGTAGTCGTCGGCGGCCTGCAGTCCCCGCTTGGCGGCGAAAATATCGACCTGTCGCATGAATTTGCCGTCCAGCATCAGATCGACGTCTTCCGACTCGTCCTCGGCCTTGATCTGGGTAGGGATTTCCTGCCAATACAGGATCTTATAAGTGGTCATTGTGAGTTACCCCGGTCCCGCAAGACGCAAGAATAAATCCACGGCTGCGGAGGCGTTGGCGCCGTATCCGTCGGCGCCGATTTCGTCGGCAAACATCTGGCTGATGGGAGCGCCGCCGATCGCCATTTTGATGTGAGACATGCCGGCCGCATCAAAGCCATCGATGACCGTCTTCATGTACATCATGGTGGTGGTCAACAGCGCGCTCATGCCGATGATGGTTGGGTTGCATTTCTCCGCCGCCGCCATGAACTTTTCAACACTCTGGTCCACGCCAATGTCGTGCAGCTCAAAGCCCGCGCCCTCGGCCATCATGCCCACCAGGTTCTTGCCGATATCGTGCAAGTCGCCGCGAACCGTGCCCATGAGCAGAATGCCCTTGGGTTTGGTTCCGCTGTCCTTCGCGGTCAGCAGCGGCTTTAGCACCGCCATGCCTGCCTTCATGGCCCGCGCCGCAATCAGGACTTCAGGAACATAGAGCACATTGTGCTTGAAGTCCTCGCCGACCACGCTCATGCCCGCGATCAAGCCATCGTTCAGGATTTCCTGCGCGGTCCGCCCCTCGGCGAGAGCTTCCTTCGTAAGCCGCTCCACTTCGCCGGCGTTCCCCTCGTAGAGGTACTGATTCATCAGTGCATAATCAGGCATTCATCCTCCGCTTAGCGAACGCTCGCAACCGCGCCGGCCGCGCGTTTGGCATTGAACTCTTCCAGGGCCTCAAGCATGGCCAGAATATTTTCGCGCGGCATTCCGGGGCTGGTCCCGCCGCCTACCGAGAGAATGATCCCCTCGCCGCCGGAGCCCTCCAGCACCTCGAGGGTCTCGTCCTTCACCTCTTCGGGCGTTCCGCGAACCCCAATCTCCAGCGGATTAACGTTGCCCATCAGGCACATCCTGTCGCCCACCCGCCGCTTCACTTCGGTGATGTGTCTCTGCTTGCCCCAATTGAGCACATTGAAGCCCGTATCCGGCAAGTGGTCGAGGCAGGCGTCGACCTCCGCGTCATTGTGGTAGAGCTTGACCCAGTCTTTCGGAAAGGCATCGCAGATGCGCTTGAGGTATGGATGCGCGAACTCGAGATAATGCTCCTCGTTTATGAAGCCGACAATGTCATCGAGAATGAAAATGCTCTCGACTCCGTCGCCCATCACTTTCTGCTGCGCTTTGAGCCAGTCGATGATCACGCGCGTACACAGATCGATCAGCCGGTGCGCTCCCTTGGGATCTTCCACCAGGTCGATCATGAATTCCGTGGTGCCGCGAACAAACCCCGCGGTGCAAAGCGGCCCGCGCGAGGTGACCATGGGAAGGATGTAGCCGGCGTCCAGGATGCGCTGCCGGGCCATGCCGATGCGGTGCAGGGTCAGGCCGGCAAAGCCGTCGGCCTCCACTTCGTAGTCGGGAAAGCTGTCGATATCCTCCAGCCGGCGCAGGGTTTGGTATTCGCTGGGCGTATTGTCCTGCCAGAATTTGATTTTGGCGCCCAGCACCGAGGGCTCAGCCGCCATCCCGTACTCCATCCACCACGAGGGGATGAAGATGATCTCCGGGAACTCGCGCATGATCTTCAAATTGGATTGAAACCAGAGTTCGGGATCGAGGAAATAGTCCAGGTGCTTGATCCCAAGGTAGCCGGGAATCCATGGGCTATCGACGATCAGCGCCATCGGAATCTTATCCATCTTCTCGCGGCGCACCGCCCGTTTGAATGTTTCCCATTGTTCTGGGCGCATACTTCACCTCCTGCTCACTTTGGGGAACCAATGTATGTATGACCAAATCGGAACTGGCCGGCCTGCAAACACCTATGCGTTTTTGAATCTCGCAGCCATTCCAGCCCGCCCCGCGTTGTGCATCGCGGATACCGGTGTTGGGATCGAACTAAACGCTTTCGCTGAATCCACTTACTGCCGAATGCCGCAATCATACGGTATCGGCGACAATACGCACAATAGGGTCTGGCATTGTCCCGCGCCAAAATGCCCGCCGGCTCGCCACTCACTGGTGCTCGCGTCGACTTGGGGATTGGTTTCGGGGCACACCATTCCTGGAACGGCTATGGATGGCACCTGCTGGTGAACGGATTTCGGCACATAGTGGGAAAGCGGATGTGGCAATTCGGCCTCACCCGGAAGTCCAGTTGACTTTTCCTTTGCGAAGAGCCTACATTCAAGTCCGTATTTCCATGGAAACTCGGGAGGGGATCATGTCCCAGAAGCGTCTCGTGCTCACTGGTCTCAAGACCAGTGCGGCTGTGTGCCTGTTTGTTGTCACAATGATTGCGGTTCTCAGCCTTTCCGGTTGCGGCGGCAGTTCCAGCCCGGTTAGCGTCGCCGTAACGGCTACGCCAACGACATTGGATGCGACGGATACGGCGACCCTGACCGCGACGGTGACGAACGACAAGAACAGCGACGGAGTGACGTGGACCGTGAGCGGGGGCGGAACGCTGTCGAGCCAGACGACGACCGGAGTTACCTACACGGCGCCCGCAGCCTCCAGTTCGGCGCTGACGGTGACCGTGACGGCCACCTCTGTGGCCGACACGACCAAGTCCGGAACCGCGACGATCACGGTGCCGGCGGCGCCGGCGATCACCACCGGGGCGCTGGCGGCTGGAGCGGTGGGAACAGCCTACTCGCAGACCATGGCGGCTTCGGGCGGCATTCCTCCCTATTCGTGGACCCTGACGAGCGGCACACTGCCGGCCTGCCTGACGATGAATTCGGCCGGGGTGATCTCAGGCACGCCCACGGCCTCCTGCGCAGGGACGTCCAACCTGACCTTCGAGGTGACCGACTCCGGCACGGCCACGAAGCTGAGCGCGACCAGTTCAGCGCTGGGCCTGACCATCAATGCGGCTCCGGCGATCACCTTTACCGGCACTATGCCGGCTACTGCTACCTATAACGTCGCCTATACCGGCAGCGCAGCCGCCAGCGGCGGCGCAGGCGCGCTGACTTACAGCGCCACTGGCCTGCCCACCTGGCTGACACTCTCAGCCGCCGGCGCGATCACCGGAACGCCTACAGCCGCAGGCGCCTTCTCCTTCAGCATCAAGGCTGCCGACGCCTTTGGCGACTCGAATACCCAGGCTTACACGATTACGGTCAGCCCGGCGACCCCCACACTGACATTCGCGGCGATTCCAACCGAGACCTACGGCAACGCGCCGTTTACGGTGAGCGCCAGCTCGGCTTCGAGCGGAGCGGTCACCTACTCTGTGACCAGCGGCCCGGCAACCATCTCCGGCAACACGGTGACGCTGACCGGAGCGGGCCCGGTAGTGCTGGGCGCCAGCCAGCAGGCCAACGGCAACTACGGCACCGCGACGGGATCCGCCAGCTTTACGGTCAACAAGGCGACGGCAACCATCAATGTCACGCCGTACAGCGTGACCTACGACACCAACGCACACACAGCAGCAGGCACTGCCACGGGAGTGGGTGGCGCCAATCTGATTGCAGACCTCACCCTGAGCGGCACGACGCATACCAACGCCGGGACTTATGCCAGCGACGCCTGGACCTTTACCGACCCCACCGGCAACTATGTCAACACCAACGGCACGGTTTCCGACACGATCTCGAAGGCGACGGCAACCGTCAACGTCACGCCGTACAGCGTGACCTACGACACCAACGCACACACAGCAACGGGCACGGCCACGGGATTGGGTGGCGCCAATTTGATTGCAGACCTCACCCTCAGCGGCACAACGCACACCAACGCCGGGACCTATGCCAGCGACGCGTGGAGCTTCACCGATCCCAACGGCAACTATGCCAGCGCCAGCGGCACGGTTTCCGACACGATCTCGAAGGCGATGGCAACCGTTAGCGTCACTGGGTACAGCGTGACCTACGACGGCAATGCGCACACGGCGACAGCCACGGCCACGGGTGTAGGCGGCGTCACCCTGAGCGCTGCCGACTTCACCCTGACCGGCACAACGCACACCAACGCCGGGACCTATGCCAGCGACGCGTGGAGCTTCACCGACCCCAACTATGCCAGCGCCAGCGGTACGGTGTCCGACACGATCTCGAAGGCGACGGCGCCCATCACCGTCACGCCGTACAGCGTGACCTACGACGGCAACGCGCACACGGCCACGGCCACGGCCACGGGGGCAGGCGGAGTCACCCTGGGCGCCGCCGACTTCACCCTGACCGGCACCACGCACACCAACGTCGGGACCTATGCCAGCGACGCGTGGAGCTTCACTGACCCCAACTATGTCGGCGCCAGCGGTACGGTGTCCGACACGATCTCGAAGGCGACGGCGACCATCACCGTGACGCCGTACAGCGTGACCTACGACGGCAACGCGCACACGGCCACGGCCACGGCCACGGGTGCGGGCGGCGCGAACCTGGCTGCTGACCTGAACCTGACGGGCACGGCGCACACAAACGTCGGAACCTATCCCAGCGACCCGTGGAGCTTCTCCGACGCCACCGGCAACTACAACAACACCAGCGGCACGGTCTCCGACTCGATCGCGAAGGCTACGGCGACCATCAACATCACACCGTATAACGTGATCTACGACGGCAACCCGCATACGGCCACGGGCACGGCAACGGGTGCGGGCGGCGCTAACCTGAACGCCGACCTGAACCTGACCGGTACAACCCACACCGCCATCGGGAACTATGCCAGCGACCCATGGACCTTCACCGACGCCACCGGCAACTACAACAGCGCCAGCGGCACGGTAGACGACACCATCAACGCAACGCTCGCCATCCAGACCACCACGTTATCCCCTGCATACGTGTACACGGGAAGCAGCTATAGCCAGACGCTAACCGCCGTGGGTGGCGCCAGCCCGTACACATGGTCGGTGATCGCAGGCGGCCTCAGCCTTGCGAATGCCGGCCTGAGCCTCGGCTCCAGCACAGGTCTCACAGATACCGTCTCCGGCAACGTGCCGTCCAGCGCCACCACCGGTCCCTTCACCTTCACCGTGCAGGTGAAGGATAGCAACGGTGTTACGGCCTCGCAGCAGTATCCCCTTACCGTCTATGGCGTGTTGTCGCTGCCCACGCCCAATCCCTCCTCACTGGGGCCGGCAACGATCAGCCAGCTCTACAATGGAACGATCCTGGCCTCAGGCGGCAGCGGCAGCTATTCCTGGACGGTTACAGGACTGCCCTCCGACAGCCTGGGTTATTCCAGCAGCGGCAACACACTCACCATCAGCGGGACACCCCTCCTGGCTGCTCCGGCCAGCAGCCCGGTCACGTTCAATGTCACCGTGACTGACACCACGACGAGCAAGACGACAGGACCGGTCCAATACACGATCGCCGTCAATCCGCCGACGCCGCTGACGCTGCCCGCCTCCGGGGCGCTGAATGGGGCAACAACCAACCAGGTCTATAGCGGAGCGGTCAACGCCTCGGGCGGCAGCGGCTCCGGCTATGTGTTTACGGTGAATGGCACCCAGATCCCCACCACGGGAGCTTTAGTCGCCATCTCGGACAGCATCTCGGTCTCCAACACCGGCGGCAACACGCTGTCGATCGGCGGAACGCCGACCACGACGGGCACGGTGACGTTAACCAACGTCACGGTGAAGGACGGCGCGAACGATACCGCCGGCCCAGACACCTATACCATCGCGGTCAATCCGCCGACGCCGCTGACACTGCCCGCCTCCGGGGCGCTGAATGGGGCAACGACCAACCAGGTCTATAGCGAAGCGGTCAACGCCTCGGGCGGCAGTGGTTCCGGCTATGTCTTTACCGTGAACGGCACTCCGATTCCGACCGACGGGTCTGCCGTCACCATTTCGGACAGCATAACGGTATCGAACACCGGCGGCAACACGCTGTCGATCGGCGGAACACCGACCACGACAGGCACGGTGACGCTGACCAACGTCACAGTGAAGGACAGCGCGAACGACACCGCCGGCCCGGACACCTATACCATCGCGGTCAATCCGCCGACGCCGCTGACGCTACCTCTACCCAGCACCAACCCCTTGCAATCCGGCAATATCAACCAACAGTACTTCGGATATATCAACGCCTCGGGCGGCAGCGGATCGAACTACGCCTTTACGGTGAACGGCACACCGATTCCTACTACCGGCGCGCAGACTGCGATCCCGAACTCCGACGGGCTGTCAGGCGCCAACACGGGTGGCAACACGCTGAGCATCAGCGGAACGCCCACTACGCCGGCCGCGGTCACGCTCAGCGTTACGGTGACCGACAGCGCCAGCGACACCGCCAGCCAGTCCTATACCTTCAACATCGTCAATCCGGCCGCGGGCTACACAGTCTCCGGCACGGTGAGTTACGGCGGGACGAAGACCGGATGGATCTACCTGAAACTGAACGGCGGCAACTGCGGCAATTGCGATGGCAACCCGGGCACCGCAATCTCCGCTCCAGGACCATTCACCATCCACGGCGTGCAAGGCGGCACTTACACGTTGCAAGCCTGGATGGACAACACCAGCA
>Ga0187862_10004217_pt1 | contig 13776 bp, 10 predicted proteins | sample June2016WEW_10_1_FD_133003 | JGI IMG/M metagenome (GOLD analysis project Ga0187862, IMG submission 133003) | Peatland microbial communities from SPRUCE experiment site at the Marcell Experimental Forest, Minnesota, USA - June2016WEW_10_150 | ecosystem: Environmental > Terrestrial > Soil >...
CCATTGGCGCCGAGCCATGCGCCCTTGGTCTGTTCGAGCGCGGCGAGGTCGGGCGCCGCCTTGAGTTCGGCGAGCGCGGTTTGTTTCAAAGGTTCAATTTCGTTCAGGAGCGACATATTCCAAGTGAAAGAAATTAGAAAACGCGGCGGTTGATGAACAGCCAAAAGGAGATGAATCTCAAGCTTGTGCGAAGCGCGTTATTGGGATAAAAGTTTAATTTAATAGTTATGTGCCACTCGAAGACGAAGATTTCGTCCGCTTATGATTCAGGGGGCGGGTTGGTTGCAACAAGTCAGCGGATCGGGTTGAGAATTTTGATCGCGTCAAGGCTGTTTTTCCTGCCGGTTGGCTTCGCCATGATTTTATGCGGATTCCGCAGCCTTGCGGGTCCAGCCGGCGAGGCAGCCGGGCCGGCATACGATCAGCCCTGGCAGATCACCTCCTATGCGACGGACGCAGGAGTGACGCGCCAACGGGTCTTCGACATTGCTTTCAGTCCGGATGGGACGGCATGGCTGGCGGCGGATGACGGGTTGCAACGGTTTGACGGATACAAATGGGAGCGGTTTGGCACCAATGCGGGACTGCCCAGCACATTCACGCGCGCTGTGTGCGTGACGGCGGAAGGGCAGCTTTGGGTGGGGTCGGATGCAGGTGCGGGTATCTTCGACCCAAAGAGCCGGAAATATAGCACCCAGGGTTCAAAGGATGGACTGGCCAATTCAAATGTGCGGGAAATAGACGAGGATTCGGACGGGTCGCTGTGGTTTTCGTGCGATCGATGGCCGGAAACTTCCACAAAAGCCGGCGGATTGACCCGTCTGCAAAATAGCCTCTGGCAAAGCTATGGACAGGCGGACGGCATGCCGATGGATTATGTGATTGGTTATTTTCGGGATTCGACGGGGCGGCAATTTGCACTGACGCCGCATGGCTGGGTGCAACGGCAGGGCGAACGGTGGCTGCCGCCGGCCAACCCCGGATACAACGCGGAGGATTGTGTCCTGCAAATGGCTGAAGGGAAAGATGGCGTGTTGTTCGCGCAAGGCGAACATGGCCTGCTGATTTTAACGAATGGCGAATGGCGGTCGTGCGGCAACCGGACCCGGCTGGTGGCGGCAACGCGGCAGGGTGAAGTGGTGGCGGTGGAATACAACCCGACGCAAGGACAACTCTGGTTCAGCCGTTGGAATGGGCATGAGTTTACGCGGGCGTCAGCCACGATGTCCTGTCCGCCCAACGCGCGTTTTTATCATTTGCGCGAGGCCCCGGATGGTTCGCTTTGGTGTGTTGGCTTTGGCACGGTGGTGCGCTGGGCGTATCGGTCGGGGAAATGGACGTTTTATCCGCAACTGCCGCCGCCGGTTACGTCTGATAAACGTGGACGGATTTGGTTTGCCGGTGAATCCAACTTCATCGTGCTGGAAGACGGCCAATTTGGCGCCTTGTCCCACGGCAGGCTCCTGGATGTGACCGACGAGGGCGCGGCCATGATTTTTGATCCCGACCGGAACACTTTGTTGGTGACGGATCCCCACAACCCGGCGGCCGCTACCCCGGTTGAAAGTGGTTGTGAAACGATGAATGGCGCGAAATCCGATGGTGAGGCCGGATTTTGGATTTTTGGACAGGATAAGAATAATGCCGGCGTTGTGGCGCATTACCGCGAGGGGAAGACGGTCGTCATTACACCGCCTGAATTTCGCGACTGGCAGTTGCAGACGGCGACGGCAGAACCGCACCGGGGTCTTTGGGTGGTGGCACATCGCAAGGACACCGTTGAATACGGCGTGGCGCTGGTCACCGACGAACGGATTGAGTGGCAAAAGTTTAATCCCGAGCCGCCGCCGCTGATGTATCCAGGTTTGCAGATCGGCGCCGGGCGGTTTTGGTTGTCAGCCTATTCCGGAGTTTATGAACAAGCCTCCGCACCGGCTGGCGCCTGGAATCAGGTGACGGCCATTCCTGCCGGTGGCGTCGAATGGTCATTGACCAGTTCCAACGAGGTGTTGTTTGCGTTCGGCGGCGGGCGTGCGGGGCGTCCCGGATGCGCCCTTTTTTCACAAGGCCGCTGGGACGTGGTTTATGGCGATTATTCCCATCCGACATTCGGCCCGGATGGGAAAACCATCTACCTGTCGAGTCATGGAGGGCTGTTTATCCGGCGGGAACCGGGGACGCTTGACCTTGAATATCTTTCCACACCCGGTATTGCGTTTGTGCATGTTGCCATTGCGGACCCGACCGGGACTCTCTGGCTGGATGCCTCGGAAGGAGTGTTGCGTTACCAGCCGTCCCGGACGCCGCCCGCCACCCAGATCAGCGCAGGCTCGACCGAAGTGCGAAAAGGGGTGCCGTTGCCGGTGACATTCCGGGGGGTGGGCCGTTTTGACAAAGAAGATTTTCCGGCGGGCTTCCGTTACTCCTGGCGTATTGACGGCGGCAAGTGGACGCAGTTTGTTTCCTGGCCCGGCCAGTCCCTCGCACTGCCGGAATTGGCGTCGGGCAAACACCAATTGGAGGTGCGGGCGCGGGACGTGGATGGCAATGTGGATCCGTCTCCGGCGGCGTTGGAATTCACCGTTTTGCCGGTGCCGCTCCAGCAACGAGTCTGGTTTACGCCGGTCGTTTTGCTGCTGGCGGGGTTGATTGCCTGGCTGGTCTGGCTCGGCATTGACCGCACGCGGCAGATTGCCCGCAGCAACACCGCCTTGCGGGAGGCGCAGGCCCAGCTTGAACACCGCGTGGCGGAACGGACGGTGGAATTGACACAGGCGAATGCATCGCTCAACCACGAAATTGCGGAGCGGCGGCGTTCCGAGGAATCGCGTCGGAAACTGGAGGAACAACTCCACCAGGCCCGGAAAATGGAAGCCATCGGCACACTCGCCGGCGGCATCGCCCACGACTTCAACAACATCCTGGCCGTCATCATACCGTACAGCCATCTCGCGCTTGAGGAGATGGCGGGCCGTCCGGAAACCCAGGAATATCTCAGGCAGATATTGACCGCCGCCGACCGGGCGAAAAATCTCGTGCAACAGATACTGGCCTTCAGCCGGCGGCAGCGTCAGGAACGGCAGATCATTGATCTTCAGCCCGTGGTGAGCGAGGCGCTCAAACTCCTGCGTTCGGCATTGCCGACCACCATCGAGATCGTTCAGCGACTCAGCGCCACGCCGCCGGTGCTGGCCGACCCGACCCAGATACATCAAGTCATGATGAATCTCTGCACCAACGCTGAACACGCCATGCGCGGCCGTCCGGGCCGGCTGGAGATCACACTGGAACCGAAAGAGGTGGATGAGGCGTTCGCGAAGCAAAACCCCGATCTGCGTCCGGGCCAGTATGCCCGCCTTTGCGTCCGCGACAACGGTTGCGGCATGCCGGGTGAATTGCTGGATCGCATCTTCGAACCGTTTTTCACCACCAAGGAGCCGGGGCAGGGCACGGGGCTGGGTCTGTCCGTCGTCCACGGAATCGTCAAGAGTCACGATGGCGTCATCCTCGTGCAAAGCCAGCCGGACCAGGGCACGGAATTTCAAATCTTTCTGCCGGTTCAGGAGAAAAGCCAGATGGCTCCGCCTCAAGCATCAAAGCCCGCTCCGTCCGGCTCCGGCCAGCACATCCTGCTGGTGGATGATGAACCGTCCATCTGCAATGTGCTCAGCCAGATGCTGTCGCGGAGCGGATACCTCGTAACCGCTCACTCAGACCCGCATGAAGCGCTGAAGGAATTCCTGGCCCGGCCCGCTGAATTTGATTTGCTCTTCACCGATCTGACCATGCCGGGCATGACGGGCGTGGATCTGGCCAAACGGATATATGAAGTGCGTCCCGATTTGCCGGTGGTGCTCACCACCGGTTTCGGCGGCGATGTTGTTGCGGACGCCATCACTAACACCCATGTTCTCAAAGTGCTGGAAAAACCCGTCCCCCCGGGCATCGTCACTGATATCGTGCATGAAATCCTCCGGGCCGGGGGCAAAACAGCGGCACATTCGCCGGAATAAATTTCTGGATTGCAGCCGGGTGGCGGAGGGCCAGACGTTTTTTCTGCGCCAACGGATTCCTCCCTCAAAACCCAAAACGGGCGAACCCTTTCAGGTCGCCCGCTGGTCAATTTCGATTTGAAATTCGTTTACGCTTTCGCGGCTTTGGCCTTGAGCGCATCCTGGGCGATTTTCACCAGGTGAGTAAACGCGGCGGCATCGGTCGCGGCGAGGTCAGCGAGCACCTTGCGGTCGAGCGCGCATTTGGCGGCCTTGAGGCCTTCAATAAACCGGCTGTAAGTAATGCCGGCGGCACGGGCGGCGGCGTTGATGCGCGCCTGCCAGAGATAACGGAAGGTGCGTTTCTTGACGCGGCGGTCGCGGTAGGCGTATTTCCGGCCGTGGTCAACGGCATCGGACGCGTAGCGGTAAAGTTTGGAGCGGCGCATCCGGTAGCCTTTGGCGGCTGTGACCATCCGTTTGCGGCGTTTGCGGGAGGCGGCGGCGTTGGTAACACGCATGGGTCAGTTGAGAGTTGAGGGTTGTAAGTTGAGAGCCTTAATGGCTGAACGGCAGATTTTGCGTGATGCGATAAACATCGGTGGAGTCTATCGTGGCTGTGCCACGGAGACGGCGGCGGCGCTTGGGATTCTTGGTCTGGGCCAGGTGGCGGTTGCCAGCGTGGTGGAACAGGACTTTGCCAGTGCCAGTGATCTTGAACCGCTTGGCCACAGACTTTTTCGTTTTGATGCCTTTGGGTCGTCGCATAAATCTTAATTACAAAAGAGCACGAACTATACGTGGCAACAGGCGTTGAGGCAAGCGCCATTTTTGAATTTTTGAATTCAAATCAAGAGAAGACGGTCACTGGTCCCAAAGACGGAATTCAGATCATTCCGTCGGCCTATGGAGCATAAACCGAGCGGTAGAATCGCTGGCCGAACTGGCTCGCGTTGGTATCCACGAATGTAAACGGAGCGGTATTGGTATAGACCGGGACCCAATTCACCAGGTCGGTGGAGGCTTCAATCACATACGTGGTCCCCGACACTGCCGGTTCGTCTCCCGACGCAACCGCAACGGTCAGGGTGAATTGGCCATTGGCATAGCCCAGTGATTCCAAAGTGACAGGCATCGGCCCGCCGGTTACATTGTTGCTGAGAACGGTGATCGTGAAGGTCCGGCTGAAGGTATTGTTGATCTTTCTCGCACTGTCCTCGAGCGTGACGGTAATGGTCGTGGTTCCTGTCTTTTGGGATGTTGGCTTGAAGGTCAATGTGGCTGTGGCATCCGGGTTGTGATAAATGACCTTGGGATTGTGAATCAGCGATGGATTACTCGACTTTGTGATCAGTTTGAGCTTCGGACTTTCATTGGTCGCAACACAGGAGATGCCAGTCACCGTATTGGTTTGCAGCGTGGCATCTTGACTGATGGTGATATCGTTGATCGCATCGAACGTCGGCAGCGGGGGGGCAATAACCGTCACCGTGAAGGTTTGGGTGACGATGTTGTTGCTCGCTCCACCATCGTTGACCGTAACCGTGATGGCGGCGGTTCCAGTCGTATTGACCACCGGAGTAAAGGTCAATAGGCCGGTGGTATGCGGACTGGCATAACTGATCTTTGGATTGGGAATCAGCCCCGGGTTGTCGGAAACCGCGGTGATCTTGAGCTTCTGCTTTTCGTTCGCCGCGCCGGAAGTGATGCCGGACAAATCCACCTTTTGCGGCTTGGCGTCCTCATAGACGATCAGATTGTTGAGAGGATCCAACGTCGGCAGCTGGTTCACGGCGCTGACAGTAACCGTAAAGGTTTGGGTGACAATGTTGTTGCTTGTCCCACCGTCGTTGACGGTGACTGTGATGATGGCCGTTCCATTGCTATTAACCGTTGGTGTGAAAGTCAAGTTGCCGGAGGTATTCGCATTGGTGTAATTGACCGTTGGATTGGGGATCAAACCCGTGTTACTGGAAACCGCAGTGATGGTAAGTGTCTCATTTTCATTGGTCGCACCGGCAGTGATGCCGGATAAACTGACAGTTTGCAGCCCGGCGTTTTCATTGATGGTCAGGTTGGTGATCGTATTCAACGTCGGCGGCTGATTCACAATCGGAACATTCATTGGAACCAGGTAGGATACCTCGCTTGAGAACGAACTTTCCATGCCTGAAGAAGCATACGATGTCGCTGCAAAATAGTAGGTGGTTCCCTGGACCAGGCCGGAAATGGTTGCATTTGTTGCGTTGCCAGCACAAATCTCGTTGGTGTAGTTGCCGCTTGTCCCTCCGTAATAAATGTTGTAACCCGCGACGCTTGGATCAGTGCTTGCGTTCCACGCCAACGTTACACTCCCGGTTGCGAAGGCTGAAAGCTGCATAACTGCAAACAGGACGCTGAAGAGAAAAAAAACCAAAATGGCACGTCTTGACCGAATAAATACTTCCACTTGGTACATCACAGCGGTTCTCTACGCATAAGGCTTGCCAACCCTATAACGGGCGCGCATGAAATCTTTGGAAACGGGTGACAAACTTTTGGACAAGGGGAAATCCTTATTTGATACAGAAACCGATGCTTTCAGCGCGGAACTTAAATATGGGTGATTATTTTTAACCGCCATGCCTCAAATGACGGCATTCCATCCGGTTCTGATGAAAAAACCTTCAAGACAGGGGTTGTCTTGAAAAAGTGCAGTGGAATTGCAAATGGCACGGGCTAACCGGATGCAATCCAGTTGCAGCCTCCACGATGAGCCCGCAGAGTTTCCACTCAACGGTTCCCATGGAAAGGACATCGCTGGCTTGACAATTTCGGGCGAACTGTTGAGATAACCCCGTCAGCCAATCCAGGTTATGAACTTGAATTTTCTCCCCGTTCAATCAACAGGAATCATCCGTAAATCATTTCCCTTCGTTCCCAGATCATTGTTGGTGTTGGTGTTCCTCGCCGGGCTGGGAAATCTCACAGTGCAGGCCGACGGGATGTTTGTCGCGCCAAAGTTTGTCTGGGACAAGCACAAGGACATCAACGAACCGGCGCAAAAAGCCATCCTCGTTTATGACGCCGGGCGCGAGGATTTGATTTTGCAGGTCAAATACGAAGGACCGGTCAGGGAATTTGGCTGGCTTATCCCGGTACCCAACCAGCCGACAGTCCAAAAAGGTTCGATGAAATGTTTTTATGAATTAAGCCAATACACCCAGAAACATTTTGAAACCGAATGGCGGTACAGCCGGACCAAGTCCATGAGTTTAGGGGTGGCGGGAATTGACTCGGAGGGGAAATCTGAACCACCAGTCAAGGTGATTGAAATCAAAACGGTCGGCGCTTACGAAATCGCGGTGCTTTCGACAAAAGATGCCGGCGCTCTGGAGAATTGGCTGGCTGCGAACCAGTTTTCCTTCCCGACGAATGCAACCGAGGTGATTGATTCCTATGTCCAGCGGCAATGGTATTTCGTCGCGGCCAAGGTGAATCTCGAACAAGGCGCGCTGGGACTGGTTTCGTCGGCGCTCAAACTTCCGGCGGGCGAGTTGAATCCGCTGCAAATCAGCTTTGCCAGCGAACACTGCGTCTTCCCGCTAAAAATTTCCTCCGTCAATGGGAAGCCGTCCGAAGTCCAGGTTTATGTTTTGTCGCCCGAACCGCTGCTGGAAAAGGCGATGCTGGAAAAGCAACTGGCGCAGACTTACACTGAGGATATATCGATGGCAGCCAGGTCATATCGTTCAAGTGAATATATGCTGCTCCAGGAGAAGACCCGCGAAATGCACATGCGAGGTGAAGCCGCAACGAATGTACCGATGTTGTCGGCAGAGGACAAAAGATGGATTCAAAAACGGTGTGAAACGCCTGTGGCGAGGCCTGATAATTCATTGCCGTATGCCAGTGTTACGAAGACAGAATTGCCGGATTGCAGCCAGGCGATTCCACGGTTAGTCGATAAATCATGGTGGTTGACGAAACAAACCTGGACCTTCAAGCCGAAAGAAATGCACGATTTGGTATTCGATCCGGCGATTTCGATCTTGTCTGAGGAGCTTGGCACAAAATATGGCTACTACACCGCAGTCAAGCTTTCTCGTTTCGGAGCCGATGCGGTCCCCGCGCTCATCGCGGCGCTGCAAAACACGAATCCGGTCGTGCGCATTAACGCTGCTTCCGCTTTTAATCGGGGAGACTGGTCAATTCGTGATTCCAGACTGACGGAGTTTGCGGTCACCCGGTTGAAAGATCCGGAGGCGGAAGTCCGAATGGCTGGTGTCCACATAATGGCTCACTACGGCAACTGGAATTCAGAATTCTCCAAACCACTGATCGCTTTATTGCGCGATGAAGACCCCGATGTCCGCCGCGTCGTTGCCTCATGTCTGATAAGATTTCGCAGTGACATTGAACCATACGTTCCCGTTTTTCAGGAAATGCTTAAAGATAAGAATCCAGACATCCAGGCTTCCGGCTTGGCAATGCTTGTAGGTCTTCGTGTTCCCGTACGTGTTGAAGATTTGTTGCCGCTTTTTAAAATTCACCATGATTTGTCTCACCCATTCATTTTAAGCTCGATCGGACAGGCGTTGTATTACGAACGCGTTTCCAACGAAGAAGTCATTCCCTTACTTCAATGTTCCGATCAGCCTGCCGCCCGGATGATGGGGCTCCGGGTTTTATACGAGAATGCAGATAAACAATCCGTCGAATTGGCGTTGCCGCTTTTGAAAGACTCAAACGAATTCGTCAGGCAGCGTTCAGCCGCCACGTTGCGCGCGCTCACCGGTCAGCATTTTACAGACAAGCAGACCGCTGAGTGGGACAAATGGTGGACCGAAAACAAAACTAACTTTGTCGTACAACTGCATCCCGAGGAACTTCGACCACAGCGCCGAGGGGAAAGTGATTTTCGCCGGTACTTGACCAATCGTCCTCCGGCGAATGTTCAATAATCCCTGTTACCGCATTATCCATCCGCCGCCGACCACCAGATCGTCCTTGTAAAACACCGCCGCCTGGCCGGGTGTGATGGCGCGCTGCGGTTCGTGCAATTTTACTTTTGCCCTGCCCCCGCCGAGCGGCGTCACCGTTGCAGCCGTGCCGGGATGGTTGTAGCGGATTTTTGCCGTGACCTCGATTGGTTCTGTCAAATTGTCGAACGGAATCCAGTTGCAGCGGTCCACAGTGAATTCATCGCGGTCGAGCGCTGAATCGTCGCCGACGATGACGCGGTTGTTCTCCGCATCCAGTTCAATCACGTAAACCGGCTTGGGCGTCGTGATGCCCAGGCCTTTGCGCTGGCCGATGGTATAAAATTCGATGCCATCGTGATGGCCGAGGACGCGCCCGTGCAAATCCATAATCTCACCGCGATGTTTCTGCGCGAGGTTCGCCTGCTGGAGAAATTTGCCGTAGTCGTTGTCCGGCACGAAGCAGATTTCCATGCTTTCCTTTTTATCGGCGGTCTTGAGCTTGCGGTGGCGTGCGGCGATGCGTGTGTCGCTCTTGGTCTGGTCGCCGACCGGGAACAGGGCGCGGGCCAGTTGATCCTGCCGGAGCGAAAACAAAAAGTAACTCTGGTCCTTGCGCGGATCGCGTCCGCGCCTGAGCAGCGTGCGTCCGTGGCCGTGTTCCACCCGCGCGTAATGGCCCGTGGCGACATATTGAGCGCCGAACTGGTCCGCGCGCTGCAGCAGCGTGCCGAACTTCAGATGTTCGTTGCACAGGATGCACGGGTTGGGGGTCCGGCCGGCCCGGTATTCGGCGGCAAAGCGGCTGATGACCTCTTTTTGAAATTCCTCCGCGTCGTCAATCAGATGAAACGAGATGCCAAGGTGGTCACACACCGCGCGCACGTCAGCCGCCGCCCGGAACCCGCAGCACTTGAACTGGTCCTCGTCGGGTGAAAAACAGTCGTGCTTCCACAGCTTGAGCGTGACGCCGATCACATCGTAACCCTGCTCGACCAACAACGCGGCTGCCGTGGAGGAGTCCACTCCCCCGCTCATGCCACAGACAACGCGCTGAAGCTTTTGCGAATTCACAGCAGGACATTATACAATGCGCGGGCGGCGTGTAAAATGGTTTGCGAAGGGTATTGAAGAAAATGTTACTTCATTTTCTCAACCACTAGCATTTCAATGGGCATGTTGGTGGGCATCAATTCAAGGCCCGCCTCTTCAAGTTCCTGGTTTAAAGCCGCTTCTTTCTGTTGCGGGTCTTGCCATTGGAACGTGAAGTCATAATTCCCGGACAAATCGGGTTGCATTAAAACGGGCTTGTGAAAAGCACCCTCCAAAAACCCGACCACGAAAGACATCGGGAAATTGGACCAAGAAATCATGCCATTATCCTGTTTATAATTCATTTTGCTTCCCTTTTTGCCCGCATGAATAGCAAGCAGTGCCGGGTCTTTGACTTTCAACAAAAAAGCATCGGTTTGACAGGATTCTTTTTGAGCCGTAAAGCCGGTCGTTCGACTAACTGCCTGTTGCAGTTTTCCCAGTGGATGGTCGGGCAAAGTGAACATGACATCATAGCCGCCCTGCGGCACACCGGCTGGCAGGATCATCCGTTCCCGGCTGAAGGGGTGCCAGCCATCCGAGTTGGTGAAGACATACGCAAATTCAAGCAGCCCCTTAAAGTCCAAGTTGTGGGCGATGAGACCATTGTCGCCCACCATGGAAGTGTGGTCGGAAAATCGTGTTGGCCTGATGATCAGAACCTGAGGCGCCTTTTTCAAGTTCTCCAGGTTCATATCCCAAAACGATTCATCTACGGATGGAGATTTAACATTGTGAATAACAACCGTCGTTGTTCCCGCTGCGAACAGCACACCCACGCAAACCACAACCGCAGCTTTTGCTTTTGTCCATGCCATAATTTTCAATGCTCCTTTGATGAGGGTTAAGGTTGAACCGCTGGCCGCCGCGCCTTTGGCGATCGCCACGGCAGTCACGGATTTTGCCAGCGCCACCGGCGCGGCTTGGACGGAATTGGCGGAAATTGTTCCGGCAATGATGGCTGTGGTCGAGCTCACCCCGTGTTTCGCGAAAAATTTCCGCAGCTTTTCCAACGCACGGTTCACGCGCACCTTTGCCGCGTCCTCACTCGCGCCCAGCGCCGCGCCGACTTCCTTGAAATTTCGGCCTTCAAAAAATCGCAGCACGACGGCGTCGTGGTCTTTTTGTCCGAGTTGTCCCATCGCGCCGTCCAGCAACGGCGCAATTTGCGGCCAGATTTCCGGCTCCGGTTCGTTCAAAAACGATTGCATGTATGCCTCCTGTTCGCGGCGCGCGCGCCGGATTTCGGTTCGCAGAAAATTCGCCGCTGTCAGCCGTGCGGTTTGGTGGAGCCAGCCGGAAAGGACAGTCCGTTTGGACAGGCTGGACGCCTTCCTTGCCAGAATAATGAATACCGCCTGCGTGATTTCTTCGGCCGCGTGGGGGTTGTCGGCACTGCGCAGCGCGGTGGAATAGACGAGGTTAACATGCCGTTCGACGAGCGTGGCGAACGCGGTTTCGGAATTGTACCGGGCATATTGCGCCAGCAATTCGATGTCGTCCATCTCGGACATTTACCTATAAATGTCCGCCGAAACGGGAAAAGAAACAGATTATTTTCAATTTTTCACCCAGCGGCGCAAAGGCTCGCTCGCGCATTATTCCGTTGGGATTGAGCCGCCCGGAACGCAAAGTGGAAATGAACCAAGGGACGAAATTTACGGAGACTGATACTGAATCCAATTGGTCATGGTGGTGTAGCCGAAAGTCATTTCGCCTGCGTTATAACCTCTATACCATTGGGAATGGCCGTCGGCGAACATGACATTCTGGCCTTTGCCATGGATTTGCCAGAATTCGGTTAACGATGGATCGGCCGCGCCGCCCACGCAATCCTGCGTATAATCATCCTTGTCCGCGTCCAGCGGATCAAATTGCAATCCCGCGCCGTTGTTTTTGGTTCCCGCCGTGTCGCCGCCCAAGACAAAGGCCGAAGGAAACAAAATCGAAGTGCTTTTGACCGCCGCAAAGCCGTGGGCAACCCCATAGGCGGCATTGCAGCCGTTGAAATAATTAAACGGCCCTTGCAGATTCAGAGGCAATTGCACATTGCCCGGACAATTATACACATTTGTATTTCCGACGCAGGGAAAAATCTGTTGCATCCAACTGGCTTTTCCGGTCGTGGCATCTGTCGCGCCCCAATAAATGTCATCACCGGATTCGGGATAATACTCATTATTGTCATCCGCAAACATCCTCATGCCCAGCCCGATTTGATGCAGGTTGGAATTGCAACTGGTCGTCCACGCGCGCTGCTTGGCCGAAGACAATGCGGGCAACAGCAGCGCCGCCAGGATGGCGATGATGGCTATCACCACCAGCAGCTCGATGAGCGTGAATGCGCGCTGTGGATTCATACCTGATAAGACACCGCCATTTGAGATTCGTTTCAAGTTACCATTGTCTATCAGTAAATGTCCGCCGGATGGCAAAACCGGACATTGTTTTTAAATCATTTATCGCTCATGCCGACGACGACGCGCTGACGCTTTTACAAATTCACAAGGCGGACAATATATCAGCAAAGCTGGCAGTGTAAAATGCGTTTGCCAAAACGAATTCCCTTAATTGACTTGTCTCAATTTCAAACCAGCGGGAACCGGATAAGTAAAATCTTGTTGTGCGAAGGGTTCATTCACAGAAATGATTTCAATAGTTTCGGTCAGGTTTGCGAGTATACCAACTTCTGGCTTGTTTACAAACTGGCGTTGACGTATCAGAAAGTCCTTTTTGCCAATCCACAACTTCATGGAGAGCGATTCGTGTCCGAGATTGTTCGCTGTCAGAACATAACAATCCACACCGCCAATTCTTTCTGCTTTAACTTCTTTGGCAAATACGTCTGGTTTCAGAATGTCAGTTTCGATTTTTTTGTTGAAAAAAGTATTCGAAATGAACACACATGATCCTGATCCGCGCGTCATTACCGAAGCCGCCAGGAATGCCGCTTCGCGGGATGCGTATTTTGAATAACTGGTGGTGGCACGATGCGACAGCAGGAAATTTCCATCGCCGGAATTCCAAACCGCCACGGTATTGGTCGTGGATGAGGAATGTCTGTTATATTCAATCCGGTAAAAACCCGGCCGCGCGAGTTTGACCGTAAATGTGCTCTTGCCGATTAGTGTTGAATCGGCCGTTTCGCTGGCGCTATAACTCGAAAGTGAGGCATAAGCATCCTGCGACTTTTTGATGATTTCCAAGGGTGTCAATGAACCGTCACCACCATCGCTGTTTTGAGAAATTGCCACCTTTGCTGCGCCGCCAATAATTAGGGCAGCGATGCTGACACCAAGCGCGAATTTGATTTTCAACCAAGTCATTGTCTTCATAGTTCCTTTCACAAGGGTTAGAATTGAGGCCGCAGCAAATGACCCTTTCGCAATCGCCACGGCGGTCACAGATTTTGCCAGCGCCACGGGCGCGGCTTGAACGGAATGGGTGGAAATCGCCCCGGCGATGATCGCCGTCGTCGAACTTACGCCGCATTTCGTGAAAAATTTCCGCAGCTTTTCCAGCGCGCGGTTCACGCGCACTTTTGCCGCGTCCTCGCTCGCACACAGCGCCGCGCTGACTTCCTTGAAATTCCGGCCTTCAAAAAATCGCAGCACGACGGCGTCGTGGTCCTTTTGCCCGAGTTTTTCCAGCGCGCCGTCCAGCAATGGCGCGATCTGAGTCCAGGTTTCGTCAGGCATTGGTTCGGCTTCGTTCAAAATGGATTGCATGTA
>Ga0187862_10004222_pt1 | contig 13771 bp, 11 predicted proteins | sample June2016WEW_10_1_FD_133003 | JGI IMG/M metagenome (GOLD analysis project Ga0187862, IMG submission 133003) | Peatland microbial communities from SPRUCE experiment site at the Marcell Experimental Forest, Minnesota, USA - June2016WEW_10_150 | ecosystem: Environmental > Terrestrial > Soil >...
CCCAAGTCTGAACATGCGAAGAAAAAGGTCGTCGTCTTCGTAGCCAACCAGCCGCTCGTCGAACCCGCCGGCGGACTCGAATGCCCGGCGGTTGATCAGGCTCGATGTCGGCAATACGAACATATCGGTCGTCAGGCAGCCCACCAGGGATCGCTTGGGATGCTGGATTTCCGGCTTCTGATCCAGGCAACAGCGGGTCACCATCCGCCCATCGCGATCAACCTCATCGAGATTGCTGTAAACCCAGCCAACTTCCGGGTACCGGGTCTCTCGAAACGGTTTGACGAGCTCTTCCAGGTGATGCGGATACCACACGTCGTCCTGATCCAGCAGCGCAATCAAGGGCGTCTGGGCGTGCGCCACGCCAAGGTTGCGCGCCGAGGACTGGCCGCCATTTTGTTTGCAGATCAATGAAATGTTGTTGTGTTGACGTGCCATCAGTTTGACGATGTCGGCGCCGGAATCGGTCGAACCGTCGTCTACGACAACGACTTTGACCAGCGGCAGAGTTTGCGTCAGGGCACTGTTGAGTGCCTCCTCGATGAACTCGGCACCGTTGTAAAGTGGGACAATCGCCGTAATGGCAGGGTCTTCCATTGTTTCTTCAGTTGCCCTTCCAACGAATATGGGACAGCCCTGGCCGCCGGCCCGCCGTGACGTAGACGCCCGAGAAGCATCGCCGGCGTACCATGGTATCGCCGAATATCCAAAACGAGAACCGGCCGCGCTTCCAGGACAGACAGTCCGGCGGTCTGCGGGCTCCCAACCAACTGCCTGGCTGCCGCCGGGTTGCGTTGGCCTGCGGCCACGGTGCTACAACCACAAGTGGGGATACAGCCGGTGGTTGCGACAGTCCAGTGCGTGTGGCGTGCCGCATCGTCGTATGCATCATGCCTGCGACGCGATCTATTCGGGAGCCAACGGGCATGCGGATCCTGATTACCAATCTCTTCCTGGCCAATAACTCCGGAACCGAAACAGTCGTCGAGTTGCTCGCCGATGGGCTCCGTCGCGCCGGGCATGCGCCGATGGTCCTGGCGCCAACCCTGGGCCCGCAGGCCGACGTCATGCGCGCGCGCGGTCATGTGGTCGTGGATCGGATTGCTGCCCTGCCAGGTCGCCCCGAACTTATACACGCGCAGCATACGCCTGTCGCGCTGAGCGCGTTCGCAGCATTTCCCGATGTCCCCGCAGTGTTTTCTTGCCACAGCCAATTGTTCGAGGTTGAAGCGCCCCGTCCTCATCCGCAAATCCGGCGCTGGATCGCCGTGGATGATTTGACCCGGGAGCGCTGTCTGTCCCGCGGTGTCGCCGCGGAACACCTCACCGTCATCCCGAACGCCGTCGATTTCCACCGGTTCGTACGGCGGTCGCCGTTGCCGCCGCGCCCGAGGCGAGCCCTGTTGCTGACCAAGACCCACGAGCATCAGGCCTCGGTTCGGGCTGTCTGCCTCGAGCAAAGATTGCCGCTCGATGAGCTCGGTCCCGCCACCGGCCGGTTCAGCACGCAGATCGAACGCGAGTTGCCGGAGTACGATCTGGTCTTTGCCACCGAGCGCATGGCACTGGAGGCTGCCGCAGTTGGCTGTGCGGTTATCGTCTGCGATGGGCGCGGCTTTGCCGGTTTATTGACCAGCGAGTTATTGCCGTCCTGGCGGGCACTGAACTTCGGGATCGGCGTGCTCACCACGCCAACGACACCGGAGGCCTTGCATGCCGCGATCAACCGATACGATGCGGACGATGCTGCCGGCGTGACCGATCGATTGCGTGCCGAGGCATCGGTGGAGGACAGCGTCGCACAGCATCTGGCGGTTTATGCAGCGGCTCTGGCTGACCCGCGGCCGTTTGATCCGGCTGCCCACGCGGCAGCCACAGCGGCCTGGATCGAAGACCTGGTGCCGAACGCGGCGACCCGGGACTGGCACATCGTCGCGCGGGAGATTTTCCGCATCCATGCGGTGCCGCCGCTCGAATATCTGTCGGCGATGGAACAGCGACTGCGCGAAGACATCACCCACCAGGCGGGCATTACCCGGGACACTGTCACCGGGCTGACCGTGATGGATGCTTTTCGGGTGCTATGGTGGCGATTCGTGCCGCGCGCTGTCCGGTTGCCGATCTATCGTGCACGGCGGCGGGTGCCGCGTACGCGTGAACGCGCCTGACCCGCCGACAGCAGCTGCGCCCTGTGCGGATCCCAGCGACTGCTTCCTCGCATCCCGGCGTCCGACTGGCTGCGGGCTTTCCCATGCGCGAAACCGTGCTACACGCCCCCTCCCATGCGCCACTTCCTTGACTTCGAAAAGCCAATCGCCGAACTGGAGGGCAAGATCGAGGAACTCCGGCGCTTGTCGGAGCCTGACGGCCTCAACATCACGGACGAGATCGCCCGTCTCACATCGGTTGCCGACCGTCAGTTGCGCGCAACCTACGCCAAACTGACGCCTTGGCAAAAAACCCAGGTTGCACGCCACCCTGACCGGCCTAAAGCAACCGATTACATTGCCGGATTGATCACCGGTTTCACACCACTCGCCGGCGATCGCGCCTTTGCTGACGACCCAGCCGTGGTTGGCGGGCTCGGTCGCTTCCGCGGGCGGTCGGTCATGGTTCTGGGAACCGAGAAAGGCTCCGACACCGAAGGTCGCATCGCCCATAATTTCGGCATGGCGCGGCCGGAGGGCTATCGCAAGTCACGCCGTCTGATCGAGTTGGCTGGCCGGTTTGGCCTGCCAATCCTGACTTTCATCGACACCGCGGGTGCATTCCCTGGAGTCGACGCCGAGGCCCGGGGGCAGGCTGAGGCGGTGGCGCGATCGATCGAGGCCTGCCTCGAAGTGCCGGTGGCGCTGGTGGCGGTCATCATAGGTGAAGGTGGGTCCGGAGGTGCTGTCGCACTCGCCGCCGGCGACCGGGTGCTGATGCTGGAGCATGCGATCTATTCGGTGATTTCGCCGGAAGGCTGCGCATCCATCCTGTGGCGCGATGCAGCGCAGGCCTCAGCCGCGGCCGAGGCGTTGCGCCTGACCGCGGACGACCTGAAGAACCTGCATTTGGTCGATGAGGTCATTCCGGAGCCGTTGGGTGGCGCCCATCGCGATCCGGCAACGACCATTCAGGCCGTCGGCAATGCCGTGGGCATCGCGCTGAAGGGGTTGCTGGCGATGGATGGTGCGACCCTCAAGGCGCGGCGTCGCGAGAAATTTCTGGAAATGGGCCGCGAAACGATCGGTTGAGCGGAAGTTCAGGCGATCCTGTTGCGCCGGACGTCCGGTGCGGGTCACGCCCTGGCCCAAGTGGCAGGAGCGCAGTGTTTTGCCGGCGAAACCAGTCTGTCGGAGACTGCGGGTCACGTTGTCATTGCGTAGCAAAACGAGGCGTAGCTAAACGAGATTGACGCCGGCGCCGATCCGATGCTCAAGCTGTAACTGTCGGGGGGCCAAAAACGCTTACCAATCCCCCCTGGGCAGCATCCCTGCCGTCGGCCGCGAGACGGAGATGGATTCAGGACATGGCATGACCCGCCTTAGACTCCTGCAGACGACGATGGCACGCAGCCTGTGCCTGATCGATGTGGCACTTGTGGCAATGCTTTGGCCGGTTGCCTGGTGGCTCGGGCGAAACGAAGCAGTCACGGCGGACATTCGTGGGCTGTTCTATCCGCTGGCCGATCTGTTGCTACTCTACGCGATGGGCCTGTACCGGCGCGAAGCGTTCGTGGCGAAGCACCATTCGGCGACACGTGTGCCGATGATCGTTGGCATGGGAGTGATCGCCGCATGGCTGTTCGAGGACGTCGTTGCGTGGCTGGTTCCTTCGGTCGTTTCCGGCCATGCCTGGCGGGATGACGCGGTGGTCGCCGGACTGGCTTTCCTGTGCTTCACGCTGTGCGCGCTCGTGGCGCGAGCCGTACTGGCCATCTTGCTGCGCCGGCAGTTACTGCGACGCCAGCTATTGGTCGTCGGCGCCGGTATGCGTGCATGGGACTTGTTGCGGATGCTTACCAAGGAAGGCGCCAGCCTGAACTATGACATGGCCTTTCTGCATGATCCGGCGCTGGGTGCAATCGATCCGCGTCTGGCGGCCGACCCTGACGGAAATATTCTGTGCTCGGAAGAACTTCACGTGCTGGAGGCGGCCCGCCAGGTTGCCGCCGACCAGATCGTGATCGCACCGGATGATCGTCGCGGCATGGATCTCGAGCAATTGCTGGCTTGCAAAAAGGCCGGCTTTCCCGTCGTCCAGTATCTCGGGTTCGTTGAGCATGAACTGCGGCGGGTCGATATCAAGCGGATGGACCTTGGCTGGCTGGTGTTCTCGGATGGCTTCTATTTCGGAGCGATCGATCGGTTCCTGAAACGGGCGTTCGATCTTGCCGTCAGTTTGACCATGTTGATAGCAACGGCTCCATTGGTGCTTCTTGGCATCCTCGCCATACGCCTGGAAGGCAGCGGGCCGGTATTTTATCGGCAGGACCGGGTGACTCTGGACGGCAGCGTCTTCCAGATCTTGAAACTTCGCACGATGCGTGTCGACGCCGAGTCGGACGGTGCCGTCTGGGCTGCCAAAGGAGATAATCGGATCACCCGGGCGGGGACAATTTTGCGGCGTACGCGAATCGATGAACTTCCGCAACTGATCAATATTTTGAAGGGCGAAATGTCGTTTGTCGGGCCACGACCTGAGCGGCCGATGTTCGTCGATGAACTGGCCGCGCAAATCCCGTTGTATCGTGAGCGGCATATGGTGAAAGCGGGTCTGACCGGATGGGCACAAGTGAATTATCCCTATGGCGCCTCGGTCGACGATGCGCGGTCGAAACTTAGTTACGACCTTTATTATGTGAAGAACTTCTCGATCTTGTTCGACTTCGTGATTCTGTTGCAGACACTGCGGGTCGTGTTGTGGCCGAGCGGCGCGCGCTGAATACCGCCGGTCGCGGAAAACCTGTAACGTAGAGCCTTCGCCATAATCGGGTGACCCAGAACCATGCCTATCCGTGCTGTCTGCTTTGATGTTGGTGAAACCCTGATCGATGAGACCAGGGAGTGGAACGGTTGGGCCGACTTTCTGGGTGTCCCGCGTCTGACGCTGTTCACCGCCCTGGGCGTCAGCATGTGGCGTGGCGAGTCGCACCGGAAGGTTTTCGAAATCTTCCGCCCCGACCTGGATTTTTCCACGGTGCGGCAGCAGCGCGCGGCGCAGGGTTGGCGCTACGGCTTCGAGCCCTCCGATCTGTATCCTGACGCCCGTCCCTGCCTGAGTGAACTACGGGAACGCGGCTTCAAGGTTCTGATCGCCGGCAATCAGCCGAAGGAGGCGGAGCAGGCCTTGCACAGCCTGAATTTGCCGGTGGATTTCATTGCGTCCTCAGCGGGGTGGGGCGTGTCAAAGCCGGACCCCGGGTTTTTCCAACGAGTAATCGAGGCGGCCGGCGTCCCGGCGGAAAGTATCGCCTATGTTGGCGATCGCGTTGATAACGATGTCATTCCGGCTCGCGCGGCCGGCATGATGGCGGTGTTCCTGCGGCGCGGCCCCTGGGGCTGGATGCATGAAGAACGCCCAGAAATCGAACAGGCCCATCTGCGGTTGCGGACCTTGCATGGGCTGGCGGACATCCTTTTGGGTGACGACGCCGAATGATCCCATTCGAGGATCATGGGCCGGTTTGGTATCAATATCGGAACTATTGTCGGCCAGTCCGGTAACCTGTTCCGCGCGGGCCTCGCAAGGTTGCCGATGTAGGCCGGCGGGTCGACAATGGCCGTGACATTGGAGGATGACGAAATGGGACCCTTGGCAGGCGTAAAAATCGTCGAATTTACCGGCATTGGCCCAGCGCCGATGGCGGCGATGATGCTGGCCGACATGGGGGCGACGGTTATTCGCATCGATCGGACTGGTCCCACCGATCTCGGCGTTCCGATGCCGGAGCAGTACGAGTTCACCAAGCGCAGCCGGGCGGTAATCGGGCTCGATCTGAAGCAGCCGGAGGCCGTACAACTTGCGTTGCGGCTGATCGATGGCGCCGACGCGCTGATCGAGGGGTTCCGGCCGGGCGTCATGGAGCGTCTCGGCCTGGGACCGGATGTCTGTCTGGCGCGCAATCCGAAGCTTGCTTATGGCCGTGTCACCGGGTGGGGTCAGGCAGGCCCGCTCGCGCATGCCGCCGGTCATGACCTGAACTACATCGCGCTGACCGGAGCCCTGCATGCAATCGGACGGAAAGGGCAAAAGCCGACGCCGCCGCTCAATCTGGTGGGCGATTATGGTGGCGGGGCATTGTACTTGGTGACCGGTCTGCTGGCCGCAATCATTTCGGCACGCGCCACCGGCACCGGCCAGGTGGTCGATGCGGCCATGGTCGACGGCGCATTATCATTGATGACGCCGATCTATGCGATGAAAGCCGGTGGGCGGCTGACCGCGCCAAGAGGCGAAAACCAGCTCGATTCCGGTGCGTATTTCTATGAAGTGTATGAGTGTTCGGACGGTCAGTATATTTGCATTGCCTCGATCGAGGCAAAATTCCATGCCGAACTGCTGCAGCGTCTGGAAATCGATCCAGCAACGATGCCGCAATGGGACCGCTCGAAGTGGCCCGATGCGAAGGATCGGCTGACGGCGTTGTTCAAGACCCGGACCCGCGACGGTTGGTGCCACGTTCTGGAAGGCACCGATGTTTGTTTCGCGCCCGTGCTCTCGATGGATGAGGCTCACCAACATCCGCACAATACCGCGCGGGAGGCGTTCATTGACGTTGGTGGGATGCGGCAACCTGCTCCCGCGCCGAGATTTGCCACGACGCAGCTGGCCCATCCGGCGCCTCCCGGCTCGGTCGATCCGCGGGAGACGTTGCGCGCCTGGGGCCTATCGAGCGCGGAGCTGGCTGCATTGCCGATCTGATCGTGACGCGCTTGTGACAGCTCGTCGGTGCCGTTATCCTTTCTTTTTGTTGCGAACGACTCGCAATGAGGAGACATCCAACGATGGGTCACGTCAGCCAGATCGCCCGGCGTTGCGAGGCAGCTGTGGTCACCGCTTACTCCGAGTTGCGGCAGCACGGCACGGACGATATGGCCGCGTTTAACGCGTGCACGACGTTGTATCGTATCCACCACCCCGAAGCCTCATTGAATGAGGCACGGCGTCTGGTAGCCGAGTGGGTTGATTTGCATCTGGATCGCGCCACCGGCAACGCCCGCGCTGAGATCTGACCCGCACCCACCTGTCCAAACCGCTGAAACAGTCTGCAGACCGAACACTTATGGTGTGACGCCAGGCCGTTATTTCACGGCCGGCCTGGGCCACAGTTCGGCGTTCGACCCTAAACCTTCGCCCACGATTTCCGGCAGTGGCGCGAGGCCACCGCGGTCAGTCCGGATCGCTTCCAATACTGCCTCGGTCGTCATCCGCGTCATGCCATCGTCTGGGCCACTCGGTGGCGACAGGATCGGGACGATCTGGCTCGCGTGGGAAAATGGTGGGTAGGTACCAAACAGCCCATAAGTGCGTACTCCGACAGCCGCACTTAGATTCATCATGCCGGTGTTGTTGCCGACATAGAATGCCGCCAGACTCAACAACGCTGCACTTGGTTGCAGCCGCATGCCGAGCGCTTGGACAGTACGAACGGCATATTCCCCCATCATCCCGGTGATCTGCTCCGCCAGCGCCTGGTCCCCTGGGCCGCCGATCAGCACCACCGCAGTCCAACCTGCCTGCAGCAAGGCGACTGCCAATGCTGCATGTCGCGCCGCACCAAACTGCCGCGAGGGTTCGCTGCTGCCAATACCCAAAGCGACGAACGGCCGGGGCAGGGAGGCCAGAACGCCGCTTGCTTCCGCAATCGCGGCCTGGCGGACCTGAAGACGAGGCTCCGCGGACGCCAGGTGGATGCCGGCGGCCTCCAGAAACCGCGTTGCCCTCGCGTTCGGATTGAGGCGGGCAACCTCTTTGGGCAGATATGGCCCGCCGCTAAGTAACCACCTCTGGGCGCCCCAACCGTACCCGTGCCGGTCGGGAACGCCGGCCAAGAGTGCTGCAGCTGCGATGGTGTGGCTGTGGTGCAGCATGATGAAGCTGCGAAACCGCCGCGCCCGCAACTCGGAGGCCAGACAAGCAATGCCGCGTAGCCCGTCATGCGCTCCACGCCGTCCGCCCGGATTAAGGTCTACCCAGAGCACGTCCCGCACCGCCGGATCGCCCTCCATCAACTGGTCGGCCAGCGAGCGCGGCTTGGCGATCAGAGTCACCGGTTCGCCATAATGCGCGGCAATCGCATGGATATGCGGCAGATGCCAGATCATATCGCCAATGCCCGGCAACGGCTGAGCCACCGCGATTGCCATTTCCGACCGTCTCAGACCTGGGCCCGGATCATCGCGAAAGCCTGCCGGACGGCTGCCGCCCGGATGCCGGTACGGTCGCCGGGGATCATGCGTCGCTCGCTGATCGCCGGTTGGCCCTTTTTTGCCAGGCCGAACCACAACAGCCCCACCGGCTTTTCCGCTGTGCCACCGCCAGGTCCGGCAACGCCCGTGACCGAAATCGCGATCGTTGCGCGAGACCGTGCCAATGCGCCCTCCGCCATGGCGCGGGCCACGGTTTCGCTGACCGCACCATCGGTTTGGATCAACCCCATGGGAACTCCGACCAGCTCGTGCTTCGCTTCGTTCGAATAGGTGACAAAGCCGCGGTCGACGACATCGGATGCGCCGGCGATCGCGGTCAACGTTGCGGCAATCAGTCCGCCTGTGCAACTTTCCGCGGTGGCTAGCAAGATGCCTTTGGCACGGCACGCAGCGAGCAGCGCTTCGGCTTCGGCGAGCAAGTCGTCAGGGATCATGCACGGATTCCAGGCAAACCAAGGTTCTGGATTGGCGCAGGATTGTCGCTTGATGGCAAGGAACTGAGCCGTGCCACGCGCCGATCGTGCGGATCGTGACCGCATTTGACCTGTCGCGGCCGGCCGTGACGGCAATCGGCCTGCTGATCGGCTCGTTGCGCATCACTCCCCGATCGCCAGGCCGGCCGGGCGCCGGGAATCCATCGCGCCATAAAACAGACCAGGCCGCATTCGACCACTCAAGACTGCGTCGGATGGCGAAGCACCTTGGGTGTCCGACGCCTCGCTCGGCGGTCCTACAACGATCAATGTGGCGGCACCCCAGTTGTGTTGCTCGGTGATCGTGTAGCCCATGGCCTCCAGAGCGACACTTGTATCTGGCGAAAGCGCAAAACGTTCCGCGTAGATCGTATCGGGCAGAAACTGTTGGTGTACACGCGGAGCATCCACAGCCTCCTGTGGCGACATCCCGTAATCGATCACGTTCAAAATGGTTTCCAGAACGATCGTGATGATCCGAGCGCCGCCAGGCGAGCCCAGAATCATCGACGCCTGACCGCCTCGAAGCACAATCGTCGGCGCCATCGAGGACAGCGGACGTTTGCCGGGAGCGATCATGTTGGCAGTGCCCTGGACCAGCCCGAAATTGTTCGCCGCACCCGGTTTGATAGTGAAATCATCCATTTCATTGTTCAACAGAAAGCCGGTGCCGCGTGCCATCACCCCGGCGCCAAAATAACCGTTGAGCGTGTAGGTGACCGCGACCGCATTCCCGGCTTTGTCCAGCACAGAGTAACTCGTCGTTTGCGGCTTTTCCTCGGGCAATGTGTTTGAGTTTACCGCGGACGAGGGCGTGGCACGATCGATAATGCGGCCACTGATCTGATCCGCATGCTCGCGCGACAACAATTGGTCCAACGGATTGGACACGAATGCCGGATCGCCGAGGAATTTGTTGCGATCGGCATAAGCGTTGCGCATGGCTTCGACCATGATATGGACGGCATGGGCTGAATGAAACCCCAGAGCCTCCAGGTCGTAGCCTTCCAGGACATTGAGAATTTCGCACAACACCGTGCCACCCGATGATGGCGGCGGGGTGGACAGCACCACCTGGCCTCGGTACGTGCAGCTCAGTGGTTTTGCTTCGGTTACCTGATACGAGGCGAAATCGGCTTCAGTCAACGCGCCGCCGCTGGCTGCGGCGACCGTAGCTGCGATGTGTCCTTTGTAAAACACATCCGGGCCGTTGGCCGCGATATCGGTCAGCGTGTCAGCAAGGTCAGGCTGGATCAGCCGGTCGCCGGGTTCGAACGGTGATCCGTCCGGGCGCAGGAAAATCCGCGCGATCACCGCGTTTTGGCGCAAACGGGGCGCCGCATGGGCCAGGATATCGGTATCGCCGCGGGTCAGAATGAATCCGTCTCGAGCAAGCCGGATCGCCGCCGCCATGACCTTCGACCGAGGCAACGTGCCGTAGCGGGTGAGAGCCGTATCCAAACCGAGGACAGTGCCCGGGACCCCTGCCGCTCTCCAACCGTGCAGGCTGGCACCGGGGACGATGGCCCCGTTGGCATCGAGAAACATATTGGGTCTGGCGTCAGCGGGAGCGGTCTCGCGAAAGTTGATGAAGACATCGCGGCCGTCGGCCAGATGGGCGACCAGGAAACCGCCGCCGCCGATGTTGCCGCAGCACGGGTTCGTCGCCGCCTCGGCGTAGCCGATCGCCACTGCGGCATCGATCGCATTGCCGCCCGAGCGCAGTATTTCCGCGCCGGCCTCGGCGGCCAGATGCTGTGCGGAGACCACCATAAACTGATCGGACTCGGTCGCCAGCGGCGCAGCGGCATGGGCAACACCGTGCAACGGCGCGGCAAGCACCAGGCCACGCACCAGCGCGCCGAGAATAACGCCGGCCAGCCGGGACCTTGTCAGCGTACCGGGTCGTTTGTCCTGTCTCGGGGCGAGCCTGCTCTGGCAGCGCCTGTTGCGTGGCGCCTGGCTGATCATTGCGCCGGGCCGCGCCAGACCGGTGGATCGACCGCGCCAACCTGATTGGTGATCCGCTGATAGGTCTCCGGCCGACGATGCTTCTCGAAGGCGAAGATCGTCGTGCGGCCCAGCGTGCATTGGTCGAGGTCCAGATCGGCGGTGATCAGTTCATCAGCCCAACTGGACGCCATCGCGATGATCTCGCCTTGCGGATTGACGATGATGGAATGGCCAAACAGCTCGCAGCCGTCCTCGATGCCGGCCTTGGCGGTGGCGACCGCGAAGCAGGCATTCTGGTAACATCCGGCCTGAATTGTCAGGTGCGAGTGAAACACCCGCAAGTGATGCGCTTCGAACCCGCCCGCCTCCTGATTGGTACTGGGTGTGTTATAACCGAGCATCACCAGTTCGACCGACTGCAGGCCAAGCACACGCCAGGCCTCGGGCCAGCGGCGATCGTTGCAAATCATCATCCCCATGTTTATGCCGTCGAGGCTGCCCATCGGCGCGCGGATCACTGGGAACCCGAGGTTGCCGACCTCGAAGTACCGCTTCTCGAGATGCTGTGTTGTGCGACGTGGATCGAAGTCGGCGTGGCCGGGGAGGTGCACTTTGCGATATTTCAGCAGGATCTCGCCCAAAGGACTGACCAGAATCGCGGTGTTGAAGCGGCGGGTCCGCCGTTGCGCGGTCTCGTCGGTCTCCCGCGTGATTTCGGCGAAGCCCAGATGAAAGCCGATGCCAAGCCGGCGTGCGGTGTCAAACAATGGAGCGGTCTCGTTCGAAGGCATGGCGGTTTCGAACCAGTGATCCACCGCTGCGATAGTTTCCTCATAGTGGCGTGGAAAGAATGTCGTCAGCGCCAGTTCGGGGAACACGACCAGCTCCACGCCGCGACGATGCGCCTGCTCGAGCAGGCGGATCATCCGTGCGACGGCGACGGATCTGGGCTCGGCACGCTGAATTGGGCCGAGCTGCGCGGCTGCAACTGTGATGCGGCGTGTGGTCATGGCGTCCGGTTCTCCTGTGCAGCCGTGAGCGCAAGGGGCGGCTTGCATGCCCCATCCTGCCAGGAAACCATGAAAAAACGGCATCAAACAGAGTGATCTTCCGCGGCCCGGCCAGGCGGCCGGGGCCAGGTTGGTCTGATCCTACCGGTCGGCCGGCCAAACGGCGCATGGTTGGTTTGATCCACAGGCGGCCGCCGGTTTCATCGTTTCGCTTGCCTGCGGCTCGCCTGGGCATTAGGTGTCGGGCTCGTCAAACAGGAGTGTGCAACATGGCCTACAGGGTCGCGGTCGTCGGCGCTACTGGAGCGGTCGGACGCGAAATGCTGAAAACCCTGGTCGAGCGGAACTTCCCGGTGTCGGAAGTTGCCGCCGTCGCGTCCGGCCGTTCGGCTGGCACCGAGGTCTCCTTTGGCGAGAAACGCACGTTGAAGGTGCAGAACCTGGACACGTTCGACTTCAACGGCTGGGACATCGGTTTGTTCAGCCCAGGGGCGTCGGTCTCGGCGGTGCATGCGCCGCGGGCAGCGGCGGCAGGGTGCATCGTGATCGACAACACCTCCCAGTTCCGCATGGATGCCGATGTGCCGCTGGTGGTGCCGGAGGTGAACCCCCAACATCTGCGGCAGTTTTCCAAGCGCGGCATCATCGCCAACCCGAATTGCTCGACGATCCAGATGGTCGTGGCGCTGAAGCCGCTGCACGACGCGTTCGGAGTGAAGCGAGTGATTGTTTCCACGTATCAGTCGGTTTCCGGCGCGGGGAAGGAGGGGATGGATGAGCTGTTCAATCATACCAAGTCCTCCTTTGTGTACGAGCAGAGTCCGCCGGAGCAGTTTACCAAGGAAATCGCCTTCAATTGCATCCCGCACATCGACAAATTCATGGACGACGGCTCCACAAAGGAAGAGTGGAAGATGGTCGTCGAAACCAAAAAAATTCTCGATCCCAAGATCGCGGTGCATGCTACTTGTGTTCGGGTGCCGGTATTCATCGGCCACGGCGAGGCGGTGAACGTCGAGTTCGAGAACCCGGTGACTGCTGGGGAAGCGCGGGCGTGCCTGCGCGACGCTCCGGGGATCGAGGTGGTCGATGTTCGGGAAGACGGCGGTTATGTCACCCAGCTCGAATGCCAGGGCGAGGATGCGGTGTTCGTCAGCCGCATCCGCAAGGACCCGACCGTGCCGCATGGGCTGTCGTTCTGGTGCGTATCGGACAATCTGCGCAAAGGTGCCGCGCTGAACGCGGTGCAGATTGCCGAGACGCTGATTGTGCAGGGTATGCTGGCGAAACAGGCAGCCTGATTGGATTTGCGTGCGCCGGAGCCGTGTCTCCGGCGCAGGTGACAGCGGCGCCCGTCTTGTGCGACGCTGTGACATGGTCGCACTTCTTAAATCATCGCGCTACCGGATGACTGTCGTGGAGTTCCTCGCATGGGACTCCGGCGATCCTTCGGTGCACGCCTGGCAATTGATCGATGGCGAACCCGTCGCCATGGCGCCGGCGTCGGACAATCATGGGTCGATCCAGGCGGGGCTTACCGCGCGGTTATGGAACCACCTGGAAGTGCCCGGAGCCCGGTGCCGCGTGGTCGCTAAACCAGGCATCGTGCCACGAGGACACTCGGATAGGAATTACCGTGTCCAAGACATCGGCGTAACCTGTGCGCCGCCGTCCGGTAGCCAAATACTTCCCGATCCGCTCATCCTGATCGAAATCCTCTCGCCCAGCAACGAAGCCGAGACCTGGGCCAATGTCTGGACCTACCTGACGATCCCAACCGTCATGGAAGTCCTGGTCGTCAACAGCACGCTTATGGAAGCCGAACTACTTCGCCGTAACGCCGACAGCACGTGGCCGGAGGTACCGCAACGGATCGGGCCCGACGATGCTGTGGCGTTGGAAAGTATCGGTTTCTCGG
>Ga0187862_10004235_pt1 | contig 13748 bp, 21 predicted proteins | sample June2016WEW_10_1_FD_133003 | JGI IMG/M metagenome (GOLD analysis project Ga0187862, IMG submission 133003) | Peatland microbial communities from SPRUCE experiment site at the Marcell Experimental Forest, Minnesota, USA - June2016WEW_10_150 | ecosystem: Environmental > Terrestrial > Soil >...
AAGCCGGTAGTGGCTTGCATAGCCCGGCACGCCCAGGCGGTGAATGACGGTCGCAACTCCCGGCGATACCGCGACCATCAGCAGCGGAAACACGACCGCCAAAGCGAGCAACCGGACGGCAGCCTGGCGAGACACCGTGAGGCGCGGCGACGACAGCAGCACCACCGGCAGCAAAGTCATCCCGGACATGGTCCAGAGCGCGCCGACTCTGACCTGCAGCAATATTCCGGTGAGCACGGCAAGAAGGAACGGCGCAGCGAATGCGACTACGATCATCCGACGTTCCGCTTCGGCCGGCCACAACGTATCTTTGAGTGCCGTCATGCCGGGTCGTGCGGCGATCAAGGTGAAAGCGATCGGCGCGGCGATGTAGCCGAGCGCGCTGACGATGAAGATGAAACCTGATCCAATTGCGTTCGCGAACGTCGACGGATGCACCGCAAGTGCATAATGGAAGGGCGCGAAATTGTGAGCTACGACCCAGACGACGTGCGGTGCAAATAACAAGGTAAAGACGGCGACCGTCACCCAGGGCGCCGGAGAACGCAGATAGGCGCCGCGGCGTGAATCGGTCACCGCGGCAATGGCAAGTCCGGCGAGCAGAAAAATCGACCAATATTTGCCCAGCATTGCTGCTGCGGCGCCCGCTCCGGCGAGCACGGCCCATCCGGCCCGGCGCGTGTCGAAGGAGCGCAGGAAAAACCACGTCGTCAACGCCCAGAATGGAATCAACACAGCGTTGGCGTTGAACCTCAGCGCGTGAAAATTGTAGAACGGCACGAAGGTCAGCAGTACGAGGCCGACCACGCGCTTCTCGACGGTTAGGTAGCGTGCCGAAATGCGCCAGGCGATCCACAGCGCCACCGTCGCCGAAATCACCGCGAACAGATAATACGTCCAGGGCCTGGTTGGCATCACGCTGAACCAGGCACGCACCAGCCATGCCCCTAGCGGTGGGTGTTTCGGCGTCCCGAGAGTGACCTGGTGCGACCAGGCGAAATCTCGCCCATGTCGAAGTGAACGTCTTGGCTGCTATTGGAAATCACGGCGTAAAGCCACCAGGCGGCGGCATACCCGCAAAGCAGAAGTGCCATGGCGCTCTCGCGGCGCGCCGGATCGATCACGGCATCGAACAGTCGTTCGAGGCGATTGTCTACGGCTCTGACAAGATCAGTCGTATTCATAGGCGCGACGGCACGGGGCGCTCTGGTTTGTAGCGCTTGGATTGGCCAATGGCTCCGCCGTGCCTTCGATGTATACCGCGCTTGGCCGCTGCCAAAATCGCGGCGAGCTTCCGGTGCTTCGGCATGACAGACACCCTCGACGCAAACCAGAGTAGCACAACTATCCAGCGCGCGCGCCGCATGGGCGGCGGCCAAACTGCTGACCCGCGACGAGGCGCGGGCGGCTGGCGTTCAACTTCGCCAAGCTGCCGGAGCTGCTGCGGCGGTAAGCCCAGCCGACACCCTACCTCCCTAGGTACAGGCCGCCGACCGTCGTAGCGGCGTCCGCACCAGCAGGCCCCGCCAAAGTCGGAATACCCCTGAGTTCCTCCAGGGCGCTGTCCAACATTGCGAAAGTTTCAGTCTGTGACAGCACTCCTTTGTGCTCAAGCGTGCGCAATAAATGCTTGAGCGCGATCATCAAGCCGTATGCGCGACCATCTTCGATCATTGTTTATCGATCCTTCCTGCCAACCGTAACCTTAATCTCAAACCGCAATGGAATGTTGGGAAGTGGCGTGCTCCGGGTTTTGTGGGGCAGCGGCGCTTGAGTTGCAAGTAGCGACTGCCTGCCCTGGGCCCCAAGCGTTGCGCTCCCATTCGCCAGCCGCGCTTGGGGTTCCTGCTTTTGCGAAGCCCAACGCACTCTTCGTGCCGCCCATCGGCAACGATCTGTTTACATTGGTACGACAAGGTTGGGCCTTTGTAGCGCGACCCGCGAAGGAGAACACATGAAGACAGAATTAAAGTCACTAGACGCGTTCGAAGGCAACATTCGCACCATGGTACGTGACCTCAGATCACCCAGTTCAGCTGGGCTTTGCGACGACATCCTCGCTGCTGCAGCAACCTCCATCGAAGATATTGAGAAGCTGATCGAGGAACTGCAGATCGCGCGTGACTATCTCAAAGCTGAAGGCGACCGCGTGCACCGGCTAACGACCCGGTATGCGCACCTTACTCAGACCGCATCGGCCTCAGTCAAGATTATCTCCGAGAGTCTAGGCAAATGGCACGTACAGGACTCGTCCGACAAAATCCATGCGGCGAGTAGCGAGGCGGTGTCCCCGGGCATAGTTCCTGGCGTCCAAGTGCTCCCAGAGGCGAACCAACGGTAGCAATGGCGTCCCGGCGGCTAGAGTCGGCATCGTTGGTAGCGTTGCGCGGGGCGAGCATTGCCGCCGGGTAACCGCGCCGTAACCATGACCTCAAAGCACAGTGGAATGTTTGGTAGTGGTGTGCTCCGATTCTTGCCAGAGGCAAACCTCACTCCACGTCAATCTGCGACCCACTTGCCTCTGGGCCCCAAGCGCTGGCGCTCCCATCGCCGCGGCGCTTGGGGTTCCTGTTTGCGTAGCGGGGCGAGCATGCCGCCGGCCCCGCGCTTGGTCGGTCTAGGCTACGCGGAGCATTTCGCCGCGGTAGAATTTGATTTGGTCGGCAAGTTCCGTGACGAAGCCGATCGCAAGAGCATCAACTTTTGGTTCGCCGTTCGCGTATTTTCCAGCTGGGCCGGCTTTTATCATGTCGGCGACGATATACGCGATCAGCGATGCTCCAATGTTGTATTTTAGAAAACCCACCGCGAGGCGAGCCCAATCACGTCCTTGCGCAAAGTCTTCCTGATACTTGCCAGACGGCTTAACGGACCAAAAGCGGTGACCATTCCCACCGCGTTTGCCCGGCCGCACGAAGGGTAATGCCACGAACTTTGAGTCATAGTGCTTATCGACTTTGCCGGTTAAGGTCACCGCAGCGGGATGGTGGAATAGGTCGTTGCCCGATAGATACTGCGCTGATTTTGCGGACTTCCCTTTGGTTCGCTTGCTCGTGGCGGTCATGACCGCACCGCCATCGCTTGCAGGGTTTTCGCAAGGTTCTTATGCAAAATCACTTCCCATGGAAGTTTGTGCCTGTCTATCCACGCTTCGCCGTCCGGCCAGCCAGCGCCATCATAATTTGTCACAAACTCCGCAGCGTAGGCGAGAATGGCCGCGACACCTCCAATCGTCGTGGGAGAGATGTTGACTAAAGCGGCGTCGAGGCTCTCACAGAGCCTATCGAATTCTTGGGCCGCCTCTTCGTTGCCTTCGCTCGCCATGGACCAAGCGCGCCGGTGTTTCTCGATCGCCGCAAGGATCGGATCAGGTTCGGGCGGAATTACGCCGGCCGGGAATGCTAGCGCCGGGCCGGCTGCTGCCCCGGCCAGGATGGCGCGGCGGCTAAGATTGGCATGTGACATTGCTTCGTCTCCTTGTGCTGTGGGTGAATGCCACGCCAAGGCGGGAAGCCGTACAGATTCGTGGTAATTGAGGAATCGGTCATCGTCAGCCCGCCTATGGCTACGGTGGCAAGTGGTGGCGGGTCGCTAGTAACGGCCCGCCACTGCGCATTATGATAGGGCCCAAGTTAACCGAGCGTCAACTGCCTGGGGGAAGCCCCGGAAAATATGAGCTGCTGGCGCATGCGCGGCCGTCGCGCATCGGGCCGCTCTCTTGTCGTTTGCCTTCTCGAAAGTGTGAGGCAACAAAGATCAGCCACAACGTTCGCAAAACTTTCCGCATGGTTATTTGCCCGGCGCCCGTCTCAGCCCTCTTCGGAGGCGGCAACAGCCGCGGGCTGCGGGCTGACAATCTTCATCGGTTGTGCGGCGCTGCGCCCGCTGAGATCGATCACAAAGCCCGCGCGAACCTCGACGTTCAAATTCACGCTGGCGTCAGCGGTTGGCTTGATGCCAGCCACCCCGAGCGAGAACTTCGCGGCGTCGAGACTGACGTGCTCGCTCTTGCTGTCCAAAAGCTGATTCAGGCGTGCCGCTGCGCGGCCGGCACCCATGGCGACGACGCGCGCGGCCTTATCGCGGAGGAACGCGGCGACGTGAGGCAACGCGAGACTTCTCGAAAAATATTCCCTGGAAATTCCCGCTCTTTTGGCTGCGATCGTCAGCGTGCGAGCTCGGCCGCTCACGTAGTGGTCGATTGCCTCGCGGACGCGCTTGGGAATCGGGCGCTTCCGTGGCTCTGGCAATGCTGGCGTCTCTGTCATCGCGGCCCTCAGTGCCCAGCGCTGGCGAGCGCGGCGCGTCCCGCCTGCATTTCATACAACGAGACGACGCGCGCGGGTGCCGGTTGACGTGAACGCCAGTAGATCGTCGCGAAGCACTCGGCGCACATTGGGACGCGGTGACCCTCGCGAATGGAACCGGCACGATGCTCGCCGCTCACGTCGCAAATGCAGCAAACAAACATCACCGCCCACGACCTCCTCGAGCGGCGGCCGCATCCTGCGCGGCGCGCTTTTGCAAAAAGCTCATGTTTTCGTAGCCCGGAATCTTACCGGTGGTTTCCTGCTGCTGGCGGCCGCTTTGGCTATAGTCGGCGCCGCCCTGGCCGGAGAATTGCTGCATGATGCCTTCGAAGGCTTCGACCATCGAGGCGACGGGATAATTTTTCAACTGCGCAACAATCAAATCCCCCTTGTTGCCGATTCGCGCACGCATCCAAGTGCCAATCGCGTCGATTCGGTTCTGCGCGGCCGAGCCGAGCTTGGCGAGCTCGGCACCGCGCGCTTGCGCAAGTTGCTGGTGCTGACCAATTTGTGTCGCCGCGTACACGCCGAGCATGTCGCTGAAAGTTTCTTGGTCGACGCCGCGGGCGTGTGCCAATTGCCGGAACCGCTGGAATTCCGGGGAGCGCTGATCGAATTCAAACGTGACGCCTTCCGGCGATTTGAAGTCGGCCGGTAGCTTGACTTCGTACTTGTCCGGCGACGCGGGCAACGCAGCTTTGCGCGCATCCTGTTCGACCTTGTGTGCGATCGCTTCGCGTATCTGTTCCGGCGTGAAGCCCTCGATCGTCTGGGTTCCGCTGCCGTCGCCCTGCTGGCTGCGCTGCGCGTCGCTTTGTTGATCGCCAGTTCCCGCGTCCTGTTGCTGCGGGCGCCCGCGTGCATCGAGCGCAGGACTATGGCCGCGGCTGCGCGGGTTCTCGGGAATGCCAGGCCTACTGTATTCGGGCGGCGGATTCGCCGGCTTCGAAACGGGATTGAAGGCCGGATGCAAATCGCCGCCGCCTCCCGCGCCCTGCGAATTTCCTGCGCCCGAACCGGCGCCACTGTTTGTTTGATCGGTCATTTTATTTCACGCGCCTTTGTGGTTCTGTTGCAACGACAAACGGCGGTGGCGGCTCGCTGCGACCTTGGCCCAACGTTCGGCTTTCTCGGCCGTATCGACCGCCTTATTGTGGCGATAGGCGTCCTTCTCGGTCCACGTCATTGTCGTTCCTCCATCATTTCGCGGCGTTGGACGTGAAGGCCCACGTCGCGCTGCCGGCGCCGAAGCCTGCGTTCACGGTGCCGCTTTGGGCGTTGTTGCCGCCAGTACTGCGCGCCTGCTGAATGGCCATTTTGCAGAGTTGATCCAGCGCTTCGAGTTCGGCGTTGCGCGAAACCGGCGCGCTGTTCAAGGTCGCGGTCACGGTCAAGGTCGGCGTCGCCATTGACGTTGCTCTCCTACGCCGCGTCGGCGGATGATTCGTCCGCCGCGATCCGCAGCGTCGCAAACAGTCCGTCGCGCTCAAAGTCAGCTTCCCCGCCGATCGAAATCCGCTCGACCACGGTGCGCCCAAACGCAACGGCCGCGTTCCGTCGATGCTGCTCCTCATAACCGTTGGGGCGATCGGGCCAATCGGGGTCGTGGATGGTGACGTGGTACATCCTGCCGCTCATGCCGCCTCCGACCGTTGCTCGGCCGGCACCGGCAGCCGCACTGCTCGCTGATCCAATAGCTGCAGGATCGCCAGCCGCGCTAAGGCCGCAGAACTCAAGCCCGCCTCATCGGCAAGAGCGCCAAGTTGAGCCCGACGCTCAGCCGAAAGTTTGATCTCAAACCGTGCGCTCATGCGGTCATGCTACGGGTGCCAGCCGTAACCGCAACGCACCAGTACGATCGGACAACGGCCGGCTCTTGTCGAATTGCGGCAAATCAGTGCAGAGCGTTGCGTCGCCCGTGCCTCCCTTCGGGAATCGGAATGAACGACTCCGACGTTTACGCCTCGCCGGCCCACAAAGAGGCGCTGCTAAACGCCTTGGCGGAGAGAGCCGCCGAACTCGGCTACAGCCACGCGAGTTTAGAGGACGTGTGCGGGCTGGCGCAGGGGCACGTGGGGAAGGTCTTCGGGCCGTCGCGATCGAAGGGGCTTGGCTTCGACACGTTCTATCTGTTGTTGCCCGCTCTCGGGCTAAAATTTATCCTCGCGACCGATCGAGACGCCTTGCACCGCTACGCCGAGCGCGGCCTAAAACGCAACGGCAATCAGGCGCGCGTAGGTAACCTCGCTCAACAGCAGGTCAGTAAGCGCATCATAAGCCGGGTCCAGCGCTATTTCGGGCTGCGGTCCGCAGCGGCGCGCAAAAGAAAAATTGCTCAGGACGCCATCGAAGTAAACGGACGGAGAGCCGGCGCCGCCAACGGCAAAGCGAACACGGCAGAGCGCGCCGCCGTCGCTCGATAACCGTTCCCTCCGTCAACCTCGATGATGGCGATACCAACTCGCGCGCGATACGCCAGCAGCGACCCAGGGCTTGACTGGCGTCTCTGAGACGGCTGTCTCATCCGCAGGCTTGGCTTTGCGATACCAGGTCGCACGTGAGACAGGATCGAGAGATACCCCGCGGCTGCCCGGCATCGGATTAAACTCGAAACCAGTTTCAAGCTGGCGCCCGGCAGCATACCGGCGCAGGATTTGCAGATCGGTCATGAGGCCTTCGTGCCCTAATTTGCCACTCCCCGCCAAGCGCCACGCCCTCACGTGTCGTTTCCGAGAAAAAATTAATGCGGCAAGCCCACAATTGCCCGCCAGAAGCCCGCCAGTGCGCCCGAGCCCTCAACCGGTAAAACCACCCCTCCCCCTGCAGCCGACGAATCCACGACTCGCCAGCAGCCCCAGCGCCCCATCGCAGGATCAAAGGGGCAGACGGGCGATAACCTCCACAAAGGAAAAATAACTACACGGTGTGTGCGGCATACAGGCGGCGGTTTCGCTTGGTTTTTGCCCCTGCCGGGTGCCGGGTGCCGGTCCGCGAGCTCAATCGTGCCGCCGGGAAGGTCCCATCGGCCTCGCGCGGGTGCGCACGCGGCTTCCTTCTCTGCCTCTCGGTGATCGCGCGCCCGTAAAGCCTCGCCGGGCCGGAATCGGCGCCGGCCGCGTCACCCCGCGCTGACTTATCACTGACACGGATAGTCGATCTTTTCGGAATTGCGCGATTAGCGCGGTTTTTGCGTCAGGGTAAGCGGTTTAGGCAACCGCTAGACGTCGGAGTAGCCTTCCTTTATCGACGCTGACACACTGCTGACGCGATCGAAAGCACCACACAAAACCACTGACGCGCCTGGCAATCGACCGCGCACCGCGCCGCCCCGATGCTCGAGCTCGGCGTTTCCGCAATTTCGAGCCAGCGGCGATGGGTTTTGCTCGCGAGCGTGTGAGAAATACCCCTTTGCCCTCTCTGTGTGACATTGGTTGGCGCCTGACTGTCGAACTTTTCTATCGATGGATGCGCAACGCTCGCGGTCTATCGGCGGGTCACTTCTCTGCATCACGGCCTATCGCTGTCCGGACACCGGACACACGGACACCCTTATAGGGGGGTGTCCTGTCCTGTCCGGGTAGTGTCTGCGGACAGAATTTGAGTTGTCCGGGTCTGTCCGGGTCTGTCCGGGTGGTTCACATGATCCATGCGTAATCGCCCCATACACCGATCAATTTTGCTATTTGGAGGTCTTTCACTGCCCGGACAAAAGCCTTGCGCTTGCTGTCCGGTTCGTCGCTTTCGGTGATTGATCCCTGGTAGGCATAGCTGCGCCACGTCTCGATCGAAATTGTCCGGGTATTTGGAGGGATATGGTTGCTTGCCGGCGCGACCGATCCGGCCTCGTCGATCGCCTTGCGGAGCAATTCGAGCGCGACGGCTTTGGCCCCCTTCACGGGCCGGCGCTGGCTACTTGTCATCGGCTGCTCTCCCGGCAGCACAATAAGCGTGGTGATCTCGTCTCCGTCCGGGTCGATGCCGACGGTCACGGGCTCGAGCCGACAGTAAACTTCGGTGCCTTCCGCGAAGTCCTTGGCGTATTCCACGGCGACGATCACTTCGCCCGCCTCGCCGCGCTTGACGGCGAGCTGGCTCTCGACGCTGCCGGTGAGCGACGTGTGACCGCGCGGCCGGGTCGCGTCGATCCCGCAATGGTGCACGATGATGACCGCGCTACCGAGTTCGCCAGCGAGCCGATCGGCGGCGCCCAGATAGCGCGCCATGTCCTCGTCCTTGCTCTCGGAGCCCACGAGGCTGCGGTTGAGCGTGTCGATGAAGATCGCGCCTGGCATGACGGCGCCGATCTGCGCTTTTATCTCGGCGATCAGAGCCGCCACGTCGGCGATCAGGTCGAGCCGAACGAGGATCAGATAGAACGGCGCCGCGGTGACGTTATGGTGGCGCCTGAACGCCTCGATTCGCGCCGGTAAGCCATGCTGGCCTTCCAACGCGATATAGACGACGGGTGCTTGCTGAACGAGGCGCCCGCGGTATTCCCAGCCGAGCGCGATGTGCATCCCCACGTCGACCGCCCAGAATGATTTGCCGCACTTTGGCGGTCCCCACACGACGGCTAAGCCGCTGCTCGCGAGCAATCCCTTGACCAGATAGCCGCGGTGCTCGGTGTCGACCCGGATCTGATCGAAGGCGAGAAGCGGAAATTTGTGAGGCCCGCGCGCCCCTTCCTCATGTTTTGCGGGCGTCGGCTCGTCGCTGCCATGCTCGCTCTCGCTCGCCGGCGGTTCATCTGAGCGGTCGCCCGCGCTGTCCGGCGCCCAAACCGCAGCCTGTGTTTCGATCAGCCGCCAAAATTCATTGACTGTGTGTCCCGCAGCCGCCCAATCGATTACGTCGTCTTTGGCCGCCAAGTTGGGCAGCTCAAGAATGCGAACGCAAACAGCGACGTCCTGCAGCGAAGCGGCGACGAGCTCGGCGTGCTCTCGGCCGGCGGCATCGTTGTCGGGCAAAACCACAATGTCGGCGCCGCGCAGGTGTTCTGAATGTTCGGGCCGCCATTTCTTGGCGCCCTCGGCGCAACAGGTTGCCGGTACATTCCAAGAGCGCAACAGGTCGACTTTAGCCTCGCCCTCAACGATGAGAATCGTCTGCTCGTTGCCGACCGCCTCGAGCAACTCCGGCAGGCGGTACGGCACGAGGCGTACGCCGTCGACGTTCCAGACCCATTGGCCTGGCTGCTTGGGATCCGGGCGCCGTTGGCGGAAGGTCTTTTTTCGCTTGCCCTCTTTCGTCAGCACGAAGCTGCCGTCTGGATTCTGAAACTCGACGCGCTGCGTCTGGAACAGCAGGGCGCCGGCTTCGTCGGCGTAGCTGTAGGTCGCGGCGACAACCTTCTTAAATTCGTCGTTCCCTTTCGCCGTCGGCAGCGGCCCCGTTTTGCCGTTGAGCTTCGGCGGCGGCTCGCCGGCCAGCAGGGTGCCCGCGGTGACAAAATCGCAGCCGTCCAGATGTTCAACGAGCGCGATCCCATCGCCGCCTTTGCCACACCCCCGACAATTCCAAACTTGCTCGACCGTATTGATGGCGAAGCGATCAGTGCCGTCGCATCGCGGGCACGGGCCAACGAGTTCCTTGCCTTGGCGCTTCAGCTTGATGCCGCGCCGGGCGAGCTCCTTCTCGATCGGAACGCTCTTTGCTTTTTGCTTCCATGCCTCAAAAGCGGCGTCGGTTCTCATTGGTCGTTGTCCAATAATGCTGCTCATGCCACCGGCTCCAACGTGGTGATCCGGTTGACTGCGCCAGCGGATGGAGTTGGTCCGTTTGGCAGCGCCGGCGCCGGCATTGCTTCGCCGTCGGCGGGCGGCAGCCGAGAAAGCGCATCGAGCGCAGCGGCGAGCGGCCCGCTTGGGTTTCCGCGAGCGTCGCGGCTCAACGCCTTGCGCAAGACTTCGGCCGGGCACCCGAATTGCAATGCCAGCGATCAGCGATTGCGCTGTCGCTGGCCATGATCCCGGCGCCCGAATCGGCCTTGTGGTTTTGGATGAAGACTTCGCCGAGTCCACCGTGCGCAAAATGCGAGGCGGTGACGGTGAACAGCAGGCCAAACGCTTCAACCTGAAACGTGGTCGAAGCGCGGCGATCGGGAAGGCGCTGACGTTCGGTCATGATGCGCTCCGTCAAAACGGAATGTCGTCGTTCAGCTCGGCGCCATTACTCGCCGAACTTGAGGCCGCGGGTTTAGCTGTCGTGAATTTGGTGCGTCCGGCCGGCGGCGGCTTGCGATCGCGTTCCGGTCGGCTGCGGCCGATCTGCGACAGGCGACAGTGCCAAGACATGACGGACAAACCGTGCCGCTGCTTGCCGTCTCGATCGGTCCATTCGCTGAGTTGCAGGCGCCCTTCAAGGTAAACCCGCGCACCCTTGATGAACTTGGCCGCGTCGTCGATCGCCGCGACGTCGAAGACCATGGCGTTTACCCAGGTCGTTTCCTCACCTTGGCTGACGGCGATGTTCGCCCTCAGGTAGGCCTTTCCTTTTGCCGATGTTTTGTGTTCGGCGTCGCGGCCGAGCGTGCCGAACAATGCGACCTCGATCGCGCTCATAGGTCTGCATCCTCGTGGTGATCGGCAAAGGTGCGAATTGCGAGCGCCGCTCCGCTTGCGGTTTCGAGCCAGCAGGCGTCATCAAATTCCGGCGCGGCCGGGGGTCTGTCGCAGAATTGCGGATTAGGTGGGCGTCGGCGCCAATCGCTCGGCCGGATTTTGTAAGATCGCCGCAGCGGGCTCGGCTCGGGAAGCGTCGGACGTCGCGTCTTGGCTTGATCATTCATCGCTCGGGTTCCTTTTCGGACCCGCGCGGGTGCGTTGCATTAGGTACCGGCTTGGCCTATGTGAGCGACTGTCGAGATCGATCACTAATTGCCTGCCGAGCCCTGCGCGACGCCCATTGCGCGGGGTTCGGTTTTTCAGGCGGCGCGACGGGAGCGGGCGGGCTGCTGCACCTGGGCGCGCAACCACGCTTCGAATCCATCATTCGGATAGACAATCAGGCGGCCGATTTTGGCCCAAGGCGGTCCCCTCCTCTGTGCACGCCAATTTCGGAGCGCGCGCGGAGTAATGCCGAGTTCGGCCGCTTTTTCAGATTCCGTTTTGAAGCCGGGGAGATTAGGCATTGTCGTGCATCCCTGTAATTCGAGATGTGACGACTTGTTCCGCGATTTGCCGTCAGGACGCACACGCCATCGGAGCCATGGCTCAAATGGCGCGGATGGCTCAGCAGGGGCTTACGCGGACTTGCCGGCGACGGCGCGAAGCACCTGGTTCTTGCTGATGGTCACGCCGTAAAGCTCTTGAGCCTTATCAGCGACCAGCTTAAAAATCTGCTGCGGCGGCAAGCCCTCGGGCGGCCCGTGGGCGCCCCAAATCGCCGCCGCCACCTGGCGCGCCAATTCGGCCTTGTAGCCGACTCGCCTTACCGACGGGCGAACAGGCGTCGGCTCGGAATTTACCCACGCCTCAAGATCAGGCGCGTTTATTTGGATGCCGGGCGGCATGTCGGCACCTTCGGATATTGCCGGACAGCGCTCGGAAACCCAAACTGCATGCTTGAGGTCATCCAGAATAATGAGGTCCCGTGTACGCAAGCGGACTTCGCCTGACGCCATTGCCTTGCGCAGCAACGCCTCGGCGTGTCCTTCACTGCACGCGAGGCAGGTGCGCAGAGCAGCGAGCGCGTCGCGAGGGTCAAGCCACACCTCGGGTACCTGATGATCGCTATCCTGTTTTCTCGTCATCGCGTCACCGCTTTTGCAGCGGGACGACTTCGGCGCCCGGCTTGCCCGCGCCGATGATGACGGTGGTGATCTTCTCCGCCGCCTCACGGAGCGGATCATCCGCGAGGTGTGCATATCGCTGAGTCGTCCGCGACTGGGTATGACCGAGCAGCCGACCGATGATCGGCAAGCTGAGCCCGCCCCCTGCCCCCACCGATGCAAACGTGTGCCTCAGATCATAGGCGCGGGCGTCAGCCCCGAGCCCGGCGCGATCTCTGACAAAATGCCAGACATGCCATAACGCCACTAAATGCTCGCCGGGCTTGTCGCCGGGGAACACCCACTTACCCTTTCGGGTCTTCCGTAGCCGATCGATCAATTCGATTGCCGCCGGGCTTAACGGGAGCTGATGAACGCGGCGCTGCTTTGTGTGGGCTGACGGCTTGATCCAATATCCCGGCTGCTTGTCGAATTCCTCCCAGGTGGCCTTCATCGCCTCGTCCGGCCGACAGCCGGTTAGCATGATCAGCCGTAAACAATCGGCGGCCACGCCGGGATAGTTGGCCAAGGCGTCGGTGATTGCCGCGAGTTCCGCTTGGCTGAAAAACCGTTCCCTGCCCTCTTCGTGATTGCGCTTGACGCCCTTGCACGGGTTGCCCTGCAGCGCATTTCGCCAAGGCGTGTTCTCGCCGGGCAATGGCACCAGCGCGAGCGAGAACATCTTTGAGCATACGGTAAGGATACGATTGGCCCGCACCGGGCGAGGCTTGCCGCCGCGACCGATGCTCTCGGTGATCTTGCGATGCATGTCGCGGATGTCGCCGCCGTGGACATCCGCCACCTTGGTGCGCGTCCCGAGATATTTGCCGATCTCGGCCAGCATCGCCTTTTCGTCCTTCGATCGGCTCGCCGCCTTTGTGGGCAAATGATCCCGGATGTAACGGTCGATCAGGTCTTGCACGGTCGGCGCCACGCGCCGTTCGCGCTTCTGGCCGGCGGGGTTGTGGCCGCGGTCGATCTGCACCCGCAATTCCTTGGCGCGATCGCGGGCTGCCGCCACCGACCAGCGCGGGAACTGGCCGATCGTGTAGCGGCGCTCGGCGCCTTCAAAGTGGTAGTTGATGAAAAACGACTTGGCGCCTCCGCCGTGCACTCTGACGCCGAAGCCGGGAATGGTGCCGTTGTCCCAATAAGTCACCGCGCCTTTTTTCGGCGGCTTGACGGTGCGTATAAAGTCAGCGTCGAGGTTGTCCGGCTTTTGCGGTTTCATGCCCGTTTACCCCTTCCGTCAGTGTTTCGTCAGCGTTGCGACGTGTCACGACGTGCCGCGAGACTGTCACGATATGCCGCTTACGTCAACCTAAGACCGCTATTTTCCAGGGGATTTTTTGGAGATTTGGCGAAAGCGAGTCAGTATCAAGGACTTGCGTCAGCCACGTTTTTACGGCTGCAAAACCGTTTACCCCGGTTCAATTCCGGGCGTGGCCTCCAGCCTTCACTGCTCCGCAGCTCGGCTCGGCAAGCCCTGGTACGAAGGCTACCGCGCCGTAGCATTAGCGAAGGCGGGCGTAACAGGATTTATTGGAGCCTCATGCTTTCAAAGCCGGCGCGGCTTTGTTATAGGCAACCGCGCTTACGCCGAGTGGGCATCATCGTTCCCCGGTAGCTCAGCGGTAGAGCAACCGGCTGTTAACCGGTTGGTCGCTGGT
>Ga0187862_10004240_pt1 | contig 13736 bp, 9 predicted proteins | sample June2016WEW_10_1_FD_133003 | JGI IMG/M metagenome (GOLD analysis project Ga0187862, IMG submission 133003) | Peatland microbial communities from SPRUCE experiment site at the Marcell Experimental Forest, Minnesota, USA - June2016WEW_10_150 | ecosystem: Environmental > Terrestrial > Soil >...
CACAAGATTGGAGTGATCGGCTTTTCGGCAGGGGGGCATATGGTGACAGCGATGAGCACGCATTTTGACAGGCGTTTGTATCCGGCGGTGGATGCGGCTGACAAAGAAAGCTGCCGCCCGGATTTTGCGATAGCTCTTTATCCGGGACATCTGTGGAAAGACGATGGGAATTTTAAGTTGAATCCGAATGTTCCTGTCACCACCAATACGCCGCCCACGTTTTTGGTGCAGGCGGAGAATGACCCGGTGGACAACGTGAACAACTCGCTGGTTTACTACATTGGGCTGAAGAACGCCGGGGTTCCCGTGGAGATGCATTTGTATGCGCAGGGCGGACATGCATATGGGCTGCGGCGCACGAAGTTTCCGATTACGAGATGGCCTCAGTTGGTGGAGACGTGGCTGGGGACGATCGGAATGATTCCGGAGTGAAATCCGTGTCCATCGGTGTTCATCCGTGGTTGCGATGAATTCGACACCTCACCCTGACCCTTTCCCCGGTCGAGGCGGAGAGGGAAACCGTTGGGGGGGCCGGACCTGCCATTCATCTTGAATTCAACGCGCGACACACGATACTCGCCGCATGAACCGCCGAAAATTCATCCAGTTGGGTGTCGTTGGCGCGGGCGCAACGCTCGCGGGAATCAAACCGCTCCAAGGTGAAGTTGTGCCAGCCGGTACTCCGCCAAAATCATCCACCACCATCGCCCTGCCCATCGGCGTCGCCCCGCTCGCGGAGCGCGAACTGGATCCGATGTTTGACGACATGCGGACGCGCGCCGGGGTGAACGTGTTGTTCACCTTCATTTACACTCACGAACCGCATCGCGCCGGGGTTGTACTGGAAGGCGCCCGCCCGGACAATTTTCACGGCGGCAACTACGCGCGACCGCACATGCAGTTTTACAAGGACACGCCGCTGACGTTGGCGGACATGACGGCGCCGGAATTCGGCGGGGTGGACCTGCTGGAGCGCGTCATTCCCGTGGCGAAGAAGCACGGCATCCGCGTGTTTCCCTTCATTCTCGAAGACAATCAAATTCCCGCCGCCGTGAAGACCGATTGGGAGAAACTTTACGAGGTGGACCATCATGGCCGGCGCACCACCGGGCATCCGGGCGGTCCGTGCTTCAACAATCCCGGTTACCGGAATTTCACGCTGGGCCTGGTCGAGGATTACGCGCGCTCGTACGACATCGGCGGCATGATGTGGGGTTCGGAGCGCCAGAGCGGATTGCTCAACACGCTGGGCATTTCCCAGAGCAAGGGGCAGGACCCGGGCAAGACGACCTGCTTCTGCGAGTTCTGCCAGAAGAAAGGCCGCGACCGCGGCATTGACGTCGAACGCGCGCGGCAGGGCTACCATGCGGTGGAAAATTTTGTCCGCGACAGCCGGAACGGGAAGAACCCGCGTGACGGTTATTTCACCGCGTTCTGGCGGTTGCTGTTGAATTATCCGGAAGTGCTCGCGTGGGAAAATCTGTGGGTGACCAGCCGTCACGAATTGCAGGCGGCGATTTATGCCAAAGTCAAATCCGTCAATCCCAGGCTCCAGGTCGGCTGGCACGTCTGGCAGAACGTGACGTTCAGCCCATTCCAGCGCGCCGAGGAAAATTATGCGGACCTGGTGGACTACTCCGATTTCCTCCGGCCCGCAGTTTACAACAACGTCGCCGGCGGCCGGTTCGTTACTTTTGTCAACGACTCGCGCCAATCGGTTTTCGGTGACCTGTCGCCCGAAATGACGCTCGACGTGCTGTACCGACAGCTCAATTACAACGAAGCGCCGTTTGACAAACTCGCGGCGGCTGGATTCTCGGCGGATTACGTGGAACGCGAAACCCGCCGCGCGGTCGAGGCCGTGGCCGGCCATCCGGTGCAAATCTGGCCAGGGGTGGACATTGACGTACCGGTCGACGCGGGCGAATCGCATTGCACGCCCGAAGGCGTGGCGCAGGCGGTGAAAGCCGCGTTCAAAGGCGGCGCGCAAGGCATCATCCTGTCGCGCAACTACACCGAAATGAAACCGGAGAATTTATCCGGCGCCGGCGCCGCGCTGCGCGAACTTGGGGTGATTTGACCTCGGCGGTTGGGCGCGGTTGGTTGCTCCAACCCCGGGCTGACGGTTGGGATCGCTTGACGGTCAAAAAAGTTTCTGCCACTGCTCTGCCCGCCAGTATTGAATGAACATGAGAATTCGGGCCATCAAAAAACGGGAGCCCTTGGCGGTCGGGTCCCGCGTGTCCAAGCTGGCCCGCGTGGAATTTGAGCGGCATCCTTATCCCGTCTTGCTGAAGGAGCCGGCGCAAACTGGCCTATGACGCTGCCACGCACCGGCTGTTTCCAGAACCGCCAGAGCCGCGCGCCCATGTCACGGTGGCTCGTGCGGCACGCACCTCCCGATACGCTCCATCCCGCAAATGCGGGACGCGTTCGGGATGCGCATCAGGTTGGAGGGCCGCCAGAAGAGGTCTTCGGGCTTGATGAGATGGTAAGCCGAATTGATTTCATGAAAATGTTAACGAACATAATACGGCGGAGCCACTAAAAATCAAATTTCCTCAACGGTCAGTAATCGTTAATCTCGGATTGGCTGAATTGACAAAATGAACAACGACACGCTCTATAAAAATTCCGGCCATGGAAATGCGCACACCAAAACGAACTGCGAGTTCTGCAGAAATTTTCATCAATTCGAAATTCCCGACCATCTTCTGGATCAACTCAAGAAAGGGAATCTTGTTGTCTTCGCGGGTGCTGGAATAAGCACCGAAACAAGCATGGCATTTCGTTTTAAGTTTTACGACCAGATCCGGGCCGAACTCCGGCTCGCGCCAAAGAATACGCCGCCGTTTCCGGCTATGATGGGCATGTATTGCAAGCAGCCTGACGGCCGCCGGAAGCTACTGGAAAAGCTTAAAAATCGCTTTTTGTACATTGAGGCGTTTCCCGAGTTGTTACGTGCAGCAACAAGGTTTCATCGAGAAATCTCCACACTCTTTCACGTCGATACGTTTGTAACCACGAACTGGGACGATTATTTTGAGCGTTACTGTGGCGCGACGCCATTCGTCACAGCCGAGGATTTCGCGTTTTGGAACATGTCGGGCAGAAAAGTGTTCAAGATTCACGGCTCGGTTAGTAACTACGGCTCGCTTGTAGTAACAGATGAGGACTATCGGCTGGCTCGAAGACAATTGGAACGCGGGGCGATAGGAAGTGCTCTCAAGTTGCTCCTTGCGACAAAGACAATTCTTTATGTGGGATATTCGCTTACCGACCACGATTTCCTCAGTATTCAACGATACATCGCTCGAGAATTACGCGGTGTCGCGCCAGCCGCTTACATTGTGTCGCTCGACAAATCAGCCGAATCGCGGTTTAGAAAGCTAGGCCTGACACCAATCTTCACAGATGCGGCGTATTTCATCCATGTGCTGAAGAAGCATCTTGAGAAGGATGGATGTCTGCTACCGGACAGTCGATTCAACGGAATCCCCAAAATACTTGCCCGAGTTGGACATGAGCACGAACAACTTTTTAAACATTTTGAATTAAAGCAGACACCTGAGATTTTGTATGCAGCATCATATCAAGACGGCTTGATGCACGCATTTGAGCGCATGCTGGCGATGGCCCACACTGGGCAATATTCGCACCACTGCGAGCTGGCTAACCAGATTCGCAGCTACGACAAAATTAAGAAAGATAACCTGCGCAGAGGACGATACGACGACGTTGCGTATATCGAGGGATATTCAAACGGTTTGCTCTATTTACCGCTGGACGACAAAGGGAGAAAAGGAATGCCGCTCTATTTCAATTTCGGTATGCCGGAAATGCGCACGCTGAAAGAATTCAAAAAAGCTCTGGCCAGTAAACGGCGACACAAGGCGTCATTGGCTCTCGCCAAGAAATTGGTCGCAAAGCAAGTGAAGTATAAAGACGTCCTCCACCATACACCGTTTATCGACTGGGAAGATTAGTTGTTCAAGAATCAAGCCTTCGCGTAAACCTCCGCGCCTTTTTCCACAAATTCCTTCGACTTCGCCTCCATGCCTTTCTTCAATGCCTCTTCCTCGGCGATGCCTTGTTCGGCGGCATATTTCCGGACATCTTCCGTAATCTTCATCGAACAGAAATGAGGGCCACACATGCTGCAGAAATGAGCCGTTTTCGCGCCTTCCTGCGGGAGGGTTTCGTCGTGGAATTCGCGCGCGGTGACGGGGTCGAGGCTGAGGTTGAATTGATCTTCCCAACGGAATTCGAAGCGCGCCTTGCTCAACGCGTTGTCGCGGTATTGCGCGCCGGGATGGCCCTTGGCCAGGTCGGCGGCGTGGGCGGCAATTTTGTAGGCGATGACGCCGTCTTTCACGTCCTTCTTGTCCGGCAGGCCGAGGTGTTCCTTGGGCGTGACGTAGCAAAGCATCGCGCAGCCGTACCAGCCGATCATCGCCGCGCCGATGCCGCTGGTGATGTGGTCGTAGCCGGGCGCGATGTCGGTGGTGAGCGGCCCGAGCGTGTAGAACGGCGCTTCGTGGCACCACTCGAGCTGTTTGATCATGTTTTCCTCGATCAGGTGCATCGGCACGTGGCCGGGGCCTTCGTTCATCACCTGCACGCCTTTGGCCCACGCGCGCGTGGTGAGTTCACCCTGCACCTTGAGTTCGGCGAATTGCGCTTCGTCGTTGGCATCGGCAATCGAGCCGGGCCGCAGGCCGTCGCCGATGCTGAAGGCGACGTCGTAGGCGGCCATGATGTCGCAGATGTCGTCCCAGTGCGTGTAGGTGAAATTTTCCTGATGATGCGCGAGGCACCATTTGGCGAGGATGGAACCGCCGCGGCTGACGATGCCGGTCATGCGATGGGCGGTGAGCGGAATGAAGCGCAGCAGCACGCCGGCGTGAATGGTGAAGTAGTCCACGCCCTGCTCCGCCTGTTCGATGAGGGTGTCGCGGTAGATTTCCCAGGTGAGTTCCTCGGCCTTGCCGCCGACTTTTTCGAGCGCCTGGTAAATCGGCACGGTGCCGATGGGCGCGGGTGAATTTCGCAGAATCCATTCGCGTGTGGCGTGGATGTTCTTGCCGGTGGACAGGTCCATGACGGTGTCCGCGCCCCACTTGGTGGCCCAGCGCATTTTCTCGACCTCCTCCTCGATGCTCGACGCGACGGCGCTGTTGCCGATGTTGGCGTTGATTTTCACGAGGAAATTGCGCCCGATGATCATCGGCTCGGACTCAGGATGATTGATGTTTGAAGGAATGATGGCGCGGCCAGCGGCGACTTCCGCTCTCACGAATTCCGGTGTGATCTCGGCTGGTATTCTTTGCGGGAAACGGGAAAAGACTGATGGAGTGGTGGAGTGATGGAGTGATGCAGAACCGGCGTGCTGCTTGTGCAGGTCGTTGCGGACATTGTCACGCGATAGATCGCCGATTCGAAATGAATCGGCGGACAGGCGGGACGCCTGTGCTACCTTCATTTGCTCGCGAATGGCGATGAATTCCATTTCCGGCGTGATTATACCGGCACGGGCGTAGGCAAGCTGGGTGACGACCTTGCCGGTTTTCGCGCGCAGCGGCTTGCGACCGATTGTGGACTTTGGACTTTTGGCATCACATTCCTCGACGTCGCCGCGGGCGCGAATCCATTTGGCGCGCAACGCCGGCAACCCCTCCTCCACCGTGCCTTTGAAGTCCGGCTCGCCCCACGGACCGGAGCAGTCGTAAACGCGCACCGGTTCGTTCGCCTCGATCTGGCCGTTGAAGGACTTGGTGGGCGTGAGTTCGATTTCGCGCATGGGCACGCGGACGCCGGGATGCAGTTTGCCTTCGACGTAAACGCGTTTGCTCCTGGGTCCCGCTGTGCGGGATTCGCTGCTGTGCAGTTCGAACGAATCTTTGGTTGCGATCATAATTTTGGTTGTCGGGTCTGGCGTCTGGGTTCTGGGGAACGCAGCGCACTTAAGATTCAGGAAAGCTGGGAGAAAGGTGGCCCGGCACGCAGTGCCTTCCTACGCCAGCATTACCTGGATCAGGTTCCACGGGTCTTCGGCGTTCCGCGCCGAACTCTCAGCCTTCGTCGTCCCTGCGGACGGCCGGTTGGCTCCCCGAATGAATGGAAAGCTAGGCTCGTTCGCGCACAGCGTCAAGCCCGCGAAAATCCGTTCCACACCGTTTCAGAATTCCCAATGTAGCCGCGCGGCGAAGACGGACACCGGCCCGCGGTCACGGTTGAAGGCCGGGTCGGTGACGAACTGGTAATCCAATGCACCGTGGATGGTCTTCCAGATTTTGAAATCATAGTAGCTCTCCAGAATTTTTTCCCAGCCGTAATTCAGCGCACCGTCGCCGGCGAGAATGCCTGTGCCGCCGGCCTCGAAAAATTCCTGGTGAACATGCGAGAGGCCATTGGCCACGCCCGCCAAACCAAAGGTGTCGTCGGGCCGTCCCCACGATTCGCCCTTGACGCTGATGCCTGCTGTCGCCGTGTAATCCACGTCGCTGAACACCCACGCTTCATTTTGTCCATCACTCCAGCCGACACGCGAAAAGACGCCGACATTTTTGACGATTTCCTGTTCCCAGTTCAGGCCGAAACCGTATTTGAATCGGTAAGCGCGCGTTTGGGTGATGTCTGTTCCTGGAACGGAAAGCGCTGCCTGGTAACTGCCCATGTGAGCGCGGTTCAGATAGGCCAGAAAACGGACTGCGCCGGGGTGATCGTTCAGGGCGTAACGACGTTCCAATTCCGTCACCATGCCCCAAGCATCGAGGAAGTGTTCATCCAATGCGGTGCCATTGGAACTGCGAGGCATCTGGAAAAATCCGTAGCGGAGCGTCCACACCGGCTGGTTCAACTCGGCGGCAAAACCGGTGATGTAACCGAGCGCATCGGCGGGATAATCCCAGGCTTCATTGGCCATCAACGCCCAGTTCATGAACTGGGTGCGCGGGTCGTTGGCATAGGCGTTGTTGTCGAAAATATCCTTGGCGCTGAATTTTCCCAGCGTGAGCGTGAGCCGCGACACGTCTTGTTTACCAGCGAGGGTGAGTTGAGCGTCTTCAATGTCTTCCTGTTCTCCGCCAAAGCCGATGGTCTGGCGGATAAACAGCCGCGGAATGTTCACGTTGGGAGCGTCAGTGCCCAGCCGGAAGGCTTCGCCGTTGGGAAAACCGTCCACGCCGAGAGTGTCGTCCACGCCAAATCCCTGCCACATCAATCCGTCAATGTGCGCCTCGGCGCCGCGCCACAACCGGACTCCAGCCATCAAATCCAGCGAAACGGTTTCGCGGGTTTCGCCACCGTCCGGCAGGCTGTTTGGCCCGGAATACTTTGCCGGGAAGCCGGGATAACCCTGAACGATGTCGGTGTTTTGAACATGCCAGTTCCAGTTCTGTTCCTGGACATCAGCCGACTTTTCAATGGTGGGCAGGGTGCCGTTGTTCAAACGCGCTGTGCTTGAGCCGTCCAATGCATTCGTGGAGATCTCCGAAGCCAGGGCCGGCATTGCGACGGCAGAAGCAAGCCAGACTGTTGTACCAACGACCTTCAGATGGCTTTTCAATTTATTTACCGGCTTTAGGGCCAATCATTACACTGACAGCGCATGAAAATCTTCGTGGCACAGAGCGAATGACTTATGGCTTGGTTTCAACAGTTAACTGATTGGTTACGCCGGTCGTCATTGCCGGAGGGCTTGGGGTGGTATTGTCTTGCTTGTGCGAACTGGAAAAGACGCGCGCGAATTTGATGCCGATCAGCACCAGCAGGGTCAACAGATAAATCCGCAAGGCCCACAGAGCAAACCGGGCAGTTCGTGTTGTTTTGATGCGTGGCATAAATCAATCAGTTTTTGACTCAAACTTTGCGCCTTTCATGATGTCCCGGTTGCGGACGATGCCCAGCAACCGGTCCTGGGCGTCCACCACCGGCAGCATGTGGAACTGGTATTTGGCGAACAGCGCCACCAAATCCTCGCGCAGGCAATCGTGGTCCGCCGTGACGACGGGCGAAATCATCAGTTCACCGAGGCTGGCGTTCTCCGGCGCGACCACCAGGTCACGCAAGTCCACCACACCTTGCAGGGTTTTTCCCTCACCCACCACGATGTAGAGATAGGAAATGTTCCGGTGATCCCCGGCAGAATTGCGGAGCGAATGCAAAACGTCATCCGCCCTGGCTTCCTGGGTGAACGCGAAAAATTTCTCGCTCATCAATGTCGCCGCCGGCACGTCGGCGTTGGACATGATGGCATTGACGCGCGTTGCCCGGGCCAGCGGCAACAGTTTCATCAGTTCGGTGGCTTTTGCGTGAGGCAAATCGGAGAGGAAGTCGGCGATTTGCAGCACGGACATTATGGCCAGCACCTGGCGCGCTTTTTCCTCCGACAAAAAGGCGATGAGCTGCCGTTTGGTGCGGGGTTCGGCTTCACCGAGCACGGCGGCGGCCTTGTCCGGGTCGAGCGCGGAAAACATCGCCTGTTGCTCGTCGCCGGAAAGAACTTCGAGCGCGTCGGCCAAATCTTCGCTGGGCAGTTCCAGCGCCTGCTCGCGGGCGACCGAGAGCGTCACGACGTCTTTGGTGTGGTCTTCCACCGAGAGCGGCTGGACGTAGCGCCAGGAAATCAACTGATCCTTGGCTGTCGCGAAGCGTTCCAAACCCCATTTGCGGAGAAAGCCGTTGAAGGAGATGTCCACGTGAACCAGAATCATCCGGCCTTTGGAGAAGAGCAGGTGAACGTCGTTGACCACTTCGGTGCGGCGACCGTCGGTGTCCAGAATCGTCTGGCCCATCAGGTGTTCGTTGAGCAGAATCCAGCCCTTCTGGTCAATGAACGGCGGATACGGATTGCCGGTTTCGGACGGCGTGATGAAAATGGCTTCGTCTTCAATCCGCGCGACCTTTTCCCACGGAATCAATTCGGTGGGATATCCTTTGCCGTGTTCGATGTATATCCCGACCGCTTCGGGATACGGTTCGGAAAGGCGGAAAACCAGGTCGGTGAGACGACCGTTTTTCCGGTTGGTTTGGTCGAGGCAAATCCGGCGATTCAGCAGATTGGAGAAATACAGGAGTTGAAACGCTTCAAATCCGACCGGTTTGTGGGTGACATTGTTTTGGGGATTGTTCATGGCAGGTTCTCCTAATTGCCCGACCCGAACCATTCGGGGAACAGCACGGAAATGCCGTAGGCAGTCGAGATGACGATCACGAATGCCGCTATGCTCCAGTTGGCGATGTTCTGCCAGCGGGTATTGACGTAATCGCCCATGAGCGGTTTGTCGTTGAGCAGCAAAATTAAAAACATCAGCGCCGCCGGCAGCAGCGTCACCGCCACGACCTGGACAAAGATGGTGATGATGTTCTGCACGTCAATGCTGGCGATGAGCGAGACGACGCCGGCCGACATCAACATCAGCACGTAGGCGACGTAGAACCACGGCGCTTCCCGGACGCCGCGGTTGAGGGAATGCGCCCAACCGAAAACTTCACCCATGGCCCAGCTTGTGGCCAGAGAAATGCACAACGCGCCCAGCAAACCGGCGTCAAACAGACCGATGGCGAACAACACCTTGGCCCATTGCCCCCATTGCCCGTGCAGCACCTGGGGCATCGCCGCCGCCGTCTTGGCGGCAGAATCCATGTCCTGCCAACTGTGGAACGAGGGATCAATACTCGACCAAGGGCCGGCGGTGGTATGATTGGCCGCACTATCCGCCGCTTGGGTGGCGGGGCCGGGATTGGCCGGGTTGTAGTAGAAGACGCCGGCAGCAGCGATGATGATGAACGCCGCCACCACGCAGGTCATGAACGAGCCGAAGAAGGTGTCGAATTTTCCGTACTTGATCTGCTTTACGTCCATGCCCTTGTCCACCACGGCGGATTGCTGAAAGAAAATCTGCCACGGGGTGATGGTCGTGCCGATGTTTGCCATGATCAAGGTGAGCAACGCCACGCCCGACATGCCGAAGGCAAAATTGGGATGGTAAAAGCCTTTTCCCACCGCGCTCCAGCCTTCCCTGACGTTCCCAGTGTGCATTGCCCAGAATGCGGCGGGGATATAGACCAGGTTGAAGAGGCAGAAAACGAGCGTGATCTTCTCGAACGTCCAGTAACGCCCGCTGATCACGATTCCAGTGAGCAGCAACGTCACCCCAAGAAACGTGACCCACGGCGGGATGTTGAACAGACTCATTGCCTGAGTCATGCCGATGTATTCGGTGACCAGAGTCAGCCAGTTGATGACGGCCAAATCGAAAATGGAGAACCACCCCCAGAACTTGCCGAACCCATCGAAAATGGCCTCGGCGTGCCCGCGCTTGGTCACGGCGCCAAGTCGCACGGTCATCTCCTGCACGTAATAGGCCATCGGAATCAGAATGACCATTGCCCAGAGCAGGCTAAAGCCGGTTTTGGCGCCGGTTTGGGCATAGGTGGAGATGCCACCGGCGTCGTTGTCGGCAATCATCGTGATAATGCCCGGCCCCAGTGCGGCCAGGAACAGAAGGGTGCGCCGGTTGAGCCGGCGGAGCTGGTGAATGCTCTTGCTGATCCAATACATCATCGCAGCCTAGACGATTGGTGGGAAATACTGTTACTTAAGATTTCTTAAGAATTCCGTCCCGAAGAAAAGACCGCCAGAAGCAATCAAACATCAGGAAACTGCGCGGGGCAATCGCACGCGAAAGACACTGCCACGTCCGACTTCACTTTCAAGTTCCACTGTGCCACCGGTTCGTTCAACCGCCCATTTGACAATCGCCAAACCCAGGCCGACACCACCTTCGGCCCGTGACCGGGCCTCATCCACGCGGTAGAATCGCTGAAAAATTTTCTGCTGATGTTCCGGCGCAATACCGGGGCCTTCGTCGGCAACTTCGACAACCACCGTCCTGTCTTTAGCCGAGGCGCGCAAATAAATCGGTTTGCCGGGCGGGCTGTAGCGAATGGCATTTTGGGTGAGGTTCATCAATGCCAGCCGCAACAGCGCAGAGTCAAAGACGGCGCGCAAATTATCCGCACAATCAATCTGAAGCGGTTGCTGTTTGTCTGTGGCCACCATGCCCAAGGTTTCGCTCACCTCCATCAACACGTTCCGCACCGGTCCGGACTTCGGACGCACCGGCCACTTGTCGCTGTCGCCACGGGTCAACAGCAGCAGCCGGTCAATCAGCTGGTTCATCCGCCGGATTTCCTCCAGCATGCTGCCAACGACATCGTAAAGAATGGCCGGGTTCCGTTCACGCAAGGCGACCTCCCCGACCGTGCGCATCGCCGTCAAGGGCGTGCGCAGTTCATGGGAGACATCCGCCGCAAGCCGGTCCAATTCGACAAACGAACCTTGAAGCCGTTGGAGCAATTCATTCAAAAAGGTTTCCAGTTCCCCAAACTCATCGTGCGGATTGGTTACTGGAATTCGCCTGTCTCCGGGCTGCGTTGATAGACGCCGGGCCACCTCAATCGTTTCCCGCACCGGTTCCAATGCCAGGCCGGCAATGACATAACCGATGAAAGCAAACAGCAGCGTCACGACTGCTCCGCCCACGGCCAGCATGAGTGGCAGATCGTGGCGGTTTTCCGGCTTCCAAACACCCAGGCCGAGTGCGGCCGCCAGGCAAAGCGCCAGCACAAAATCTCCCGCGACCGCATACCAGAGCGCCAGACGCACACGCGCGGAACGACGTTGCCACCATGATTTCATGCGGAGGTCTCCTCGCGCAGCACAAAGCCCACGCCACGCACGGTGTGAACCAGTTTGACAGCGTGGCCATCATCCAGCTTTTTGCGCAGATGGGCGACGTGAACGTCAATGACATTGTCGAGCGGCGTGACGCGATTGGTTTCCGCCCACACTTCTTTCGCCAGCATTTCGCGCGTCACGACCTGGCCGGGTTGCCGCAGCAGGTAAGCCAGCAGATTAAATTCGCGAGGCGTCAGTTCAATGATTTTTCCCGCGCGCCAGATGCGTCGTGTCTCCAGGTCCATGACCAGATCAGCCAGGGTTTTTTTTAACGGTTCGGCAGCAGTCGCCCGGCGCAGCAGCGAATGAAGCCGCGCCACCAGTTCAGGAAAAGCAAACGGTTTTACCAGGTAATCATCCGCGCCGGTTTTCAACGCCAGCACCCGATCCTCCACCGCATCGCGGGCCGTGAGAAATAGAATGGGGGTTTTGATGCCGCGCGACCGCAAGGTTTTCAACACTTCAATCCCGGCACGCCCCGGCAGCATCCAGTCCAGCACCACCGCGTCAAACGGTTCGGTGTTGAGAAGAAAAAATCCGTCCTCGCCGGTGCGTGCCACCGCGACCGTGAAGGCCTCCTTCTCCAGGCCCGTTTTCAGGGCGTCGGCGGTTTTCGCGTCGTCCTCGACAATGAGCAGGCGCATAGACGTTTTACCGTTGGATGCTGGCAGAATTCATCGGGCGCGGCGAGTTGTAATCGGCTTAAAATTTCCTTGGCCACAGCTCAAGCCTGCGAATCGCTACAAAGTTTTTGTGCAAGCTTGCTTGCGGACTTCCCGCCGGTAAAACTATCTGCGGAGTTTGAACCATGCATCATTGATGAACGCACAACCTTGATTCCAGCAATGTCGCATTCCATGCCCGCACCAACCAATTCAAACAGTCCGCGCGCGAACGACTTGGTGCGCGACGCGGCGACCCATGAAGCCTCCGAAATCCTGCAACGGCTCAACACGTCGCCGGCGGGCTTGAGCGAGGAAGAGGCGGCCGAGCGGCTGGGAGTGTTCGGACCGAATGAAGTCGCGCAGGAAAAAAAACACGGCTGGCTGCGGCGGCTCTGGATTGCCTCGCGCAATCCGTTGGTCATCCTGCTGACGATCCTTGCCATCATCACCTTTGCGACCGCGGCGGATTCGAGCGACTACATCGGCGGCTCCGTGATGATGGCGATGGTGCTGCTGGCGCTGTCGCTGCGGCTCATTCAGGAAACGAAGGCCGACAACGCGGCGGCCAAACTCAAGGCGATGATTAAAGTCACCGCAACGGCATTGCGCGATGGCGAGCCGAAGGAAATTCCGCTCAAAGAACTCGTTCCGGGCGACGTGGTGAAATTATCAGCCGGCGACATGATTCCCGGTGACGTGCGGCTGCTGACGGCAAAGGATTTGTTCATCATTCAAGCGACGCTGACCGGCGAATCGCTGCCGGTTGAAAAAAATGACGCGTGCGATTCGCGGCAAAACGTTTCGGTCATCGAACACTCGAACCTCTGCTTTCTCGGCACGAGCGTGGAAAGCGGCTCGGCCACGGCGGTCGTTGTCGCCACCGGCGCGCAAACGTATTTTGGAAAAATGGCGAGCAGCCTTTCCGGCCAGCACGTCGAAACGGCGTTTGACAAGGGCGTGAAAAAATTCACCTGGCTGATGATTTATTTCACGGCGGTGATGTCACCGATGGTGTTTTTCATCAACGGCCTCACCAAACACAGTTGGGGCAAGGACACTTTTCTCTTCGCGCTCGCTGTTGCCGTCGGATTGACGCCGGAAATGCTGCCGATGATCGTCTCGGTTTGTTTGTCCAAAGGCGCGATGGCGATGTCGAAAAAGAAGGTCATCGTCAAACGGCTCAATTCCATCCAGAACTTCGGCGCCATGGACGTCCTCTGCACCGACAAGACGGGCACGCTGACCATTGATCACGTCATCCTCGAACTGCATTGCGACGTGTTCAAAAATGAAAGCGAAGAGGTTTTGCACGACGCTTATTTGATCAG
>Ga0187862_10004252_pt1 | contig 13698 bp, 13 predicted proteins | sample June2016WEW_10_1_FD_133003 | JGI IMG/M metagenome (GOLD analysis project Ga0187862, IMG submission 133003) | Peatland microbial communities from SPRUCE experiment site at the Marcell Experimental Forest, Minnesota, USA - June2016WEW_10_150 | ecosystem: Environmental > Terrestrial > Soil >...
AGCCGGATATCGGAGGTCTGCGCGGTTAGCGCAAAGTCAGCAGGCGAGTATCTCTTACAATGGCCTCCACACAGGGCGGGGGCGCGGTCAGTGACTCCCTGGCAAGCCCGCACAGTATCACCCGCAATATTTTGCCTATATGTAAAATAGGTAAATACTATAATAATGGTCAATATAATTGGCTGGAGCAATAAGGATCTCCATTCCACGATCACTTTTACCTTTTTTGTCAGGTTTTATGTATTTTGTGCCGACTTAAACAATTGAACATTGGCATTGCATCACCAACCCGATGACTGAGTATCGGGAAGGAAGGTGGAAGGTACATCTTCATTACGTGGACCGCCGTTACACTGCTGGATGACATGTAACGGTACATTTTGTTGGGAGTTTCGATCACGCTAAACGCGAGGAAAGCAAAGATGAAAAAGATGGGTCTTGGGAGAAAGCTAATGTTCGGAGGGGCTATCATTGTGTCCATACCAATGCTTGTTCTCAGTTCATTCCTGATTCTGAAAAGTACTTCGACGTTGAGTGACTTCTCACAAACAACGACCTTACAGACTGTCGACAAATTAACGAACATGGTGCGCACCATCGTAGATAAAGAAGTTGTCCAGGTGCGAGGCTTATCGGCATTGAACCGCATAGTCGAAATAAGCGCAAAGGCTAAAATGAACGGGCGGGAAAGTGTCAAGGAGGAAGGGAAAGCACTCAATAATGAATTCCACAATATCCTCAAGCAGCTTGGCGATCAGTATTCCAGTATGTTCGTAAGCGATACGAACGGGCTCACCCTGGCGGGAATATGTGACAACGGAGACACCAAAGCATTGGAGGCCATGAATATATCCGATAGAGAGTATTTTAAGGAGGTCATGCAGGGTGGAAAAGCCTATGTCGCGCCGATTTCGAAGTCAAAAGCGACCAATCTGCCGGTTATGGTTGTCTATTCGCCCATAAGGTCGGAGGCTGGTGATTTCCTGGGGCTCCTCTGCCTCACGTCCAAGGTGGATGTGCTCGTCAATTTAGTGGCCGGCACAAAGGTGGGTGAGACCGGCTATGCCTTCATGCTTGACGAAAAGGGTTTCATCATCGCTCATCCAAAGCGCGAATTAATCCTTGATTTCAATGGTCTCACTGCGAAGGGGACCGAAGAGCTCGGCCGGAATATGACAGCGCAGAAAAGAGGAATTATATCGTATAGTTTTGAAGGAAAAGAAAAAATCAGCGCCTTTGCCCCTGTTGGCGTCAGAGCTTGGAGCATCGGCGTCATTCAGCCCAGGGAGGAACTCCTTAGTCAGGTCAACGCCTTTAGAAACCAGGGAATAACAATCGGAGTGGTGTTGCTTGGGGTTGCGCTCGTTTTGATTCTGCTTTTCAGCCGAAACATCTCCAAACCAATCGCTCGTATCGTTGAAGGTCTTTCTGAAAACGGTGACAGGGTGAGCGCTGCATCCGGCCAGGTATCATCCGCAAGTCAGCAACTCGCCGAAGGTACATCCGAGCAGGCCGCGTCCATTGAGGAGACGTCCTCGTCTCTTGAGGAAATGTCCTCAATGACCAGGCAGAACGCGGATAACGCAAGGCAGGCCGATCAGTTGATGGCAAACACAAAAGGGTCGGTTTCCCGCTCCAGTCAGATGATGAATGAACTTACCGCCTCAATGGGTGAGATTTCCGCAGCAAGCGAGGAGACCTCGAAGATTATCAAGACAATCGATGAAATTGCTTTCCAGACAAATCTGCTTGCTCTCAATGCGGCAGTAGAGGCGGCGCGTGCGGGGGAAGCCGGTGCCGGTTTTGCCGTTGTCGCCGATGAAGTTAGAAATCTTGCAATGAGAGCGGCCGAGGCGGCAAAGAATACTGCCAGTCTCATCGAAGGGACAGTCGGGAGAGTCAAGGATGGTTCTGAACTGGTAGGAAAGACCGAAAAGGAATTCCGCGAGGTAGCCATAAATGTTGAACAGTCCAGCGGACTGGTCGGTCAAATCTCTGTGGCATCCCTGGAACAGGCTCAGGGTATAGAGCAAGTTAGGAAAGCGGTGAGTGAAATGGACGGGGTCGTCCAGCAAAATGCCGCCAATGCCGAGGAATCCGCCTCGGCCTCTGAGGAAATGAAGACCCAGGCCGCTCAAATGAAGGAATATGTAGGCGAACTAAAAATGCTGGTTGACGGCTCAAAAGGCTACGGTGCTCTAAGACGCACAGAATCAAAAGACTACAAACCGGTGGCAAACAGGGCCACCAGGGATCAGCCGCGAATTTTCCCGGCGCATCAGAGCAAAAGGAACGGCCATGCTGCAAGAGGTGATGGGAAAGACCTTGCGCAACGTGGGAAGGGAGAAGCTCGACCGGAACAGTTGATTCCCTTTGATGATTCAGATTTCTGAAACCGGCAATCAAACCGGAGGGGCAAAACATGTAAATTTTGTCCCTCTTGTTCTAAGATTTGGAAAGATCGTCGAGCAGCATGTGCCGCAACTCCTCTCGGGACTCGGGGGCATCAGAAGTGCTCTCGAGACTTGACCCCGAAGAGGGGGATCAAAACCTGCGCTCGGCCGCCGCCGGCCTGCTTGACCGCCAGATCGCCTGCCAAGGCGGCAATCTTTGAAACCGAGGGTGGTTTTACCGAACGCCTCTACCGCGTGCGCCCCTAAAAAACGCTCACTGCGCCCTTCGTCCACTCCATCCACTCCATCTACTCCGTCCATTCCGTCCACTACCGATTAAGGAGCCCCATTGTTCTTTCTATCCTGTTTCTCGCGGCTGCTTCAGTCACATTCTGCGGAAGCGGGAAGCTTTTGCTCCCTGCTCCTTGCTCCTCGCTTCCTGCTCCATGTTCTCCGCTCCTTGCTTCCTGCTCCCTATGTGCTATTCTTAAAAAACAACTTTTGTTTCCGGAGGTACCTTCCGTTTGAAATCCTCGAATCCAGGCGCCGTACTGAGTCTTGCCCATGATGCCGGCTCCGGTCTCAACGACGGCGAGATAATGGGACTGGCCCTTGAAGAGCTTTACAGCCATTACAATCGTTTCGAGCATATCCACCCCGATCCTTTGGAATTCGTCTACCTCTATGACAAAAAACTCGACAGGGAGCTGATCGCATTCATCGCCTCGGCGCTTGCATACGGCCGGGTGGGACAGATACTGCGGAGCGTGCGGTCTGTTCTTGACATCATGGGTCCAAGCCCATCCTCGTTCCTGGCTGAAAACCGGCCTGCCGCCATCAGGAAGAAATTCCGTTTTTTCAAGCACCGCTTCACCACGGGCGAGATTCTATCCAACCTGCTGGTAGCCCTTAAAGAACTGACCCTGGAATATGGGTCTTTGGAGTCCTGCTTCCGGGCTGGATTTAGCGAAAATGACCCAAACATTCTCCCGGCCCTTACAGGATTGGTAAAAAAACTCGAGAAAGCATGTGGACGAATGCTGCCGACGTTTTTACCTTCACCGGATGGGGGCAGCGCATGCAAGAGGCTGAACCTCTTTTTGCGATGGATGGTGAGAAGTGACAACGTCGATCCGGGAATATGGCAAAGCATTCCCGCCTCTCACCTGATAGTCCCGCTCGACACTCATATGCACAGGATCGCCGCAGCCATGGGACTAACATCACGAAAACAGGCGGACATTCGTTGCGCCGTAGAAATTACTGAGGTTTTCAGCGCAATCCGCCCCGACGATCCGGTCCGCTACGATTTTGCCCTTACCCGGCTGGGCATAAAACCAGGGACGCCGCCAACTAAATTTTTTTCCTCTCTACTGTCGATTGGAGGGCAAGGATGAAAGAAAATGACATAAAGCTTTACGCGCTCACTACCTGCATCCACTGCAAAGATACAAAGGAATATCTGGATAAATGCGGTGTAGATTACGATTGTGTGAACGTCGATAAGCTCGATGGCGACGAAAGGCGCCTACTGATCGAGGAGATCAAAAAAGCCAACCCGGGGTGTGCCTTCCCCATGCTTTTGATCGGCTCCAAGGTCATCATCGGATTCAAAAGAGATGAGATAAAGGAGGCGCTGAATCTGGAATGAATGTCACGCAGCTCTACGATTTCCTGAAAAAGAAGCAGGAAGCGAAAGGTTATTTCTTCAATAAGGACATGACCAGGGTTTTCTATCTCCTGCAAGCGCTGCTCGATAACAGGGAGCGGTACGGCTATATGTGCTGCCCGTGCAGGCTGGCGGCCCATGACCGCGACTGGGACCGCGATATAATCTGCCCCTGCGCGTACAGGGAACCCGATGTCGCGCAGTACGGGAGCTGTTACTGCGCGCTCTATGTTTCAAAAGAGTGGAATGAAGAGACGATCCCGCATTCATACGTAAGCGAAAGGCGGCCGCCGGAGAAGAGCTTCCCAAACTCCGGATAGAGGGAAATCGGAGCACATATCCAGCGCTTATATCCTTTGACAACACCCCGCAAAGCACGATCCCGCCCCGGGTTCGCTGAAAACCTTTTGTTTGCAGCAAGTTCATTGGTTTGCACACCAACCATAAATTAACTTGCGCAAAGGTGGAAACTCTGTAAACTAAATGAGTTTATAAGTTGTTATTCCCCTTGAAATCAATTTGCCGGATTAACCATGCAGCGTAATGAAGTGAAACCTAAAGAATTGAAAGCAGAAAATCCAGGGGCCAGCCGGAGCCTGCCACGGAGTCGATCCGAAATATCAGGCGCCGGACATCCTGTATCGGCGCAGATTATAGCCGTTGCACGCCGGGTCTTTTTTGCCAACGGCTTCCGCGCGGTGACCATGGATGATCTGGCCCACGAACTCGGGATTAGTAAAAAGACTCTCTATGAGCATTTCCCAAGTAAGACCGCACTTGTTGAAGCAGCTATATTCGATAAGTTCCGAGGCATCAACTCCGAACTGGAACGAATTACATCCGAGAGTTCATCCGCTTTTGCCGGGAGGCTGCATCGGCTGCTTGCTTACATACAACAGCAAACGGGAGAAATTCAGCCGCCTTTTCTGCGGGACCTCAGGCGGCAGCCCGAAATCTTTCGCCATGTGGATAACAAACGCAGGGAACTGGTCCGGCGCCATTTTGGGAAGCTCATTGACCAGGGGCGCAAGGCTGGGACTATCCGCAAGGATGTTCCAGCCGAACTGATAACCGAAATTATCCTCGGCGCTTTAGAAAAGATTATGAATCCGGCGAAGCTGGCTGAACTGGAAATCACTCCGAATGTCGGATATTCCGCCATCATTGCCGTGATTCTGGAAGGCATCATCACTGAAAAAGGAAGATCGAAATTATGACCCTGTCCCGGCCAGGTTTTCTAAGAGCGTTTTTCCACCTGAGCTGCGCACTCGCGGTGCTTTGCAACCTTATGGGTTGCGCTCGATCTGAAGCTAACAGGGTGCAGGGCTATGTGGAGGGGGAGTATGTGTATGTCGCCTCGCCGCTCTCAGGTACCCTCCAATCATTGTACGTGCAGCGCGGCAATCAGGTGAAAGAGGGAGATGCCCTGTTTGTACTGGACAGCACGCCGGAAAAAGCAGCCCTGGACGAAGCCGAACGGCGTGTTTCCCAAGCCGGAGCAAACCTGCAGGACGCGAAAAAAGGCAAACGGCCATCGGAAATTGAATCCCTGAAGGAGCAGATGAAGCAGGCCCTGGCAGCGCTGGTGCTTTCGGAAAAAGAACTTGCCCGCCGTGAACAGCTCTTGGCCGCCAGGGCTGTTTCGACAGAGGCACTCGATCTTGCGCGCTCAACCAATGATCAGAACCGCCATCGGATATCACAGTTGGAAGCAGATATAACAACGGCGCAGCTTGGCTCGCGCATCGATCAGATTTCGGCCGCCGATGCCGCCACGAAGGCACAGGAGGCAGCCTTGGCAAGGGCGCAATGGGAACTCTCACAAAAGAGCCGGTCTGCGCCTCGGGACGCCCTGGTTTTTGACACTCTCTACCGGGAGGGGGAATGGGTTGCCGCAGGGAGGCCGGTTGTCACTTTATTGCCGCCGCAGAACATAAAGGTTCGTGCGTTTGTTCCGGAAACCAGGATCGGTGCAATTCACACCGGCGATAGCGTCCGGATCATGGTAGACGGCGTGCGGGAGCCTTTTGCGGGGAAGGTTAGTTACATTTCGCCCAAGGCGGAATACACTCCCCCGGTCATTTACAGCAGAGAAGCCCGCAGCAAGATGGTGTTCATGATCGAGGCGGTTTTTGACCCGAAGACGGCGGCAAACCTTCATCCAGGCCAACCAGTTGATGTAGATTACGGTTTCTGATCCATGACCGGCGATTTTGTCATTGATGTGAGCGGAATGACCAAACGGTTTGACAACCGCGCAGTCGTAAACAATGTGGACCTTCAAGTCCGCACAGGAGAAGTCTGCGGCTTTCTCGGTCCCAACGGCAGCGGAAAGACCTCGTTTATTCGCATGCTTTGCGGGCTGCTCCGGCCGGATGCGGGTCGCGGCACGTGCCTTGGCTATGACGTGATTACTGAAAGTGAAGAGATCAAAACCCGTGTCGGCTATATGACCCAGCAGTTCAGCCTGTACGAAGACCTGACGATTTCGGAGAACCTTGATTTCGTTGCCCGCATGTATTCCGTGAAAAACCGGCGCAAAGTAGTGAGCGACAGCCTTGAACGGCTCGGACTTGAGGAACGGAGGCGCCAGCTTGCCGGAGAGCTTTCCGGGGGATGGAAACAGCGCCTGGCTCTGGCGGCCTGTTTGATCCACGAGCCGAAACTGCTTTTGCTCGATGAGCCTACAGCCGGCGTCGACCCGCAGGCGCGCCGGGAGTTCTGGGAACAAATCCATCAGCTTGCCGGCCAGGGGCTGACCTTTTTGATTTCTACGCACTACATGGATGAGGCCGAGCGCTGCCATCGGCTGGCTTATATTCTGAATGGCATTTTGCTTGCCCATGGCACTGTGGCCGAGATCATTGCAGAAACGAATCTGACGACCTGGGAGGCCAGCGGGCCCAATTTGCTGGAACTGGCCGAAGTGCTCCGCAATAAACCGGGGGTGGAGCAGGCTGTTGCCTTCGGCAGCCAACTCCGCGTTAGCGGGACTGATGCTGCGGCGCTCCGGGAAACAATCGCTCCGTTTCATACCGGGCAATATCAATGGCGCACGATCGCTCCAGGTATGGAGGAGGTTTTCGTTCACCTCATGAAAAAATCGGAGGGTGAGGTTTTGCCATGACCTTTGCCCCAAGAAAAAGGCCCGCATTTTCTCTGGCCCGCTTTTGGGCAGTGGTGTTTAAGGAGTTCGTCCAGATGCGCCGGGACCGGCTGACTTTCGGCATGATGATAGCTATCCCGCTGAGTCAGATTATCCTCTTTGGCTATGCCATCAATGTGGACCCCAAGCACCTGCCTGCATCCGTGCTCCTGGCCGACAACGGCCCGCAGGGCCGCACTTTGTTGTATGCGATCAAAAATTGCTCTTATCTTGATTTCGTTCGTGAGCTGAAGTCTGAGAGCGAAGCCAACGAGGTGCTGGATCGCGGTGAGGTTCAGTTTGTCATAAATATCCCAGAGAATTTCACTCGCGATCTGCTCAGGGGAGACAGGCCCTCCATCCTCGTCGAAGCGGATGCCACCGACCCGGCGGCTACCAGCAACGCAATAGGCTCCTTGCGCATTCTGCTGACTACCGCCCTGCAGAACGATCTCAAAGGTCCATTCGCATTTCTCGCCGCTGCGGATAGCGCTGTCGATCTTCGCATCCACGCCCGTTATAATCCTGAATCCATTACGCCATATAACATCGTGCCGGGCCTGATGGGGGTCGTGCTTCAGATGACGATGACCGTGGTAACAGGGTTGGCGATTACCCGCGAGCGGGAACGCGGCACCATGGAGACCCTGCTCTCCATGCCCACGCGTCCGATCGAAGTCATGGCGGGGAAAATCATTCCTTACATTTTGGTGGGCTACATCCAGGTGTCGCTTATCCTGTCCATCTCTAATTTTCTATTTCGCGTGCCGGTGGAAGGCAGCCTCTGGTTGTTGTTCGCGGCTGCCCTGGTATTCATCATCGCTACACTGGCCGTGGGCATCACCTTTTCAACTATTGCAAAAAACCAGCTCCAGGCTGTGCAGATGGGATACTTTTTCTTTTTACCGTCGCTGTTGCTTTCAGGGTTCATGTTTCCCTTCCGCGGGATGCCGCACTGGGCTCAGATCGTTGGTGAATTATTGCCGCTGACTCACTTTCTCCGCATCGCCCGGGGTATCCTGCTGAAAGGCAACGGGGTGCAGGATGTTCTCCCGCAGATCTGGCCAATCGTGCTCTTCATCGCCGTCGCAATGACGGTCGCCGTAAAGCGATACCGGCGTACGCTCGACTGATCCCCACGCTCCCCGAGGTGTCTCAGGTAGCAGGGATATCCTGATGTAAACTGCTTGCTTGAACAAATTGTGGTTTGGTTCTCTTTACAAATGCGACTTCAATAAGCATATTTGGGAATAGCTTTTTGCCCTGACGACGCACTACATCTGTACCCTCCTTTGAAGGAATGGTCCGAATGGAAAAAAAGTTACTCGAATTAGCGGTCGAAATCGTCCATGCCCAGGCTTCCATGAGCAAAATGACAGCCGAGGACATCGAGCAGGCGTTGGTAAGAGTCTATAACGCGCTCCAAAAAATGAGACTGGCCGAAGAGCAAGGTCAATCCATCCTGCAGGCGGAGCAGGGATTTCAGGCTTCCAGCGTTACAATTGCCGCCGATCCGCTCTCCTCCATTCAGGAAGACAAAGTTACCTGTATGGAATGCAAGGCTGAGCTCCGGCAGCTCACGGCAAACCATCTTCGTATCCATCACCTCACTCCGAGGGAGTACAAAAAAAAGTGGGGTTTCCCGCTCAAACAGCCCCTTTCCGCAAAAATGCTGACCAAACTCCGCAGCCGCTCGGCCAAAAAACGCGGGTTGCCCGAAAATCTCAGGATCTACCTCGACCGGAAACGGGAAAACAAAAGTTCATCAGGACACGAATTGCCAACCTCAGGACCAGCCTCCGGGAAAAGATCGTTCCACGCTACTTTTTGAAACGCGGCCTGCTTTATACGATTACCAAAAAGATTTCCTCTCGTCCCGGAAGGAACCGGTAGCTCAGGGAAACCTGTCCCGGCGAAGTCCCAAAAATAAATCATCAAATTATGGATAGCGCCGCGTTCCACGGCGGCGTTCTGTTTTCCCCGAACGGAAAGGCGTGCATCCATTAGGATCTCGCATGCTTCCTTCGATTCGAAGGAATCGATCTCATTTCCCCAAAAATGATGAAAAATTCATGTGCCTCTGCCTACCCTTGAAGGAGAATGAATTTGCCGTGAAACCGGTAGTACGTAGTGCAGTTTTTTTTGATAACGCCCGTTAACAGTTGGCGCGGGCGGTAATAGAGGAATTTGGCCCGTAAAGGGTTTCTACCTTCCAAATACAGTCTTTCACCCATTGAAGATTTCTTAGCCTGACTTAAAATGGCGGGCAGCTAGTTCATCTTTTCACGGAAGTAAAATCATCACCTGACCGTTTGAAAATTGCACTACTCACATTGCAAGACATTGAATTCGCAGGGATTTGCACACCAGTTTTTCAATAGAAGGGCTCGACTGCTGGAAATGAAAAAGTCAGTTATTTTTTCGACTGGGAGCCATCTGCCCGAATCGGTCGTGCCTAACGAGGCTTTGACCCATTTTCCGGCCTCTTCCATAAAGCTCATAGCCGAAAAAACCGGGGTTCTGTCCAGAAGAATCGCCCCGGAAGAAGAATGCACTTCAGATTTGGCCATCAAAGCTGCGCGTTGCTGCCTGCAAAAAGTTGATTTCCCGGCTGAACGCATCCAGGGCATAGTGCTGTCCACATCATCGCCCGACCGCATGCAGCCTGCAACCGCCACCCGGGTGCAACATGAACTGGGAGCAACCAACGCTTTTGCCTTCGACATCAATTCGGTTTGCTCCGGCAGCACTTTCGGCATTTGTATGTCGGATGCCTTGATTACATCGGGCAAATTCGAGAACATTCTCTTCATAGCGTCCGAGATGTACTCAAAAATACTTTACAAACGGGATTTTTGCACATTCCCTCTCTTTGGCGACGGCGCCGGCGCCATTCTTTTCCGGGCCGGAAATTCGGGCCGGGGGGTCTATCATTCCTGCCTCAGGACCGACGGAAGCAGCAGCAATGCCATCTGCGTTCCTGCGGGCGGCACTATGCTGCCCTTCCATAAGATGAGCAGTCCTCGTATGGCCTATTTCAAGATGAACGGAACCGCTGTATTCGAGTTCGCCACTAACCAGGGTACGAAAATCATCCTTCAGCTCCTCAAGGAAGCAGGTGTGGCCCTGCAGGACGTTGACTGGTTCATTAGTCACCAGGCCAATATCAACATTATCGAAACGATAGCCGCCCGATTAGGCGTTTCTAAAGACAAGTTCGTGGTCAATGTCGACAGGTATGGAAACACTGCCAGCGCCTCGGTTCTGGTGGCTCTGGACGAGGCAATTTCAGCCAATATGATTCGCGAAGGCGACCTGGTCGTAACGTCGGCCTTCGGTGGTGGTTTGTCCTGGGGAGCGAATCTTATTCGGGTCTAGGACGGATTACTTGTTTGCTCAATTTTTGATTAACAGGAGGAACACCATGTTAGAGGTACTTGGAACTATCAGAGAAGGCATCCCGGATCTTTTCCCTGGTGCGCTAAGCTTCGAGATCCAAACGGATACTTTGCTGAACGATATCCCGGAATGGGACTCGATGACAGCGGTCAATTTCAAAGTTTTTTTGGAAGAGACATTCGGGGTAAGTATTCCCGATGACTTGCTCGAAGGAGGAATTACCATAGGCGAGGTAATTTCTTTCATCAGAAGGGCGGACTAATGAACCCACCAAGCATGCCCTCCGATCCGTTTGGAATCGCGAGTTCGTTTCTTAAAATCTATCAGTCCTGGATGTGTAACAGCGCTGAGTTGTTCAGCATTACCTCCAAGTTCAGTTCGGACATCCAGTCTGTAGCCGCTGAACAGCTAAACTCAACGCTATCCGGAAACCGAAGTTCAAAGGCAAAGGTGGATGATCCCGAAGCTGTCTTGTTGGACGCGGTCAAAAGCAGTTCCAGGCTGGCCAACAAGCTCTACGGGGCCTACGCAGGCTGGCTTAGAGACTACGTAAGCAAAGCCCCGGATATCCCGGATAAGGAAAGGCAACGGTCGATATTCTGGGTCAATCAACTTATAAATGCTGTCTCTCCTGCAAACTTCTTCTGGACAAATCCATCTGTCGTGCAGAAGTTCCTGCGAACGAAAGGCGAGAGCGTGGTCAACGGCTACGAGAACTGGCTGGAAGACGTCCAGCGAGGTGATAATCTCATATCGATAGCCGATACAGCGGCATTCAAAGTAGGGCAGAATATAGCGACAACCCCGGGATTCGTGGTCTTTCGAAACAGGCTTATGGAACTCATCCAGTATTCGCCAAAGACCGAGACCGCTTTCGAAACCCCTGTCGTTTTCATTCAGCCGTGGATAAACAAGTACTACATACTGGATATAACTGAAGAAAAAAGCCTCGTGGCCTATCTGCTCAATCAAGGCTTCACTGTGTTCATGGTAAGCTGGAAGAATCCGTCCCCGGAGATGCGCAACGTAGCTTTTGAAGACTATATGCTTCAGGGCGCCCTGAAAGCCGTCGAAGTGGCCAGGGAAATCTGCAGGGCGAAACAGGTTCATGCAGTAGGCTACTGCATTGGCGGAACTGTTCTGGCTTCGCTGATGGCCTACCTGAACCGGGGTCCCAAAGATGTTGCGATGCCGATCCGGGATTTTACCATGTTTGCCTCCCTGGTCGATTACTCTTCTCCCGGTGAGCTGGGAGTCTTTGTCACCGAAGAGGCCGTCAGTGCCATCGAGGAAGTGATTGAAAAGGAAGGATACCTCGACAAAAAATATTTGGCGGCGACTTTCCGTTCGCTGCGCTCCAATAATCTCATCTGGCACTACTACGTCCACAACTACCTTCAGGGCGAGGTGCCTCCCAAATCCGATTTTCTTTTCTGGAACGGCGATTCAACCAGATTACCCGCAGCAATGTGCTCTTATTATCTGCGTGAGTTCTATCTGAACAACAACCTGGTCAAAAAGGACAAGCTGGTGTTGGGCAAGCGTCCCATAGACCTGGGGCGCATCAGGCAGCCTCTCTACCTGGTGGGGACTGAACAGGATCACATCTGTCCATGGAAAGAGGCCTTCAAGATATGCAACCTGGTCAAAGGCCCGAAAAGGTTTGCGCTTTCTGATGAAGGGCACATTACGGGGATCGTTAATCCTCCATCGGCGAGGTCCAGGAGAAAATATTGGATCAGTGACGTAAAAGAAACTCTTACATCGGACGAGTGGCTCTCCAGGCAACAGGAGCAACGGGGCACATGGTGGGTGGACTGGGTAGCGTGGTTGTCTGAAAAATCCGATACCAGAGTTGAACCACCCGGGATGGGTAATGACAAATACCCCGTACTGCAGAAAGCCCCCGGAAGTTACGTGATGGAACAGTAGGCCAAAGATCGCATCTCACCCTTACACAACATTTGCACGGAGGTAGAGCATGTACCAGCCATCGGCAACAATCGCCAAACAGATGATCGATATGCAGCGGGCCGGCGTTGAGGGCATGATCAGTAACGTAATGATGTTCTGGGACCAGACCGGCAGCGTATGGAACTCGCTTCTCAATCAGGCCGCCTGGGTCCCGGAGGAAGGAAAGAAGGCATTCCGTGAATGGATAGACAGTAACAAGAAGGGCTGTGAAACGTTCAAAGACGCTGTTAACAACGGCTACGCCAGCCTTGAAAAGTTTCTTGAAAAGGGCGTATAAGGCGCAATCTGAACAGTCCTTGCCTGGCAGGGTGCTGAAAAAGGGTGAGAGTTCCCGCATCAGGGCGAAAAACCCTGTAGACGTCACCCCGGCGGAGCCTGCCCCGGAAGAGTATAGTCCGGGCGCCCGTGGCTTTCGCTTTAATATCAGTTAGTTGTGGAAAAGCCCTGGATTCCGGATTTCGCCGTGATGACGAAATCATTAGCCATTTTCAGCCGTTTATCCCATCAGAGGACCCTTTTTCATCACCCTGCCGGAGCCGTCGTCCTTTCGTTGGATACCCGGGAGGTCCCGATCTGCATACCGCCTAGGTTTTTTACAAAGGAACCGGCGTCTGGCAAACGGATTTCTCCTTTTCCGTATATCATGACACGGCCTGTGACCTCGTGTAGGCTTGCGGTGAATTTCCCTGCATTCAACCGCAGCAGACGCAGGGGTGCGTAGTGAGGTTTTTTTTCTGACACTAATGTTCAGCCTGAATTTCTCCATTGGGAGCTTGAAGCGGCATGTTGGAAATCACGAATTCAGTTGCGGTAATTACCGGAGGCGGTGGAGGCATTGGACTGGCCTTGGCCCGATACTGGGTCGCCAATGGCGGGAAGGTGTTGCTGGCGGACGTGGCCGAACCCCTTTTGGCCTCCGCTGAAGCCGGGTTAAAAGAGATGAATGGAGACGTACGAACAATCGTTTGCAACGTCACTAATGAGGATGATTGCTCCAGGATGGCCGATTTCGCCATCGAACAGTTCGGACGGATCAATCTTGTGGCTCCTTTTGCCGGAATAATCAAAGACGGGCTGATGGTGTCTACGGATGCGGCTACAGGTAAAGTCAACAGGAA
>Ga0187862_10004255_pt1 | contig 13697 bp, 13 predicted proteins | sample June2016WEW_10_1_FD_133003 | JGI IMG/M metagenome (GOLD analysis project Ga0187862, IMG submission 133003) | Peatland microbial communities from SPRUCE experiment site at the Marcell Experimental Forest, Minnesota, USA - June2016WEW_10_150 | ecosystem: Environmental > Terrestrial > Soil >...
GCTCATCACGTGGTAGATGGCTCCGGGATATTCGATGCGCATCAGGCGCGGCATGGGCGCAGCCTGACCCACCCCACTCCGAAGCGCCAGCGCAAAAATGGACACAGCTATGGTCTGACCCCTATGACCCCTATGAACGAAGCGCCAGCGCAAAAATGGACAAAGCTATGGTCTGACCCCTGTGAGGTGATGCCCCGCTTTGGCCGGAATTTGACCTTGGGAAACTGTTTCCTCTTCAGGATGGGCCACGGCAGCCATCCCATGTCCAAGGCAAAGTTCTGGATGCGCCGCAGGAAGACGTTGGTACTGACCGTTATTTTCAGGTTTCCCGAGGGAATCCAAAAATGGGGTTTCCGGGCCATAGTATAGTCGCATTTAAAATGGCCTCGGTTCCACCTCACGGTAATCAGCCTTTGGCTCAAAGAGTGTTGCGTCCGGTTCTGCCACAGTCTCCTTGTGGATGGATGTAACTTCAAATCTGAGACGTTCAACTCCCGAATCGTAGCTTAGGATGGCCAGCAGGGGGAATAGCTTCCGGTCAGCCAGCAGTCCCGGCCATTGTTGCTCCAGCATTCTGGGTCCAAAATGGCCTGCTTGGCTTGTTATGTACTGTAGATATGGGGGCAATTGGTCTGTCGCCCAGACCTCCATGGTTTCCCCGCTCTGCTTTATTACGTATTGCTGGCAGGCAAACCCGCTGATGTTAGTGGTCTTTCCTGTGGCCATGAATTCGAGTCCCTGGCTCATGGGCGGCATCTGCGTGAACATGGCCCATCGCGCGGGGTTGCCCGATTGAGGACCAAGACCCGGCGGCAGTTTGTCGGATTTGAGTTGAATGGAGGGAGGGTTCGAAGCCGCTCGCCCCGATGGGCCAGCGAGTGTATCGGGTCCAGGGGATTGTTCCATTTGCATTGTCGGAATGGATGTAAATGCCGACATTTCGCCTTGCGGGCCGACCCCTGGGGGAAGTCCTCCCGGGGGCATGGGCATCATGGCCATGCCCGGTCTCATGGCGGGGGCGGCTGGGGTCGTGGTTTTCAGCCGCATGAAACTTTGATTGTTGGGGAATACCAGGGTCAGTGTGCCGGTTTTGCCCTCCAGGATGTTAATGGGGTTTAGTCCGTTTCCCCCGGTTGCTTCAATGCGCAGATGTTCGGGCCCGATCGTGTAAAGCAGGGTGTTTGTCTGTGACCCCTGGGCTATTGAAACATGTATCCGTCCCTCAAACCCGGCCGCGTGCAGGGCAAGGGTGTGGAACGACAGCCAGAGCATGGCGGCTGGGAGGGAATGCCTCATGGGTTTAGGGCATGTTGTATTTGTGGGCGATGTTCTGTGCCGTCCCGCTCACGGTGGTTCCCGCGCAGGCGCTGGCTATGTTGGCGGTCAGCCCGGTGCCTCCGTAACTATAGCCGTTGCAGTTTTGGGCAGTAACCGCGTTGAGGCCTGTGCCGTTGCCGGTTCCTCCGCCGGTGTTCGTGTTTTCGCCATAGCAACTTTCAGCAGTACGGCAGTCCAACCCGTCGCCGTCCAGGCTGGAGCCAAAACAGTTGAGGGCGCAGGTGGAGTAAATGCCTCCGGCAAAACTGCCGCTCAAACCGGTGCAATTTTCGGCGGTGTTCACCACGTAGAGGGCGTAGCAGGAGGAGGCGCCATAGATGCCGGTACTGCCGTAGCAGTTTTGGGCGTTTCTGGCATATAACCCGTAGATGGTGCCGCCAGTGAACCCGGTGAAGGAACCGCTGCAATTAAAGGCGTTATTAAGCGCGTAGAGGCCGGTGCCATTGGTGCTGTAGCCTTGGCAATTCTCGGCGTTGTTGGCATACAGACCGTAGCCGCTGGCGTTGTTGGTGCCGGTGCATCCGGTGGCGGTTTGGGCAAACAATCCGTAGGGTCCGTTGCTGCTGGCACCGTACGAGTTATGGGCGGCGACGCTGGCGCAGAGGCCGATATTGCCGATGCTGATGCCATAACAATTGGCGGCCGTTTGCGCGCTCAGACCGCAGCCGCTGCTGCTCCAACCGTAACAGTTCTGGGCCACGCCCGCATCCAATCCATCGCCGCCGGTGCTGTAGCCGTAGCAGTTGTTGGCCGTTTGCAGAACATCCAGCGCTGCGCCGCCGAGGCATGAACCGTAGCAATCCGAAGCCACGACCGCGATAATGGCGGCTTGCCCGCATTGCACTGCGGAGGAGTGCAAAACGCTGGCGGCTCCAATGCCAACGCCTCCAACCGTTTGCACACTGCATGATTCCACAATGCTTGAACTGCTTGTTCCAAGATAAATGCCATCAAGCCGGAACCCTGACAATGAGACATTGGCCACGCGTACATTAGAGGGAGGCGTCATGAAGTAACCAATGCCGGCGGCAAAGCCGTTGGCGCTATAAACCCCGTTGTTGTTCGTTGAGCCGCTCTGGATATGACCGTTGCAAATGGTGATGTCGTTCTGGCCGACTCCAATGTGGATTCCCGTTCCGGAGCCTCCGTTGAAGGTGGAAAAGATTGTAAAACCTCTGAGGTCGAGTGTGACTTGATTGGCGGAAATGGTGATGCCATCGCCATTGGCAGTCATGTTGAGATTGGTTGTCACATAGTAAGACCCGCTGTTGGTGATTCCGTAAGGCAGGGATGAAATGGGCGTTCGGGGCTCGATTTGATCGAGCGATTTCATGGTGGGTGCCGGCGGCCCCGGTGGGGTGAGGTTTCCCTGGCCTTGGCTGGATGGAGCAGCCAGGGTCATACCGACGACTAGGGATGCGATGCCTTTGAGGATGGTGTTGGTTTTCATGTTCATTGGTTCAATTACCAGTTAAGTGGGGAGCTGAAATAGATTTATGGGGTCAGCGGGCGAACTGCCTGGATTCGATAAAAGCGGAGTGCCGTGTCGGGGTCGGCGAGGCTGCTGGTTGTGTTGGTTCCTTGGGTTGCAATTAATCCCAGACTGCTGTCGGTCCAGTTTGCAGGGCTGAGGCTCAAACTCTCTTGGATATCGTAGTACCGTGTGGCCACGCTGGTCCAGGTCAAAGTAGCGCTTCTGCCGTTGGCTGGAAAGTTAGCGCCGGTGATTTGCAAGACACTGGTGACGCTGTTCGGGTCAGTGCCCGCCAGGTAGTCTTGGGCGAGGGTCATGCCTTTTCCCGTTGGATCGGCATTGGGATTGAGGTTTGTCGCCCCAAAATAGGCAAGCTCCCACGCGATGGGCAATCCATTGGTGTCCAGGGAACCGGGCGAGATGGTGTCGGTTTGCACATAAGCGACTGCATTGCTCATGCTGATCCATCCGCAATTGGCGCTCCAGACGTTGCCGCTGATCTGACCCGTGGCCATGTTGATGGCGGGGGCTCCGTTGCTCTCGAAATTGACCCAGCCGATGTTCGCACCGTATGCATAACCACGCAGGTTGCCCAGGCCGTCCTGATTCACGCCAAAGTCGTTGGTTCCGTTGTTTTGATACCGGATGCGATTGGCCGGCAAGCCGCTGCCGAGATTGATCCAGCCAACATTGGCTGAGTAGATATAGCCGTAGCAGACGTAGGCGCCAATGACTGCTCCGCTGGCGGTCTCGCCCAGTCCGCCAGACCAATCTGTCCACCCGATGTTTGCGCCATAGGCGCTTTTGTTCGCGGAATCAATGGTGGTGCCACCGTAGAGAGAGTCGGGGCCAAGCAGAATGGAAGCCAAAGCCAGGGCCGCCCGGTAAGAAAGTGGGGGTTTCATGTTTTGTTAATTAGGCGAAGTTGGTGTTGGCGTCCGTCGAGCCGAGGCCGCCTCCCCACTCCCGGAAATGGTTCCGCTCGCGGAGGGTACGACAATCAAGCCCACACTGTTGCCCGCCTGAATGCTGTGGGCCACCCCCGTGCTCCCACTAATCCCGTTTTCACCCTGGGCGCCCGCGATGTTCGTTACCAGATAATATGAGCCAGGCTGGCTGATGACGAAAAGATCATTCCCATCGCTTGGCGTGTCGGCGGCGTTGACGACGGTTCTCAGCTCTATCTGGTCCAGGGATTTCATGGTTGGAGCAGGTGCCCCGGCGGGGTCAGACTTATTTGTTTGCCTGGTTGGCGGAATGATTATGGCAGCCCAATCCAGCCGAGGCCAGGCGGACTCGCGGAAGTGCATTCATACCATTGAATAATGAGGTTTTCATGAACTCACTTTGTTTAGCCCATTTTTCTGCCGTGAGGGCATTATCTGCTGTTTTGACGTACTTCTATTAGCTAGTGTGGACCTCTTTGTGCCTGCGACCCCATGGTTGCGGTGCTAATTGTTTAGGCTTCAAATGAAGCCACAATGCACAGTCCTGCTGAACCACGGATAATGACATTATGGCGACGCTAATTACATCCCAGCTTTGAGCTGATCGATCCCTCGGCACATGGTCGACAGTGGCAACCTACGCTCCGATCCGTGATGCGCAAGAAATATTTAGATAAATTAAGGTGACATTTCGGGCCTGCTTAGGCATGAAATGAGAGAGGAGTCTGATCCGAGTCTGACCCAAAAAACGACACCAGAACTTGCTTTTGATTTTATATTTATTCAATGGCCGCTGGGTGGTCAGGAGCCGGGGTGGTCAGGAGCCGGGGTGGTCAGGAGCCGGGGTGGTCCGTAGCTGGGGTGGTCAGGAGCCGAGGTGGTTAGGAGCCGAGGTGGTCTGCCGATGTCGGAGCCACGTTACAAAGGGGACCGCAAGGGGGTCGGTCGGATGAAAGGGATGATTTTACTTCTATTGACGGGGATGGCCTCGTGCCAAGGGGAGTTCGGGAAACGTGATGAGGCAGATTAGAAAATGAATGCCATTGCCCAGTCCTTTGGGGGCAGCAACGTTGCTGCCTCTACGCCACCTTCGGTATCTTGTCGATGTCCACTATCTTGTTGGCCACCAATTCCTCCCACTCGTCGAGCGACGGGTTGACCACGGCGGCATTTTTGGCGTAGGCGCGGTGGACGGCGGCGGAATTCTGGCCGAGGTTCTCCTGGGCGCACCGCAGGGGGTAGTGGGCCTTGCGCGCCCGTTCTGCCCAACCGTAACGGTGGCTGTGCAGGGACACCCCTTTGATGCCCAGCCCGTCGCAGCGCTGCTTGAATTCTGTGGCCCGGTCGCCTGACCGCACCGTGCAGAGGTAGGGAAACAGCGGTCCCTTTTTTGGGCGCCGCTTGAGAACCTTCCCGATTTTCTTGCCGAACTTGATCATCGGGGGCTTGAGGTTGGGGTTTGCCTGCATCCGCTGGAGCATTTTCTTGCGGTTGTAGCAGATGAGGTGGTCATCCCAGTCGATATCTTCGTCGGTCAAATTGGCGATATCGCCCTGGGAGCCCCCCAGGAGCCAGCACAGTTCGTAAAAGTCCCTGCGCTCCAGGTTCTTTTCCGCCTGGATGATCTTCTGGTGCTCCTTCTCGGTGATGCCCCGCTTTGGCCGGAATCTGACCTTGGGGAACTGTTTCTTCTTCAGGATGGGCCACGGCAGCCATCCCATGTCCAAGGCAAAGTTCTGGATGCGCCGCAGGAAGACGTTGGTGCTGACCGTCCCCATTTTCAGCACCGCCAACAGCGTATCCGGCGTGGTGGAAAGCAGGGCCTCGTTCATGATCAGGCCGTAAGCCGGGTCCTTGCTGACGGAGGTCCAGCGGTGCTGGTCGTCGCTGCCGTCCTTCTTGGAATTGACGATCGCGGTGATGACGTCCTTCCAGGTGCGGGTCAGGGCTTCCGGGTCGCTGCCGGCCAAATAGGTCTGGGCCATGCGCCGGTTGAGTTGGGGATTGCGATGGGCCTCGTTCATGGCGTGCAGGAGCTTCTCCGCCGCCTCCAGGTCCTTCGTTTTGAGCGAATGGCGCAGGCCGGTTTCGATCTCCTCCGCGTAATAGCGGCCGCCGCGGCTGTTCATTTTCAACAGGCGATACTTGTTCATGCCGCCCTCCATAGTGTACGACTTTGGGCGGCAGGGGTTAAAGGCTTGTGGGCGGCTTTAGCGGTCTTAAGCAGTCTAGTGAAAAAAACCTCCGGCAGGACGGGGGGCAGCCCCTGGTTGTCCTGCTCCCCCGGCCTTTTAGCCTGGTCGGGGTTCTCCGTGCCACAGGCCTTCATCCAGCCCGCGCTGCGGCTGTGAAAATGGTCGCCATTGCCCAAGTTGAAGTGCCGATTTTCGGGCTTTCCGATGGAATCCAGAAGCGGTCTCGCCGGGCTATAGCGGTCTAAGGCGGTCTTAAGGGCGCTATAGTTGGCTACGGGGCTGGGTTCGCATTTGGGTTCGCGTTCGGCCGGAGAAACTCCGTAAAGCATTGCCAATACGATGGATAGAACTGGAGGCGGGGGTCGGAATTGGACTTGGTTCCCCGATTCAGCTACGAGAACAATATCGGTTTTCCCTCTGAGAATCAAGAACAATTCGGCCTAACTCGCAACTATTTTGCCGTACGCTTCCACTATTTTCACTGACAGTTTCACTGACAATCGCCACCCGCAATCAGCGCGTGCCGCAACCGGAGTGAGAGGTAAATTTGCCTTGTCGTTGCGGCATTTCAGCAGACAATGAAGTGACAATATGGAAGAGGCAAACCACAACGAAACTTCACAGCCACCGGCAGTCCCCATAGACGCGCCTCCGACCAAAGTGTACATAACTGGCGGCGAATTGCCGAAACCATTCCTAAATGACGTGATGAGGGCATTCACCGATTATTCCGTCGCATTGGGGCGAGCAAGGGACGGGGTATTTTCCAGTCTCGGAACCGGAGTGCTGGTGCGAAAAGGAAAGCGATTCGGCATTTTGACCGCATACCACTGTCTGCACTCATGCTCGCCTCCGGTCCGCATTGGCTCAGAGCAAGGCGACACTCTTTGGCTCATCCTGAACCGAGGGCGAACCGTCATGGTGAACGCGCAGGAAGCGCTAGAGCACCCGCTCGCAAAACCAGAATCCGAGGAGTTTGGCCCTGATCTCACTTTTATTGAGATATTGTCTATTGAGCGTCTTGGCACCTTCAAGGCAATTGGCACCTTTTGGTCGCTCGACCGGATGCCCTCCGACATCATGCAGGATTTTGGACACCCTTACACGCCGATTGCCTCAATTGGATATCCCGAAGTCAATTACAACACAATCAGAGACCGAAATTTAGTTCGCCACCAGGTCCGCCACATGGTGTACGAGAATGCCATCCAAGACGGCGATGTGTTTGAAAGAGACGGGTGGGATTACCTCGACACTTCAGTTTGGTATCCAGGTTCCCCTGGTTTACCGGCCTCTTTTGCAGGTGTGAGCGGCGGGCCTGTTTGGGGGATGCGACTGGTACAACATAAGAGCGATGGCAATATCAGCATCGAAAAACATGCGCTGATCGGGATTACTTTTTACGAGACTTACAGAAAGGGTGACGAAGGACGATTGCGGGCACATTTCATCAACTCGATTTACGATCTCGCTTGGAAAAATTTGGACTGAGCTAGGGATGGCTGTGGCGGATATTGTCCCATCGCGGGCACCAACGGTCCGGGATTTATGACTGGAAGCCAAGGCTCGATCGTGGATGCCTGGGATGCTGACGATTGGGCAACCAACAGCGGCAGTTATTTCCTTAACGGGTGGATTTACACACCCGATGAGAACGTCACCGGATATGTCACCGAGCAAACGACCGTCGGTGATACGGGGTTGTTTAATCGCCAGGACAACATCACACACCCTGCGTTAACCCCGGTATTCACGGACGGAGTCTGGGAGGATGGCTGGCCAAACGGAGGAACCGCCAACGCTGCCGGAGATGCTTCCCCCACGGATTTATACGACGGCTCCGTGAGCGGGAACCCGGGGGACATGATGTGGCGTATCTGCATCGCACGCCACGGGATAAACCCACAGAATGCGCCCAAGAACGCGTCAACCACCGCGCCGTATCCTGGCCAGGTCAACATCGCTCTGGCTGACGGGCATGTGGAGGTTGCAAAACTCGACAACCTGTGGGCCGTATATTACTGGCACGCCCTTTCCTTGCCGGCCAAACGCCCTTGATCATCCTTGGCTTGCTTTTGACCCCGGCGTGGCCGTAACGGGGTCCCCATTTCACGGGTTGGCATTGTTTGCGGCCGTTGGCAATCCCGGGGCGGTGGCCAGGAGGCGAATTTCGCCTGTCGGAGCGGTTCGTTGGACTGTGGCCAGGAGACGGCCCTGGTAGGCGTTGCGGGTGTCGGTTTTGAATAAACCGCCATAGCTGAGGTCTCCGGTGTCCAGTCCGATGAGGCGGCCCGGGCCTTCCACGCGCACGGTGACAGCGGGGGTGGCGTCCAGCACCGTCAGGCCGGCGTCGTCCACGACGGTGATCTGGTAGAGTGCAGGATCGCTGGAGATGGGGGATGGGAGGGGCGTGATCTGGAGCCGCGCTGGCGCGCCGGCGGCGGCGAGTTTCTGCGTGGCGACCTGCCGGCTGGCGCGATAAGCCACAGCCGAGAGCACTCCTGGAGCGTAGGTCACAGTCCAGTCGCTAAAATAGGCCTCACGGGAGATGGCATGGCGTCCCAGAGAAATATCGTTCAGGAACAGTTCGACTTCGTCGCAATTGGCGACGGCGCGAACGGTCATCTGGGCGCCTGCCGTCCCGTTCCAAGTGGCCAGTGAAGGTGAAGGCGGGCCGCCCCGACCGCCCCGGCCACCCCTGGCTGCCTCGCCGCCTCCGCCGCGCCGCGCCTCGCCGGTTCCCCCGGCGGGGCCGAGAAGGAGCTGCAGCACGGGTTCTTCGCGCCAGTAGGCGGCGCGTTGATAGAACCCCGCCTTCTTCCCCGCGGCGATGTCAAGAAAACCGGAACCATTGCCGCGGCGGGGAAAACTTGTCTCCCCGAGATAGTCAATGCCGGTCCAGATAAATTCGCCAATGACATAATCGTGATCGCGCACGCCAAGCCAGTAGTGAATGGCCGAACCGGTCTCGGTGCCCAGGATCAGCCGGTGAGGGAAGCGCGCCCGCTCGGGAACGTAGGTGTTGGTGCCATACAAGCGATCAATGTAATTATAGCCGCCGATGTCCAGTTCGTCCATGAAACCGTTGCGGGAGGAGACGTAGGACTGGTCGCAGGCGGAGGTGGCGGGACGGGTGGGGTCTTCTTCATGGCAGATGGCCACCAGCTCCCTCGCCAGCTTGTAGCCGTCGCGATCCAACTGGTTGGGAATCTCGTTGCCGATGCTCCAAAGGACCACGCTGGGATGATTTCGGTCGCGGCGCAGCATGGCCCGAAGGTCTGTCGCGTGCCACTGGTCGAAATAGAGGTGATAGCCGTACTGGGATTTGCCGCGCGGGTTCTCGGTGAAGTTGTAAGGCCAGGCCCGCGTCCACTCGTCGAAGGCCTCATCGAAAACGTAAAAACCCAGTTGATCGCACAAATCGTAGAACTCCGGCGCGAACGGGTGATGGCTCGTCCGCACGGCATTGCAGCCCATCTCTTTGAGTTCGGCCAGACGCAATGCCCAAAGGGCCGCGGGGACGGCGTTGCCAAAGGATCCGGCGTCCTGATGCACGCAGACGCCCTTGAGCTTGGTGGGCTTGCCGTTGACCAACAGGCCGCGGTCGGGATCAAACGCAAGGGAGCGGATGCCAAAGGGCGTGGTCGTCTCGTCGAGCGCGGCGCCGTCCAATTCCAGCGTGTCGCGCACCCGGTAAACCTCCGGGGTGCTCTCGGACCAAAGGCGGGGTTGAGGCACGGTGAGCCGCTGGGTGACACGCTGGCCGGGATGCATGTCTTCGAGCAAGAGTTTGGACTCGGCGCTGGCGACCACGGCGCCATCGGGGGCCAGCACGCTGCCGCGCAGCAGAACTTCGCGGTTGGTGGGATGGGCGCCCCAGGTATCCTTGCGCCAGGCCGCCCGCTCGGCCTCAGTGAAGAAATTCGCGTCAATGATGGCATTGACCTCCACGGTGGCTTGATCGGGCGTGATCTCAGGGGTGGTGACGGTGATGCCGCCATCCAGGCGGAAGGCCGTGTAGCTGGTTGTGATCAGCCGCACATGGCGGTAAATTCCCGAACCGGCATACCAGCGCAGGGAAGGTTCCAGCGAATCGTCCACCCGCACGGCCAGGACATTGGTGGAGCCGTCAGTCTTCAGGAATTCGGTCAGGTCGTAGCGGAAACCGATGAAGCCGTAGGGCCTGCGTCCGAGAAACTGGCCGTTGATCCAGACCTCGCTGTTCATGAACACTCCGTCAAACTCGATGACGACCTTCTTGTCCGGCGTGGCCGGAAGGGTGAAGCTTTTCCGGTACCATCCAATGCCATGCGTGAAAAAACCGCCCTCGCCCTGGCCTTCCGGAGGCCGGGCCAGCGGGCCTTCGATGCTCCAGTCATGCGGCACGTCCACGGCCCGCCAGCTTGCGTCGTCGAATCCGGGCTGTCTGGCCGCCGGATCATCCCCAAGATGGAAGCGCCAGGCAGTGTCGAAAGGGATGATCTGCCGGGGGCTGGGGGCGGGCGCCGTGGCGCCTAGGGCGGCGGAGGCCAGGCCGAGCGCGACGCCGGCACGGAGGGTGTGCCGGAAACAGACGAAGGCGGAGCGGTCAAGCATAACGATGAGCAGGTCCGTCTTGCGAAGAGTCAGACGGCGATTGGTTACTGATTGGGCAGGTTATAAACGTAACGGCCTGATTTCCATAGATTCAGCGGCATAAGCTCAACATGGCCATCGAACAGGGCTATGTTGATCGCCCCGGGTGGCGAGGCGGCGTCTGTGGGGGCCTGGCTGGCGGGGATGCCGCCGTGACGGTCAATCATCATGCGCCCAACATTTTGCTCCGAGCCGCCGGTCAAGTAGTTTGGGCCGACACTGTCAGCGAGCGTCGGCCAGCAGTCAATCCAATTACCATCGGCGAAAATGATCGTGTTCGCCGGCTTCGTCACGGACGAATCCTTTGGAAAATCGTTTTCGGCGGGGCTGGTGCTGTCGCCACTGTAGAACCACCCGTTTATGATGTAACTGGCCTGCACAATGGGGTTGTCTTTGTACCAGCTTCGATTGGCCTGGCCATTGGGCGTATCATTCCCGTATTGCGCCACTTGGGCCGCGCTCATGTACGGAGACGCCGGACACATCAAAACATTGGTGGAGTTGGCCAGGCTGTTGGACAAAGTTTCCACCCAGGTGACGGCCGCATAGGGAACCATCTGCCCGGCATTCTCGCTACGGTAATTGTAAGCGGACAGATCGAGCTGCTTGAGGTTGCTGACGCAATTGACCCTTTGCGCGGCGAGCTTTGAACGCGCCAAAACGGGCAGCAGCAACGCGGCAAGAATGGCGATAATGGCGACCACCACCAAAAGTTCGATGAGGGTGAATGCGGCGGGGCGGTTTCCGGCCCGGGAGGCGGGAGAGGCAGAGAATTGGTTCATGGGAATGTCCTGTGTTGAGGGTTTGAGAACCAGAGGCATGGACGCTTCACTTGGCGTCGGGTGCGCGAAGGCGCGCCTTGCAGAGGCATCGTGTCCCTCGCACGGATCATGTTCAGAACGGGCATGTGCCCAATATGCGCCACATTGATGGCTGGTTCAACATAAAAATCGCGGCCAGTTTGGAACCATCAATTCAGAGCGGAGGTGATGGGCGCCAGGTAGAAGCAGTCCTTGTCGTCCGGTGTCTGCAGATTGGAGCCGCTGCCGCCCTCCCCGGGGGCGACCAAATCCCCCGGAGTGTAAGTGCGCTTATCCACCCACGCGTGAATGATCGAATGGCCGTCGGCAAAGGCAATGCCCGCCGCCTTGTTATGATTGCCGGCGGGCCAATCCACAAGATATGTCGCTCCAGGCGCTGCCAAGGCCGACACGGCCAGCGAGCCGTCGTTGATGGACAGCGGGCATTCGTCCATCAGCACCCACGTGTTGGCCGGGCCAGGACGGGTGAAGGAGATCATTTTGTTGTAAGTCATGTAATTGTTGGCCTGATAAGTCGAACCGTCCAGCCATTCGCCCGCCGCCCCCGTCCCAACCGCGGAATTCATGGACATGCTCCTGATATGCACCGTCCCGGATTGCGGGTCAACGTAGATGTCCGCCGGACAATGGTAAACGTAGGGGCTGGGAACATAAGGAGAGATCACCGTGTTGGCGCACGTCAGTTCCCACAGTGCGGACGTGGCCGCGTCCGCCGGCTGATTCATGCTGCCGACAACCCAGTTCTGCATTTCCGCTTGATCGGCGGCTGACGAGGTCGCGTAACACGTCTGCCACGGATAATCATTGGGGGGCAGAAAATCTCTATTGTCGTCCGCGTACATGTGGCAGCCGAGCATTATCTGCCGGCTGTTGCTCATGCACTGCGCGGACTGCGCGTGCTGTTTGGCCAGCGCCAGCACCGGCAGCAGCAAGGCGGCCAGGATGGCGATGATGGCGATGACCACCAGCAATTCAATCAGCGTGAAACCGCGCGCCATCGTGGGGCGGCGGCGAACGGGACCAGCTCCAGCAGTATTAATTGTGATTTTCATGGAAGGATATTTGTTGCCCCAGAAGACGACGGGGGTGGCTTTCAATCAAGTCATTTTGGCGTTGTTCATTGCAATCATGTCACGCAAACAGCCGCAAAGCCACGCCTGTGCATGGACATTGTGGCGGTCGCACAAATCGGGCTTGTGCATCCAAGATATAAGAAATGAGAAAAAATGCAATGGTTATTTTCCTTCGATTATTCTTTTCGGCGGCGCAGGGGCGCAGGATCAGGATGAAGATTAGCAACCAAACTCCTCAAAGTGAAATGCCCCGTGCGGGAAGGAACCGCGCCAAGTTGCTTGCGCGGAGCGGGCGATGACGGCTATTCTCCAGCCAGTCAAAATCTATGCGCAAGAAAAAGGTGTTCGTTACTGGCTGCTTTGACATGCTCCACAGCGGCCACGTCCGCTTTTTGCAGGAGGCCGCCGGTTACGGCGAAGTTTATGTGGCCCTCGGCTCCGACCAGACCGTCCGGGAATTGAAGGGGCGCGCCCCCGTCAACACCCAGTCGGAACGCAAATACATGATCGAAGCCTTGAAGCATGTGAAAGGCTGTCTGATCAACCGCGGTTCCGGCATCATGGATTTTCTGGCGGAGTTGAAGTCGGTGGCGCCAGATGTTTTTCTCGTCAACGAGGACGGGAACACTCCGGCCAAAGCCGAACTGTGCCGCGAGATGGGGATTGAGTACATTGTCTCCAAGCGCCTCCCGCAAACCAATCTGCCGGCCCGGTCCACCACGAGCCTGCGCAAGGAATGTTTGATCCCTTACCGTCTGGATCTGGCGGGCGGCTGGCTGGATCAGCCTTACGTCTCCAAGTTCGGGGCCGGTTCGGTGCTCACCATTTCCCTGGAACCGCTCATGGAGTTCAACGAACGCAGCGGCATGGCCTCCAGTTCCCGCCGCCGGGCCATCGAGTTGTGGCAGACGGACCTGCCGGAAGGCGACCGGGAAAAGCTGGCCAGAATGCTCTTCGCCTTTGAAAACCCGCCCGGCACCAAAATCTTCTCCGGCTCGCAAGATTCCATCGGCATCGTCTTTCCCGGCCTCAACCGGCTGGATTACCGCGGCCAGTACTGGCCGGAGAAAATTACTTCCGTGGCGGATGAAAAGACTCTCACCTGGATTGAGCGACATTTGTGTTTGATCCCGCTCGGCCAGCGCGCGCCGGATTTTGATGTCTTGGCAGGCACCAGAATCACCCCGCCAAGAGTCCGCTCGCTGGCCGCCGCC
>Ga0187862_10004259_pt1 | contig 13687 bp, 17 predicted proteins | sample June2016WEW_10_1_FD_133003 | JGI IMG/M metagenome (GOLD analysis project Ga0187862, IMG submission 133003) | Peatland microbial communities from SPRUCE experiment site at the Marcell Experimental Forest, Minnesota, USA - June2016WEW_10_150 | ecosystem: Environmental > Terrestrial > Soil >...
CTCCACGCCGCCGCCACCACGACGGACTTTCGCGATCCCCGCAGCCAGATCAATTCCGAGCAGGAAGCCATTGCTTTGCTCCAACCCTGCGACATTTATTCACCGCAGGAAATGCGGACGATTCTGGCCGCGGAGGACGAGCCGCTCCTCCGCCCGACGCTGGAAATCAAAGCCTTCTCCGGCGTCCGCACCGAGGAGATTGTCCGCTTCTGGTGGGTCATGGTGGCCGAACCGGAAGGCTGCCTGAAAGTTCCTGACGCCGTTGGAAAGATTTGCGCCCGCCGTGTGCCGCTGTTGCCCAACCTGCAAGCGCGCCTGGCGGCCTATTCCGCCGAGGCCAAACAGGGGCGGGTGTCAGTGGACTGGCCCAGCGCCAATTCGCTCACGCGCGCCTGGCGGCGGGTCATTGAAAAAGCGGGTGTCCCCTATAAGCGCAATGCCTTTCGGAACAGCTATATCACCTGCCGGCTAATTTTGACCGAGGACATTGCCAAAGTGGCCGAGGAAACCGGCACCAGCCCGAGGATGATCAAGAAGAATGACCAGTCGCGTGCCGCGATCTCGCGAGCCACCGCCGAGGAATGGTTCTCGCTCTGATAACTCCTATTCAACCCCGCACCAACGGGAAAACTCCGCCACAATTCATTTGCAACTGCCTACAATGAGTTGGGTGGACGAATAAGCGAACATAGCCGGACACAGGCGAATTCAAGCGAACCGGTTTTGATTCAAATCCACTCATTGAAGCCATTTTGTTCCATTTGGACCGGCCAAAAATGAACCGAAATGGGTTCGTTTTAACGCATGTTGGAACCATCAAAAATTACATAAGTGCCTAATATGGAACTGCTTAGGACTGTTTTAATTTGGGTTCGTTTTGTAAAAATGCCCTTTTTTTGCTGAGGGCCGTTCCGACACCTCGCTGCTCATAGGCGCTTCAACATCGCGGCCACCTGGTCATGGACTTCCTGGGAGGCGTGGTAGGTTTTGTAGTCTATCTTTGGTTTTTCGAGCTGCCTTTTGCGGGCTGCTTCCTCCTCCTCGAATTTCCTCAACTCGGAATCGAGCTTTTCGCGCTCGATCCTCAGCCATTGCGCGCTTTGATCGCCTTTCCGCAACGCCACCAGGTCGCCCACTAACTGGCGCAGCCCTTGCAGTTGGCCGGCGGCATCATCACCGGCGCAAGGCGTCTTTCGCAGTGCAACGGCGATGCGGGCGGTCAGCCAAAGTGCCAGGTGATCGGCCAATTGGCCGCCGGCCGCCTGCGCAATCTCGGCGGCGTTCTCCCCCAATTGCACGGCGGCTTCCAGCGCCTCCTGTTGTTCCACCCAATGCCGGTATGCGCCGAGCTCCCAACTGACCACGTTGGCCTCGGTCACGGGCTGACCGTCAAACTCAGCCTCCAGCAAAGACATGACTTCGGGCAGCGTGTTGAGCCATTCGGCGGTTTGTTTGTTAGCTTCGCCATTTTGCAGGCGGCGATTGACCTGCTCCCGGATGCTCTCCGGCAGCCGCGCGATTCGGGCATCTCGCGCAATGCAATATGTGTTTGGGTATGGTTCATTCATGGCGCGTTGGGTTAAAAGAGGTTGAACTCCTTCTCAAACCACTCGATGAATTCTTTGGTGATACAGTTGGCTGTCGGGTTCTTGAGCGCTTCAATTTCCCTTTGGCGCGCGTCCGCCGCCGCCCCGGATTTTTTCAGCTGCAAATCCATCTTATCGCGCTCAATCCGCAGCCATTGGGCGTTCTGGTCGCCTTTCCGCAGCGCCACCAGGTCGGCCAACAACTGGCGCAGCTTTTGCAGTTGCGCGGCGGCATCCTCCCCTTCCGCGGCCGGCTGGTGCAATGCGACGGCGATGCGGGCGGTCATGCAAAGGGCGAGCTGGTCGGCCAGTTGACCGCCGGTGGCCTGGCCGATTTCGGCGGCATCCGCGCCGAACCTCCGGACCGCTTCCAACGCTTCCTGTTGCGCCTCCCAATCCCGGGATCCGCCGAGCTTCCAATTCGACAGGTTGACCTCGTTGATGGGTTGGCCGTCAAATTCCGCCTCCAGCAAAGACCTGACTTCGGGCAGCGTATTGAGCCATTCGGCGGTTTGTTTGTTGGCGTCGCCATTTTGCAGGCGGCGGTTGATCTGCTCGCGGATGGCGTGCGGCAGCCGTGCGATTTTTCCGTGTCGGGTCATGGGATTTTCATTTTTTGGCTTTATTTACCTTTATTTACCTTTATTCAGCTTTATTCGCTGGCGGGTTTGGAGCATCGCAAACAGGCCTTTCATTCCCGTTTCCTTGCGTTGGCGGCGGGTCGTCTGGCTCGGAAAGTCCAAGGATTTGACGCATCACTTTTTCCTTTTCTTCCGGGCTGCTCAGGGATTCCTGGCAGATTTTTCCCCGGTTTTCCTTCGCCCATTCCCAAAACCGCCGTTCCATTTCCTCTTTCTGTTTGGCCCGGTCCATTTCCAACCGCTCGCGTTCAATCCGCAAAGATTCGGCGCTGTGATCGCCGCGCCTCAGGTCCACCAGGTCATGGCAAAGCGCGCGCAACAGATTCCAATCCAATGCGCCGTCCCCGTTCTCCAGCGCCAATTGCCGGGTGGCGATGGCATACCGACCGGCCAGCCATGCGGCCAGATGATCGGTGAGCGCGCCGTCTGCGGCCCCGCTCAGTTCCTTCGCCTCGGCCACAACGCGCCGCACTTCGGCCATCGCCTCCTCGTGGCTGGACTTCGAATCTTTCATTTATACCTCCCTGCGATGTGGCGATGGTAGAACGTGCCCGGTGAATCTGCCTGCACCAGACCCGCGAATATCGAATAAGGCACGCCGTAAAAGGTGTAGATGGTTTCGCTCGTGTGGAATTGGACGAACAAACGGTAGCCGTCCCAGCCGACCGCGCTGATTGCTGACGAGTTGAGTGGAATCATCATATCAAAACTTCACCTCCTTCATCGCTTCAGAAACGCCCGCAGCCTGAGGTCAATTATGCGCTGCACCGCCTCCTGCGCCGGTGTCCGGGGAAAAATGGAGCCTCCGGGCCAAACCGACTTGGGCGCCTTCGCGACAGAACCATAGGCCGATAGGGGGCGCAATCCCTTGAGCGGCGCTCCTTGTCGGCGGCGCAGACCGTGGAACTGTGCGAGCCGTTGAGCGACGAGCATGGACCGCATTTGTTCTGCCGCCACTTGGTGCGCGTACTCGCGGACGCGGGCCTTCAAGTTTTCCGGCGTGATTTCAGACTTTATTTCGACATATTTATTCATGGGCACAAAATAAGCGAAGGGCGGAATCCGCGTGTGACAGGAAAGTGCGCACTTTTTTGTTCACCTGCCCAGGTGGATTTGCTCAGACTCAAGCCGCACCTCGGTACTGGCTGAAACACGGCTTTTTCCCGGCGCTCCGCTGAGAGGCGAAGACAGTGAACGATTTTGAACAATCCCTTGATGCCTTACTCGAAGAAATGGCTTCCCTATCCCCCTTCTACGAAGAGAATTTCGTCATTGATTACAATGGTTTCTTTGACCTTGGGCGCACGGGCCTGCTTCAAACCAAAACGCTTACGCCACTGCCGAATCGAGGCGGACGAAGGATTGCCCTCCTTTTTCTCCAAAGCGGCGCTACAGAAATCCGCGAGTGCCTGATCCGTAAAAAAGCAGAGCGCGGGCAGATCCCTACGGTAGTCGGCAGCTTGGCACCAATTATGCACCAAAAAGCGCGGGATCGGATCCACCCGATTCCAGTCAACTTCGGGCACGGTCTTGCTCGATTGCAAAGCCCTGCCAAGGCGAATAAAAAAACGCACGTCGTTTTGCCTGGCAGCTTCAAGTACCACACAACCAAGACCGCGCAAATTGACTGCTTTAGCTGCTGCGGCCCTATGAATCATCACCTGTCTATCGTCTAAAGCAATTCCACCAATCGAATGCCCGGAATGCTTTCCTTTTGGACACTCGCGTTCACCACGGACCTTCAGCATGAGGCGGGTGCCTGCGCGTTTGTGGCTTTGCCAGACGTCGCAATACTCTAATATTCGCGTGAGGGGGAATCTCGCGAACAACTCGGGATGCAATCTTTGAATTTCTGGCGGCAGGGAACCCTGCAAAAACTTTTGCGCGGAATCCGGGGCAGCTTCTGCTATATGGCGCATTAAACCTTCCGTCCAGTTCAACAGAATCAAACCGTCCGTCCAGAAAAATCTTCTAGGCCAATTGTTCGGGGCTGGATCACGGTTTTCAACGGACTTTTGTCGAAGGCTCAACCGGAGTTTGTCGAATTGGAGATGCATAGGAAACTGTCGCAGTTCGTTGAAAACCTCCCTCGGGTTATTGGGGAGGTGGTTTAATGCAGTCCTGCGTGACGAGTTTCTTCGCGTAGGGATAATTTTTGGGGATGCCGGGGGCGGTGACGGGTTCGCCTTTTTCGATCTTGGCGGCGACTGCCTGGTTGAGGGCGAGGAGTTGGGCAAGCATATCCGCTTTCGCGTTGAACGCGTAGGCGGCGAGGACGGCGGCGTCCAGCGCGGCGTGGGCGTCGCGCAGCGGATTCGCGCCGGGCAATTCGAGCGTGCGATAGAGCGCGCGCAAGCCGCCTTTCATTTTCGGCAGCGCCCCGGCCCGCACCCGGCGCAACTCGCGCCCCGCCCAGGCCACAGCGGCATTTTTGCAGATGGCGTCTTTGACGAACATAGGCCCGTGAGGCATGTCATTTTGCTGGTTGACGGCCTGCCACATGAGATCATCAACCGGCTGTGCCAAGAGTAGAAAGCCAGTCTGACAGGCTAATCAATCGGCCGTCCTGCACCTGTTGCCGCACACGTTCAATGGACGAATCGCCTCGCGGTTTCCCGTGGCCCTGGCCTTGCGCGTCGGCAATCGGGGCACCGTAAGCCGCAAGCACGCCCTTGGTGTTGATGTGAACCACTTGCTTGAAAATGAAATTATTAGACTCACGGCGGTCGCAGACCGCGTTTAACCGGGCTGGGTCAAACTCGTTTGTGATGAGATAGTGCTCGAATCCTCGTTGATCGCGGTCGAAGCGAACGTATTCTTTGAAATCGTCCCAAAGCTGGTCTTCTCGATCAGCACGAATAGACCATTTCACGTTAACGAGCACCGGACGTGCGAGCCTGGGATGTTCAACAACCAGGTCCACTTTCGTCGCCTTATCCTTCGCGCCGAGCGTTCGAAAACCCTCAACATCGGCAATACTCCTGCGTGTATGCGCAAGGATTTTCGTTCCGCATGCCGTTTTCACGACAGCGGCGAGCACATCCTCAAAGCCTTCCCCCAGCAGGTTCTTCCGTTTGTTTTCCTGCTTCCAGTACTCGCGCAGACGCTCGGCAATTAGGCCGAAAACCTTGTCGGGGGGTTTCTCCGAAAAATAAGGGGCCAAAAACTCCACGATAATACGTTCCACCTCAGGGTCGCCGCCAGGCAATGGGAAATCTTGGCCGACGAATAAAGCACGCTGGTGCGCCCCCCTTTCCCTCTGGCCGTGCTGCTCTCTTGCTATCGCTTGGAGATAATTGTCGAGTGCTTCTTGAAACAGCCAGTCGAGCCGCTTACCGAGTGCATTGGGGGTGGTTTGAAACGCGCCTGAAAGCCAATCGTGAAAGGCGAGTGAGCGCGCATACCATGGCCTGCCGGGTTGACACTTGTCACTCTCGTAGCAATGCGCAAGACCTGTGCTCCGGTCCACCCATAAAAGCAGGCCGTAAACGTGCTTCCATGCGGCGGCCGCCTTCGGCGCACCATGCTCAGAGAAATATCGGGCTATCAGCCGTCTCCTGTTCTCTTCACCGAATGGCGTACTCCGGGCCGCCTCCGCCGTTTTAGTTTGAGGGTCAATGTCCACGTTTTGAAGGTATTAAGTCCCGATTAGTTCACAGAGTTGAGGTTGGAGCAATTCTCGAAAGGCCCGCGCGATGGCAAAACCGAGAAGCGGAGGGACGGCATTGCCGACTTGTCTGTATCGAGAGTGGGCCGGACCGCCTTCAATGCGTCCAGGAATAGAGCCTTTGCGAGAATCACTGGTGAAAACGAATCGGTCTGAAAATGACTGGATTCGTGCAAACTCACGAACAGAAAGTGCGCGATTCACCGAATAATGATAGGCGGAGTCTGCTTTTGTGTTGAGCGTCCACGCCCAAATGTCGGGGTGGAGTTTGCGATAGGCATAAAAATGCCGGCGCGAGAGTTTGCCCGTGCCGTTGTCCTGACCCCACCGCTGACCGGAGAGATAGCGTTCGAGCAAATCTTCCGGGAGGTCGCGGTGGTTGCCTCCCTGGGGTAGGCTCCGCAAACGAAGCGCAGTGTCTCCATTAATGCGTGGCACCTGGACGTTTTGAATTTCGGTTCCAGCCCGATCGCGCATGAGGGCTTGGTAAGCGGATTCCGGAGGCGGTAATTTCGCGTAGGGAATGTTGTCATTACGATTGCCGACCGGCAACACTCGTAGATCAGAAATGGCCTGTGCCACGGTCACGATGCCGAGCTTGGATGGATTCTCCATCACCTCCGCAAGCGAACGAGACCACACCGGCGAAAGGTATTCGATCTCGTACCGGACGGTCCCCTTCCCATTGCGGCGTGTTAGCGCAAGCGCCGATGTCGCTCCGTTTCCCTGCAAGTGGGGTGGCTCGACGTTAAGTCGGCGGTGAAAGCCCAGAAAGACAAGCCGCTTGCGGGTTTGAGGCACGCCAAAGTCGGCAGCGTCCAGAATCTGTGAGCGAACAAGGTACTCGCCATCAAGGCTTAGGTCTTCCGCAATTTGTTCGCGCACACCCATTTGCTCCATGCCAGTGACGTTTTCCATTAGAAACGCACGCGGCAACGCCTCAGCGAGGACGCGGACAAACTCGCGATAAAGGGAATTCCGTTGGTCGTCAATAAGGCGGCAATGGTTGCGAACCTGTGAAAATGCCTGGCACGGCGGGCCACCAACAACAATGTCCGCGCTTCTGCCTAATTCGACGGCCTGGTCGCGAACACCTGCCTTGCGGATGTCACCGCAAATAGCCGTGGCTAGAGGAAAATTCCTGGCAAATGTTGCTATTGCGTCAGGGTCACTGTCCAGACCGCCGATTGCGGAAAAGCCTGCGAGATGAAAGCCCTCTGTCAAACCGCCTGCCCCGCAAAACAAGTCTAAGGTCTGCATCGCCGCGTCGTGACCACGCTCTGCAAACAGGCCGTAAGGTGTCCTGGCATCATGAATAATGGCAACATTTCCCTCGGAAGGTCCCCGCTTTTCCAGCGGTTCCCTCTTTCGTGGCATCTCTTGCCGATGTACAGCAGGCGAGCATTTTTTGGGACCGTTTTTTCTCATTTTTTAAGAGATTCCGATGAGGAATCTGGCACAAAAGCAGGCTGTGTCCAGCTTGTTCGCGATTTGCCCCGGCGCGGGCGGTTGGGAACCAGGCGCGTCCAGTAATCGAAAGCCTGCCGGTAATGCTTCTGGAGGTTCTCCCCGCGCTTTTTCATTTCGATGAGCACGACGGGTTTCCAGACATAATCGGCGAAGGCCGTGCCCCCGCCGTCTTCGTGGGATTTGCGGACGCGGAATTCGGTCGTGCCGCCCGCGTCGAGACAGCCGGACTGGCCGAAGGCTTGAAAGAGCCGGTCGAGAAAGATCTGCGCCTGCCCCTTTTCGTCGCCCGTGATGTTTTTCTGACACCAGGCGGTGAATGCAGCGAGTTTATCGGTATTCGACACGCACCTTTTGTAACGCAATCCGTGTGCCGTGTCAGCAATCTTCGCCGCGCGGGACCGCAAACGGCGCGCGCGGAATCACGCCTTCAGCAGTTGCACGCGGAAATTGCGCAGAGCCAGGACAGGCTGGCGCGGTTGCGGGCGGCCCAATTCATCCCCAAGGGCCAGCCGATCAAAACCCAAGGCAGGACCTTTATCGAACTCGAAGAAACAGAGTGACCCATGAAAAACAGCGAACCGGAATTGACCCAATTATTATTGCGCACCTTGGAAGCCTTGGTGCGCGATCACGAACAGCAACAGCGGCAACAACAGCAATTCTTCGCGCAGCAACAGCAGCAGTGGGAACAAAGGCTGGCGACCTTGACCGGGCAGGCGCAGGACTTGCAGCGGCAGTTGCAGGCGTTGTCGGCGTCATTGCAGCCGTTGACCGCGCAGTTGGATTCTGTCGTTGCCCTTTACAATTCCTTGCCCAAATCCTGATTCACGAAATTCGCCAGCGGCGGATTTCTCAGCACCCCGTTCGTCTTCAACAGCCGCAGCACAAACTGCCGCTGCCATCTCTATAATAGGTGAGAATGCGACAGCGCACCACCCGCGAACCCTTGCCCGCCGGTGAGTCGCCGGAAACCGCTTCCAACGACACATCGGCTGGGGAAGCCGCCTGACTTCGCCAATTCAAGCCGGTTCCACTCCGCTCCATTCCAGCGCCAGCCGGTCAACCGCTCCACCGGCCCGCGCTTCTATGCTTGCCGCGCCGTAACCTGGCGAAGGCGGATCCACTCCGTTCCACCGTCTCAAATCGCCGAAGACAGGCTGCCCTGCCGCCATGAGCGCGTAAGCTTTCGCCAAGCCCCTTCAGCCGGCAGGCCGCGCATAAGAGCCTGTCTGAAAATTGAAAGCGGGTCCTGCGGCAGGGGATTTTGGCTGTGGCCAAGGCGGCAAGGCCCGCGCATCCCCAACGCGGGCTGTAAGGGCCGAGCCAACGAAGGCCACAGGCAAAAGACCCGCCGCCCGGAGGGTTCTCGCGTAAAATCCGCTCTGGCGGCGTTGCTCATCGCTCACAGACCACTGCGGGTATGCTCGCTCCTCGCGCCTTGCCAGACCGGCTTTTCCACGAAAACAGGACCCCTTTGAATTTTCAGACAGGCTCTGTGGACCTTGCCGAAACTTCCGCCCCCACGACGCCCCCAATATCAGTCCGACCTCTGCCGCTCCGGACAAGCCGCTGGCCTCACGTCTGCCCGCCAGCCACCACGCGACGGCCCCCGTCTCACCCGGCCGCCAGAAGTCAGAACATCGCGGCCCCCCACCCCGACCAATTGCCACCGTCATGATCGACAGGGCCATCCGTCGCCCCATGCTGGCATCACGCCCGCCCGCATCCAATCCGTCACTCAGTTGGAAAGACCTCTCCCACCCTGACCGCCGACGCCCGCCCCCGTCACCAGATTGTTGATGGAACGCCTCGACATCGGCCCCTTTTGAGCATATTCCAAGGATTATGAACACCTACCTGCTGACGATGCCAAGCGATCCAAGTTGGGACGGCTTTGGGATGCTGAATGACCGGGCAGCACCGCTGCAAGCGGTGCATTTTCAGGCCGACTACCATGATATTTTCATCCTTTTTAGCGAGGAGGGCCATGCCGCCTTGGCGGCAAAGCTTTTTGAACGCGTCCCGCCAGACCCCAAAGTGCGCTTGGCTTTAATCCCGGATTTCCCAGATGCCCTTGACATGTTAATAGTATGGACATACGATAAGGCCCCGTAAACAAAGGCTTTTTTCTATGTCAAACCCACGAAAAATGGAAAATCTGGCGGGTGTGAGCAAAAAAGAAGGTCTGCGGGTGGCTTTTGACCGGCGCGTAAAGCTGGAGTTTCACGGCTCGCAAGTCACCTCCGACGCCGGATTGCTTGCCTACCGAGAACTGGATGAGGCATTGAGCCTGACCGGTTCTGCGGGAGATTTGATGAACGATTGGCGCACGGGTCAAAACACCCAACATTCGATGGTGGCGCTGTTGCGGCAGTCCCTTTACAGCCGGTTGGCCGGTTATGAAGACACCAACGACGCCGAACGGCTGGCGGTGGATCCGGCGATGCGCCAGGTGGTGGGAGGTCGGGCTACGGAACATACGGCGGCCTCGACCAGCCAGATGGGAAGATTCGAGACTGAGGTGTTGACCCAGCCCAAAAACCTGAAGGCGCTCACGAAACTATCAGGGAGTTGGATTGACCGGCTACAGGAACACAGAGCCATGCGGAACCTGACCTTGGACATGGACAGTTCGGTGAGCGAGACCTATGGCGGACAGGAAGGCACGGCCTACAACGGGCATTTCGGCTGCACCTGCTATCACCCGCTGTTTTGCTTCAACCAATTTGGCGACGTGGAAGGAACTCTGCTACGAGAGGGCAATGTCCATAGTGCGGAGGATTGGCAGGCGGTGCTGGCCCCTGTCGTCGCCCGTTACCAAGGCAGGAACTTGCGGCGGTACTTTCGGGCGGATGCGGCCTTTGCCCAACCTGAACTGTATGAGTATCTGGAGGCCGGAGGGTTTGAGTATGCCATCCGGTTGCCCGCCAACGACGCATTGTTGCGGGACATTGAGTGGATGCTGACCCGGCCCGTGGGGCGTCCGTCCAAGACGCCGGTGGTTTGGTATGCTGGTTTTCTCTATCAGGCCAAGAGTTGGAGCAAAACCCGCCGGGTGGTGGCCAAGGTGGAATGGCACAGCGGGGAACTGTTCCCCCGCATTGGCTTCATTGTGACCAATCTGACCCGTCCGGCTAAAGCGGTGGTGCGGTTCTACAACCAGCGGGGGACAGCGGAACAGTGGATCAAGGAAGGCAAGAACGCGGTCAAGTGGACACGGCTTTCGTGTCACGATTTTGTGGACAACCAAGTGCGGCTGCAACTTTTCGTGCTGGCCTACAATCTGGGCAATTTTCTGCGGCAGGCGCTGTTGCCCAGAGCGGTGCGTCACTGGACGCTGACGACGCTACGGGAGAAGCTAATCAAGATCGGGGCGAGGGTGGTGCGGCATTCCCGACAGGTGCTGTTCCAGATGGCAGAGGTGGCGGTGCCGAGAGAGTTGTTCCGCTCCATTCTTGAGGCAATAAATCGCCTGAGACTGCCGACCGTGGCCACTAGATGAAGGAAAAACGAATGAAAACAGCAGTCAGCACAGGAGAAGTGTCTCTGCCTCCGGCTCAAGCGGCTGGTTGGGGCATGAAAGTCCGTGCCGAACATGGCTACGGCTCGGAAAAACCCTGTTTTGTCGTCAAAAAATGGCTTGTAAAACAAAGGGATGCGAGCATAATCGCAAAAATTGCCGGAGAAACTTGATTTGCAACATGAACGTCAATTCAAATGGGAAATCCCGGTCCAAAACTGGTAATTTTACCATACAAATATGAAAAGAATTGCTAACATTTTAATTATCGCATTGTCAGCCTCTGGCTGTGTTTCGCGCGGGCCATCGGTCAATAAATCGAATCAGCCAGAGATCATCACCATTTCTCAGACTTTTCCAGGCAGGAAGCGAATGTCCAATAGCGCAGCGCTACAGCAACTCAAGGACGGCTTCAAGTCTTCGGCCCTAGCAATTTTCAGTATTGGTGTCTGGACTTCCAATCCGGTCGACCGGGGAACAGTGGACGTCGAGGAAACAATGTTGAATGTCACGCATGACCGTTATGAACGGGTTTTGACTGGCATTGCTCATGATAATATTCCTTACGATCGTACTATATATTCAGCACAATATGATTATCGCGGCCCCTTTCCCGAACGGTTAAGTGTTTCTTTTGCTGATGTGACAAGAATAACGTATTATGAGTTTGGCCCTGATAAGCAAAAGGTCAATCTGTGGAGTAACCAAGGCAATTTACTTGGTAGTTTCTTGATCACCTATTCCACCGTCGAGCAGCACAAGGAGATGGAACCATTATCCGCATTGCTAACAATATGCCCTAATGTGCCATGAGAATGGACTTCCTAACATTCGTCACCCATCAGCTGGAAGGCTCGGCCAAGGAGTTCCGTGAATGAATATCGTTCGGATGTCGGCTCTGGTCGGACTCATTTTTATCCTAACAAGCGCCGCAAATGCTCAAATTGGTGGTTTTTGAAAGCTTGTTAATAAGAGCTTAAACAATCTGAATAAACCGAACCAAACACGCTCGGTTTGCTCCTCATTAGCGGCATGGTCATCGGAACAAGTCGTTGGCGAACTCGACGGAATCCCACCGTCTATGAGAATTAAGCGTGTGATCTTTTGGTTGTGGGAAGCATCATTACCTTGGGAGCCATTAAACCAAGTCAATCATATGCTTCACCTCTTTGCGCCGCCTCCCATCTGGCTTGGGCCTTCGCAAATTTCGCACTCGCGGCGGAATTCATTTTCCCTTTGGGCTTTTTGGGCTTATTATGGAAACCACCATCGCGGCATTGCTTTCGGGGTAGATGTTCTTTCCGTTCAAGCCCAGCGAACTCTAACCCCATGAGGACCGCGTCTTGTTGCTGTTGAAACCCGAATTGCTCGTCGCGGGAAAGGTCGCGGATTGGATTGGGCTGATTTGCGATGGCCTCATCAATGATAGTTTGCGCGAAGGGAAACTCCCTGACCAGCGCACGTAAGACGGCGTGGGAGGTTTTAACGGGAACACGCTTCCTGTCTTGAGGGCTTTTTCCGCTTCAGTTTTGAATCGGTGATCGAGGTTGGCAAGCAGTCCGCGGAGTCGAATCTGATTTCCAACGGGGTGCAAGCTAATTATATCAATTTGCGTAAGCTTTGTCCCTGCGTCGGCGCCTCTGAAGCCCGCCGCGATATAGTTCACAACTTCATTCGCGTCGTGTAGTAAGCAAAGCAGAGGTTGGTTTGGGCTGTGCTTAAACTCTTGGACTGGCTCCCGGAAAATTACATCATCGCCATTAATAGCCGATACCGTCCTTTTTCCCAAAAATCCCCTGTAAAAAAAACAACAGTGGGGAACCCCACAAGGCCACCATGTCACCGGGTCCCGCCGTCAGGCATGAAGAGTGAGCTTTACAAATGAGCACCTCTCAGGCAAAGTTCCCATCGCAAAAAAACTATGAGAAAGCACTTGCTCGCCTCAACGAATTTGGGCAGCCGGTTATGCTCGCGTCTGAACCCATTACGCAATCGGTGCAGCGAAATTAAATCAGTGGTGCTCCTGATCGCCGTCTTTAGCGGCCTGTTCGCCGTCGTGAATGCCACGTTCGCCCAAACCTGGACGGAGACAAGCGAAGGCGATGAGGATTGGGTTTCCGTTGCCTCATCGGCAGACGGAATGAGATTAGTGGCAGCAGCCTACGCTGGCCCAATTGAAACCTCAACAAACTCGGGAGCAACTTGGATGACAGACAATGCGCCCCCCCTTGCAAATTGGGCCTCTGTCGTCTCCTCAGCCGACGGAACTAAATTGGTGGCTGTGGCTCACGACCAGAATAATTTCAGCGTGATCTACACCTCGACTGATTCCGGCACAACTTGGACCGAGCGGACGACCTTCACCAACGAGTGGCTTTGCCTTGCCTCTTCGGCTGATGGAACCGAACTAATCTCTGGAACCTGGAACCACCTGACTTATATGTCCACCAATTCAGGATTAACTTGGAATATACAGAATGTCCCGAACGGAGATATGATCGTCGGGGTCGCCTGTTCAACGAATGCAAAGACGTTAGTTGTAGTGACATCTCAAGGATTCGTTTATACTTCAACTAATTCAGGAGCGACTTGGAACTCTGCAAGCATACCTATCTTACAAGCTTATTGCGTAGCCGTTTCGGCAGATGGAACTAAAATGATAGCAAGCGGGGATATTACGTTCACTCCTGAACAGGGAAGCCCCGTTCTCTGAACGGGGTTAGAGGAAGAGCTATGCTGAAAAAAGATCTGCCCATGAGCATCCTTTCTGAGCGTTGTCCCACAACGAAACAGAAAGGAAAAG
>Ga0187862_10004261_pt1 | contig 13680 bp, 10 predicted proteins | sample June2016WEW_10_1_FD_133003 | JGI IMG/M metagenome (GOLD analysis project Ga0187862, IMG submission 133003) | Peatland microbial communities from SPRUCE experiment site at the Marcell Experimental Forest, Minnesota, USA - June2016WEW_10_150 | ecosystem: Environmental > Terrestrial > Soil >...
CGCCGCAAACGAACGGACCAACTGGACGCTCGACCATGCCGATCTGTTCTGTGGTCACATTCTGCCCCGAAGCCGGTCGATTTCACGGCGATCGCGTTTCGATGGCTTGCCTTCCCGCAACGCTTCGAAATGCGGCATCGCTTTGCGCTCTTCTGCCAACTTCAGCCGCAACTCCCGGCTTGCCTCTGTCTCATGGTAAAGCGTCTGCGCAACCGCCGCCGGGCCGCGCATCTCGCGAAGAACCAAGACCTCCACCTGAAAGTCGCCTCCGTCGTTCTTCACCTGCAACAGGTCGCCGACCCGAACCTCGCGCGCAGGTTTGGCTGTTTGTCCGTTGGACTCGATCCTGCCGAGTTCACATGCCCGCGCAGCGAGCGAGCGCGTCTTGAAGAATCGGGCGGCCCAGAGCCACTTGTCCATTCTCACGCGGGGCATCATCCCATTCTTGTACTATGACGGAATCTCCAGTGGGCTATTAGTGCCGACACTTCTTGCCGAACTACAGCGTTCCGGTGAGGGCCAAACCGGCCAGACGGATCTGATCTTCGCCGGTCAGGGAAGTTATGCCGGACACTGGCCGGCTTCTCGGGGAGTAATCCGCAGCTTACTGCGAATCCCCGGTATGGCCCTCAGATTTGATGGAGTCCCGATCACCGGTGCGCTTTTGTGCGACCTGCGGGGCTTGCACGACTGGCGCGAAGAGATCATGATCGTCCTCAAACCGCTTCACCTGTTTCTTGCGGCAAGCTCCGGGATGTTCAAGCCTTGATTCGGCAATCGGAACCGGACCGCCCAGGGGATTAGCGCTGCTGCGCCGGCGCCGTAGGCTTCCGCTTCTCGGATGGCATCGAAGTCGCGCACCTCAACCGTGCCGCCCCGCAGAGTGACCTTGGCCGGCTTGTGGTTAAGGAAATTGTGCGTGATGTCTTCCATGAGCGTGACTTTATTGCGCCCTTTCTGATGGCGGGGATTGAGAATACACAAGCGGCTTCCAAGTGGTAACGGGAGTGGCAATACGCCACCTGACCAGCAGCGCGATGCTGGGCCACACAAGTGCAGCCGTTCCTCTTCAGGAAGCAATACTAACTTCTGTCTCACCATCCATCGCGCGAAGCCCGACCTTTGGAGCAAGCTGCCATGGGTCCAACAGCGCTTCCTGCGATACGCCGGCCAACTGGCGAAGGGTCCGCTTGCTAAACGGTTGCAGCATTGCCTCGCTTATCCCTTTCTCTTCTCCCGCCGATGTTCTTCGCGAATGAGTCGTACGCGGCTCGGAACATTTTTGCGAGCGCGAGCGCGGTTCGCTTGTCAAGGTTCTTGTCCGCCCGCAGGTGCAACTCCACGACGTCGGGGGTTGTGTGATTCCTGTGCAAGAGAATCACCCGGAGACCGGAGGTGAAGGATGGAAATCGACGTTACGAACATCGAGGTAATGGTTGAAGGCGAAGGCCTTTTGGATATCGAAGCCATTCGGCTTCAGGAAGGTAACACGGGACGCGAAATTGTCGCCGCAGTCGCCGTGAAGGCTGGATTTCCGGTCGCAGAAGGCCTCCTCTTCCTAGAGGACGTCGAAGAGCCGATCGACTTGGCTATCGTCGCCCGGTATCGTACGACTTTCCGGTTCTGATTTTCGGGGTAGCCGCGGTCGAGCCGAACGGCGCTTCGAGCGAATATTGCTTCCGCTTCGAACTGACCGACTTTCCCGGAATCGCACCGGAAGCGAAGATATGGGACTGCGCGGGAAACGCCGTGCTGCCCCAGGGGGGCGGCCACCACCAGGCCGCCCGGCTTATCCCGGAAGACCCGGTTCACGCGCGCGATGGCCTGCATCAGTCCGTGGCCCCGCATGGGCTTGTCCAGGTACATCGTGTGCAGGCACGGCGCGTCGAAGCCGGTGAGCCACATGTCGCGGACAATCACGATCCTGAACGGGTCGTCCGCCAGCTTGAACCGCTTGGCCAGCTTGTCCCGGCGCGGCTTGTTCCGTATGTGGTCCTGCCAACCGTCCGGGTCCGAGGCGGAGCCGGTCATGATGACCTTGAGCGTGCCCTTGTCGTCCGCTTCGCTGTGCCACTCGGGCCGCAGTTTCACGATGGCGTCATACAGTTCCACGCAAATGCGGCGGCTCATGCAGACCACCATCGCCTTCCCGTCCATGGCTTCCAGGCGCGTCTCGAAGTGCTCCACCAGATCCCGCGCGATCAGGTTGATGCGTTTCTCCGCGCCCACCACGGCTTCGAGCGCCGCCCACTTCGACTTGAGCTTTTCCTTGCGCTCCTCCTCTTCGGTTTCCGTAACTTCCTCGAACTCTGTATCGAGAAGCGGCTTTTCCTTCGGGTCCAGTTCCAACTGCGCCAGCCGGCTTTCGTGATAGATCGGAACGGTGGCTCCGTCCTCCACGGCGCGCTGGATATCGTAGATGCTGATGTAATCGCCGAACACGGCGCGCGTGTTCTTATCGGTCAGCTCGATGGGCGTGCCGGTGCAGCCGATGAACGAGGCGTTCGGCAGCGCGTCCCGCATCTGGCGCGCGAAGCCGTCGATGAAATCGTATTGGCTGCGGTGGGCCTCGTCGGCGATCACCACGATATTCCGGCGCTCCGAGAGCAGCGGGTAGCGGTCGCCCCTCTCGTCGGGCAGAAATTTCTGAATGGTGGTGAAGACCACCCCGCCCGACGAAACCGCCAGCAGCTTGCGCAGATCGGCCCTGGTTTCCGCTTGAACCGGGTCCTGCCGGATGGCGTCGCTGCACCGGGCGAAGGTATCGTAAAGCTGGCCGAGCCTGGCCCGTGGGCCCCAATGCCGGCACGATGCCGGCCGCCCCAACCGCCTGCCCCAGCAGACTGCGCCGGCTCAGGGAATCCGTCATTCCGTTCTCGCCTCCACCGGATGGCGCGGGGCATTTCCGCTCCCGCCGCGGTTCCGGCTTATGCCTTGGTAGTGACCGTGACGCTGCTCGATTTCAGCCCGGGCGAGCTCGCAGTCAGTTGAATCCGCCCCGCCTTGGCCGTCGATTGCACTATGGCCAGACACAACCCACGGAACGCCTTCCTGCGGTTGCCCTTGAAATACTCATGACTCTCGGGATTCCCGCTGTCCACCCCGATGATTTTTCCCTCGCCCTGCATCTCGAAGGTGACCTCATTGTCCGCGGTCGGCACTACCCGACCTTGCGCGTCGAGTATCTTAACTGTGAAATGAGCGACGTCCCGGCGGTCGGCCGCTATGGCGTCCCGGTCCACGGAAAGTTCAACGGCAGCCGGCTCTCCCGTGGTCGAGACCTCGACCTCGAGGACCACCTTCCCGTCCTTGACGCCCACGGCTTTCAGCGTGCCCGGTTCATATGGCACCGTCCATGCCAGGTGCAGATCCGACGTGGTGCGCGGGGCGGTGCTCCGGCCCTCGCGCTGAGGCGGCCAATACCCCATGCGCGGGAACCAATAGCCCTGTACCCCGTAGGACTCGCCGTTCACAAACAGCTCTACGGTGTCGCAGTTCGTGTAGCACAGTACCGGTATGACTTTTCCTTCCCTGCCCTTCCAGTTCCAGTGAGGGAACAGGTGGAGCATCGGCTTATCCGTCCACTGGCTCTGGCAGAAGAAGTAGCCATCCTTTGGGAAGCCGCAGGAATCCAGCACTCCCGAGGGCGTCGTAGGCCACCCGGACTCCCTCACGTAGTCATAACCCGACCACAGGTGGTCGCCGGTCGCGTAGTCGTAGGTCCTCGTGAACTTCGTCAACAGCTCGATCTCAGTCCCTCGATGGTTGGGCCTAAGCGGTTGGGGAAGGACCGCGCTACCCTTGCTCACGACGGGGAGCGGCGGGACAAGCTCGGAATAGTCGCCCCTGACGCCGCCCATGACCTCGTTCTCCGTGCCGATGAACCTTCTCTGCGGGAACGCATGGCGGTCGTCGCTGTAGGCCGATTCCGCCCGCTTGGCCCGGCGGTCCGAATAGTTGTAGCCAGCCACGTCCAGCACCGCCAGGAACTCCGGCGGCGTACCGACTTCACGTCCACCCAGATTGGCGGCGATCCTGTCGCAACCCATGGTGACTGGCCGGGTAGGGTCTTCCCGGTGAAAGAACTCGACCAGCCTCTTGACCATTTCTACGCCGTGGATGGAGGCCTGCTCGCCGATCTCATTGCCCGCACTCCACAGCAGCACGGAAGGGTGGTTCCGATCGCGCCGGACAAAGCTGACTGCGTCCCGCTCCGACCATTCGTCGAAGTATGGGCCGTACCCGCCCGCGGTCTTGTCTTGCTTCCACTCGTCGAAGATCTCATTCATTACCAGGAAGCCCAATCTGTCGCACAGGTCCAGGAATGCCGGATCGTAAGGATTGTGAGAGGTCCGAATGGAGTTGCATCCCGCTGCCTTCAAGATCTCGAGGCGCCGTTCCCAAACCCGCTCCGGCACGGCCGTTCCCACCGAACCGCAGTCGTGATGCAGGCACATGCCGTTTATCTTCACCTGCTTGCCGTTCAGCAGGAATCCCTTGTCTACGTCGAACTCAACCCGTCGAATCCCAATCGCCGTGTCGTACGAGTCGGTCACCCGGCCCTGATCCGTCACCGAGGTGCGCACCTTATAAAGATAGGGATTCTCAAGCGACCACAAGTTCGGCTTGGTTACCCGTATCTGCTGCACAAACTCGAATTCTCCGCCGGCTGCGATGCTCTTGCTCTCGCTCGCCTGCGCGGCCTGAGTCGGGTTTCCGTCCCGGTCGAGTATGGTGGCGGTTACCACGCACTCGGCAGCGCTCTTGCCTTCATTCTGAACCCTGGCCTTGATTTGGACGGTGGCGGCATCCGCATCGACCTGCGGTGTCGTGATGAACGTGCCCCAGTAGGCGCCGTGCACCGGGTTCGTAACCAGCAGCCAGGTATGCCGGTAAATTCCGGACCCCGTGTACCAGCGTGAGTTGGGCCGGTGGGAGTTGTCCGCTTTGACCGCAATCGCGTTGTCCGCCCCGTACTTCAGGTGGGGAGTCAGATCGTAACAAAAACTGCTGTAACCGTACGGCCGCTTGCCGAGGTACTGACCGTTGATCCACACTTCGCTGAGCTGATACACGCCCTCGAACTCGATGGACACCTTCTTGTCTCTGTAAGATTCGGGAACGTTGAAGTGCTTCCGGTACCAGCCGATGCCCATGGGCAAAGACCAGACGTTCGCCCCAGCCGCCTGGGTGAAGGGCTCCTGGATGCTCCAGTCATAAGGCAGGTCCACGTCTCTCCACTTGGCGTCCGCGAAATTCGGCGCCTGCGCGCCGGAGGCATCCCCCCGGAAGAACTTCCAGCCGAAGTCGAAAGAATCCCGGACGCGGCCGCCCATGCCGCCCGCCGGCGGCGTTTGCGCGTTGGCCTGGCCCGTGGACCCCAATGCCGACAGCACGCCGGCCGCCCCGGCAGCCTGCCCCAGCAAACCGCGCCGGCTCGGGAAACCCGTCAATCCATTCTCCTTCTTCATAATCGCCTCCACGGGGTAGCGCGGGGGATTTCCGCCCCCGCCGCCGTTCCGGCTTATGCCTTGGTAGTGATAGCAACGCTGCTTGACTTGAGCCCGGGTGAAGTCGCGGTCAGTTGAATCCGGCCCGCCATGGCCGTCGATTGCATGATCGCCAGGCACAACCCATTGAACGCTTTCCTGCTCTTGCCCTTGAATTCCTCATTGCTCGCGAGATTGCCGTTGTCGAGCCCTATGATTTTGCCCTCGCCTTGAATCTCAAAGTCGACCTTATTGTCCGCAGTCGGCACTACCCTGCCCTGCGCGTCGAGTATCTTAACCGTGAAGTGAGCGACGTCGCGGCGGTCGGCCGCTATGGTGTCCCTGTCCACGGAGAGTTCGATAGCAGCCGGTTCTCCGGTGGTCGAGACCTCGGTCTCCAGGACCACCTTCCCGCCCTTCCGGCCCACGGCTCTCAGCGTGCCCGGTTGATAGGGCACCGTCCATGTCAAGTGCAGGTCCGACGTGGTGCGTGGCGCGCTGGCCCGGCCCCCGGGCTGCTCGGGCCAATACCCCACGCGTGGGAACCAGTAGCCCTGCTCACCGAAAGACTTGCCGTTCACAAACAGCTCCACGCTGTCGCAGTTGGTGTAGCAGAGCACCGGTATGACGTCGCCTTCCTTGCCCTTCCAGTTCCAGTGAGGGAACACGTGGATCATCGGCTTGTCGGTCCACTGGCTTTGATAAAAATAGTAGCCGTCCTTGGGGAAACCGCAAGTATCGATCACCCCGGCGCCCGAGCCCTTCGAAGGCCACTGGGCCTCGCCCAAGTGGTCGATACCCGTCCACATGTGGTCGCCGGTCACGTACTCGTAGGTCCTCCGGAACCGCCACAGCATCTCGGCCGAAGTACCTCGATCGTTGCGCCTGCGCGGGGCAGGCCCGCCACTCGTCGGGACCAGGCCGGAGTAGTCACCCCTGACGCCGCCGATGGACGAGTTCTCCGTGCCGATGAACTTTCTCTTGGGAAAGTCGTGCCGGTCGTCGCTGCAGTATGTTTCCGCCCGCTTGGCCCGGCGGTCGAAATAGTTGTAGCCAGCCACGTCCAATAGCGCCAGGAACTCTGGCGGCGTACCGACTTCACGTCCGGTCAAATTGGCGCCGATCCGGTCGCAACCCATGGTGGTGAAATGGGTAGTGTCCTCCTTGTGAATGATGTCGGCCAGCCTCTTGAGCACCTCCACGCCGTTAACGGCGGCTTGTTCGCCAATCTCGTTGCCGAGACTCCACAGCAAGACTGAAGGGTGGTTCCGGTCGCGGCGGACGAAGGCCGTCAGGTCCCGCTCCGACCATTCATCGAAGTAGTTGCCGTATCCGTTGGCAGTCTTGTTTTGCTTCCACTCGTCAAACATCTCGTTCATTACGAGGAAGCCCACTTTGTCACACAGGTCGAGGAACTCCGGCGCGTAGGGATTGTGAGAGGTCCGAATGGAGGTGAAACCCGCCGCCTTCATGATCTCCAGCCGCCGTTCCCAAACCCGTTCCGGCACCGCCGCTCCCACCGAACCGCCGTCGTGATGCAGGCAGAAACCGTTCAGTCTCACGTGCTTGCCATTCAGCAGGAATCCCCGGTCCAAGTCGAACTCGACCTTTCGAATCCCAAAAGTCGTGTCGTAGGAGTCGCCGCCGCCACGACCCTCTCCCATCACCGAAGTACGCACCTGGTAAAGATAGGGACTCTCAAGGGACCATAAGTTCGGCTGGTCCACGCGGATCTGCTGTACGAACTCGGCTTCTCCATTGGCCGCGATGTTCTTGACCTCGGTGACTTGCGCACCCTCGGCCACGTTCCCGTCGCGGTCCATGATGGTGTTGGTCAGCCGGCACTCGACGGGGCTGCTGCCTTCATTCTGAACCCTGACCTTGATTTCAACCATGGCAAAATCCATCTCCACCTTGGGCGTAGTGACGAACGTGCCCCACTCGGCGACATGCAACTGGCCCATCACCAACAGCCAGGTGTGCCGGTAAATCCCGGAACCCGAGTACCAGCGGCAGTTTGGTTGCTTGGAGTTGTCCGCCTTGACCGCAATCGCGTTCTCGCCGCCATACTTCAGGTGCGGACTGAGATCGTAGGAAAAACCGATGTACCCGTTCGGCCGCTTGCCCAGGTACTGGCCGTTGATCCACACCTCGCTGAGCTGATACACGCCATCGAACTGGATGAGTACTTTTCTGCCACTGTAAGATTCGGGGATGTTGAAGTGTTTCCGGTACCAGCCGATACCCGTGGGTAAGTAACCGCCTTGCCCCTTTGCCGGCGCATTCTCGTCGAACGGCCCCTCGATGCTGAAGTCATGAGGCAAGTCCACGTCCTGCCAGCTCCCGTCCGCGAAATTCGGTTGCTGCGCGCCTGGAGCGTCCCCCTTGAAGAACTTCCAGCCGAAGTCGAAGGTACTCTTGCGGCCTCCCCCGCCCAAGCCGCCGCCCCCGCGGCCAGCGCCGCCGCGACCACCGCCCGCCGGCGGCGCTTGTGCGGGGGTTTGCGCGTCGCCCCGGCCCGTGGACCCCAATGCCGATAATACGCCGGCCGCCCCAACAGCCTGCCCTAGCAAACTGCGGCGGCTCAGGGAATCCGCCATTCCGTTCTCGTTTTGCATGTGGTTCTCCAAAGTGTACTCAGCTGTTACCGTTTCAGTGTGTACGGGGATCCTCAGTCATCGCGCATCAGGCGAGCCGGTGTGCCTCGGAAGTAGCGATAGCCACGCTGCTTGATTTGAGCCCCGGCGAAGTCGCGCTCATTTGAATCCGGCCGGCCTTGGCCGTGGATTGCACAATCGCCAGGCACAACCCATTGAACGCCTTCCTGCGATTGCTCTTGTAATCTTCATGACTCGCCAGATATCCGTTGTCCACCCCTATGATTTTGCCCTCGCCCTGAATCTCGAAGGTGACCTCGTTGTCCGCGGTCGGCACGACCCGACCCTGCGCGTCGAGTATCTGAACCGTGAAATGAGCGGCGTCCCGGCGGTCCGCCGCTATGGCGTCCCGGTCCACGGAGAGGTCAATCGCAGCCGGTTCTCCCGTGGTCGAAACCTCGACTTCAACGACCACCTTTCCGTCCTTGGTGCCCACGGCTTTCAATGTGCCCGGTCGATACGGCACAGTCCAGGTCAGGTGCAGATCCGATGTGGTGCGTGGAACGTTTTGCCGGGCAACGGGTCCCCCGCGCCCTATGCGCGGGAACCAATACCCCTGCGCCCCAAAGGACTCGCCATTCACAAACAACTCTACGGCGTCGCAATTCGTGTAGCAGAGTACCGGTATGACTCTTCCTTCGTGGCCCTTCCAGTTCCAGTGAGGGAGCAAGTGGATCATCGGCTTATCGGTCCACTGGCTCTGACAGAAAAAGTAACCGTCCTTGGGGAAGCCGCAGGTATCGATTACCCCAGCGCCCGAGCCCTTCGCTGGCCACGAGGCTTCGCCCAGATGGTCGATACCGGTCCACATGTGGTCGCCGGACACGTATTCGTAGATTCTCCTGAACCTCCACAACTGCTCGAAATCGGTTCCTCGATTGTTGCTCCTGCTCACGGTGACCCCAAAGCTCGCTGGAAGAAGCTCGGAATAGTCGCCCCGGACGCCGCCCATGGACCCGTTCTCCGTGCCGATGAACAATCTCTTTGGGTACGCGTGCCGGTCGTCGCTGTAATATGTTTCCGCCCGCTTGGCCCGGCGGTCTGAGTAGTTGTAGCCAACCACGTCCAGGACCGCCAGGAACTCTGCCGGCGTACCGACTTCACGCCCGCCCAAATTGGCGGCGATCCGGTCGCAACCCATGGTGACGGGCCGGGCCGGGTCCTCCCTGTGAAAGATCCCGACCAGCCTCTTGACCATCTCTACGCCGTTAACGGCGACTTGCTCGCCGATCTCGTTGCCGGCACTCCACAGCAAGACTGAAGGGTGGTTCCGGTCGCGCCGGACGAAGTCCGTTACGTCCCGCTCCGACCATTCGTCGAAGTATTGGCCGTATCCGTTGGCAGTCTTGTTCTGCTTCCACTCGTCAAAGACCTCATTCATCACCATGAAGCCCACTTTGTCGCACATGTCCAGGAATTCCGGCGCGTAAGGATTATGAGAGGTCCGAATGGAGTTGAAACCCGCTGCCTTCATGATCTCCAGTCGCCGCTCCCAAACCCGTGCCGGCACCGCCGCTCCCACCGAACCGCCATCGTGATGCAGGCAGAAGCCGTTCAGTCGCACGTGCCTGCCGTTCAGCAGGAATCCCCGGTCCGCGTCGAACTCGACTTTTCGAATTCCAAAAGGCGTGTCGTACGAGTCGGAGCCTCCACCCATCACCGACGTGCGCAGCGAATAAAGATAGGGATTCTCAAGCGACCACAAGTTCGGCTGGTCCACGCTTATTTGCTGCACGAACTCGTATTCTCCGTTCGCGGGAATGGTCTTGGCCTCGCTCGGCTGTGCGCCCTGCACGCCCTCGGCCGGGTTCCCATTCCGATCGTTTATGGTGCTGGTGAGCCTGCACTCGACCGGGCTCTTGCTTTCATTCTGAACCCTGGTCTTCACTTGTACGATGGCGGAATCCATGTTTACCGTGGGCGTGGTGATGAACGTGCCACCCTCGGCGACATGCACCAGGCCCGTAACCAGCAGCCACGTGTGCCGATAAATCCCCGATCCCGAGTACCAGCGGCAGTTGGGTTGATGGGAGTTGTCCGCCTTGACCGCAATCACGTTGTCGCCGCCATACTTCAGGTGCGGACTGAGATCGTAAGAAAAACCGATGTAGCCGTTCGGCCGCTTGCCCAGGTACTGACCGTTGATCCATACCTCACTGAGCTGATAGACGCCCTCGAACTCGATGGATACCTTTCGGCCACTGTAAGATTCGGGAACGTTGAAGTGTTTCCGGTACCAGCCGATACCCGTGGGTAGATAGCCGCCTTGCCCCTTTGCCGGGGCATTCTGGTCGACGGGCCCTTCGATGCTGAAGTCATGCGGCAGGTCCACGTCCTGCCAGTTCGCGTCCGCGAAAGCCGGCTGTTGCGCGCTTGATGCATCTCCCTTGAAGAATTTCCAGCCAAAGTCGAAGGATTCCCTGACGCGGCCGCCCATGCCACCGGGGCCGCGTCCGCCGCCCCCGCCAGCGCCCCCGCGCCCATTGCCCGCCGGCGGCACTTGCGCGGGCGCTTGGGCGCTCGCCTGGCCCGCGGATCCCAGTGCCGGCACGATGCCGGCCGCCCCAACCGCCCGCCCCAGCCAACTGCGCCGGCTTAAGGAGTTCTTCGATTCATTCTCATTTTTCATGGTTGTCTCCACTCTGGATCCTCATGGTCCGTCCCGCCATGCACTGAACCAATCTTGCAAAAACGGTCTCTTCCGGAACTGGCTTGGACAAGTCGATCCGCTTGCGGCCGGCGCTGGTGCCCCAATGCCCAAAAGGAGGATCACGCCGTTCACAGCCGGCATGCTGCCGTAACGTCACCGAATCGGCCACGCGCCACGCAATGGCGCGTTCACTGTCGATGCCGCAAGTCCTACTTAGACCCAACTGAACCGAACTGAACTGGCCGAAAGCGGGTTCGATTCTCGTTAAGACCCGCTGCTTGCAGCCCTTCCGATCTCCGCGCGGCGTCAAATGACCGCCCTGTCCAACCTACCGGATCTCCATGATCTCTTTTCCCTTGTTCCTGGCCGCCTGGTCGAGCTTCTCCATGCACCCGTCGGTCATCTTCTGGATCTCGTCGTGCGCCTTCTTGTCTTCATCCTCGGTGATCTTCTTGTCCTTCAGCAGCTTCTTCACCGCTTCGTTGCCGTCCCGCCGGATGTTGCGCACCGAAACGCGATGGTGCTCGGCCACTCCGTGCAGTTTCTTCACCAGTTCCTTGCGGCGCTCCTCGGTGAGCGGCGGAATCGGCAGCCGGATGATCTTTCCGTCGTTGGCTGGATTCAGACCCAGATCGGAAACCCGGATGGCCCTTTCGATGGGCCCGATCTGCGATACGTCCCACGGCTGGATGGTGATCAGGGAAGGCTCGGGAACGTGCAGGTTCGCCACTTGGTTCAGCGGGGTGGGCGTCCCGTAGTAATCCACCCGGATATGATCCAGAATCCCCAGTGAGGCTCGCCCGGTCCGAATGGAAGCCATCTCGTGCTGCAAATCCGAGACGGCCTTTTCCATCCGCGCTTTCAGGTTGCCCTCGACTTCTTTCACGGAGTTGAATACTGGACTGCCGGGTGCTGGTTGTTGTTCGGTCTTCATGACGCAGTGTCTCCGAAAAGCGGCTAGTGAATTACCGTGCCGATGGGCTCGCCCATCGACATACGCATTATATTGCCTGAAGTGTTCAGATTGAAAACGATAATCGGCAGCTTGTTGTCGCGGCACATGGCGATCGAGGTGGCATCCATCACGCCCAGCCCCCGCGAAAGCACTTCGAGATAGGAGATTTCCCCGTACCTCACCGCCTCGGGGAACTTGAGCGGGTCCTGGTCGTACACGCCGTCCACCCGGGTGGCCTTGGCGATCACCTCGGCCTTGATTTCGAGCGCCCGCAGCGTGGCCGCGGTATCCGTGGAGAAGTAAGGATTGGAAGTGCCGGCCGCGAAAATCACGATCCGGCCTTTCTCCAGGTGCCGTATGGCGCGGCGCCGGATGTAAGGTTCGGCCAACTGGCGCATATCGATGGCGGTCATGACGCGCGTCGCAACGCCCATCTGCTCCAGCGCGTCGGAGAGCGCCAGGGAGTTGATGACGGTGGCCAGCATGCCCATCTGGTCCGCCGTCACTCGGTCCATCTTCTGGGCCGCCGCGGCCACTCCGCGGAAAATATTGCCGCCGCCCACCACCACCCCGATCTGAACGCCCGCCGCCGCCACGTCGGAGATCTCGCGCCCCAACTCCTTCACCCGCTCGGCGTCGATGCCAAACGCGGCCCCGCCCGCCAGAGCCTCTCCGCTCAACTTGAGCAGGATGCGCTTGTAGCCGGGCATTTATTGCGAGACCGGGTCGGGTACCGGGTTTTCGCCACCCGCTTCGGCCGCCGCCACGTCGCCCACCTTGAAGCGGACGAACCGCGCGATGCCGATGTTCTCGCCCAGCTTGGCGATCCTGGTCTTCACCAGTTGCCCCACCGTGAGGGTGGCTTCCTTCACGAACGGCTGGTCCAGGAGACAGACCTCCTCGTAGAACTTGGCGATGCGGCCCTCTACGATCTTGTCGAGAATCCTCTCCGGCTTGCCTTCCAGCACGGCCCGCGCGCGCGCGATCTCCTTCTCCTTATCGAGCACGTCCGCCGGAACGTCCTCCTTGCGGATGAAGCGCGGATCGGCCGCCGCGATGTGCATGGCGACATCGTGCACCAGTTCCTTGAAGACATCGGTGCGCGCCACGAAATCGGATTCGCAGTTCACCTCCACCAGTACGCCAAGCTGGCCGCCGTGGTGGATGTAGCTCCCTATGAGACCCTGCCTGGTGGTGCGCGAAGCCTTTTTGCCGGCCGACGCGATGCCCCACTTGCGCAGCAGGACTTCGGCGTCCGCAATATCGCCCTCGGCCGCCACCAGGGCGCGTTTGCACTCCATCATTCCCGCCCCCGTGCGTTCGCGGAGGTCCTTCACTAATGCCGCGGTAATTTCCATTGGTCTTCCTGTGTTTTGTGGCGCACGCACTCATGCGTGCCGCATCCAGATTCGTGTGGATGCTCTTGCTTCTAGTGCCCGCTCTCCGTCACCACCGGCTCGGAGGCCGGTTCAGCAGTCTCCGAAGCGGGTCCCTTGCGCGGTGAGACGGGAACCGCCTCATCTTCCATGCTCAGGCTCTCGGCCATGATCTTCTCGGCGTACTTGGGATCCACGTACTCGGTGTACTCGAGCATGCCTTCTTCCACCGGCGCCTCCTCCTGAACAATCTTGTCGGCCGTGAAGTCCTGCTCGGTGGCCAGCGCGCGGCCTTCAATCACCGCGTCCGCGACCTTGCTCGCAAAGAGGCGGATAGCGCGCAACGCGTCGTCGTTGCCCGGGATCACGTAGTCCACTTCGTCCGGGTCGCAGTTGGTATCGACGATCGCCACCACCGGGATGCCCAGCCGCCGGGCTTCCTTCACCGCAATGCTTTCCTTGTTGGAATCGATCACGAACAGCACGTCCGGCAGCCCCGGCATGTCCTTGATGCCCGACAGGTTCTGATCCAGGTGCTTGCGCTCGCGCTCCA
>Ga0187862_10004263_pt1 | contig 13680 bp, 11 predicted proteins | sample June2016WEW_10_1_FD_133003 | JGI IMG/M metagenome (GOLD analysis project Ga0187862, IMG submission 133003) | Peatland microbial communities from SPRUCE experiment site at the Marcell Experimental Forest, Minnesota, USA - June2016WEW_10_150 | ecosystem: Environmental > Terrestrial > Soil >...
CCTCCAAATCTTCCTCCCGCCGGACGGGCAGTTGAGTCGCCAGCGCCGTCAAACGGCCGCCGCCCGTCGCGATCTCAATCGAATAGTATTTGGTTTGCGCGTCAAAGCTGACGGCGCGGACAAGGCCGTGAATTTCCACGAACTGGCTGTCTTCCCCGCCGCTGGCCAGATCTTCATAAGAAACCGGTTTGGCCGGAGGAAAGGTTCCCGCGCCCAAAATTTTAGTCTGCTGCGGCGTGACCGTCGGCGCATATTCGCCGGGGCTGGTCTGGCCTTCGATCTCCACCAATTCACCCGTGGCCAAGGCCGCATTGGTCAACGCGTCACTCGGAAAAAGATAGACGCCTGCCGTGTCGTCCTGGAAAAACCGGTAAAACTGGACTTGGTCAAAAAACGTCAGCACCCCGCGTAACCGCACCGGATAATGACGCGCGGCCTGCTCCGGAGTCAATCGCCGGACTTGCTCGGCCGTTTGCAATTCCGGCAGCGGAGCATCCTGGCCGGCCAGGTGCAGGACGGTGAGGAAAAACAAAAGGCCCGTCAGCAGCGTCACGGCGCCCGTGGCCGCGCCTGGAATCCTTAACCCCGTCAGGTGGATGGTTGGTTTCATAAACAGGGCCTTCGGGAAATTGAATCTGATCATTTCCAAACCGGATTATGCACATTCAACCGGAATCCGCCAAGATTTGTCCGAAAGCCCGCTGGATGAAAAAAACAAGTTCATTGCGCGCGAAGGCAGATCTCAGGGTTTCTGTGCGAGGCGGTAGAATTGCGCCGCCGCACCGATCGCATTCGTGACGATGTATTCTGAATTCAGGAACAAGGGAGCGGTCGTTAGGGTGCTCCAGTCGCCGGGCAATCCCAACCCCGGCGCTGTCCCCAGCAACCAGTTGGTCGCCGACGTCGGCCAGAAAATCACGACGTTTGTCCCGCTGAGGGCGATTGCCAGCGCCGGCGCAGAGGGCGGGATAAATTTCAAATTCCCACAGCGAGTCGCCATACGGCAACTGGCCTTGCCGTAAAACCGGCGGTTCGGCCTCGACCCGCTCCCGCCTCTTCAGCAAACCAGTTCCACCCGGGAACAAACCCGGCACCATGGTAAAAATCAATTGGCGTATCATAATTAATTGCAGGTTTTCAAAAACCAAGGTTCTTAAATCGTGCAGGCTGCTTCATCATCCTGCGAGTGACTTGCGGGAAAAACACCGCACATTGTCTTATGGCGATTCTAACCGATAAAAGACGCAGTTGTTATTGGGATCGGGCGATACAACAAACGGATTTGTCGTGCCACCCACGTCAAACCAATTTGTGCCGGTCAAGAAGTTCGTTTGTATTTGCAAGTGGCAAACAATATTGGTCGGCCAGCTCAATGTGAAACTTCCATTCGACTGTGGCCCCACGGAAAAAGCGAGCGGCGCTGTTTGCTCATAAACCCGCACGTAATCCACCAGCATCTCGGCGGGAAAAACGGTGCCCGCATTGATGGCGTTGGTGGAAGGATTGCCAACATAATTGCCGCCCACTGCCAGGTTCATAATAAAGAAGAACGGCGCGTTGAAAGGGGCCTCACTGCTCTGGGTTTCATAAAGTTGACCGTCCACGAACCACCGGATTGAATTAGCCTCCCAATCCAACAGGTAAGTGTGGAAATTGGTTGTTGAACCTCCGCTGGGAAAATAGTAATAGCCCGTATCGCTGACTTCACCGTTGCTTGGTCCGTAGTGGAGGCTTCCTTGCACCCAAGTTGGAGTTGCTCCATTGTTTTCCACGACATCAATTTCTCCGCAACCCGGCCAGCCGACCGAGGGATAATCCGACCCCAGCATCCAAAGAGCCGGCCACATGCCGGTGCCCGCCGGCAGGGCGGCGCTCCATACAAAACGTCCATAGGTTGGTGTTGTGTAAAGGCCCTCGGTCTTCATGCGGGCGGAGGTATAGGTGGTACCCCCCATGGATTGCAGCGCCACGATGTGCAGCAGCCCGTTGCTCACGTAAGCGTTCTGCGGACTATTGGTATAGTATTCCAGTTCGCTGTTGCCCCAGCCTCCATTATTGCCGGTCTCAAACGTCCAATTGTTCGTATTGATGTTAGTGCCGTTGAACTCATCGCTCCAGACAATGTTCCACTGCGTGACGGGAGGAACGACCACCGTTCCGCCAGTTTGTTTCAACGTAAGGTCATCGAAATACATCGAACCGTTCGCATTATCAGGACCCTGCTCAAAAACGACTTGATACCGCACGTAAGCCGTGCCTGCCGGAGCTGCCAAGCTGGTCACGGTGTTGGTCACTGTTCCGGGAAGCAAGGGCAGCCCCGACGCGTTTGTGTAGGAACACTGATTTGTTGTCTGCAAATCTATCCATTTGTTCGTCCCCCCCAAGCTGGCTAAAATATTGCTGTTTACGACAACCGAACGGTAAAGAGCCAAGGCATTGTATGCCGCGTCCCGAAAACTTACTTCGAGCCAGATCAAGTCCTCCCCGTGAATGCCGCCGCCATCGCTGCCAAGCGAGTAGGCCCAACCGTCAGCCGAGTAGATGGCGCCCGGCGCTGAAGGATTGTCCTGATAAATGCCCGTGTAGTTGTACGCGCCGTTGAGCTGGCCGTACGCTTTGTAATAGTAAGTCCCGCTATGAGCAACGCTCGGAACGGACTCGACGTAATTGTTCGGCCCGAAGGTCGTCCAATTGGTGAGGTTTCCGGACTCAAAGCCCGGATTGCCAAGAATATTTGCGGCAAATACTTGTTTCGTTGAAATCAAGCCGGCAATGAGAATCAAATTTGCCACTACTCTGGCCATTTTTATTTCGAACCTTCCGGTTCGAACGAGATTACAAACCAACGCCATAATCTTGGAAGTTCGACGATCCTTGTGTAAAACACTTAATGTCATGTTTGTTGTTAGCGGTATTGGTAACATTTTAATGACAAAAAGCGTAATAAGTCATACAAAATGTGAAACTTTGTGCGACACTATATTACGTATTTTATGACTTGTCAAAAAAATTTACGAAATGTCTCGTCTCAGTGGTGTAAGAAATCGTGTGTAAAAAGGCGAGAGGGTGTATCCTTTCTTTGGTTCATGGTTCTTTCGCTTAGAACTGGGAGTTGGACGCGGGGTTCGACAATCCGTTGACTCCTCTTCGTGGTTACCCAAGACCCGAACATGAGTTTGTCCGCCAAGCGTGAGTCTCTCGCCAAAATCCACGGTCGTTACGACCGAGCCGGGCGTCTGCACCAGACGCGCCGCCTCGATGCGTTTTGTCAGAACTGCGGCGATCATCGCAAAGCGTCCTTGCGCCGGCTCAATCACCCGCTGCCCGGCGCGGCCGCAAACGCCCTGGTCCCAAACCCCGTGTGGTCAAAATACTCATGCGGACCAAAACGGAGCGGGTGCGGTGGCAGGAGTTCATTGGAGGGTGACGCTACGTCGAGCAGATTGTCAGGGAGGGGACGGGGGACGTGAGTTGACAGGCTCTGGCCATTGATTTCGACCGAGCCGCTCATCACCGTTCGACCAATCGAATGGTCTTCGAGGAGGCGAGGGCATCACGCCGCGGCGCGATGATAGAAGTTGTGCAGTCCGCCAAGACGCTCGGATTTCAGAATGGCCCCTTCGCGGCAACCCGTTCGCTGGTGAGGGAAAGGGATGACATTGTCGAGCCCCTGATGATTGCGTTCGTGCTGATGGTGGGCAAGATACTCATTGAGCGCGTGGCGCAGGGAACGCTCGCCGAAGAGAATCAATTGATCGAGACACTCCTCCTTTACTGTGCGCACCCAGCGTTCGGCAAAGGCGTTTAGGTTTGGCGACTGTGGCGGAAGTTTGAGGGGTTGAATGCCTGCGGCGCGGAAAAGGGGATCGAAGTTCTCGGAGAATTTGGCATCGCGGTCGTGGAGCAGGAAGCGCGCTTTGGCCATGGGACCGTCGGCGGCGAGCACGTTGCGGGCGATTTGTTTTAACCACGCTTCATTGGGAAATGGCGTTATGCCGCCCATCACGACTCTGCGGCTTGGCAAGTACAGGAAGAACCGGACGTAGAAGGTGGTCAGGCCGGTACACGTCCAGACTTCTGCGGTGAAGAAGTCGGTGGCCCAGAGCACTTCCTTGTGACGGTGAATGAACTCGGCCCAAGTGGTGTGGCGTTTGCGTTCGGGCGCCGGGCCCAAGCCGTGTCGCTGCAGAATATTGCCGACGGTCTGTTCGGAAACCCGATGACCCAGATTAGCAAGGGCGCCGACTATGCGATCACCTCGCCCAACAACTTGCCGAGTGGTTTGCCTTTCTCGGCGAGAACCTTGCGCTCGGCATCCTGGAGGCGCCAGTGGGGTGAATGCCGTTCGAGCAGGGCGCGGTTAGGCGCGGTTTTCCTCCAGCACGAATTCCAGTTTCTGGCGCAGGGCCTCATCAATTTGCCCGGTGGCCCAAGCCAGCAGCTTTTTCCAAGGCATGGCGCAAGGCTACCAGCGTAAACGCCCTAAAACAAAGGCAGAATGACGGCAGCGAAATTCCGCGGATGAATTATTTGACCACACGGGGTCAAGGGCCCAATAAGACACGGTAAAAGAGAAATGGATAAGACACTGAGTTGGTATCCACCCAAAAGTAAGGCACCGGCAGCGAACTGCCCGTGAATACTGGATTCCAAGAAGACAGGTTGGTGGAAGCCTGAATCGTGTAGTCTGGCCCAGTATCGCCGTTGATCCAAAACTCAAACTGGCCGTTGGTGATGGAAACGGCATTGAGGACAGGCACGACTGGCTGAATCACTGTTACCGTGAAGCCTTGGGTGGCGCTCATGATGGGGACACCGTTGTCCGAGACGACCACAGCAACAGTCTGCGTGGAGGGCGACTGCGCCATGGTCGGTCGCCAGGTGAACACCCCACTGTTGGAATTGATGGCTGCGTTGGTCGGAGCAATGAGCAAACTGAAGGCCAGGGTCTGGGGCGGACTGTCGGTATCACTGGCTGAGTTCGTGACCTGCAGCGTCCTGCCGGCCAGGATGGTTTGGTTGGAAATCGCCGCCAGCACGGGCGGATGATTGGTGGGCGTGGCACTGACTTCGGTTGAGTTGGCGCTTTCACTAAAAGTGTTCAGTGCTGAAACCACATAATAATATGTCGTGCCGTTGAACAAGCTGGTGTTCGTATAACTGGTCGTCGTCACGTTGGCCACGGTCGTGTAAGTCCCACCGCTGACAGCAGCGCTTTTGACGTTGTAGCTGGTCGCCCCCGGGGAAGCGTTCCAACTTAATGCGACTTGCGTGTTGGCCGCCGTCGCCGTCAGACCCGTTGGCGTAGGAACAGTCCCAAAGACTTCAAATTCCCAAAGGGAATAGCCATAAACCGTCCCACGCGCCGTCCCATACATCATCACATAACGACCCGTTCCGGATAACCCGGTCAAATCCTCGATGCCGCCAGCTCCCGAGTTTGTGCTGTAGATCGTGGTCCAGTTTGTGGCGTCGGAGGAAACCTGTATTTGATAACTTGTCGCGTAAGCCGCTTCCCAGTTGAGCTCCACCTCCATGATGTTATATGTGCCCTGTAAATCCACATAAATCCATTGTGGATCACTCCAAGCGGAAGCCCAGCGGGTCCCGGTATTGCCATCCACCGCATTGCTTCCGGGATAGCCACTTTGAGTCGAACTCACAGTGACCGGTTCGTTCAACGCCAAGTTTACAGGTGGAAACGCAGTCGTGGCACTGACCTGAATGGAATTGGTGCTTTCGCCCGCGGCGTTCACCGCCGAAACAACGTAATAATAGGTGGTGCCGATGGCCAGGCCGGTGTTCGTGTAACTGGTCGTCGTCGGACTCGCAATGGTGAGGTAAGGCCCGCCGTTGGTCATGGAGCATTTGACATTATAGCTGGTCGCTCCACTGGCAATCGACCAGTTCAACACCACCTGGGTGCCGCCCGCCGTCGCACTCAAACCATCCGGAATTGACGGCGTACCATTGGTCGCCAGAAAGTCCATCCAATTCACCCGTTGAGCGTTTGAGGAAAGAACCACATGGAGTGTTTGTGTGCCAGCCGCCAATGAAACGGTGGTCGAAACCGTGGACCAACCGGTTTGCGTGATATTTGCTGTCCCTAGCAGTGTGCCGCCATTGTACACATTGATATAACCGGTGGCACCAGCAACGCGAAAGTTCAAAGGATAGATCCCGGCGGAATCGACCTCGATATTGTAGTCCAAGCTTCCCCCGACTGCAGTGGATATCATGTCGGCAAGTCCGTTAGTGTCTGTCGTCGGCGCAATGTTCATTTGGCTCATGGTGACATATCGCTCTGCCTGAAGCCGCCCGGGGATGTGATAATAGAGGTTTGGATCATGCACCGGCATTTGAATGTAGGCCTGACCTGCCGGGGTCAGGACACCGGAGTTGGTAGTAAGCAGGCTGTTATAGGGATCTCCGGATATCCGTGACATGAACCATGAGTAGCCTTCAACCCAGGACGTCCGTTCGCAATAATCCACCGACGGGATCAGGTTGGCGAGCACGGCGGCATCGCTTGTGGCACCGTTATTGAACTCGGTCAGCCAGACTGTTTGTGTGGGAAAATCAGTATGCATGGTGCCCAATATCCAAGTAATCTCACCGCAACCGCCATAGCTGTGTGTTGACATGCCTGTTGGAGGCGTCGAACCACAGTAGTAAAGAAACGCGCTGAGGTAGGGCTCCTGGAAGGTGTAGGTGACATTTGACCCTTGGATTGGGTCATACGCAGTGACGCTTTGATTCGTAGCTGTGCCTATCGCCATGTGGGGGGCAATCACTGGAATGTTGTAGGCATCGCAAATCGCCTTAACCTGCTTAAAGGCGACTGCCGAGTTGGATGGCGTCATGTTCGCTTGCGTGTTAAAATTTGGCTCATTGAGCGCGAACACCCTCCAAGGCCTGTTCCCGTCCGCGAGATAATTAGTAAGGGCAGTTTGAAAACTTGGATCGCCATTCCAGGCCATCGGGATGTAATCCATCACCACATCGGCAGGCTTGGTCAAAGGGCTTACGCCCCAGTTGTAATACCACGATACGCCCGGGGCCAAGGCCCTGAAGTCCGCATCGGACATGGTATTGACACCGATGCCACGCTTGCGGCTCTGCACCGGCGCATCACAGTTCACGATCTGCGTTTGTGCCAGAACCTGACTGGAGAAATCAAATGCCAGAAGCACCAGCCCAAGACACGAAACCAAACGGCCACATGTCGGGAATGGCTTGTTCACCTGATAGGCGCTCCGCTGGGTTATCCATATGCTGGAAACGAATAATTTCAGCGTCAGCAAGGAGGTTTTTGAAGTGCAAGTCGGAGCACTATGGCGATGAACATTAACCACTCCAACGAATATTTTTTTAAGCATAACAATTTCTGCAAAAATGCGATAAATTATAGTTAAAAAGTCCACTGTTCGAGATAAAAAGTCAAAAAGAATACTGCATTCGTCTAAAAATGTAATCTTTCAGCGTAACCAGCTAACAAGATTAAGGCCAAAGAAGTTTCACCTAAATCTTCCCTTCCTCCGCCAGCTTCCGGCTTCTTTTCACCGACCTTCGCATATGTAGGTGGAACTTGTGGATTGGGCGGAATTGGTACGTCAGAAGAGCATCAGAGAGATAAACGTATCCAGATGTCCTCTCGTAAACTCGCGTGATCCAAGGAAAATCTTTGGCAACGCATTTGACCAAGTGCCGGTCCGTCATAAATTCCCCCTTTGAGTCCTTCATCTTACGAATTTGCTCGCCTTTTAAGACTGCACTAGCGAAGTCATGCGGTTTGCTGACAATGTAAATTCCATAAAAACGCAAGCAGTTGTCAATCTGTAGTCTTAGCAGCGGAGCGGCGGCAATGAAATTCCGCGTCTCGATGAGCGACGCAAATCCCGGTATCAGGTTGGCTGACCTGTTAAGGGCGGCCCACGCCAGCATGTCAACGGGAAAAACGGCACCGTCAGCAGCCTTCATCATGCGGAGACCCACTTCGAGATGCAGCGGCTCTGAGGCTCGGAGGTTCTTGAGAAGCGATACAAGCTTCGGAGACATATATGGCTAATGATCCAAAGAAGGCATGAGTTGAGTCTGAGGTCGCGACAGGCGATAACTTTAGTGTATGAAAACCAAACTCAACCATGCCATGAAAACAACTACGCTCCCAAACTCTGAAACGCAAGTCCGTATCCAGCAGCTCAAGCTGGGGGTTGACGTGACTTCACTTTTTCGGGCGACCTGATGTGTTAGTCTGGGCCGCAAGAAAGGACCAGACGATGAAAGGCATAAAACGGTGATGGACGCGGCTCCAGTAATAAACACGATGCCACTCCCCGCTCCCTTGGCAGTCACAATGAGCAATGGAACAGCCACAATGGCGACCAAGAGCAACACGACCGGAATCGCGCTCAGGCGGGCGGCATTGACCGCCCTGCCACCACCCCCAATTGGCACCCCAGCCCAAACACCAAAACTGAAATTGCTTTGAATTTCGCCACAGCAGCACAACATAAACAGCCGCAACGGGTTAACCCAAAACCAGATCGTTGACACCGCCGCCCCAAACAATAAGCCGACCCAATAGCCAAGCAATAAGCCCAAGCCAATAACGCCAGCCGGTTAATTAACCGGCGATTAACGCCCCACCAACCAAACCCCACCGAATTGCCCCCGCAATTAAACGCCGCCCCGGCTAAAGCCCTTGCGCGCGCGTGAGGCTTGGTCGGTTTATGCTTGGCGCGGGCTAACAAACCGGCCACGCGCTCCGCGCACCTGCGCCCGTAGCGAAGCAGGGAGGAAAATGGTTCAACTGGCACGGCCCAGCAGCCACTTTTTAGTGGATGTCTTTTGCAGCTGCGAAGGCAGAACCTTTTTTGCTGCTTCCAGCTTTTTCCAAGTCGTCAACCCCGCTCTGACCAACTCGCTTGCGCGGACGTAGCAGGGCGGTGAATCTTTTGCCCCGGCGTTACCCTGATAATCGCTTCTGCGGGTCGGGGGCGCGCTTGACTCGCCATTTCGCGGTAAAGGCCATCTTCGCCCACATTGCCGCACGTCGCGCCACAAAGCCGGTCAGGGGGCGTTTTCAGGCGGAAAGCGGCCCAATGCTGCCGCGCACAGATTCCGCACAGGATTCCGCCTCCGCACAATTCCGCACAACCACCCGATGGCGCACAAAATCCGCACAGGATTTTCTACCCATGCTTACTCATAATTGCCATAATTGTCTTGCAAATACAAGGCGATGTGCGTATAACCGTGGGTAAGATTGTATAACAAAAGGCAACTATGAATAATGATGAGAACACCCTGTTTGCAGGTTCAAACCCTGCAGCGCGCACCAGCCTTCGCCCGCAGCGAAGCGAGGACGAAGGCTGCCGCGCCGTAGTGCGAAGCACGTAGGCGGGCTCAAGACCGACGACTAACCGTACGCTCCGAGCTACGGCTCGGCAAGCCAGTTGAGAAATTGGGAAGTAACCGAGGCAAATGCTTGAGTAAAAGGGGTGAATTTGAGAAGGCAATCGCCGACTGCGAACACGTTATTCAAATGCCAGATTCTCCGAAACACCGAGTGAATCAGGCAAAGCAATTAATCGATGCTGCTGCAAAACGCGCCCAAAAGCCACTTTCAGGTAATGGACCTACATAAGCCAATCAAAACTGTTCTTCCTTTTCCTTGAACAACACGTTGAATGTGGTCAGGGAACCGTAGCTGCGCGTGATGTATTGCTGCAGCTCGACTTTTTCGCCGTCGGTGAGCTTTTCGTGACCGTTGATTTTCTGTTCCAGCACGCGCAGGTTGTTCCGCACCATCACGATTTTGTGGAAGAAGGTTTCCAGCGGCACTTCCTTGGGCTGCAACGCCGGGTCGGCGGGATGCATGACCAGTCTGCCGCCCTGCCAGCGCAGGCCGAGTTTTTCAATCACGGCATCCGGTTTTTCCAGGCCGAGCCTGACCACGGTGGCATCCACGGTTTGTTCGATAAATTGTTTGAGCGGCAGGTTCAAGCCGCTGACGGCGGCTTGCGGTTCGGCGAGCTCGAGGCCGGCGGCATCCGGCGCGACGGTGCGCTTGTCGCCGCCGTCAAATAGAATTTCCGCGGTGAGTTCGTTCAAAGCCTTGACGACACCGCTGCCGTATTGCTGGTGCCGCACCCGCATGCCAATGTGAAGGGATTCGATTTTCATGGTTTTTCTTTACCACGGATGAACAGGGATGAACATGGATTTTTGCACGCAAAAAATCAAGGCGACAAGTTTTGGTAAACACGATAAACTAATGACTGTTCGCACTCAAAATGCGCGGCTTTAAAGGAAAATTATTATATGACTAGGAAGTGTCCGCATTGCGGGCGTTTGGTTGATGACATCAAAGCCATTCTTTGTCCTTCGTGCGACACCATTTTAGCAAACGAGGAAGGGGCTTCAAGCGAGTTGACGCATGAACAAATCATCCATGACCGCAAAGCTCTGTGACCGCTTCGAGTTCGAGCGCGTGCTGTGGACCCAGGGCATGGCCCGGGTCGCCGGTGTGGATGAAGCCGGACGCGGTCCGCTGGCCGGACCGGTTGTTGCCGCGGCGGCGGTCCTGCCGTCGAAGTGGGCAGAATCCGGCCTGCCGCATGAACTCGAGGGCTTGAACGATTCCAAGCAGCTCACGGCCGCGCAGCGCGAAAAATTCTTTGCCTTTCTTACCGCGTGCCCCGAAGTGCAATTTGCCATCGCGCAAGTTGGCGCCGGAAAAATTGATGCCATCAACATCCTGCGCGCCACGCATCACGCCATGAACGACGCACTCGCGCAATTGCAGCCCGCGCCCGAACACGCGCTTGTGGATGGCCGTCCGGTCAAAACGATGCGCGTTCCGCAAACGGCGATTGTGCAGGGCGACGCGCGCAGTTATTCCATCGCCGCCGCGAGCGTGCTGGCCAAGGTGACGCGCGACCGGTTGATGCTTGAATTCGACCGGCAATGGCCAAAATACGGATTTGCCGAACACAAAGGCTACGGCACGGCGCAACATCTGGCGGCGATCGCCGCACACGGCCCGTGCCCGATCCACCGGCGCAGCTTCGCGCCGTTGAGACCGGTTCAACGTGAACTTTTTTGATAACATAAAACTCCTCCTCGTCGTCGTCCTCGTTCTCGTAATCGAAGGGATAAAATCGAGGACGAGGACGAGAATGAGGACGATGGCATGAATCTGCTGGAAAAATTGAAAGCCCGGTTCACCGGCAGGAAAAAGCCGGAGCATTTGCGACGCGGCGAACTGGGCGAGCACGCGGCGAAAAAACATCTGCAGCGGCAAGGACTGAAATTTCTCACGGCCAATTTCCGTTCGAAGCGCGGTGAAATTGACCTGGTTTTTCGCGACGATGATTGTCTCGCATTCATCGAGGTCAAAACGCGGTCATCCGAGGATTGGACGCGCCCGGCGGCGGCGGTCAAAGCGCGCAAGCGGCGATTGCTTTCGCAAACCGCACTGGATTATTTGCGTCTGCTGAAAAATCCGCAGGTAAAAATCCGATTCGACATCGTCGAAGTGCTTTTGGCCGATGGCAAAGTGCATGAAATCCGGCATTTGCCGAACACGTTTGCGATGGCAAAACCGTATCGTTACGGGTGAATTTGCTACAGGGTCGGCGCTGTGCGGCGATCCATCGAGCCGCAGGCTCGACACTACACCAAACAGGCCACAACCTGAAAGGGCTTCTTGCCAGCGTGACATTGGCGCGCGAGCGCTGTCCAATCGGCAGTGAAGACGCTCATGAACAATCCGCCAAACCGTCGAATCCCGCCTGGCCGGCCATGAACCGGATTTTTGAAATCGTGGGCGGGGTTTTGGGACTGGCCGTCATTTTGGCGGTCATCGGCTGGGTTTGCTTCCGGGCATTGAAACGGAGTGAGGATCCCGGGAAAAATGTTTTCAAATTGCTGTTCAGCATTGTGCTGGTGACTGGTGAGTTTTTCTTTATTCGTTCGTTTGTGAAACATCTTGGAGGTGGAATGACGGCGGATTTCGGCACAGCATTCCTGATGACAGGTTCAATCGTTGCCTGTGCAATCGCCCTGAGTGTTGTTTGGACACCCCAAATCAGCGCGCTTCTGAGCAATCCATTGACAAATGCATTTGACGGTGGCAATGAACCACCGGAGCCAAAACCGCTTTATTCCATCGCGCAGACCAGACGAAAGCAGGGGAAATTCCTTGAGGCCGTTGTTGAAATCCGCAAACAGCTTGCCAGTTTCCCGAATGATTTTGAGGGCGTGATGCTGCTCGCCGGCATTCAGGCTGAAGACCTGAAGGATTTGCCGGGCGCGGAAATCACGTTGAATCATTTTTGCGGCCAACCTGACGCGCCACCGAAGCAAGTCGCCGCCGCGATGAACTATCTGGCCGACTGGCAGCTCAAGCTGGCACAGGATGCGGATTCGGCGCGCGCCGCGCTGGAGAAAATCACCACACGGTTCCCGGACACCGAGCTGGCGCTGCTGGCCGCTCAACGCATCGCACATCTGGGCGGCGCGGAAAAAATTTTACTGGCGGCACACGACCGCCAGTCGATGGCCATGCCGGAAGGCGTGAAAAATATCGGCCTGCTGGAATCGTCAGAGCATTTGCGTCCCGCCGAAATTGACCCGGCAAAACTCGCCGCCGATTATGTGAAACATCTGGAGCGGCATCCGCTCGACACGGAGGTTCGCGAAAAGCTGGCGATCATTTACGCCGACAACTACCAGCGGTTGGATTTGGCAACGGGCGAATTGGAACAATTGATTGAAGAGCCGAACCAGCCGTCCAAGCGCGTCGCGCACTGGCTGAATTTATTGGCGGATTTGCAGATCCGCCATGGCGCGGATTACGACACCGTGCGCGGAACCTTGGAGAAAATTGTGGAACGGTTTCCGGATCTGGCCGTCGCGGAAATGGCGCGAACGCGGCTGGGGCGCTTGAAACTTGAGCTTAAAGGACATCAAGCAACGCCGGATGTGAAGCTTGGCGTTTACGAACAAAATATTGGATTGAAATACGGCTCACCGCGAAGGTTGTAGCGTGATTCCGTTTTCCAGCTGGCGCAAGCGGCCGTCATTTGCCAAACACGTTCACGCTGTCCGCACCGTTCCGTTACGGCTGAATTTTCGCAGGCCAGTCCGATGCCAAAATGGGTGTCTTGCCGGCGTGACATTGGCGCGCGAGCATTGTCTAATCAGCGGTGAAGACACTCATGAACGAGCCGGTCGCAGGATGTGAATTCGTGAAAGAGTCGCCAGCCGACCTGGCGTCGGCGGAGTTTTCCCGTCTCTATGCTGAAAACAGCCGCGCGATTTATTATCTCGCGTTGCGTTTTCTCGGCGACCCGCAAAAGGCCGAGGACGCCACGCATGACGTTTTCCTGAAGGCGTTCCGCAAGCTGGATCAATTCCGCGGCGAGGCGTCCCTGCGCACGTGGCTTTACCGCATCGCCATCAATCATTGCCAGAACCTCCGCCAGGGCTGGCATGACCGCCACGTGTTTTCCAACGCGGACGACGCCGTGTGGGAAAACGCCGCGGCCGGAACCGATTCGCCTTTGCGGGTCCTGGAAATCAAGGAACTGGGCCAGCGAATCCAGAAAACGCTCGCTGGTCTGCCGGATGAATACCGGCTCCTGTTGCTGCTCGTGGCCGACGAGGAATTGA
>Ga0187862_10004265_pt1 | contig 13678 bp, 7 predicted proteins | sample June2016WEW_10_1_FD_133003 | JGI IMG/M metagenome (GOLD analysis project Ga0187862, IMG submission 133003) | Peatland microbial communities from SPRUCE experiment site at the Marcell Experimental Forest, Minnesota, USA - June2016WEW_10_150 | ecosystem: Environmental > Terrestrial > Soil >...
ACGGAGTAAGCGGCGAGTTAAAGCCGGTTAAACCGAATTCTTACGGAGTAGTAAATATGGTGTCCGTTTTGGTGTCCGTTGCGGACTCCTGCGCCACAAAGCCCTTGCCGCTCAAGCGGTTCGGGATGGAGGCGGAGGTCGGAATCGAGCGCCTTTGGTGACGGACGACAGGGATATTGTGCCTGATTTCACAGGGTATTCAAGCAGATTGTGTCACTATTGTTGACCCCGGTTTCCACTTGGTTTGTTAGCCATTTTGTTAGCCATGCTTACTCGAAACACGCCGAAGTCACCGTGCCGTCGTTGGCTGATTGGGAAAAAGAGTGGTAGAAGAATCCGCAACGTACTGCGCCGGCGAAGTTGCTGCTGGTGGATTATTGGGATTTGCGACGAGAACTGAATGCGAAAGGCCGACAAAGTCGTTCCGGCCTCCGCTACCAATCAGAAACTATTCTACACACATCCCGAACTACGGCCCCAGTTCGTTGACTGGTAGGCGGCAGAAGTTTCAAGAACAAGTTATTTCTGCCATACACTCACGACCAAGGCCGTGAGTGTATTTTTCCCATTTCGACGAATAAACGGAAATAAAGCCCCCAGTCCCAGGAAAGCGAAGCTGCTGGGTTCAGGCACCGGTTCTGGTTCTAGCACCATATTGTCCACCGCCCCGTCACCGGAATAATTTTCGATTAGCATGGTATAGCTGCTCGTTTCGGTGGGAGTAAAAGTGTAACTTTCATGCACCCAAGAAGTCGTGTCCGCTGCGACCGTAAAAATCGGGGCAGCGAATTGATTTTCATTGTCGCTGCTGGAAAAACCAACGTAAAAACTCTCACTGTTTCCAGGACTTTGTTCCGTGGAAAGGTCAAAGGTCAGCAAATACTGCTGGTTGGCAACTAATGAGACGTTTTGCTCGATTGGATTTCCGGGGTCGTCAATTTGTGTGCCATCGGTCGCAGGCAAATAGTCCGATGAAAATCCATTCCCGATTACATAATTGTAGCGAAGCGCGGTCCAATCTGTGGGCGCTCCAAAGTAAACAGACGCGCCGACAGAGGGATTCTCAAAACTGCCATTCAGAAGGAGGTTTTGGGCGTAAGCCGCAGGAATGAGTATTGTGCCCGCAGTGACAATTGCAGAGAGGATTTTTAAATTCATAGTTGCGAAAAAACTAAGCAATCATTATGCCAATTATCTCTCCCCAATTCAGCTTGGGGCGTAAGCTGTCGGATTAAATGGGCCGGTGTTTTTCAGTTTTGCTGCGCTTGAAATGGATAGGCGTTTGTCCGTAAACTGGACATATAGGATATCGGTTTGAAATTGAGGCCACTGTCTTCCCACTCGGCGAGATCATCTGACTAGACCCTCATTATTCGACTCGTTAGTTGCTCCCGTAATGGCGTGCTACACTCGGCCAGGACAAATCCAAGGTGCTGACATTAAATCTCCGCAATCGGATGATTTTTCGATCCGCCGATGAAGCCGACGCGGTTCAGGCGGCGGATTTTCTCGGCAAAAGGCGCGTTTTCAAACGCTCTTGGGGTTCAAGCGCCGGTAGACGAAATGTAAATTATTCCGAAACCGAAGAACACAAAATCAGGCCATACGAACTCCGCAAACTTCGTGACCACGAATGTGTGCTCGTTCATTGTGAAAAGGGATTTCGCCAGGTGAGACTCCCGCCGCTTGAAGCCAATGGCTCGGTTGCGAAATGGTTCTCGTGGTGGAGGCGGCTGATTTAAGAGAGGAAATCTGTTTCAAACCCACTCGACGGGACGAGTGACAGTTTCATTTTCGTTCACCCGAACCGTGGCCGGAAAAACATGGCGCGGAATGTCCGCGAGTGGCAGCGGTTTGCAGTTCGCGCTTCACGTTTTTGCCAAATTCGATGAAAGCGGAAATTGACGCTGCCGCATTTTCCGCGCACACTTGCGCTCAACAAAATCATGGCAACACCACGCGGAAAATTTCAAGACCTGCTGAAGAAGTTGTTTCAATTCGACTGCGCCGAACTCGACTTTGGGATTTACCGCATCATGAATCAGAAGCGGGCGGTCATTGAGCAGTTCATCGAAAAAGATTTGGTCAAGGGCATCTCGCAGGAATTGAAATCGGGCGCGCTGGCGCAGGAAGCAGGACTCGCGCAGCAACTCGCGGAAGTCACAGCACAGATCAAGGAAAACATAGGTGACGAGGCGCTGGACACCGAGGGGAATTTGGCGGCGGAATATCACGGCAGTAAACTTGGCAAACAATATCTCGCTTTGCGCGAGCGCGCCGGAAAATCAAAAGCCACCCCAGAACTCGAAGCCGACATCTTCAATCACCTTTACGCCTTTTTCAGCCGGTATTACGACGAAGGCGATTTCATGTCGCTGCGGCGGTATTCCAAGCGCGACAAATACGCCATCCCCTACAACGGTGAGGAAGTTCATCTCCACTGGGCCAACGCCGACCAGTATTACATCAAGACCGGCGAGAATTTCACCGATTACAGCTACAAGCACGGCGGCTGGACGATTCAGTTCAAGCTCCGCAACGCCGACGTGGAGCAGAACAACGTCAAAGGCGCGAAGCGTTTCTTCATCCCTCGCACGGCGGATGTCTCGCTCGATGAGAAAAATTCCAAATTGACCATCCCGTTTGAATTCCGTCCGCTCAATGCTTCCGAGGAAATCAGTTACGGGAAGGGCAACGGCGCGGAGGAAAACGGCAATGGCAAGACCAAAGCCAAAAAGAAAAAAGGCCAGGAAGGAATTCTCGATGACGCCATTGTCGCCATTCAAAACGCGGCGAAGAAAAACGCCGGGGCGCTGGCCGCGCTCATTCACGAGAAGCGCAAGGACGCCGACGGCAATCCCGTGAGCCTGCTAGAACATAATCTTCGCGCCTATGTGCGCGGGAACAGCACCGACTTTTTCATCCACAAAGACCTCAAAGGTTTTCTGGAGCGCGAACTGGATTTCTACCTCAAGAACGAAGTGCTCAATCTCGACGAACTGGAGGCGGGCGGCGAGGCGCGGTCAGAAAGTTGGTTTCAGACGCTACGCGCCATCAAAGGCATCGGGCGCAAGATCATCGCGTTCGTGGCGCAGATTGAGAATTTCCAGAAGCGGCTGTTTGAGAAAAGGAAATTCGTCACCGAAGTCCGTTACTGCGTGACGCTTGACCGTGTGCCGGAAGAACTATATCCCGAAATCGCGAAGAACAAGGCGCAGATTGAGGAATGGAAACGCCTGTTCCACATCCAAGAAATCGAGCGAGATACGACGCAGCCTGGATTCAAAGAGCCGGTAAAAGTGGAATTTCTCAAAGCGAATCCGTTTCTCGTGCTTGACACAAAATTCTTTTCACCGGCGTTTGCCGAAACTCTACTCGCTTCAAAAACAATTTTGAAAGGTGCAGCCACGCTTGACGAAGCAACTGATGGCTTGCTCATTCACGGCGAGAATATCCATGCACTTCATTTGATTAAGGACCGTTACCGCGAACAGGTGCAATGCGTTCACATTGACCCGCCATACAACACGCAGACGAGCGGCTTTCTTTACAAGAACTCGTATCAACATTCCAGTTGGCTCGCGATGATGGCCGAGTTGACGAAAGCGGCCACTTCGCATCTGACTCATGACGGAGCTTTTTTGTGCCACGTTGACGAAAACGAATACGAACGGTTGCATTTGCTTTTCGACACGATGGGCTTACCCAATGGCGGAACGATTGTTTGGGATAAAAAGAATCCTATGCTTGGTCGCAGGGGAGTTGCGACACAACACGAGTATGTGACTTGGCGAACATTCGTTGAAGACTCCATTTATCTCCGAAACGCAACATTTCAGTTGATTCTGGAGACGGCAGAGAAAATTCAAAAGAAATACGCAGGTGTCACGGATGCGGCGCGGAAGGAATTCGCTGACTGGCTTGCACGGTATCCCGGACTTACCGGAGGGGAAAGGTCATACCGTTATCTGAACGATGACGGGCGAGTTTATCAAAGCGTTGGAATGGGCGCGCCGGAGTATCGCCAAGACCCGAAATTTCATGAACCTTTGATTCACCCCAAAACGAAAAAACCTTGCCCTGTCCCGGACAATGGGTTTTCGCGCTCGCCAACAACATTGAAGGACTTGGTAAGTAAAGATGAGATAATTTTCGGCGAAGACGAAACGGTGCAACCACGCCGAAAAGTGTTCCTTACGCCTGAATCGCAGCGCCAAATTTCGTCTGTGATTCAAGATGCCAGCCGGGGAAAAGCTGATCTTGAAAAACTTGGTTTGGAATTTCCGTATTGCCACCCCGTTTCGCTCTACATTGAACTTGTTGCCGCCGGTGCTCCGAGCAGCATAGGGATAGTCTTGGACTTCTTTGCGGGTTCAGGAACAAACGGACACGCCGTAATTGCGCTTAATCGTGAAGAAAAATCGAAACGGAAATTTATATTGGTCGAGATAGGAGAGCACTTCGACACGGTTCTGAAACCGCGCATCCAAAAGGTGATTTACTGCGAAGAGTGGAAAGATGGAAAACCGACATCGCGGGATTCAGGTATCAGCCATTTATTCAAATACGTTCGCCTCGAATCCTACGAAGACGCGCTGGACAACATCACGTTCGGGGCGGCAGACGCGCAGACGATGTTCCAACTGGAGGATTACGTGTTGAGCTACATGCTCGATTTCGAGACGAAGCAGAGCGAGACGCTGCTGAACGTGGCCAAGCTGGACGCGCCGTTCGATTACAAGCTGCGCCGCCACGGTAAGGACGAGCCGTTGCCGGTGGATTTGCCGGAGACGTTCAATTATCTCATCGGCCTGCACGTTGCATCGCGCCGCGTGTATGAAAACAAAAGCACGCGCTACCTCGTTTATCGCGGCAAAGCCGATGGCCGGGAGACGGTCATCCTCTGGCGCACCACGCGCGGCTGGAAGCAGGAGCAGTTCGAGGGCGACCGCGATTTCGTGACGAAGCAGAAATTGACGGAAGGCGCGGAGGACATTTTCGTGAACACGGACAGCTTCATCGAAGGCGCGCGTTCACTCGACCCAGTTTTCAAGAAAAAGATGTTCAACGAGGATTAGCCGATGGCTTCAAGCGATTACATCAAACTGGAGCAACGACTGGTGCTGGTAGATTGGGCCTGCCTCAAGCTCGGCTACGAGTCGAACAAGGCGATGCTCCAAAATCTGCGCGACGTGGATGAGGGCTTCGACGGCAAAGGCAGTTCGTATCTGGTGCAGGCCATAGCCGCGCGCGGATCAAAATGCAAAGTTGCCCGAGAGGATTTGGATCGTTACGACGCGAACATCCGGGCGCACCTGAATTATTTCAACAAGCACCGCAAGGAACGGCTGACACTGCGCTATTTCCAATATCTTTCGTTGCTGATAACGGAGTTGTTTCTTGACCGTCGCTTCAATCACGAGGCCACGTTGCGAAAAGAGTTGAACCAGTTTGTCGCGCGTCGGAACAGCCGGCGCGGGCCGGGCGACATGCAAGACCCGGAGTTTGAGGATGCGGATTTGAACAAGCTGGCGTTCCTCATGGCGACGGGAAGCGGCAAGACCATTTTGATGCACTTCCATTACCGGCAGTTTCTTCAATACAACCCGAAGCCGCTGGACAACATCTTGCTCGTGACACCGGACGAGGGACTTTCGCAGCAGCATTTGGAAAACATGGAGGCGGTGGGCATCCCGTGCGCGCGGTTTTCGCTAGAGGATAGTGGCTTTGAGGCGGTGAAGAAGAACGCGGTGCGCGTGGTCGAAATCACAAAGCTGGTGGAGGAAAAGAAAGGTTCGGGCGTGAGTGTGCCGGTGGAGGCGTTCGAGGGAAACAATCTCATTTTCGTGGATGAAGGACACAAGGGCGCAAGCAGCGAGGCGGGCAAATGGATTGGCAACCGTGACAAGCTCGCAGAGAACGGCTTCACTTTTGAATACAGCGCGACCTTTGTTCAGGCGATGACCGCCGCGAGAGACGACGCGATGACCAAGGAATATGGCAAGGCGATTCTCGTTGATTACGGCTACAAGTATTTTTACGGCGACGGTTTCGGGAAGGATTTTGAACTGCTGAACCTGACGCACAAAACGAACGACGAGCAGACGAGGATGCTTTTGCTGGCGAACCTGCTGGCGTTCCACGAGCAAAAGCGGGTATTTCAAACGAAGCCAGAAGCAATGGCACGCTATCACCTTGCCGATCCGCTGTGGATATTCGTGGGCAGCACGGTCAACACAAACAAGCAGGCCGAAGGGTCAGATGTTTTGACCATCGTGAAGTTCCTCGATTCGTTTCTGCGCAACGAACGCGGCTGGGTGCAGAAGGCCATCAAACGGATTTTGGACGGCGAAAGCGGAATCGAAAATGACAGCGGGCACGATATTTTTGTTTCACACTTTAAGAAGTTGAAATCCTGGAGCAAGGACGCGGACGCAATTCATCGTGATATATTGAAGCGCGTTTTCCATACGACTGGCAACGGGCGATTGCACGTCGGCGACATCAAAGGCAAGGCGGGTGAACTTGGCTTGAAAGTCAGCAGCTCGGAAAATTATTTCGGCCTCGTTTATATCGGCGACACGGCGGCGTTTAAGACGCTGACCGAAGAACAATGCCCCGATGTGGAAGTGGAAGACGACCAGATCGCGGAAGGTTTATTCGAGAACATAAAGAAGCCGGATTCGCGCATCAACATCCTCATCGGCGCAAAGAAATTCATGCAGGGCTGGGATAGCTGGCGTGTATCGAACATGGGCTTGCTGAATATCGGGCGCAGCGAAGGCTCGGAAATCATCCAGCTATTCGGGCGCGGCGTGCGCTTGCTAGGGTTGAACCGGAGTTTGAAGCGCAGTTCGGCGCTGTCCGGCATCGAACATCCGGCGGGGATTGATTTATTGGAGCGGCTGAACATCTTCGCCATCCGTGCGAACTACATGACGCAGTTCCGCGACTATCTGGAGCGCGAGGGTGTCGAGCCGTTCGGCGAAGTGGAATTGCATCTGCCCATCAAGCACAACGATGACTTTCTCAAAAAGGGTTTATTCGCACCACGTTTGTCGAAGGAGGATCGGTTTGAGGTCAATGAGCGCATCGAACTCGAACCAGATTCAGCGGCGCGAGTGACTCTGGATATGTCGGTGCGAGTGGAAACCATCGGCAGCGCGGCGGGGAGATTTCAAACGGCGGCGTTCGTTGGTGGAACAGAGCGATGGTTACAACCGGAGCAATTCCGTTGGCTCGATTGGGAACGGCTTTATCTCGCAATGCTCGAACACAAAGAGGAGCGCGGCTTTCACAATCTCCTCATCAGGCCGGAACACCCACGGCAAATCCTGGAAGCGAACGACCCAAAGCTTTACGGCCTGATTTGCGACGAGCGGCTTTTGAGTCCCTCGCGCGCTGAGCAAGGCGCGCAGTTGCAAACCGCAATGACAAGCGTGCTGAACAAGTATGTCGAGAATTTCTACCACAAACGTCAACAGCGATGGGATTCGTCGAAGATGGTTTACGCCCCGTTGAAAAAGGACGACGAGAATTTCCAGAACTACGTCGTCAAAGTGCCGCGAAGTGACAAGGATTTGTTGAAGGCCATTCACGAGGCCATTGAGGAGTGGAAGAAATTTCAAAAACTTCTCCGGTCAGATTTGCCGAACATCCATTTCGACCGACACCTTTACCAGCCGCTCCTGATTGCCAAGGGAAACAAGACGCGATCTGTTCCGCCCCCGCTGAATGACGGCGAACGGAAATTTGTGGAAGATTTGAAACATTTCTGCAAATCCGGGCCTGTGCTGCTGAAGGGCAAAGAGCTTTTTCTACTGCGCAACTTAAGTCGCGGAAAGGGAATCGGCTTTTTTGAGGAAAGCGGCTTTTACCCCGACTTCATTCTATGGGTAACAGAACGCGATAAACAGCGCCTCGTTTTCATTGAGCCGCACGGGATGTTGAATGAAGATCATCCCGATAAAAATGCGAAGATTGATTTACATAAGAAGCTTCAGACACAATTGCCAGACGCCCGCAAGAAATCCAAGAACAAGAATCTGCTTCTCGACTCGTTTATCATTTCAGCAACCCCTTTCGACGATTTACGTAAAAGGCACGGTGCGGAGTGGGACAAAGCCAAGTATGCCACCGCTCACATCCTCTTTTTCGGCGAAGGTGATGACCGTGCCTACCTCGAAACCATCATCAAAGGTTGAGTGTGAATTCGCCAACGCTAACTTTAGATGAAACCGCGACCGGCTTGACCGACCAAGAATGGTGTGCATGGCTCGAGGACCAGGAGCGGATTTCCTTTGACGAATATCAGAGGCGCCCGAACCGGCTGGTGTCCGATTTCAACGGCGAAAAAACCTTCATCAATGACTACATCGGCCGCGAAATCTTGGAATTGCTCCAAAATGCCAACGACGCCGCCGCCAAAGCCGGCAAGCGTGGCAGTGTCCGCTTTGAACTTCTGCCTTCCGGCCTCATCGCGGCCAATACCGGCGCACCGTTCTCCAAGGCGGGGGTGGCTTCCTTATGCCTGCCCCACACCAGCCCCAAACCCGCCGAAGGCCCGCAGATGGTCGGCAACAAGGGTCTCGGGTTCCGCGCCGTTCTCAACTGGACCCGTTTTCCAATCATCCTCAGTGCAGACCTGGCCATCGTTTTCAGCGCCAGGGTCGCGAAACAAAAACAGGCCGAGTTGGTCAGCTTAAGCGAGGAACTGGCGAGATGTATCGAGCGCCAGAAAAGCTTCTCCGGAGAGCTGGTTGTTCCCTTGCTCGCCTTCCCCGGCTTTTGCCCCGACGGCAACCTCAACACCTTCCTCGATAATGAAGCGCAACACGCGGTTTACGCACGCTGCCGCGAATTGTGGGAAGCAGGCTACGACACGGTCATCGGAATGCCTTTCGACCGCCCAACCTCCCACGCCACCGCGCTCAGCCAAACCGAAGTCCTCCGCCCCGAGGTCCTGCTCTTCGCACGCAGCATAGAAAAGCTCGAAGTTGCGGTCACAGGCAAACCCACGAGCACGTGGCGCCACTACCCGAGCGAAGCCGAAACCTCCCGCGTTTATCTCGGCCCAGACGATGGCACTTACCAGGAATGGAAGGTCTATTCACAACGCGACTCCGTTCCGCGCAAACACCTTCCCGCCGACCAGCCGAACGCCACAGACTACGAGCTGGTCCTGGCCATCCCTGCCAACCATAAGTCCGCCGCAGCCCACCTATACTCCTATTTCCCCACCCAGGTGCGGTTCTCCTACCCCGTGGTTTGTCATGTCACCCTTGACCTCAAAGCCGACCGCCAGCAACCACAGGGAACGCCAGCTAACTATTTCATCGTCGGTAAACTCGCCGAATTTATGGCCGAAACCGCCGAGCGCCTCGCTAAGGAGTCCAATGACGAAACGGGGTTGCAGTTGCTGACGGCCCAGTCCCCCGCCAGCGACGGACTCGATCAATTCAATTTTCGAACCCGGCTATTGGAAGCCGCCAAAAAGCGCGCACTGATCCCCACCCGCGCCAGTGGCCTCTGCACTCCGCCTACGGCCCGCCGAACCGACTTTGCCGATACTTCATGGTTGCCGAAAGCAGCATTCCCGACTGTCGTCAGCCTCAAGGACGGCCACGGCCTCGCACCAACGTTGCAATGGCTCGACATCCCATCGCTCGATTCTTCCGACTGGTCGAAAGTAGCCCCGAACCTTGCATTTGAAACCATAACCCAACGCGCAGAGTTCATCGCGGGCATCATCCGTTACAACGTCACCGAAGCGCACGACATCCCCGGTCTGCTCCTCGCCGCCGACGGAAATCCGGTGCCCAAGGGGTTCAGAGTCTTTCTGCCGCCCGCAAACCAAACCCATCTCTCCTTGCCGCCTTGGTTCGAGATCAGATTCCTTCACACAGACCTGCGCCAGGCCCTCATGGAGCGCCTCAAACCGAAAGACCAAGATGCCCTCATCATCTCGCTTTCACCCCTTGGCGTTTCCCGCTATTCGCTCGATAGGATCCTCAGCGCATTGGTAGCCCAGGCCAATCGGCGAGCCGAGGCTGAACCGGACAAACAGGACGACATTCGACGCAAACTACTCCAGGCACTACGTTCCCTCTTTCCAGATACACTCCCCAAGGAGGAACGCCCAAGGTTTCCCAGAGACGCCCTCGTCCTCGTTCGATCCCTTGCAGACACATACGAGAACGCCAGAAAACTCTATCTCAGCGCCCAATACGGCAGTCGAGGATGCATACTTGAAGACCTCTACCGCCCCAGCGCACTCGCCAAACTTATTGCTCCCCCAACCGACCTTGGCCTAGACCCAGCCGACGCCTCCGCCCCTGAGTTCCTTCTCTGGCTCGGCGTCGCTGAATTACCACGCGAAAACATTGCCGACAGCCCCGAAAATCAGTTCACGCAGTATGTGAAGTCCGGCCTGCCTGAACCAGTAAAGATGGGAGACTATTTATTCGAGACGGTGGATGACATCCCGAGCCCCACACTCAAAGAAGTGGCGTCCCTCGACGGACTCGGCAGTTTCCTAACCTCAGCTTCTCCGGCTGCCGTTCTTGCTTGGCTCGCAACTGATCACCGCGCGGTTGCATGGAAGTCAGCGTCGTTATCACACGGGAAGATAGGCTGTTGGAAGTCTTACGCCCAGTCTGCTCGATTTTACGACGGTCCCATCCCCAGCTATATCCGCTGGAAACTTCAAACCACCAAGTGGCTCCCTACTCGTTTAGGTCGGCCCGCAGCGCCCCAGGAATGCCTCGCCGAGACCGTTCAGGGCATCGAAGAACTGCTGCCGCTGCCGGCCCGCGCCACGCCCGAGCAGACCCAGCGCTACGGAGTGCCCGCCCAACAATTTCGCGACGCGCTTGACCGTGCCGGTGTGCTGCCCGGATTTTCCCAAATAGACCCGGAGCAACTTTACGAACTCCTGCTCTCGCTTCCCACCCGCGATCCTGCCGGCTCCATTGCGAAATCTGTATATACTGCGGTGCTCAGGCATTTCGACAGCGCTTATGTCCGCGATTGCGCGGCAAGGGAACGATTCATCCGCTCCGGCAATTTCTGGGCCCGCACCGAGGTGGGTGAAAAATACTGCCCTGTGCAGGAAGTCAGGCACGTAGACTCCGAGGACATTCCAGCGACCCTGTGCAGAAGGGTCAACGTCGCCGCCTTGCCCAAGCGATCCGGTAACCAGAAGGTCGAAGCCCTGTTCGGTATCAAGGCCATCGAAAGAAGGCACATCCAACGCCGCATCCTCAGCCACCAACCCGTCTGCGATGCCACCATCATCAGCGACGAAATCGAACACCTTAAACCACTCTTCATGGCCCTAAAACAAAAGGCACGCGAAACCGTGCAATTCAGGCAACTCAAAACTATGGTATGCTCGTCGGTCGAGGGGGAGGTCGAGTTCAACGGACAGAAGGAACCACTGCAACTCGGAGCTTGGGACTGGATACTCGACGATGAGACCCACACTGCCTACATCCTCAGTGACCCGCAGGAAAACGACTTGTTGAATTCCGACCTTTTAGCCGATGCGGTCGGCCAGATATTCGCGGCCGTCTTCCGGGTCGAACGCGGCGACGATTTCGCTCGCCTCGTTCGGTGCCAACGCAAAGATCGCCTCCGCATGCTGAAACGGCTCATTGGTGATGACGATATCCCCGCAATGGAAGAACTCGAACGGCGCTACCGGGAGGCCGCCTCTGAGGCAGAAGCTAACGAAATCCACTTGCCCAATTCTGGCCTGCTCCCACCAACTCCGGCCACAGCCCAACCGATTGTCGTCAACCTGTCCGCTGTCCAGGTCGCACAGCCAACTACCGCCGGAAATGGCGAAGAAAAGCCTCTCCAAATTGAAGCGAAGCCGCATACCCCGGCTTCTCCGTCCGCCGAAATTGCTTGCCGGGTGACTCGAACTTTGTCATCCAGTCCCCGCAGTTTCGGTGGCACGCGACGGGTCACCGACGGCACGTTCTGCGAGTTCAAAGCAATGGAGTTCGAAAAATGTGACACACCGCCGCGCTTCCCTGTCCGCGTCGGCAACATCACCGGCTTCCAGGCGCCCGGAGTGGACGTCCTCAGCTTCGCCACCGAGCAGGACAGAGACCAATTCATTGCCGGCGACCGGCGAGACACACTGGTCGCCCGATTCATCGAGGTCAAAGGCCGTTCCTCGGAAGGAGCCAAGATCGACCTCCGTGACAACGCGGTTAAAGCGGCGCGCAAATACCAGGACAAATATTATCTTTATCGTGTCTTCGACCGTGGCAACGACACTTATGAACTTGCCGTCTTGAAGAACCCAATCGCCGACGAAACGGGCGTCCACCCTTTTTACAAGGTCAATCTGGAAGCGGCCACCCGCACCGAAGAATTCAGTCTCGCTGGAGGAATCTCTGAAGGCTCTTATTTGAAACATCTCGGCTCCGTATAGTATTGCAGTATTTACACTGACCCTCACCCATCCCCCCACCACTCCCGCTCAAACATATCCCGGTCAATCCGCACTGGCTTTATGCAGCGCGGATCATCCGTCTTGGGGTTGTTCACCAGATTGCTGACGGGATAAATCTTCAGCGGCTCTTCCAATGGTCGCCCCAGCGCCAGCTTGTAGCCCTCGTTACGCGGGTCGTCATCTTTCAGCCACCACCTGAAATTTTCCGGCGCAAACATCACCGGCATCCGGTCATGCAGCGGCGCAATGGCCGCGTTCGCCGCCCGCGTGATGATGGTGAATGAATCAATTGTCTCACTTGGCGGCGCTTCGTCCAGGTCGGTGTCGTAATTCTCCCGCGAGGGCGGCTTCACCCACCGGTCCCACAAACCGGCAAAGAAAAATGGCTCGCCACTTTTCAGCATCACCCGGAAAGGTTGCCGCTCCCCGTGCATTTCTTTCCACTCGTAAAAACTGTCCGCCGGAACCAGGCACCGCCGATGCTTGAACGCTTCCCGGAAGGCCGTCCGGCTTTCAATCGTTTCCAACCGCGCATTAATGAGCGCATTGCCCGTGCTTTCATCCTTCGCCCAGGACGGAATCAGTCCCCATCGCATCAGCTTCATCGCTGGCTGGTTGTGTTCATGGAAAATCACCGGCGCCATTTGCGTCGGCGCGATATTGTAACGCGGCGCAAAAAATGGCACCCGCGCCATGACGATGCCCATCAGTTTGATCAGCTCGCTGAAATCTTTTGCCGCCGTATATCGCCCGCACATGCAAACAGATTATCACATGACAGGGACATTTCCTGTCCAACCAAAAAATTAAACTGCGCAGCGAAATACTTCGACAAGTGCCTTAATCATCTACAAACCGCGCCCTCAACCATGAAACCCAGGCTTCTTCCAAACGAGCTTTCCAAAAAGACGAAATCGAATAACCTCGCGCCCATGAGACTTCACGCTTTCGTCTTCTGTGATTGTTACGAACAGGGCCGCCTGAAGCGCCAGCCTCACAACCCTGAAATCGTCGCGGTTCTCCCCAACGGCGACCTCGGTTATTATCGCGCCACACGGGAGCAACACGCTGCCTTCGTCGCGTGGCGCTCCCATGCCTGCCGCCACCCGGAAGGCGTGGTCACGGGCGGCCAACTTGGCCACCGCTTGCCCCGCCAGGTCCTGCACCGTGCCATGTCCCCGCACAGCCGCGCCTTCCCGCTTTTCATCCGCA
>Ga0187862_10004266_pt1 | contig 13675 bp, 10 predicted proteins | sample June2016WEW_10_1_FD_133003 | JGI IMG/M metagenome (GOLD analysis project Ga0187862, IMG submission 133003) | Peatland microbial communities from SPRUCE experiment site at the Marcell Experimental Forest, Minnesota, USA - June2016WEW_10_150 | ecosystem: Environmental > Terrestrial > Soil >...
AGCGGACGATCTGCGCGATCGTGCGCTCGATCCCGAAAAATTCCTCCGCGAAGAAATTGAACACCTTCAGCGGCTCATCCTTGTACAGCCGCTTGGTGCGCGGATCGTCGGTGTCGTGCAACGGATGAAGGCCTGAGGAAATGATCAAGTCGTAGATTCGCGCGTGTGCGAGCTTGGTCATGGTCGGGTCGGCCTTCACCAGCTCGAGGTACTCGAGCAACGTGCCGCGCCATTGCTTCGACTCGCGTGCCGCGCGGTCTTCTTTGATCACTCGCTCGAAGTTATTGAGATCCGCCATCGGCTATCTCCTTCGGGTTATGGAATGTTGTTGCCGAGAATACTGCCTGGGAGAGCGGGAAACGGTCGGGCCGTACTATTTGTGGAGCCCATCCTGACTTCGAGTATAACGGAGCCATTGATTTGCAACAAGCAACGTAAGGCGCACGCAACACAGCTTCACGCGCGATCAAGAGGACGCGAACTTGAGTTTCACTGAAAAGACTGAAATAAGCGCTCGGAAACCGGCACCGTGTCGCCGAGCACGAAGCGCCCGCGATCGTTTTTCACCATTGCTGCGAACACAGTGTCGTCGTGCGCGAACGACAGCCACCACCGTTGCTCCGCCGCGAGCCCGAGATAGCGCGCTTTTTGCTCCATCGTGCGGAGCACGTCGAGATCGTACGCCTGGTTCCAGGGACCGCGGATGTGCGAGCGCGTCGGCACGATGTCGGCGAGGTGCATGAAGCATTCGGCTGCGTCGCTGACCAGCGCCGCCTGATGGTCCCGCGTGTGGCCGCCGGTGACGACGGCGCGCACGCCCGCGACGATGTCGGTATCGCCATCGATCGCTTCGAGCATCGATCGCACCGGCGCGAGAACCTCCGCAGCGTGGCGATACGCCGCGCGGAGTCGTTCATTGCGCGGATCGCCTGCGATTTCGAGTTCGCCTTTCTGCACGAAGATTCGCGCGCGCGGAAACGCAGCTTCCAGCGCGCCGGAACTGCGCCGGCGCACGATTCCGCCGCAATGATCGAAGTGCAGATGCGACACGATCAGATGCGTGACGTCGCCCGCCTCCATCCCAAGCGCGCGCAGATGCTCGGGGAGCCATCCGTCGCCGTGATCGAAGATCTGGCGCTCGACGGAACTTAGCCGGTTGCCGATTCCCGTATCCACCAGAATCGCGTCGGCCCCCTTCACGATTAGCGGACACGTCAGGTTCAGGCGGATACGGTTGTGCTCGTCGGGAGGATGGTGGTGTTTCCAGAGGTCGCGCGGGACCACCCCGAACATGCATCCGCCGTCGTTGCGCCAGAAACCGTCGGCAAGAAATGCCACCTCGAACGCGCCGACTTTGATCTTCGGTGGTTTCTCAGCCATCTCGCATCCTCAGCTTCCCAGCAACCACGCTCCCAGTATCAGCGCGATACCGCCCATCGCGACGATTGCGACGTGTGCCTTCACCATTCGAGTCATCGCGCCCGCCATCGCGTCGGTACGCCCGCGCGCGACTACCGCTCTGACCACCGCACCGACTCTCATCGACCACGTCATCACGGCAAGCATAGCGATAAACAGCGCAATCTTGATGGCAACCACGGTCATGAACGTGGTCGAGAACGCAAACCCCCGCAAAACTCCCACCTCTATCAGGCTGATCAGTCCCGTCACGAGCAGCACCGCCGCGGCGACGAGGCCGAGCATGTCGATCTTGGGCGCCGCGTTCGCCACGAAATTGCGCTGCTCGGCGCTTCCCGCCCCGAGCGCGAGACCCGCGATCGCGAAGCATGCGCATGCGCCGATCCAAATCGCGCCGGCCGCGGCGTGCGCCCACAGAATCACCGATTCCAACAATCTGAACCTCGTTCCCCGTCGGATCGCAAAAAGACTAACCCGGTCGCTGGCGCGATTACACCCCGCCGGCGCGGGCGGGCGACATCATTGCACGGCGATTGGAATTCGGAGGTCGAATTCAGACGCTACCGGAACGCCATCGCGGGTGGCGGGGAAGAATTTCCACGTTTGCAGGCTGGCGAGGATGACCTGGTTCAGGCGCGGATTTGAAGTCGGTTGCACGAGCGTGACCCGAACCTGACCATCACGGTCGACGACGAAATGGGCGATCGCGAGCGCGGAAAAAGCGTCCTCGCGAAGATCGTCGGGGATCTGCGGAGTCGGGGCATACAGAGCGCGCGCGCCGATGCTCTCGGAGGCGCCACCGTCAGGCGATCCTCCTGCGCCAGAAGCGCCCGCATCGCCCTCGCTGGGAACGGTGGCTCGCCCGGTGTCGATTCCTCCCACGGGCGAAGCGGGCAGGGCGGCCGGTGCGGGATTCAGCGCCGCGGCCGGGGCGGGCGCGGCCACGTTGCGCGGCTTGATAGACGCGAGAGTCTTGCGGTGTACGGGATGAAGTATCGGAGCGATCGGTAGGGGCTTTGCAGGCTCGGCCGGAGGCGGCGGTTCGACGAGGATGGCTTCGACCGCGGTCGTGCGCGGCGGTGGAAGGGGGCGCTGCGAGATAAGTATCTCGGCAAATCCCGCGAGCATCACGATGCACGACAACACCGACGCGACAATCGAGACGGCAAAGCGGCGCCAGTGGCTTTGCAAGATCAGACGATCGTCGTCATCCCACATCACAAACGTATTTTGGCTAACGTCGAATTGTTCCGCGAGTCTCATCGGCTAAATGCTTTGCCGGTCGGCAGATCCGAGCGCAGGCGGCGATAAAAGCCTCGGCGCGGCCGGTACTGTAATGAATACGCTGCGGCGGCGGTCCGGTTGCGGTTCTCGTTTCCAAAATTCATGGGTGTGTTTTGCGGGTACTGGGCTAAAATGATGGAAGCGGGATCCTGAGCGCGTCGAAGATTGTGACTTTGGGCCCGTAACCTGCCTGAATGCTCTCCCCGGATGTGAATCTCCTGGTTCTGATCAAGCGCGACACCGGGCATCTGGAGCATTACCTGATCGAGCGGTGTTGCTTGCCCTGCGGCCAGTTCGGCGATGTCGCGTTGCCCCATAGTGTACTTGCTGGTCCCAGTTGACGAAAGTCCGTTCTGCGCGCTGAGGCGAGCCACGTCGACCGCAACCGTCAGCGCATCCTCCGATTCGAGCACGAGGTCGAGGGATTTCGCGATTACACCCCGCCCTGCGTTGGCGGGCGGCATCGTTTTGAGCTAACTAGAATTTTTGGGTCGATGATCTTTGAATCAGCGCGCCATCTGCGGAGGTGACCGTGACGCTCAATCCCTACATCGAGGCACACGAACTGCGCGAGCTTGTCCTCAAGAAGGAAGTTCGCCCGCGCGAGGTCGCGGAATTTTTTCTCGCGCGCATCGAGCAACTGAACCCCAAGCTCGGCGCATTCATGACGGTCACCGCCGATCGCGCGCTCGCGGACGCATCGCGGCTCGAAAAAATGAACGCTTCGGATGCGGCCAAGATGCCGCTGTTCGGCGTCGCATATTCGCTCAAGGACCTGGTCTGGACCAGGGATATTCGCACCACCTTCGGCTCGAAGAACTACGAGAATTGGCAAGCGCCCGCCGACGCGGAACTCGCCGTGCGGCTGGCCAACTCCGGCGGAATTCTGCTCGGCAAAACTACCACTCCGGAATTCGGCTTGCGTCCGACCACCGAGGGCGGTCTTTGTCCGCCCGCGCGAAATCCCTGGAATCTCGAACACACCGCCGGCGGCTCAAGCGGCGGGTCCGCCTCGGCGGTCGCCTCCGGACTGCATCCCGTGGCGCAGGGCAGCGACGGCGGTGGATCGATTCGGGTACCGTCGGCATGCTGCGGCGTGGTCGGAATCAAACCGTCGCGTGGGCGAATCACGCGCGCGCCGCAGGAGGGCGAAGGATGGGCCGGACTTTCCACTACCGGTCCGATCGCGCGCACCGTCCGCGACGCGGCGTTGATGCTCGATGCGATGGCGGGAATGATGCCGGGCGATCCGTACGCGGCGCGGCCGCCGGCGCGTCCGTTCGTCGAGGAAGTTTCGGCGCATCCAAAAAAACTTCGGCTCGCCCTTATCAACCATAGCGCGCTCGGTCCGGTGGACGCCGAAACTCTCGCCGCGCTCGAGTCCGCATGCGGCGTGTTCCGCGAGATGGGGCATCGCGTCGAGGCATTGACGCTCGATCCCGGCGCAATGCTCGAAAAATATGCGCGCGTGATCATCAGCGCGTCGGTCTCGGCGCTGAACATCCCCAACCCGGACCTGCTCGATCCCATGGTGCGCGGCACTTACGAGTGGGGCGCCAAAATTTCCGCCGCCGACTACATCCGCGCGGTAACCGGGATGCACAATACGTCGCGCGAAATCGTCCACGCGCTCATGCCCTACGACGCGATCCTCGCCCCGACGCTCACTCGGCCCGCGGTGCGGCTTGGCAGCTTGCCGTCGAATCCCGCCACCGCCGCTGATGAAATCTACGCGTGGATCGCGTTCACCTTCCCGTTCAACTCGACCGGTCAGCCGGCCATCTCGCTCCCCAACGGGTTCAACAAGTCGGGATTGCCGCTGGCGATTCAACTTGTCGGCCGGCCCGGCGATGAAGCGGGCATAATCGCGCTGGCGGCCGAGTTCGAACGCGGCCGCCCCTGGAAGGACAAGCATCCTGCGATCTAGGTGTTGGTTGTTCGCGGCTCACGGCGGTGGTTGCGCGATTACAGTTGCCCTCTTAAGACTGAAATGATTATACAGGCGATAGCCAATCGAAAAACGGAGGACACATATGCAGACGATCAAGTTTGACGATATTGCGGCGCTGACGGCGAAGATCAGCAAGGAATTCGGTCCGTGGAGCGAGCCGATTCACGTGACGCAGGAAAAAATCAACCAATTCGCCGAAGTGACCGGCGACCGTCAGTGGATTCATATCGACGTCGAGCGGTGCAAGAAAGAAAGTCCGTTCGGCGGACCGGTGGCGCACGGTTTTCTGACGCTGAGCCTGCTGCCGGCGTTCAGGAGCAAAGAGGAATACACGATCACGGGATTTCGCAACGTGGTGAATTACGGCGCGAACAAGCTGCGCTTCGTCGCGCCGGTGCCGGCGGGCGCCAGCGTCTACGCGCGCTCGCGGCTGATCGCGGTCGACCCGCGGCCGCTGGGCACGATGCTCACGCGGGAGACGGAAATCCAGGTCGTGGGTCAGCAGAAGCCCTCGTTAGTGTTCGAAGGACTGGCGCTGTTCGTGAAGTAGAAGTTGCGGGCAGCGACGGAGAGCAGTGCATGGCGTATGAACAGATCATTTACGAGGTCGCGGACAACATCGCGACGATCACGCTCAACCGGCCGGAGAAGCTCAACGCATTCACCGACCTCATGATGAGCGAGATGATCGACGCGTTCGACAAGGCCGACGCGGACGACAACGTGCGCGCGATCATCGTGACCGGCGCGGGGCGCGCGTTCTGCGCGGGCGCGGACCTGTCGGCGCCCGCCAGGACGTTCGGCTCGACGCGCGAGGATCGTCCTCAGCGGCGCTCGGCGATCAGAGCCGACGGCACCGTGGATTGGAGCAACGAGGCGATTCGCGACGGCGGCGGACGGCTGACGCTGCGCATCTTCGAGTGTCTGAAACCGGTGATCGCGGCGGTGAACGGAGCGGCGGTGGGCGTCGGCGTGACGATGCAACTTGCGATGGATGTGCGGCTGGCGTCGGAGAACGCGCGTTTCGGGTTCGTGTTCGCGCGCCGCGGGATCGTGCCGGAGGCGTGCTCGAGCTGGTTCCTGCCGAAGATCGTCGGCATCTCGCAGGCGCTGGAATGGACATTCACGGGTCGAGTTTTCGCGGCCGAAGAGGCGCTCGACGGCGGGCTCATCAAAAGGATCTACAAACCCGATCAACTTATTCCAGCGGCGCGCGCGCTCGCTGGCGAGATCGCGGACAACACCTCGCAAGTGTCGGTCGCATTGATTCGGCAGATGTTGTGGCGGATGGCTGGCGCGGACCATCCGATGGAAGCGCACAAGCTGGACAGCCGCGGAATCTTTGCGCGCGGCCCTTCGGCGGATGCGAAGGAAGGCGTCGCGTCATTTCTGGAGAAACGTGCGGCAAAATTTCCGGACAAGATTTCGAAGGATATGCCCGCCTACTTTCCGTGGTGGCAGGAGCGCAAGTACAGCTAAGGCGCCCCAGGTTTGCGGCGGATGACGACACGGACTTCGCCGCGGTGCTCCACCTTGACGACGGCGCGCTGGCCGTCGGGGTCCAGCTCGGCGTTGCCGCCGGACACTTCAAGCACGCATCCGCGCGGGTACTGAATGCGCGGCACGAAGATCTCGGTCGGGCCGGCAGCGGAAGGATCATATTCGAACACGAACTCGAAGGTGCCGCTGATACGATCGAATTTCATCGTGCGCGGAATACCCTGTGTCGCTCGCGCGTACGGCCTGACGAAGCCGGCGAGCGCGCGGCCGCCGCTATTGATGTCCGCCGGGTCGATCTGCTGGTCGCGCGAGAAAATACTCAGATCCTCCTGATTCCAACCGTCGCCAATAGCCAGATCGTTGCTATTGGATGCAGTATAGTTCCATTGCGTACTACCGATGAGCAGAGTATCGAGTGCATTATACATTAGATCGAGCGCGATGATCTGGGCAGTCCACGGCGCGTCGCTGCGATCGCCGGCGTGAAAAGCGCGGTACGCGCCGGCGCCATTCAAATCGAAATGAATCCCGAATTCGCCGATGAGGGTGGGCGCGCCGCCATTCACCGTTTCTGACATTCGGGTCATCCTGCCGAGCTCGCGCTCGTAGCGCGCCTGGATCTGTCCGGCGGCGGTCGCAATCTCGCCGGTCAACACGTCGAGGCTGAAATTCGGACTGAACATCTTGGTCGCGGCCAGGACCACGTCGTACCAGTGACCGGCGTTGACGCTGTTTGGGGGAGTCTCTGCGGGGAATCCCGGTCCGAGAAATCCCGAGAGCGGATCGAGCTCGGCGAACAGGATCCAATCGGGATTAATCCGGCGAATATTTTCGGCGACGCGCGCGAAAAATGGTCCCATGTAGTCTTCGATAAGGTTGACCTTGCGATCGCCGACACGTTGGAAGAAATCTTCGCGCAAAATGTCGAAAGTGCCGTCGTTATTGAGCCGCCATGCGCCTGCATCCTGGAACGGATCGCTTTGGCCGCTGGTCCAGATTGAGATGCGCTCGGGATTGATTGTCCGATTTTGTTTGTGGGCCACCAAGCTAGGTTTCGCTGTCGGGTCGAATTCGAGCTCCGGTATCGAGCGCGTAACTCCATGCGACACCAGCAAGCCGTCGAGCGGCGACCACGCCAGGCCCGGCATCGCACGCTCGGGGTTGGTATCGCTTGGCCCGAGATGACGATAGCTGAGCGGCTGTCCGATCCATCCCGGGGCCGGTTCGTTGAGCGAGTCGAAGCCCATCACGTTGGGTAAATCGCGGATGCGGCGTGCGATCTCGCGCTGCGCTCCGAGGTAATGCTCGAGCATGTAGTCCTGCACGTTGACGCCGTCGATAGTCAGTCCGGGGGCGAAGTCGCGGCCGGCGAAAAACAAGGTCCACATGATGCCGTTGGCGGGGCGGCGCTCATTCTGCACCCAGCTCATGGTCGGGTAGCGGTCCTCCTGGCGGCCGCCGCGCGCATAGTCATATAGATGTTGCATTACATGAGCGCATCCCGACTCGGCGATCCGGTGATAGTCAATTCCAACTTTACCGAATAGCCAGCCGGGCGCGCCGTCGCCACCGGTCATTCGGCTCCAGACATCCTGGTGAAAATCCACGAATAGGTAGAAGCCGTAGTCACCGGCGAGCCGGCACAACTCGGCGAAGTAGTCGAGGTACGCGACGTCGTAGTCGCGCGGGCCGCGATGCTCGACGGCTTCCCAGGTGGTCAGCAAGCGCAAGCAATTGAAGCCCCACGCACGCAGGCGCGAGAAGTGTTCACCGGCTTCGGCAATCGGAAACGGACGGCCGATGAAGGAGACCTCGCGATGGTTGGAAAAATCGGAGGGAAAGTTGGTGCCGCCATCGGGGTAGGGGACCTTGCAATCGCCGCCCAGATTGACGCCGCGCAAAATAACGCGGCGGCCGTGTTCGTCGAGGAACCATCGTCCTTCGATGTGCAGCCGCGGCAGACTGGTCTTTGGCATTCGATTCACCCCGTGGCGAGGTTGACGCAATGTCCGTTCGCCCGTCAAGCTGCACAAGTATATGGCCGCGAGTTGGCGAGAGAGCGAGATAATTCCGAGCCTGTTCGTCGGCGATCTTCAGGACGCGGGCGAATTCGAGGGGACGATTATCAGCGTGCTCCCCGATGTGCCGGAAATCGAACCGCCGCAGGCGATTCACATGCCGTTCCTTGCAGATGGGGTCGCGTCGCTGGACAGGACGGCGGCGCTGATAGAGGAAGAGCTCGCGCTGGGGCATCGCGTGCTGGTCCATTGCGAGGAGGGATGCGAGCGCGCGCCGCTGGTGGTGGCATGGTTCCTGAAAACGAAGCGTGGCAAGACGCTTGACGAAGCGTACGCGCTGTTGAAGAGCCAGCGGCCGATTATCGAAGACCGCCGGCGCTGGCTGGGTATCCACAGCCGATAGCCACTCCAAGGTGTTCGCGATGAATTGACTATTCGACGACGACGGCTCACGCTGGCGGCGTAGCGTTGACGTAAGGCTTATGGCCAATTTTCTCAACAGCGCGGTCGGGTACCTGGAAGCCGTGCTCAGACACGTAAGGTCGGCGTTTCATCGCTCGCGGCCATGGATTGCGCGCGCGCGCGAGTTGGGCCGTTCGCGGCGGGCGCGCAAAATCGGGGTGATCGTCGTCGCGGTTCTGCTGTTCCTGGGCCCTGCGGCTTACCTGGCGGTTCCGCCGGTGCTGCGGCATGTCCTGATCGGCCCCGTCGCCGACAGCATCCATCGCCAGGTGAGCGTGGGCAAAATCCGATTCAATCTTTATGCGCTGAAGCTCGACGTGGACCAGTTGCACGTTGGCGAGCGCGACAGTCCGCAACCGTTCGTCGATATCGGGCATCTGAGAGTGAAGGTTTCGTGGACGTCGATTTTCAGATTTGCGCCGGTAGTCGGCGAAGTCGTAGTCGAGCGGCCGGCGATCCATCTGGTTCGGGAGTCGCAGCAGCGCTTTAACTTTTCCGACCTGCTCGAGAGCGCGCCGACGCCGGAAAAATCGAAACCGGCTGTGCCGAGCGCGCCGATGCGATTCGCGGTTTCGAATATTCAACTGCGCGATGGCGAAGTGACATTCGACGATCAGCTGCTCGGCAAGCAACACAAGATCGAGCAGATTCAGATCAACGTGCCGTTTATCGCGAACCTGCCCTCCGACGTGGACGTGTTCGTCGAACCGCTGCTGCAAATGGTGATCGATGGCAGCCCGATTCGGATTGCGGGCGTGGCCAAGCCGTTCGAGGCGACGCACGATTCAGTCGTTGACTTGAAACTCCATCGGCTCAACTTGCCGCTTTACGTCAGCTACGCGCCGATGAAGTTGCCGGTTAAAATTCCGGACGGGACGCTGTCGGCGGACGTGTATGTGCATTTCGTGCAGGCGCAGTCGCAACCGCTGATTCGCCTGAACGGAACGGTAGCGCTGGATCAGCTCGACGTTCGCGACACGGCGGATGCGCCGATCGCCGCACTCAAACACGCCGAGGTGAAGCTGATCGACGTCGAGCCGCTGGGCGCGGTGTTCTATCTGCGATCTATCTGGATCGATGGACTGCTCGCGCATGTCAGGCTCAATCCCGACGGGACCAACAATCTCACGTCGCTTGCGAGCGGCAATGCGGCGCCGGCGAGCCCTCCAGCGCAAGCGGCGCCGGCGGGCAACATGACCCAGGCGGCCGTGCCAGTGGCGGGAAAATCCGCGGCGAAATCGCCAATGGATTTTCAGTTGGACTCGTTCGATCTCACCAACAGCGCGGTGGAGGTTCAGGATAACAGCGGCGCGGCGCCGGCGGTGGTGGCGGTGGATGCGCTCGGGGTCGGGCTTAAGAATTTTCGGACGGTCGGGAAAGCGCCCGCGTCGGTCACGGTTAACGGCAAGATTCGCAGCGGCGGCACGATCGCGGTCAAAGGCGCGCTCGATCTGGCGGATTCGCAGGTTACGACGGAGGTGTCGATCGATCAGGTCGACTTGCCGGCGCTGCAGCCGTTCGCTCAGTCGGTGCTGGCGGCCACGATCGCGTCGGGCAAGCTGAGCGCGAAGGCCAACGTACAGACGCATTTTGCCACCGATCATTTCAACGTGCATGCGGAGCCGGCGACCGTCGCAATCGAAAATTTCGAGATGGATGCGCCCCACGAACGTGAAAAACCGGTGCAGTGGAAAAGCCTGAGCGTCGCGATTAGACAGTTCGACCTGGCGGCGCGTCAGGCGACGGTCAGCGAAGTGCGCAGCGACGGGATGCATCTGTTCGTTCGCCGTGAGCGCGGCGGGAAATTGAGTCTCGCCGCGCTGATGCGCGGCGCCCCGGCGCCGCCGCCACCCAACAAGCGCACGAGCACGCGCGAAACGAGGCGAATGCCGCGCGAGACGCGGCGGGCGGCGCGCAAAACGGTCCAGCCCGCGGCACCGCCAGCGCCGCCGTCGCAGAGTTGGCAATATCAGATCGCATCGGTCGCGATGGAACAGACCGACGCCACCTTTGAGGACGACAATGCGCCGCAACCGGTCAAGGCGGCCGTAGCGCCGCTGAATCTGCATCTGAAGAATGTGTCGAGCGACTTCAGCAAGCCGATTGCAGTCGATGTTGACGGCACGCTGAATGGCAAGGGCACTTTCAAAGTTACCGGCACGGCGGCGATCGCGCCGCTGAAGGCCGACCTGCGAGTCGCAACAAAGCGCCTGGACCTGGCATTTGCGGATCCATACGTCAGCAGCAGCCTGAACGCGACGATCACCAGCGCGAACCTGACGATGGACGGCGCGGTTAGCTTGGAGCAGGCGCGCAACGATTTTCTCGTCAGTTATCGTGGCGACGCATCGCTCGGCAGCGTGCGGATGCTCGACAAGCTGACCAACGATCTGTTTTTCAGAATGAACGCGCTCAACGCGAACAAAATCGATTTCGCTCTCGGAAAAGGTCCGCCGAAGGTGCACGTGGGAGCGCTTACGCTGTCCAATTTTTATTCGCGCGTCATCCTGAACAGCACCGGCAAGTTGAATCTGAAAGACATCACCGCGAGCCCGCAAGAAGCGCCTACGTCGCTGACGCGAGCCACGGGAGCGCCGGGCTCGAAGGGGGCGGTTCCAGTGGCGCCGGCCTCGACGCCGACTCCGGCTGCCGCGCCAAGCCCAGCAGCTGCGACGGCTCCTGGAGCGAGTCCCGCGGCAGCGTCGAGTCCGGCGCAGGCTTACACAGGGCAGCCGATGAACGCCGACATCGAGTTGAACAAGATCACGCTCAAAGGCGGCAAAGTCGATTACACGGACAACTTTATCAAGCCGAACTACACGGCGAACCTGACCGATATGGAGGGCAAAGTCGGCGCGTTCGGAACAAAATCCACATCGCCGGCGGCAGTGTTACTCGACGGGAAAATTAACGGGAGCGCGCCGATCAACATCGATGGGTCCATCAACCCGCTCGCGCCGACTGCGTTCGTCGATATCAAGGCGAAGGCGAACGGTATCGAGCTGACGGGCCTCACCCCGTACTCGACCAAATACACCGGCTATCCGATCGTCAAAGGCACGCTGACGGTCGATGTTCATTATCTGCTGGATCAGGGAAAGCTGACGGCCGACAACCATATTTTCATCGATCAGCTGACGTTCGGCGATCACGTGGAGAGCCCGGATGCGACGAATCTGCCGATTCGATTCGCGGTCTCACTGCTCAAGAATTCGAAGGGGCAAATCGACCTGCGCGTGCCCGTGTCGGGGTCGCTCTCCGATCCGCAATTCAGCATCGGCAGCGTCATCTGGAGCGCGTTCAAGAACCTTCTCGTCAAGGCCGTGACGTCGCCGTTCTCGCTGATAGCGGCGGCGTTCGGCGGCAGCGGCGCACAGCAGGATCTCGGCTATATAGAGTTCGCGCCGGGCTACGCGACGCTGACGCCGGACAGTCAGAAGAAGCTGGATACGGTCGCGACGGCGTTGGCGGATCGAACCGCCCTGAAACTCAACATCGAGGGGCGCGTCGATCCGGCATTCGACAAGGATGGCTACCGCGAAGCGTCACTGGAGCACAGCATCCAGGCGCTCAGACACCAGGACGAGGGAGACAGCGCGGATGCGAATGCGAAGAGCGCGGCGCTGTCCACAGCGGACTACAACAAGTATCTGGCGCGAGTTTATAGCGCAGGAAAATTTCAGAAGCCGCGCGACGTCATCGGGTTTGCGAAGACGCTGCCGCCGGACCAGATGAAGAAGCTAATCCTCGCCAACACTGCGGTGAGCGATCAGGACCTGCAGCATCTGGCGGAGGCGCGCGCAAATGCGGTGCGCGCGTATCTGAGCACGAAACAAGTGGATGCGGCGCGGATGTTCATAATCGCGCCGAAGCTGGACGCCGCCGGAATCAAAGATCAGGGCAAGACGACGCGCGTCGATCTATCGCTCGAGTGATCGCGTCGGGCGATAGCTAGAGCGCGCCGAGATTGCGATCGGGGATCGCGTCCCAGGCGCGGCGCTCCTGGTCGCGAGGTGCATCCTCGAGGCTGGTATTGGCGCCGAAGACCATCGTTGGCCGGCGTGCCTCGGTGTAACTCGCCCAGGTACCGACACTTGCGCAGCCTGGATCGCCTGATCGTGCGAATGCCAGCCACGCGTCCTGCATCTGAACCGCCAGTTTTTCCGGGGCCGGGCCGGTGCCTGCGAACATGGTCATCCCGGGCAAGCGATTGGTGCCGAAGACGAAGCCAAGCTCGAGTGCGTGGCAGCATCCGAGCGCGCCGCCCATCGCGGGCGACGGCCACGTGAAGAGATAACTGAAAACGCGCGGATCGTGGCGTCCCTGAACTTGCGCGAGGCGCACGCCGGGGATGCGGAAAACCCGGTCAGTCTCGATTGCGGTGAACAGTTCAGCGGGCGTGACCGGCTCGCCACGCGCGGCGCGAGCCTTTTGGTAAGTATCGATGAGGGCATCGGCGGCGGGAGCGGTCAAACGCCCGCCGATACGCGCACCCAGGCGGCCGCGGTCGAGCTTGCGCAATGAAGCATCCATCAAGGCGAACAATTTCCATTCCTCGAGCGTAGAACCCACCATCACGGCCACGCCCGACGCCGAGCCGTCTGCGACCATCTCGATCGCGGCACGCGGCACCAGGCTACCGTCTGCTACCGGCTGATACGCCATCCCGAGCTCGGGATCGGGCGTCTTGCCATCGTCGAGGAGAGTGCCGGTGAGCAATTGCGCGGGTGTCAACGCGCGGATCGCGTGGTCGTCGCCGGGGCGCACCCCAAGCCTCGACAAGACTCGCTCGGCGGTGCGATTGGCGCGTGCGACGGAGGCGCCGGTGTGGCTCGCTCCGCTTTGCAATATCGCCTTGTGGAACAACCCGCGCGCAGACGGCATCGCCAGGATAGTTCCGACGCTCATGCCGCCGGCCGATTCACCGAAGATGGTGACGTTGCCGGGGTCGCCGCCGAACTCGGCGATATTGTCGCGGACCCACTGGAGCGCCGCGACTTGATCGAGAATTCCTTCGTTGCCGGTCGCCGGAATCTTGCCG
>Ga0187862_10004268_pt1 | contig 13674 bp, 10 predicted proteins | sample June2016WEW_10_1_FD_133003 | JGI IMG/M metagenome (GOLD analysis project Ga0187862, IMG submission 133003) | Peatland microbial communities from SPRUCE experiment site at the Marcell Experimental Forest, Minnesota, USA - June2016WEW_10_150 | ecosystem: Environmental > Terrestrial > Soil >...
GAAAACGAGCGGCTGGTTGGTCGCGGTCGCCTGGCTTACCGGAACGGTTGCCGAAAGATCGTCGACCAGCGAAACGGTCGCGATTCCGCTAAGGTTGCCGCTGGTGGCGATGATTGTTGCTTGGCCGATGCCCGCGTTGGGAGCGGTGTAGAAGCCGGCGGAATCGATCGAACCAACATTGCCGAGAGTGGACCAAGTAAACGTCGGTTGCGAATGCATCGCGAGGCCGAACTGATCGACCGCGGTCGCGGAGAACTGCTCGCTGCCCGCGCGCTCGAGGCTTGAATTTGCGGGCGTTACGGTTATGGCGGAGTACGTGGAGATAACCTGCACGGTTACGCCGCTGGTAACGCTGGCGCCCTGCGCGTCAATGATCGTCGCCAGCAGGCGATAAGTTCCCGGCGCGGCGAAGGTGGCGGTCGTGTTCTTCGACGCGTTGGCGTTATTGCTGGCGAAACTCACCGCCGCTGGAACGGTTCCAGTTGTGCCCCAGGCATAAACCAAATTCGGCTCGCCGCCGTCATCGGCGCCGAGAACGCTTAGGTTGGTTGTTGTTCCGGCGACGATGGTTTCAGAAGCGTTGGCGGGAATTACAACCGTCGGAGTGGCGTTGGCGATGGTGACGGTTGTGGTCTGGTGTGCCGAACCGCTCGAAACGGTCACATCCGCGAATCCCGGAGTGCCGGGCGATGTGTACAGGCCCGAACTGCTGATCGATCCACCGCCGGAACTGATCGACCAATTCAGCGCCGGCGTGGCCATGGAAAGGCCAAATTGATCGAAGGCGGCTGCCGAGAATTGCTGCTGCGCGTTCTGGTACATCGTCGGCGCGGAGGGCGTGATGGCAACGCTGGTGAAGGACTGATCGACCACCACGGTCACCCCGGACGATGTGGATAATCCTTCGGCATCGGTAATCGTCACGAGAAAATGATACGTTCCGGCGTTGGAGAACTGGGCGGTGGTGTTTTTCGCGGCGTTGCCGTTGTTAATTGAGAAATTAACGGCCGCTGGTGGAGTGCCAACAACGCTCCAGGCATAAGTCAGATTGGATTCACCGCCATCATCTGCGCCGAGGACGGAAAGAAGCGTCGACGATCTGGTGACGGGAGCATCCGCGGAGGCGGCCGGAGTTGCGATGGTGGGAGCGGCATTGGTGACATCAATTGAAGCCGTTCCAGAAACCGACCCTGCGGTCGCACCGATCGTCGCCGTGCCCGCGCCGCCCGATCCCGCGGCGCTGAAAAGGCCCGAGTCGTTGATCGCTCCTCCGCCCGTAGCCACCGCCCAGTCGAATGCCGGTTGCGTGCTGATTTCATCGCCAAACTGATCGTTCGCGACGGCATAAAATTGCTGGTGGCCGTTTTCATTGAGATTCGCCGTGCCAGGGCTGACGACAATTGCGCTCAGCGTCTGCTGGACGGTGACAATTACGTCTTGTGTCGTGATCGACCCATTGTTGATCGATACCTGGAATGTGTAGCTTCCCGCATCGAAGAACGTCGCGGTGGTCGTCAACGCGGCCGAGGAACCGTTCGCGCTGAAAGTGGGACTCGCAGCTCCGGTCGGCTTGTGAATGACCGACCAGGTGTAGGTGACTCCGCTGGTTGCGCCGCCGAGCACCGTGAGATTTACATTTGTGCCTGTGACGACGCTTTCCGAAGCGATGGCGGTGTCGCTCGACACCACGGTGATACCCGCCGAGCCCTGGACCGATCCGCTGGCGGCGTAGACAGTCGTGGCGCCCGGCGTCCCCGGGGAGGTGTAATATCCCGATGAACTGATCGAGCCTCCGCCGGTTTCCGTCCAGGCGAACGCCGGCTGGACCAGCATGCTTTGCCCGAATTGGTCCAGCGCGACCGCGCCGAATTGCTGCGTGGCGCCGGCGTCGAGAGAACTATTCGCTGGTGAAACCGCGATGCTCGTCAAAGTTTGATCGACTGTCACGCTGACCGAACTGGTGGCGGAAAGTCCGCCGGCATCCGTGATGGTGGCCTGGAGCAAATATGTGCCCGCCTGGCCGAACGTCACGGTGGTGTTCTTCGCCGCGTTCGAGCCGTTCAGGCTGAAGCTCGGAGCCGGCGCGCCGGTGGGCTGGGTCAACACCGACCAGGAATAGGTGAGGTTGGATTCTCCACCATCATCCGCGCCAAGCACGCTCAGCGCCGTGCTGACTGCCGTCACAGTGCTCGGCGTGGCTGCGGCCGCCGTGGCGACAGTGGGCGCTGCGTTAATCACGGTGATCGAAGCCGATCCACTCACGGAGCCGCTCGTGGCGGTTATCCCGGCTGAGCCGACGCCGTAAGGCGCCGTGTATAATCCGCTCGAGTCGATCGAGCCAATACCGGAAGCCTTGGACCACGTGAACGCCGGCGGGACGGACATCGCGCTGCCGAACTGGTCGTATCCAATCGCGGAGAATTGCTGGGTCTGATTTTCGTTCAGCGATGGAGTCCCCGGCGAGACGGCGATCATCGCCAGGGTTTGATCGACCGACACGGTCACCGAACTGGTGGTTGAAAGGTTTGCTGCATCGGTGATCGTCACCTGGAAGTTGTACGTGCCCGCCTTGGAAAATGTCGCGATGGTGTTCTGGGCCGCATTATTGCCGTTGTCGCTAAACACGACCGCGGCGGGCGGTGTGCCGGTGGTCGCCCAGGTGTATTTCAGATTTGCTTCGCCGGCGTCGTCGGCGCCCAGGACGCTCAGTGTGGTGGCGACGCCAGTCGCGGGACTTGGGCTTGCCGCAGCCGCGGTGGCGACGGTAGGAGGAGCGGGAGTCACCGTCATTGAAATGGTGTTGGTCGTGAAGGCGGTCGGAAAGCCCAGGATTTGATGAGCGGTGATAAACGTCAGCGGGTCCGAGCCGGTGAAGTTCGTTGTCGGCGTAAAGACAAGTCCATTGAGTGCCGCGTTCATTGCCGGCGCGGCTCCCGCGAATTCGACGGTGCTCTGACCGTTGCCCGTGCCGTTGATGAACGACAACCCGCTGGTTGTCGAAAGCGTAAGCTTGCCGTCCGCGACGCTGAGCCCGACATCGTTCGATGATGCACTGGCCTCAATTTCGTTATTTTTTTGAGAGGAAAATGTCAGCGGAACATTCTCGGCGGTCGTTTGTGGGCCCGGATATACATCAAAGAGCGGCACGTTGCTCATCAAAAACCGAGGCTCGAAGGCTTCAAGCGAGCGCGGTGGTTTGGGACTCTTCCGGGAGTCGACAGCCTTATCGGACGCAGCCGCGGCGCGGAGCCGTTTAAGCAGGCCGTGGCATCGTTCCCTTAAGTTGGCGCACCGCTTGAAAATGACGTTCACCCAACGCACCTGGCCATTCCAATCAATAGATCCGTTTGGTTTTCAATCGACGAAACCAGATGCCATCTGGAGCAACAAAGTCGGATGCAATCGCTATTTCCACTTTTTGGATAGGAACCGAGCGGGAGATGAATGCCACCTGTTCGATCGAAAAAAGTCGAATTCCAAACCGACTCGCGTCGGCCCGTTTTATCGGCCTTGCAGTTAGAGCATCCGCGATTTACCCCGCAGCAGGCAATGGCCAGGGGCGTGCATCGGCAAGAGATTTCTGCAATAATAACCGGCGCAATTTCAATGAGGAGAATGGCCTATCTGCCGGATTTGAAGGAAATGATTCCATGAACCACCTAACACTGAACCTAAGCCTGACACTGCTATTTCTGCTGGGAGCCTGCTCGATTATGCTGGCGGATGACGTCAAACCGGGCGAGAATCTTCCGATCGCCCCAGGCCCGTTCAGGCCCACGATGGATTCCCTCGAACAATATCAATGTCCGCAGTGGTTCCGGGACGCCAAGTTCGGAATATGGGCCCACTGGGGGCCTCAGGCGGTGCCGATGGAAGGGGATTGGTATGCGCGGAAAATCTACGAGCAGGGGAGCGACGATTACAACTATCATCTGGCCCACTACGGGCATCCCTCGAAATTTGGATACAAGGACATTATTCCATTGTGGAAAGCGGAGAAGTGGGACCCGGACCGATTGATGTCGCTCTACAAGAAAGCCGGCGCGCAATATTTCGTGAGCACGGGGAGCCATCACGACAATTTCTTCCTGTGGAATTCGAAGCTGAACCGGTGGAACGCGGTGAACATGGGTCCGCATCGGGACGTGGTGGGCGATTGGCAGCAGGCCGCGAAGAAATATGGGCTGTATTTTGGCGTGTCGGAGCATTTGGGGGCGAGCTTCACTTGGTTTCAGGAAAGCCACGGGTCCGACAAAACCGGGCCGCTCGCGGGAGTGCCGTACGACGGAGCGAATCCCGCCTTCGCCGATCTTTACCACTTTCCGGCCAAACCCGGAGACACGGGCTGGTACAGCAACGATCCCCGCTGGCAGCAGCAGTGGTTCCAGGAGATCCGCGAGCTCGTGGACAATTATCATCCCGATCTGCTCTACAGCGACGGCCCGGTGCCATTCGGCAACGAAGTGGGATTGAGCATGATCGCCCATCTGTATAACAGCAATGCGGCCGCCAATGGCGGGGTCGCGCAAGTTGTCTACAACTGCAAGCAGCCCTCCGGCGGTCGGTGGGTTCAGGACCTCGAACGCGGAGTGATGAACAAGATCGATCGGTACCCGTGGCAAACCGATACCTCCATTGGCGACTGGTACTACAACCGCCATTGGAAGTTCCGTCCGGTGAACTGGACCATTCACACGCTGGTGGACAACGTCAGCAAGAACGGCAACCTGCTGCTCAACGTCGTGCTGCGTCCGGATGGTTCGCTCGATCCTGAAGTCGAGCAGATGCTGGCCGACCTGGCCGATTGGTCGGCTACACAGGGCGAAGCGATTTACGGCACGCGACCCTGGCTGGTGTACGGTGAAGACACGATCAAATCAAAAAAGAGCGGGTCCTTCAGCGAATCGGACGATCACTACACCGCGAACGACATCCGCTTCACGATGAAAAATGGCAACCTGTATGCCATCGCCATGGGGTGGCCCACCGATGGAAAGATGACGGTGCGCAACCTGGCAGCCTCCGCGGGGAAGATTGCGGAAGTGACGCTTGTAGGTTCCACGGCCAGCGTGAAATGGGAGCAAACAGATTCGGCCCTGGTGGTCACGTTGCCGGAGCAGGCAGTGTCGAAATACACGTGTGCCCTGAGAATCACCGGCGCGGATTTGAAACCCGCTCCATCGGCGCAAACTGAGGCGTTTGTGACTTCTCCCGGCCCCGATGGCACGCTGACGCTGGAGGCCGAACACGCCAATCTGCATGGCGACGAATTGACTATCGAAACCCGGGGCAGCCACACAAACATCGGCTACTGGGACAATCCGTCGGAATCCGCCTCTTGGAACGTTAACTTCCCAGCCCCCGGACGCTACAAGGTTTCCATCGAAACCGCCACGATATATGCCGGCACGGCTTTGCAACTTGAAGTTGCCGGCAGCACAATCGAGGGCATCGTTTCGGAAACCGGTAGTTGGGACGACTTCCGCGTTGTCGCAATGGGCGGTATTGAAGTCAAACAGGCGGGCAGGCAGATTTTGACAATTCGCCCGAAGGAGGCCTCTTCGTGGCACGCGATCAACTTGGCCCGAGTTATCCTGGCGCCAGCGGAATAAACCGTGGATCTACAAAGGTGACTGCAACGGCAATTGCAATGAAATCCCGAATGGACTGACTCAATTGCTTTCGGCCATGCGATGATCCGTTATGGCTCAGGCGGAATCTCCTTGTATTTGTCCTGCTGCTCTGAAGCACGTTGGCCAAAGCCGACACTCCAATCGTCGAGAATATCTTCACAGCCGATCCTTCCGCGCGCGTCTTTGGAGATCGGCTTTATGTATACACCTCACACGATCAACCGGATGCCACCGATTGGGACATGACAGATAGGCGACTGCTATCGACGGCCGACATGGCCCGCAACGGCGGCCGCCTGATTCTGGTGGGAATCCCCGGCGACGATCGTCTGACGCTTCGTCACTCCGTCGCCCGCCGCAAGGGCCGGAGCATCTACCTGGACCGGCGGATGAAGCGCGTCTATCCGCGAGCCATCGAACTGCATCGCCGCGGCCAGATCGACCTGGCCAGTCTCATCAGCCACGGATTCCCGCTGGAAAAAGCGGCCGAGGCTTTTGCGCTCAATGCGGGATATGCTTCGAAAGTCGTGAAGATCATCATCGAGTATGTGACGCGGATCGGGCCTCTGTCAATCCAAACGTTCCCGGAGGGGCTCGAACCTTCAACCTTCGGCTCCGGAGGCCGACGCTCTATCCAATTGAGCTACGGGAACCTATTTCTCAAAGAATATCCACGGCCCCCACGATGAGCAAGACGGATTAAGGCGGGAACGCCGATATTCAGAAAGTTCGGCGACATCCTCTGGGGCTGCATCCGGACTGCCGCCGATCGCTGGAGTTGGAACTCTGTCACTCGGAAACGGGGGCGGGTTTTGCGGTTCGAGCGGGTTTGTGCAGGGGATAGAAGAGTTGGTCGGTGAGCGAGTCGGGGAGTTTTTCTTCGGTGCCGTAGGCGGTGGGCCATTCTTTGGGGAGGTAATGCGTGCCGAAGACTCGGTCGAGCCAGGGGAGCGTGGAGGAATAGTTGTGGTTGATGGGGCCGGAGAGAGTGTGGTGCCAGTGGTGGAAGGCGGGGGTGGAGATGAGCCATTCGAGGGGGCCGAATCGGAAACGGAGGTTGGCGTGGATGAAAAAGCCCCAGGTCGTGGTGATCAATGTGGCAAGGACGGGGACCAGACTGCCGGCGGGGGTTTTGGGGCCGCCCAAGCCCAGGACGTAGATGGGGACCAAGGCGCAGAAACGGCCGAAGACCAGGTCGACCGGATGGGCGCGGGTGTTGACCAAAAAGTCAACTTCCTCGGCACTGTGATGGATGGAATGGAAACGCCAAAGAAAGGGGATTTCGTGGCTCATTCGATGGGCCCAGTAGTAGCCGATTTCGGAAGCGAACAGGGCGACGACGGCTTTGAGCCAGAGCGGCCAGGATGCGTTGATTGCCAGAAAACTATTCGGAACGGCACGGTGGATGACCCAGGCCACCAGGGCCATTGGACCGCTGAGCACAGCCGCCGGGAGAAGGCTGGTGATGAAAAAGTAGCCTAGATCGGCGCCGATTCCTTTGCGGAGAATTTTTTGCGGATGGACGGCGAACAGATGCTCCAGGGGAACGAAGATGACGACCAGAGTCGCCAGCCAAAGGGAGAGGCGGAGAATCGTAATCAGCATTGCGTGGAATTGAACGGCCATAATGGCGATCCTTGGATTCGGCCCTCACCCCCCTCTCCCGACGTTCGGGGAGAGGGGGAAAGACTAAGCGCAGTCGCTTACATGGCCACAGCGGTTCGATCCGCACGCGCGCGGCGGCCCAGTCTGCCGACAGCGATAACCGTGCCGACGCCCCCAAGCAATAGGCCGGCCGACGGTTCGGGAACGTCGTTCACGGACACTCCATCAAGCAGGGCAAAGGGCGGCGCGCCAGAGGGCGTGCCAACCGCCAGGAACGTAAGGACGTCGCTTGGCCCGCTGGCGGTGAACGTCATCGTGTCGTTCATCCAGCCGGTGAACCCCTCGGAGACGTTATTGACGACGGGAGTGAACTGCGTTTGAGCGCCGAAGCTGACCTTCCATTGCTCGGTGGTCGGTCCGACAATCGTATAGGCTTGCGCGCCTGCCCAGGAGAAGTCGACATTGTAGGAATTTCCGGCAGTCAGACCGTTGATGGTTTGGGAGATTGGACCGGGATTGTAATCGCCGTCGGCGGCGACAAAGTTACCGCCGTTGGGACTGACGGTCAGGCCATTGGGCGAGCCATCTCCCGGCCCCCAAAGCAAAGCGGTGCCGAGGGAGCCGACTGCGCCGGTGGTGTCAGCGGTCCCGGGAGCGAAGACGAAGCTGTAGCCGGTGACGGTCCAGCCTGTAGCATTGGTGTTGTACCCCAACTGGCCGTTGCCGCTCGTGGTTGACTCAAACCCGCCGTTGGTGACCAAACTGGCCTGAGCCGAGCCACAGGTGAGCAGGGCCAAGCCAATGACGGGAATTAGGATGGTTGATAATTTTCTCGAAAACATGGGTTTGCCTCTCCAGGTGTAGAGCACAGGTACTGTGACAGGAGCTCGCGGCGCGGAGTTATGCGGCAGACGATTTAGCAAGCGCACGGCGACCCAGTCTGCCGATGGCGATCACCGTGCCGACGCCCGCAAGCAATAGGAAGGCGGACGGTTCGGGCACAGTTGACTCCAGGTCAGGGTCGGCGAGAAAGACCATGGGCGGCAATCCACCGGTGCCGACCGCCAGAAAGCTCAGCGTCTCGGACGTGCTGCTGGCAGTGAACGGCAGCGTCTGCGCCTCCCAGGGGAAGACACCTGCCGACGGAACATTCATAACAGCCGAATTCTGTGTCTGGCTGCCCAAGCTGACCTGCCAATAGTCGCTTGTGGCGCCAGTATCCAACTCTTGCTGCCCGCCCGCCTGGTAGAACGATAGGTTGTAGGACTGCCCGACAGTCAAGCCATTGATGGTCTGGGTGACGGGAAGCGACAGGCCGGCGCTGCCGTCGTCTTGGAGAAAATTGCCGCCCAACGGGGGGTTGGGGAACGGGCCCCAGACGGGTACGGCGGGCGCCAAGGGATCATCCGCCGTGTTCGGAGCATCAATGGAGGCGTAAGAGTTGCTCGCCCAGTCGGTGGGCTGAACGGTGTTGAACCAGTTTTTGGGGGCGGAGACGTAGGCCGAGAAGTCGCCGTTGGTCACAAAGTTCGCCCGAGCCATGCTGCAGGTGAGCAGGGCCAAGCCAAAAGCGGGAATTACGATGATTGATAATTTACTGGAAATCATGTCTTTGCCTTTCGGGGTGTAAAAAACCGGAATCGTTACGGGATCTCGTGGTGGCGTTACACGGCAGAGGATTTAGCACTCGGCCCGCGGCGTCGTCTGAGGATGCCGGCGCCGCCCAGAGTCAAGAGCGACAGACTCGAAGGTTCGGGCACCGACCCGGCACCGGAGGCCGGAGCCAGATCGTCCAACCCGTTCACGTGTGTATCCTGTGTGAGCGTGTTGGTGTTCAGGTTGAACTGGTAAACGTGTCCGTTGCCGACCGAAGAACTGGAGGCGATGAAAAGGTTGCCCGCGCCGTCGGTGGTGATTCCGTCGGGCCCCGGAACAATCTGCGTGCCGGTTGCGACCTGAACGATGCTCAGGTTGTTGGGATCGATCGAATAGATCAGGTTCCCGAACAGCGAAGCGGCATAGAGCAGTCCGGAATAGGGATCGTAGGTCAGCCCATCGAGGCTGTTGAGGCCGGGGCTTGTGGCAAGAATCGCGCCCGTAACCGGGTCGATTTGTGCCACTTGTTTTGCGGTGGGCCCGCCGTATCGATAACCGATGTTGGCGAAGAGCTTGGAGCCGTCGTACGCCAGGCCCTCGGGATTGCCCAGGCCCGTCGACAGGGTCGTGACCGAAATCGGGCTGAGATTGATTCGGTCGATGGTGCCGGCGCCGTAATCGCTGACCAGCATCGAGTTTCCCCCGGGCTCGAGCACCTCGTCCGCGGCGTCGGTCAAGCCACTGGCCAAGACCGTGCTAGTCGTCGTGATCGGGTTGTACTTGATGACCTGGCCGGCCCCGACGGTCGAATAAATCGGATTTCCGCTGGTATCGAAGATGATGCTATCGGGCGGCGCCGGTGTGTTGAGATATGTGGTTACACTGTTGGTAATGGTGTTCACCTGGTCAATTTCGCTATAGCCGTTGTTGGCGGTCGCAAAGAGCGTTGCCGCTTGAGTGCGGCAAACGACCAGTAAACACGTGAGGATTCCCAGCATCATGAGATTTGCCGAACTCACTGTGTTAAATGGATGGTTTCGATTGTTCATACATGCTCCAAATTCAATCTTCCGCCCCCGGAAGACAGGAACCATACTTCGCCGAGGGTGAATTCGCCTCGATGCGATCGGCAGGACGAAGGCCGCGCGGCCTCCGTCCTGCCGCAGTTAAGCTTCACGCGCGGCGTCGATTGCGGCGGAACAGGAAAAAGCCCGTTGCCAGCAGCGGCAACCCCACGGGCTCGGGAACGTTGTAATACAGATTGAAGGCCAGGTCTTCCGAAGGCGGTATTACGCCGGTCGCTCCAAAGCCGTCGATGGTAGGGTTAGAGCTGTAGTATAGCGGCGACATATTGGTTTCGATCAGGTCCTGCTGCGGAGGCGGAACGCCCGGTATGTAGGTGACGTCTCCGGTGACGGCGTCATCCAGGTAATGAAACACCGGCTGCCCAATGTCATTGGTGCCGAGGACTGAATCGCCCGGAGGAGCGGCGTAGGGATCGGGAATGGTGTAATCACGGTTGTGCCATCCCCATTGGAGGCCCTGTTGAGCCGGAGTGGTCAGAGCGACGATTTTCAGCCAGTAAGTCGTGCCGGCCTGCTCGGGAAAAGGATTCGCCAGCTCGGCGTTGTATTGGTAAATTTGTCCGTCGGGGCCGCCGGCAACAGAGGGTTGGGGCGTTTCGGTGAATGTTCCGGAAGCTGGCGCCAGCGCGCCAAGAGTCACGACCTGTGAACTCAATGATTGGCCGGGCTGGCTGAAACCTGACGCCGAGTTGGCCGGAACGTCCGTTTCGAACGAGATGAGGAAGTGCTGAACTTGACCTGGCGCGGCGGTGTTGGGGAGATATGAACCCCACCATTGGACATCGACGATCGGGCTGGTGACGTTGTCGGAAAAATCGTCTGCCGCGAAAGTGCCGGTAAAGGCCTTCGACGCAGTATTCACGGAAGCGGTGCTGAGTTCGTCGTGTCCGGGGAACTGGGAGGTTGGATTCGTCACCAGGTCGCCCAGCGGTAGCTGCTGGAACTTCAGCGCTTCGCCTGGCAGCGCCTGGGCCGAAGCGAACGATCCGATGCCAAGGGATACTGAAAGTCCAATTGTTGTAATTCCAATCGAACGAGGTTGAAGAGTGTGGCAAGTCATGGGTAGCTCCTATGAGTTAGAGATCTTGGATCGCAGTCGACACACGTCGACTCGCGTGGGTGATTTCCTTTTTTTCAAGCGGTTTTTCGCCTTCGCATTCCCAGCACGCCGATGCCCGAGGCCATGATCAGGCCCGCGGATGCCGGTTCGGGGACGGCGGTGGCGGGCATGCGGAAGAGGAGATATTCATTTTCATTCACGTCCGGGTAGAACGGAGCATCACCGCCGCCGGTGCCGGGGATTAGGTACCACATCCATTCGGAAGCGGGCGATATTTGGGGCACGACGATGCCTGGGGAGCCATAGATATCGGTATAGACACCGCCTTGCGCGTTATCGTAGGTGGTGTAATCGATCGGGGTAACCCATCCGCCGGAGGGGTCGGTTGCATTGTTGGCGGCCGCGATCGCGTTGGCCAGGCCGGGGTCGGTGAAGTAAACGTCCGGAGGGGGCGCGCTTGCCGGCAGCAACATGCCCGTCGCCGCCACCTGCCATTGCCCGGCTCCGATGGATCCGCTTGGGAGCAACAGGTTACCGGATATGGAGGAGGAGATGTCCGCCAGAAGCCCCTGCGCGCCGGAAAGGTCACCCCAGGCGGCGATATAGATGTAATCGTTGGCGGCATTCAACGTGACGTTGTAGGACTGGGCGACGCGTAGTTGGCTGGACAAGGAATTGTACTGATTGCCATAGAAAACCGTGGCCGCGGTACCGTTGCCGGTATAAAGGGCGTAGTCGTTGTCGGCGTCGACGGTCACGGTGTACTGTGCCTTCGCCACAACCGGAGACAATGCAACGATCCCGATCAGGGTAGTTGTCGCTAATTTCATGGTGGTAATTCCCTTCTTTGTTCCTTGATTCTTATTGGGAAAGGTTCGGGCACCCTTCCACAATTACGGGCCGAGTCATTTCAAAGTTTTAGCTCGCATCCATTTTTACCTCCCGCGTAAATTTAACCGTCTCCACATCGCGTGAACGTGAAGGCGGGCCGAGGATTGACTCCAGTACGTGGTCCAGCCGCTGCTGAGCCTCGTTGGCACAGATGTACAAAGCGCCCGTCTGGCGCAGCACGGATTCCGTCCATGGGTCGTGCACTTCGGCGATGGCAATCACGATCGCGAGCCCGGCTTCCAAAAGCCGGCCAATCAGCTTCGCGGCTCGATTGGCGCCGTTGTCCGCGCCAACCCACACCACAACCGCCCGGGCGTCCAGTCGCAAAATCGTACGGAACTGAACTGCGAATGGACCCTCCGGCACAAACCGCCAGCAAAATCCCGGCGGCGCGGGCAACGCATCGAGCCGGTTCCAGAGCGGATCCCCGCACTGCGGCGCGGCGCCCACCGGCGTCATGACGATTGCCGACGTTTTGTTGGTCACGGCAAACTCCAACTGAAAACGGCCGACCTGTAGGGACGACGCTCCTGTTACTGTCGGACCAGCGTAAAACGGCCGCCGAGCACTCTTGGATTCAAGCGGCCTTGCAGTGTTCGCGCCTGGGCTCCGAAGCCGCACGAGCAAGCCGTTGGTAGCCGTCTGCTTCGTGCGAGTGGGCCATTTTGAAGAGGTCGTTGCGGATGCTGTTGGCGACCCTTCGATCGCCGTTAAGTTCCGCCGCTCCCAGCAGGGTTTCCAATATGGCTTGCTGCTTGCTCATGACTTTCTCCTATCCAAAAAAGGGGACCATCTGTCCTGTTCCGCCGGCACACGCCGACAAAATCTCGCGCTTCAAATTCGCCGTTTCCCTGCGCGTTTCCCGCCGCGCGGATCAACCGCGATGGCTGGGCGCTCAGTTCATTGACCACCGGTTCAAGGTGTGTTCAATGAGAAGCGACTGGCTCCTTCAAGGCGAACGGCGCGCCTGCCGCCGGTGGAGCGATATATTTCCCGTAATCGGTTTGTAGTTGCGGGGTTGCGATGGAATTGCCACACCGGCGCTGCGGCGTGAAAAAAGGGTGATTTTGGAATGTTTTGTTCCAGGCATCTGTTTGATGCCGAGCGCGCGAAAGGAGTTACGTCCCGCTGGAGCGCGGCGCACCAGTTGGAATGTTTCGTTCCAGCCTCGGGGGTAAAGACTGCGCTTTGAATGGCCGTTGCGGGAAGAAAATCAACGAAGGAGGGTTTGCAGCCCATGCCGGCGAATCATGCGGCCAAGCCGATGACGCTCGACTTGCAGGGCCAGGGCCGTGCGGGATTGGTTGCCGCCGCTGGCGCGCAGCGCCGACGCGATCGCTTGTCGCTCCGATTCAGCAAGCGATACGATCGCCTCGGCGGCGGCGGGGACGGATTCAGCCGGCCGGGTCGTCAACTCCGACGGCAGGTCCTCCACCGTCAGGGTCGCATTTTGGGTCAGGGCGCAGGCACGCTCCAGGACGTTCCGCAGTTCGCGGACATTGCCCGGCCAGTCATATTCCGTCAATCGCTTCATCGCGTCCGGCGAGATTTTGTGAGGCGGTTCGTCATACATCCGGCCCATGTCGCGAAGAAACTGCTCGGCCAAGCGCGGGATATCCTCCTTGCGATCCCGAAGCGGAGGGATCTCCAGCGCCACCACGTTGAGACGGAAATACAAATCAATTCGAAACGCGTTCTGCCGGACCATTTCCGCCAACGGGCGATGCGTTGCCGCGATGATCCGCACGTTGATGGGGATCGCGCGAAAGGTGCCCAGTGGGACCACCGCGCGTTCCTGTAGGCA
>Ga0187862_10004270_pt1 | contig 13666 bp, 10 predicted proteins | sample June2016WEW_10_1_FD_133003 | JGI IMG/M metagenome (GOLD analysis project Ga0187862, IMG submission 133003) | Peatland microbial communities from SPRUCE experiment site at the Marcell Experimental Forest, Minnesota, USA - June2016WEW_10_150 | ecosystem: Environmental > Terrestrial > Soil >...
GCTCTTCCTAGTCGGTGCTTTCTTGCTGGTTAAGGTAGTAAAGGAATAAGATCGCGCGGCCTACGAGAAGGGCCTGAGAACGAAATTCGTATAGATCGTAAGGGCAAGTGACACAAAGAACAAGGCCGCCCAGTAAAGTTTATTCCAATAGTAAACTTTCCGACCATCAAAAACTGAGAACGGAATCATGTTAAACAGGGCGAGAAACGCGTTGATGCTAGCGCCGAACAAGATCGGAAGGTACACGAGTGATTGCTGAAGGCTCGGAAGAAGAGTGAGAAGCGCTATGGTAATTATCACATTTACAATGGGCCCCGCGATGGCGGTGCGGCCGATATGGTCTTTCTCTGCGAACCCTGAGATCACGACCGCCCCAGGCGCGATGAATTTTATGGGAGAGACAATGGAAAGGGCTGTCAAAATTAACCCAGTTGCATTTACTCGAAACTCAGCCCAAAGCCCATACCCTTGGGCTACATACTTGTGAGCAAGCTCATGTAGTATGAAGCCCATCGAGAAAATTAACGCTGCCAGTATCAACCCGGGTAGCGTGAATGCGTTTCCGAGGATAAAGGAAACGCCGGCCGCCGTCACCAATACTGTACCCAACGCCAAATGGCGCAACTCAGTCCGACTGAAACGGACACCACGTAAGCTGGGTGAAAGGAGCATGCTCCGAGCCCCGGACGCGAGTTGCATGGTTGAAGCGTTCGCCCTAGCAGACCTGACGGCCTTCACGCGCCATGTTTCACTGCACTCGTGATTTTCCGGTAATCTGTGGTCGGGGCAATAGTAGTGCCCGCAGTAATTGCACTTGAAGGGAAGGTCGACCTCCACTCCACACATCTCACATCTCAAACAAAGAGGCGCCCCGGGACAGGGGAACATTTGCCCACTCCTTACTTTTAATGTTGGTACCCCAATGTAATTTGGGGTTAATGTTGCCAAAATGCGCAACGTGCGGAAGAGAACTGCCCAAACTAGAAAAGTGTCAGTACTGCGGGGAGATGTTCTGCGAAGAGGATTACCCGAAACACATGGCGTGGGAGAGGCGGCATGCAGGCCTAGCTGAGGAGGAGGGAAGATTTTGGAGGAAAAGAAGAGAAGCTCCAGAATAAGAGTCCAGTAATTCGGCAGGTTTTTCTAGACTTGCACCAATGCTGAGTGTGAAGCGTTCATGTCCAAGTATATGAAACAAGCGGAGAAAGTAACGGTCCCGAAGCATCGACATTGCGCCGTATGTTCAACACCAGTCGGAATGGATAGGGAATTCTGTGGGTCAATCTGTGAGGATCAATTCAAACGGTCGGAAAGAAAGAGAAAGTACACTTTCATCGTTGTCCTCATGATGTTTCCAATTCTGTTTCTAGTACTCACGTTGCTCCGCAGATAGGCACAACCGGAAGAGCTGCTTGCATGTTTTCGCGGAGCTAAATGACGCGCATCTATCTTGGGCTAAGCGGACTAAACCGGCTTCTCTTCATCTTCGGTATGCCCGATTGCGGACGACATTCCACCGCTTCGCAGAAATTCCGCCAGAATAGGCAAGCAAGCCCTCCTCTCCGCCTCTCTTCCTTTCGGCATTCGCGTAGTAGCTACGTTGAATCTTCTGCAATCGCCGCGCTATTCTTCGGGAGGGGGACAAGAATTCTACTGCACCTAGAACATTTTCTCGCTTCAAATTCTTGAGTGATGAGTTTGCCCAGCTGCATTACGACTGTGGAGTCGTTGTGTCCAATGAATAAACAAACGAGCATCTTGAAAGGGCGCCACGAGACCATTGCTATATCACAGCGCTCGGCATAGAGGTTCACCAATGTGGATTCTGAGAACAATGGTTGAAGGTAAATGAGACCTGCTTGCGCCTAGAATCTAATGGCGGGCGGAAGTCTCTCGTTCGCGTTCCTATTCTATTTTGAGAACGGCTCGATAGGCGTCAATGTCCAAGAATCCGTGACCGCTTATGTTCATGCAGATGCATTTCTCCTCTCCTCTGCTCTCCGCGGCTTTCGCAGCATCGATTGCAGCTCGCACTGCGTGAGCCGATTCGCCTGCGATTAACCATCCCTCAGTTTGCAGGAACATCCTTGCTGCCTCAAAAACTACGACTTCGTCTATTGGATAAGCCACTGCCTTGAGATGGCCACTATGCCTAAGTGCGCTTAGGATGGGCGCTGCAGCATGGTAACGTAGACCATCTGCCCGTATGGGAGGCATCACTGCCTGATGGCCTAAGGTGTACATCATCAAAAGTGGGGTCTGCTCAGCATGGTCGCCGAAGTCGTACTTGTATTCACCCTTGATTAGGTTCTGCGATGATTCAGATTGAGCAGCGAGGAATTCACAGCGTCGTTTTCCTGCTAAAACTTCTCCCATGAACGGGAGAGCGATGCCGCCAAAATTCGATCCTCCGCCTACGCATCCCACAATGAGGTCGGGGGAATCATCCACTTGTTCAAATTGCTTGATGGTTTCCAAGCCAACTACTGATTGGTGAAGCAGGACATGGTTCAGCACGGAACCGAGACAATAGACTCGGTCAGGTGAACCATCAGTATACTCTAAACCTTCTGAAACGGCGATTCCCAAGGATCCCGGATGATTCGGGTCCTGATCGAGGAGTTTGCTCCCGCAGGACGTTTCTCTACTCGGTGACGCATGCACTTTAGCTCCATACATCTGCATGAGAATCCTACGTTCGGGCTTCCAGTTGTAGACTGCTCTAACCCAGAATACGAATGTTGACAGGCCAATTAGGCTCGCAGCGTATGATAATGCTGAACCCCATTGACCGGCACCCGTTTCTGTGACTAGGACCTTCTTACCTTCCTTCTGGGCATAGTAAGCCTGGGCGAGTGCTGTGTTAACTTTATGAGAACCCGTAGGGCTCAGGTCTTCGCGCTTATAGTAAAGGCGAACTTTCTTTAGACCGAGTTTTTTCTCAAGTCTGTAGGCTCGGTACAACGGCCTCGGTCTTCCCGCGTGAATATAGAGCTCTCTCACTTCTTCGGGGATGTCAATCCATCGTGACTCAGAATTCTCCTGCCGCAAGCATTCTCCTATTAAGCGCTTGCCGAGCAACTCGAGCCGCGAAGGGCCTTTTTCAGGGTCCTTAGGGGGAGCGATGCGGGTCGGTAAGTCTGGAAGAATGTTGTACCACTTCTTGGGGAGTTCATCCACAGAAAGTGATATTTGGGATTGTTTCATTCGGGCCATTTGAGCCTGTGTCAAGTCGTAAACCCAACCGTGGCTTTGAAAGTTTCGTGGAGAAAAGTCTTGTCTCTTTACAGTATGCGTCTTCTTGAGATCGCAAATCCAAGCGATGTCGATTTCTAAGAGGACGGAAGTAGAAAAACGGTCTTTGAGACGCCGTCGCTACAGATATTCGCGGAAGTTGTGGTGCCGTAAGGCTTCAAATTCTAAACGTGGAACGTTTCCTGCGGGTTCTCTACGAGTGAAGCAAAGACCGAATTGAAAAGTCATTCTCGAAAGGGGAGGCAAAGGGAACGGTTTCGCAGGGGTCGTCAATTGTTGCATATCCTTGATACGACACATTAGTGTCCGAATTTTGATTCGGACAGATGTCAACTTCAAGTGCAACCAATAGTGTTAAATTCACTACAACCGGCCACAATGGACTGAAGGAAAATGTCAGAAAAGAAACTATTTGCAAGAAAAGCTACAGGGCTCGTCAGGGAAATCGGTATGTTCACAGCGGTCATCATCATACTCTGTAACGTCATGGGCCTCGGCTGGCAGAAACGAATCTTTCAATTTACGGGCAAAGCGCCGCTTCCCGAGAACCTTTGGGTTGCAGGTATTCCACCAATGGTTATGGCGTTTATCATTGGAGGAATCATCATCCTACTCTCTGTGTTTGCTTTCTCAATCCTAATAGCTGCAATGCCACGCTCAGGGGGAGGCTACGTCGTAATCTCAAGAATGGTCGGCCCATTTTGGGCGTTTGTCAGTTCATCGTGGGAATTCATGACCATTTCTTGGTCTTTCGGAATCATAGCCGTCGCCGTCTTTGAAGGTATCTTCTTCATCTTCGGACCCATGGTGGGAATTACTGGAGCGGGAATCACTGATGTCGCCCTATTCGGAGGAGGCCTCTTGCTAGTGATTCTCTTCACGGCAGTCGGCTCACTGGGAGTGCGACTAGCAGGGATGCTGCTTCAGGTCATGTTCTGGATACCAGCAGTCCTTACGATCTACATCATCTACTTACTTGCCACATCAATCGCTAATCCAACTGCCTTGTCGTTGGGCGTTTCAACATTCGCCACTGCGCAGGGTTTCGCCGGAGTAACTCCCTCATCTTATGTGACTGCAGCTCTTAGCCAAGGACTCGACGCAGCTAACGTCGGCAACTATTGGTCCGCGGTGAGCACGGCGATGATTGGCGCGTACTTTGCTTACGTCGGATACGCAGCGTCGACATTCGTAGCAGGCGAGGTGAAAGAGGCGAACAGGACCTTACCAAAAGTGCTGCTCCTCTCTTCATTCATAATCATCATCATGTACGTACTTGTATCCTCGCTAGCAGCATACGCATCTGCTGCACTCGGCAGAATAACGCTCCCCAACGGCAACGTCTGGTCATTCTTCGAGGCGTACGCTTACCTGTCCTACGGGGCCGGACATCTCAAAAACACTGGTTTGCCACTAATCAAAGCATGGAGCACAACAATCGCGGGTATGACTGGTATAGGCCTTGGACTTTCAAGTCTCAACTGGCTTGTTCTAATCTTTGCGATATTTTGGGTTGCAAACGACATTCCACCATTCATCCTGACCGCCTCGAGAATTCTCTTCGCAATGGCCTTCGACCGGGTATTGCCCAATTCATTGGCTAATGTAAACGAGAGATTCCACTCCCCAGTAAACGCAACCATAGTGTGCGGTATCTTCGCAATCTTGGGCTGCTTCTCCGAATCAGGCGTTCTGAGTCATGGAGGAAGCTGGAACCCGGGACCAGGAATGCTAGGAGGCGGACTAGACTTCATCTTCTCGACCGGTGTCGCTTCCACCGACATCTTCGACGCGTGTTTCTTCACCCTCTTCGCGCTTTCGCTTGTCTTCCTACCCTATAGAAAGTCAGCCGCTAGAATCTACGAGACTGCTCCAGTCAAGTACGGCGGGAAGGTAGGCATGGCCACTATCGGAGTGGTCGGCGTAATTGCAAACCTCTACCTGGACTACATGATCATCTCAGCCGAATACCAAGCGTTTTGGATGCTATTGGCAACAGGCGTTATCGCAGCACTAATCTACGCCTACTACAAGTACGGGAAGGCCAAAGAAGTCGACTACAGCACGATATTCGCCCAAATCCCACCCGAATAGATTAAGCCCTAACCCTTTTCTTTCCTCTTTTTTCCTTTTTCCTGCGTAAAGCCATTTAACTCCCTAAATCAACCCAGCGCCGAAGTCATTTGCCTTGAGACTGGACCGTATTCTGCTGAGGTGTGGCTATTCTGCCAGCGCCGTCATAGCCGCCATCGCATACTTTTCTGGGCAAGGAGTCGCGAACTCGATAGCGCTCCTCGTTGCATCGGTCATCGTAACGCGAGTATCGATTTACCTATATTTTGAACGATACTTGGCTTTTCGGAGTTTCGAAGATTTCAGCTCGGGCAAGGTCAGACATGAATGTGTGGCTTGCGGAGCCTCCTGTCATTTAAGGGTCAATCTAGGGAGAGACGACGTGGATAGGGTTCTGCAATATGCGAAAGAAAACGGAATTGATGAAACAATCATTGAACGTCGTGGAAACCATCACTGGCTCAAGAGACGAAAAGACGGCGCATGCATATTTCTCAAATACGAAGGAGACAAGCCCAGATGCTCAATATACAATATCAGACCCATCGCATGCCGACTATACCCACTCATCCCCTCGGGAACTCGCCTGCGAGTCGACCCGCTATGCCCAGGACTGAGCAAAACGGAAGGTCACACTTTCAAAGAGCACTTGTCGACGCAGAATGTGGGAACCTATGTGAGAAAAGTGCTCGGTAAAATCTAACAATTGATTCCGGCCTTCGCTAATTCCAAAGCTCCGAAATCGCGGTCGGTATACTCAAAGCTATATTTCATCTCAAGTCATAGCTGAGTGGGGATAAAGTTGGTTCGAAGGTCAAAGGTGCAGTACTCCAGGATAGCGGTTTACTGGGCTCCTCTGACCGTGGGTTTCTCGATTCTTTGGTCGGTCGTCATTAATCTTCTTGGGCTGTCTGGTTTTATACCTGCCTTCAGCCTTGTTGGGCCGATCTTGCTGGGAATAGTATCATCCGTGGTTCTCTATTTCCTGCGTGATCATCGAGAGTTGGAGTATGACGATCGCGGGTATCAAGAGAGAATAGGTAGAAGAGATTTAGACCCTCATCAATGGTCAGAGTTCAAAGAATGCTCTTTGGTTAAGGACAGTTACGGACGACATAAGGTTAGAGTCTACTTCGAGAGAGATGGGATTCATTGCGACATCGACTCATCTGGTTGCGGCCTTGATCCGTACGTGTTCCGTGATTTTGTTTCTTCTCGCATCGACTCGCACGCACCTGAGGATCGTCCGCCTGATTTGGTTGGTGGTCTGGAGAGAGAACTTCAGCGTGGGAGAGCACGATGGTTGGCTGATCTGAGCGAAACCTTCAGGGATTATCAGCTATCTGGAGAAGTGTTCCCATTACTGGCTCGAGGTGGTACTCGTTCCAAAGGATTCCTTCTTTCCCGGTTCTTGGCGTACACGGTCATGCCCAACTATAATGTGTGCATGTACGCTCATTGGGTTGATGGGTCCCGTACAAAAGAACAATTGATGAGGCTTCTGAGGATTGTCGAGACTCAGCGCGATCAGAAGGACATCAAATGGTCATGGTTGCTTCTTCTGAGCGACGAACCTGCTCCCGACTCTGTGAACAATGTTATCAGTCAGTTTGGGAACAGAGACGTCGGGTTGGGTTACGTTAACATCTCTACGGGTGAAATGAGCACGAGCCCTAACCAGTTGGGACGCAGCATGGCGAACCAAATGCGCCTGAACCGCCTAGTAAGCGACCTACTGCGGAGAAAATATCTCGCCTACTAAAATGGTTCAGCATTCGTCGAGTTGAAGCTTAGTAATCTTCTCTAAGGAAACGTGAAATCGCTACCTATTGGAGAGGCAATTCAACTCTCTAGAGTAAATACGCAAGAACCATATGCGCGCGGAATAGAGGGCTCGTCGGACGAAACATGAATGTACGAAAGTTGCTTACCGAGCATCCGAGCATCATTGGAATCACTATCGGCCTTATAATTTTGGCTTTTATCGTTTTTACCATACTCACGACGAAGCGGCCTTGAGTTGGGCGGCTTTTTCGTTTTGTAGAGAGATGCTGCGCGGATTAATGAACAGCTAGCCTTCAACGCGTTGTAGTCGTTTTATCTTTTCGCCATCTATCTCGATCAGGTAAGCGCTCAGAATTCCTTCTGTATATTCCGAGCCCGGATTCATGCATTGAGTTCTACCGATCTTCATCCATCCTCTGCATTCGTGGATGTGGCCGTGCATTCCTAGGAGAGGTTGATATTTCTCTATGATGGTTCGAACCGATTTTGAGCCGACTGGGATGATCTTTGGTCGACCTCCCTCCATTATGGGTTTGAAATTCTTGTCTAACTGAGGTGCATTGTCAATCTGTGACTGGTACGGCGGACAATGTAGACAAAATACGGATCTGTCAACGTTGCGAACTTGAGAGGCCGCTTTCTCGAGCTTGACCATTAACTCTTCTTCGGAGCATTCTCGCGGGCTGTTCCACGGTGTTGGGTTCGACCATCCGCAGCAGGCCGCTTCATGTTCTCCATCTAGATCCACTACGGATTCTTCGGCGTAGGTAACGTATGGGCTGGCTTTTATCACCCCATCCAGTTCAAATTTGTCGTCGTTGCCAGGATGAATGAGGACCTTAGTCCCTTGTGGGATCTTCTTCGGCACCAGTTCTAACCAGTCCTTCAACGTCTCGCATTCAAGCTCAGCGAATATTTTCTCTATTTCATCTTGAGAAGCATTCTTCAGGGTCTCGAATTCACTTTCGCTGCATACGTATGGTATGTAGCATTGCTCTCTTACTCGTCGTTTGAAGTTCTCGACTTGATCAGGTTGAACAATGTGTGTCTCGTTCAAAAATTCGGATTTGTATGTACCATCGGCCTGACGCACTATAGGTGTCAGAATTTTGCCGGTAAGGTCTCCGCCCATAATCAACCAGTTTGCCTTGAACATTGCTGCGGAGTTCAGAAATTTGCGCCAGACAACCTCGCTACCATGAAAGTCGGAGGCAAAGATAATTGTGACCTTAGCCAAGTAATGACTCCGGCCGTTACGGTCGCTTATCCATATTTCAGTTTTGTTCTCGGTACGACTAGTCGCGCTGTACTTCTTCTACTTGGTTATACCACTTGACCGATGGCCCAACTTTGGCCCGCATCTTCCATTGAAACGTCTTGGGCTGTTTCTCGACCCTCTCCTGGAGCTTATCAATCCGCTCCATCACAACCGCTTTGTCCTGCTTAGTCAAGGGTTCGTATTTTCCCAGAAATTCCCTTATTTTGCCGCAGTTCAATGAAACCGTGTAGTAGAAGCCCCACTCGTTCGCCAGAACTTTAGCGATATAATCAGCGTTAATCTCTTCCTTGTCGCCTTTTCCAAGGTCATGCTCTATAAGAAGTATTATCGTGTCTTGGATATCCTTCTCGTTCGTTTGGACGATCTGAAGCTTTTGAAGCAGAAGCTCAGCTAGGGGAACTGTTGGCGTGTCCAACTCCAACCGGTCCTTGTAATCTATCACATGGCACATTTCGAGTTTGTCCAAGAAAACGTCGATGGCTTTGTTTCCTTCCTTATCGTTGAAAATCTGTCTGTGCCTTCCTGTGGCTCCTGTGAGCATGAGGGAGATGTACGGCTCATATCCCAAGTCGATGAAGAGGCTCTTTGTGAGTGGGCGAAACTTGCTGTAGGTAACGAAATCCATGTCGTGCTTTGGGACGCGTTTGAGCTTTTCGTACAAGTCCTTATGGGCTGGACAGTGCATACGAATTGCTGCGCCGCCCAATATCCTCAGAGGGATCTTTCTACCGTCAGCTTCGGAAATTATGCGTCGAATTTCTTTCTCAAAATCATTAAAGGTTGCAAATTCACCCAAGCAGTACCTCAACCTGAACTAAGTCACATTTGTTGTTCCATGAACTTTGGTTTGTGTTTCCACATACCGCATGGAGAAGATGCCATCAACCTCTATTAAGTTCACCTACGCATCCCCATAAACTAGTCCGGCAGGCCACACGATTTTTGGCGTTCGTCTGGATATTTTTTTGTGCAAGTTTTGTTAACATCCGATTGTAAATCGTTCCGGAAATTTCAGATACTCCCTTAACGGTTCACGGTTGTATTGTGTTAACGGATTGTCGAGCAGGAACGCGCCTTCAAGGCAAAACGCTAAGTCCAGAGGCTCGAACCTTAATTTGACAGACAGTATGACATCTACTTGTTTTCGTCTTTTGAGGTTACTTGGAAGTGTCCGTCGAGAAACAGAAAGCCCTCGCACTGTCGTTGACTGGTAGGGTTCTCTCGGAAAATATGCTTACGAATTACCTATGGGTGATCCCGCTAGGAATGGGATTCGTCGCTTGGGAACTGATTACAAGGCTCAACCTGGTTCCACAGGCAAACCTGCCAACCTTCTCAGGTGTGCTAGGTGTTTTCTTCTTGTCCATTCAGCAGCCGTCGTTCCTGCTTCGCATCGCGCACAGTTTCCTAAATTTGAGTCTCGGTTTAATGTTAGCCTTCGCGACTGCTTTGCCGATTGCCTTCGTTGCGGGGAGCAAGAACAAATTTGACTTAACGTTTACGCCGCTCATTATGCTCTTCGGAGCTTTGCCCGACCTATCCTTCCTCCCGCTTTTGGTGCTCTGGTTCGGCGCGGGAAGTGTTGCAGCTGTCATAATGGCTTCCTTGGCCGGCTTCTTCCCCATATATTTCACTGTGAGAGACGGAACGAGAAATATCCCAAAGGAACTTTTCGAGGTTACATCGGTCTTCAAATCAAACCGGCTCTCGACCTTCACAAAGATGGTTCTCCCAGCCATATCCCCACACATGTTCAGCGGCCTAAGGCTCGCCTACGACTTCGGTTGGGAAATAATAATCGCCATTGAGATAGCGACAAGAGCTGCGGGCATAGGTAGTTTCATTGAAGGGTCCGTCAGCGGCGGGTCACTCGACAGCGGGTTTGCGGCAATTCTGGCGATAGCCCTGGTTGCTGTGGTGGTTGACAGGGTGTTTTTCGGGTCACTGGAGTCTTGGGCCAAGAAGTGGGCTTAATGGGGCCGCATGTCGAACTCGAGAACGTAAGCAAATTCTATGAAGCGCGTGACAAGACGCACGCGCTCCATGAAGTTAGCTTCGGAATCGACCACGGCGAATTTGTCACCATAGTTGGTCCGAGCGGCTGCGGTAAGTCCACCTTGCTCAAGATCATGGCTGGGATTGATGCTCCAACATCAGGGGAGGTTCGTTTTCAGGGCGGCCCAGTTCGAGGCCCACATGATAAGATTAGCATGGTCTTTCAAGGCTTCGGACTCTTCCCGTGGAGAACGGTCCTGGAGAATGTCGAATACGGTCTAGAAATGCGCAAGACGCCGAAGCCGGACCGTCGAGCCCGTTCCAGAGAATATATAGAAATGGTTGGGCTAGCAGGATACGAACACATGTACCCTAAACAACTGTCGGGAGGAATGCGACAGAGGGTCGGAATTGCGCGTGCCCTCGCCGTGGAACCGGAAGTAGTCCTCATGGACGAAGCGTTCAGCGCAATCGACGAAGTAACCGCGGACGTTCTACGCGAGGAAGTTGCCGACATCCACAAAGAGACCGGAAAAACGTTCGTCCTCGTCACACACAATCTCTCAGAAGCCATTGAACTCGCAGACAAGGTTGTTGTACTATCCTCTCGCCCAGCAAAGGTGAAAAAGATCCTGCCGATCTCCCTTGAACGACCGCGAGATAGGACGCATTCCCTATTCGTCCACATGCACCACGACATACTACACTTACTCAAAGAAGAACTGGAGAACACGTTGATTCGACACAAACTGAGAGAAATCAGGGAAGTTCAGTCGTTGCACGACATGGAGGCGCCGAAGAAGGAGACGCCCACTCGAGAACGCTCAAACTCTGTCGCAGCAGCTTCATCCCCGAGCAAAGCTAATGCGATTCGCGAAGAAACGATTTAACTCGAACCCGCGTAGCAGTTCTGTTTGGCTACGCGAACGCAGGATGTTCGCGTTCTCGCGAGCTGCTCTCATCAGACAAACGGCTGACGAACTTACATGGCACATATCTTAGACTAAACTTCTCTGCCTAGCGTTCGTAGACAGAAGCTCGAAACAACGATGAAAGTCTTCCCCACGCATTGTGGTACGGGCTTGCGATGAGTGAGTCCGTTGAACAGATGGGCTAGCGTTTCGCTCTTCTGGGTCGATATCTCTTAGCCGCCTACAATTAGCTGATGGTCGATGCCGTCTGGGGTGAGCGTCAGCAGGCATCCATGCATTACCCCTTCCACATATGCAGAACCTGGGTTGATGCAGATGGTACGCTTAATGTTGCAGACTCCAGCTGACTCATGAATGTGCCCATGTAACGCGAGCTTTGGTTGGAATTCTTGTAAGACCTTTCTTACTGACGTGCTTCCCACGTGGTCCATCATAGGCGTACCCATGAAGAATTTCGGCCGCAAGTCTTTTCCGAGCTTCGGCGCAAGGTCCAGCACCGTATTGTATGCGGGTGCGTGAAAATCGCAGACCAAGTTCTCTGTCGAGGGGGCTCTTTGAATTTCTGCCCGCAGGCGTTTCTCTAGGTCACGTTCGCTGCATTCGCGGGGAGAATTCCAAGGAGTGGGATTGACCCAATCGCAGCTTACGAGCGAGTGCTTATCGTCAAGGTTCACGCATTTCCCTAATGTGTACTCGACGCGCTCAGAGCTCTTCAACACCTCATCGATGGTGAAGGTGTCGTCATTGCCAGGGTTCATTATAACCCGAACATCCTTAGGAATGATTTCATCAATTTTTGCGAGCCAGTTTTTGATTGTCTGCTGCATTAGCTTGTCGAATAGTTCCGTTACCCGTTCTGGTTTGGCCCGGAACTCCTCATATTCCGGCCTTCCACAATGGTAGTAATAGTACCCAACCTTTCGTATTTCGTTTTGTATCTTAGGGAGCTCGTCCTCTCTCATCCTGTAGTCAACCCCAAAGAAATTTGTCGCATATATGTTGTCATCGAGTTTAACGATTGGCACTATCGCTTTACCGGTGAGGTCGCCGCACATCATTAGCACATTTACCTTAGAACTATTTGATACTGAGAGTATCTTGAGAAAGTAGGTATCTCCACCGTGAAGGTCGGTGGCGAACAGAATCTTGGTCCCGGACAAGTTGCGTCGAAGTTTGATTTAGGAAGCGTACTGAAGTTAAGTCATTCGGTCAATCACCAATGCTACACTTTGGTGGCGGGTTCTTGCAAGTGCGCGGCCGCCAGTCAGTGCTCGACCTTTCTCTGCATTATTTCTTATAACGCAGTTTTCTCGAATGAAAATCGCCGCGGCCTTCGTAGTTAGTTTAATAAGCGCTAGCGGCAGAGGTCAGCTTTGGTCAATACCTTGACCGAAGAATTCAAAGTAGAACTCTTCCTAAGAAAATCAACAGGGCTCGTCAAAGAGATCGGACCTTTCGGCTCATTCATGCTTCCGTGGGCGTCGATGGCAGGAAGCGGCATAACTCTCTACTCGATTTCCGTGATCTACAGCTATCCAAATGGAAGTGTCCCCGGCGCATTTCTAATCGTAGCAGTTCCGACACTCCTAAGTGTCATTTGCTTTGCTCTGCTTGGGATAACTACGCCGAGGACAGCCGGCGCGTACGTCTGGGTTTCAAGGTTCGTTGATCCATTCGTTGGATGGTTTGGGACAGGATGGATCTACTGGATAGCTCAGATATTCTCGATCGGCCTAATCGGCTACGTGCTTGAAAGTGTCATCCCCGTCATTTTCACCATTATTGGTGGGGCTGCAGGAATCCCAGCGCTTACGGCCTTCGCCACTGCAATGGAAAGCAACACGGTCACGCAAGGCGCTGTCATCATTTTTGTAATAGTCGTTCTTGGCCTGCTGGCGATGATCGAAATCAAACACTACATGAAAATAGTCATGGCCATCTGGGGTCTGAATGCTATCGGCCTTATTGTTTCTGCAGTACTCTTTGCTACCAACAATCCGACAACGATTCCCTTTGTTTGGAACAATGTATGGGGAGCTGGTTCATACCAAATGATACAAAGCCTAGCAACAAAATACAACTTGGCTGGTTATGTAGCCAATACCTCCAGTGGTTGGTTCAATGACACACTCGGTATTGTCGTGTACATCTTCTGGGCACTAACGGGTTACGAAATCAACTCGTACGTTGCTGGAGAAGTGAGGAACCCACGCTCCTCCTTCCTATATTGGTTCACTGGAGGAATGGTTGCAACGGTCATCTGGTATTCGCTCGTAACGTGGCTAGCATACAATGCCTATGGAAGCTTCATACTGCAATACAGCTACGTTTACAACCTATTCCAAGC
>Ga0187862_10004271_pt1 | contig 13664 bp, 16 predicted proteins | sample June2016WEW_10_1_FD_133003 | JGI IMG/M metagenome (GOLD analysis project Ga0187862, IMG submission 133003) | Peatland microbial communities from SPRUCE experiment site at the Marcell Experimental Forest, Minnesota, USA - June2016WEW_10_150 | ecosystem: Environmental > Terrestrial > Soil >...
TCGCAACCCCGGTGGCGGGATTGATGGTGTAAAGAGCGCCTTGGGTCGCTCCGTAAAGTGTGCCGTTGGGGGCGAAGGCCAGGGATTCGATGCCGTTGACACTGAAGGAAACACTGCTGCTTATCGCGCCGTTGTTGGTGTTCAAGGTCACCAGTGAAGACGAATTAATGATGCCATACAGTGTGCCATCGGATGCGGCGGCAATGTCGTTGAAAAGAGTTGACCCTTCGCTGCCCAATTGCGTGAAACTTCCGGTTAGCAGGTTGATGGTCCCAAATAAGTTGTTGTTGCCTTGGTTGAATTCCACGGCATACACCTGCTTGCCAAAGGCAGTCGTGGAGGTGAACAGCATCAGCCCGGCCAACGAGCGAAGTGCCGCTTTGAACAGCCGTCGAATGGCGCGCGCGTATGGCCAAACCAAATCCGCCCGCGTGCGCCGAATCAGCATTGCCTGACAGGCATGGTTCATAAGTTCGTTCTTTCCCGACCCATTCATGGTCGGATGGCCGCCGCGCCCAGCAGGGCAAGGCCGAGGGTGAATCCGGGAATTTGCTTTTTCATAACCATAACTGCTTAACTGGCTATTATTTTGGCCAAAAATTAGCATGTTTTATGCCGCTGGTGGGGTGGGTTTGGACAATTAACTTAACAAGCCGGGCAATTGATAATGTTTACAGCGATGATTCCATTGCGGGTTGCCATTTTCAGGCTGAACCGGGACAAGCAGTTGCACATTATTTGGACATTCATTTTGTTGCGGATTTTTCGTCAAAGGCGGGACCATTTGTGCCAGGGGCGAACACGCCACGGTCATTGCCCCCGGAGGAACTTGGCCAGCGGTTGCTCAAAATTGCCCGTCAGGTGAAACTTTTTCAGCCCGAAATTTGATGGTTCGGCGTCCCAACCCTCGCACTCGGTCGGGGCAATCAGTGCGCTGGGAACGTCCGGCTCGCAGCGCTTTTGTATCAGCGCGTCGACGAATAGATGACGCCACTTTTAATTGCAATTCCCTTGGCCGAGGCGTAAAAAGCAGTAGTAAATCAGGTCGTCATCGAAGTGAGAAAAACCAAACCCGGGTTAGTTATGAAAACCAACCTGCACTCCCTATTCATCACGCTGGCATTGTTTACCGGCGTTCATCCTGCTTTGGGGCAACTGACTAATTTTGGCGTTGCGCATGCCAGTAATCAAACTGTTCTCTTTTGGCCGACTACGGTTACGAATTGCGTTTTGCAAAGCACAACCAACTTGGCCTCACACAACTGGGTTACGGTCAGTAATGCCGTTCCAGTGGCCGCTGTCACCGTCACCAGCACCTCGCCCGCAATTTTCTACCGTTTGTATAACACCAACTCGCCCGTCGGCATGGCGCTTATTCCTGCGGGGTCGTTCACAATGGGGGACAGTCTGGATGGCGAGAGAGATGCCATCCCCACGAATGTAACTGTGTCGGCGTTTTACATGGACACGAATCTGGTGAGCTATAGTCAATGGCAGTCGGTCTATAATTGGGCCACGAACCACGGATATGGCTTTGACCATACGGGTTCTGGCAAGGCGGCGAATCATCCGGTGCAGACGGTGGATTGGTATGACACGGTGAAGTGGAGCAATGCGAGGTCGCAGCAGGCGGGATTAACACCGGTTTATTACACGGATGCGGGGTTGACGCAGGTTTATACCAACGGGCATGCACTAAATCCTCACGTGAATTGGACGGCCAATGGCTATCGGTTGCCGACGGAAGCGGAGTGGGAGAAGGCGGCACGGGGCGGGTTGAGCGGGCAACGGTTTCCGAGGGGCAACTTCATCAGTGAAAGTTTGGCCAACTACTCCGGAGACACCGCCAACTATAGCTACGATTTGGGACCAAATGGCTACAACGCCGCCTTCACGACCGGAGGGACTCCGGACACGAATCCGGTGGGATATTTTGCGCCGAACGGTTATGGACTTTACGACATGGCAGGGAACGTGTCTGAGTGGTGTTGGGATTGGTATGGGACGCCGTATGCCGGAGGCAACGATCCACGCGGACCGGCATCGGGAACTATCCGTGTCTTGCGCGGCGGCAGTTGGGGCAACGACGCCAACCAAGCGCGGTGTGCCTACCGCTACAACGTCAGCATCGGCCCGTCGGATGTCTCATTCCGCTTCGGCTTTCGTTGTGTGAGGGGGCTTTAGATTTTGCTCTTTTGTGCTCTAACCTCGCTGCGCTCGGAAAGTACCGTCTGACTAGAGGCGGGGGCCGGGCCGAAGCCGGCTTTCACAACGTGGAGATTCATGCGCCGCTCGCGTTTCTGCCGCCAGTATTTGGAAATCTCCTTCGTGGCCTTGTGCAGCCAGTCTTTGTCAGCCGCGAGCCGGATCATTTCGACCGCCGCAAACCACTTGGGCGCATTCGGAGCGGGATCGCCCAGTGGCGTCAGCTTGCCCACGGCCATCAAAATCTGAATGTCATGCTCCGCGAAGCCGGGCAGTTTCGCCGTCGCCGCGACATCAAGACGTGCTGGCAAACCTTTGGCCGCCCAGGTTGCCGCTCCTTTCCGGCAGCCAGGTTTCGTCACTCCGCAGAATTGAATGGTGCGACCAAAGCGGCGTTGAATTTTCCGCTAAATGACCTGCGAACCCAACAACGCTGGCGAAAATCTTATCGGCTGGGCAAAAGGACACAGAGATGACGGAGGTTTTTGAACGACACCAAATTATTACCCCCCCAAAAACCTTTATAAATTGGGCACTTTGCAGATATTTGCCTGGTGGTTGCCCCGGCTGGCATCGCCGTTGCTAAATGGGTGTGGTTCAGACAAACGCAAGTGTAGTTGAATGATTGAACGACACTGTGGAAAAAGTATGAAAAAAATTGAAGCGATTATCAAACTTTCCAAATTGGATGAAGTCCAGGACGCCTTGGGGGAGATCGGCATTGATGGGATGACCGTTTGTGAAGTGAAGGGCTTTGGCCGGCAGAACAGACATACGGAAACCTACCGCGGTAGCGAATACACGGTGGATTTTCTGCCGAAGATCAAAATTGATTTGGTCGTGGCGGACCAAAACGCGGAGCGAGCGGCGAAAGTCATCATCCAGTCCGCGAGGACGGGTGAAATTGGAGATGGCAAAGTTTTTATCTCGGATGTCGAAGAAGCTGGGTGCGCGTTGGCGATTTGAATGCGAGAACCAGGTCGCCGAGGGCAAAATTTGTCGCAGGGCGAACGAGCAATGAACACGCGCAGGCGCAGGTGACGCGGTTGAACTTTGACCCATGGGATTTGCTTCGCGGTATTTGGCGAAGCGCACGCGGCGGCATCACCGCCGGTCATATTGATCTCCAGTTAGTCTGCCAGTAACCTGCACGCTGCTTCATTATTCCAGTCCCGGTCGGCGGATCAACCTGCCCGGCCGGGGCTTGTCATTTTGGGCACGGTTGCCGCCCTCGGTGCTGGCCATGACGAGCGGTCGGCCCACGGCGCGGTCGAGCAGCACCGCGAGATAAAATTTCTTTTTGATTTTTGCGCCGCCGGCAATGAGCAGCGTCTGCACGCGGCGACCGTCCGGGCGGTCTGTTTGGTGACGAGCAGGTTACCGAACATGTTCCTGGCGTGCGACACCGCCTCGTCCACCGACGCGGCGGCCTTCACGCCGCCTTGAAAACCGGTTTTGAAAGTCCCTTTGCCGCGTCCGCCGGCATGGATTTGCGATTTGACGACTACGCGGGCACTGCCGCCGCGGTGCGGACTTCGTCGAGCATTTGGCGGGGATTTCCAGCGGGCCGGCGACATCGTATTTGGCGGGCAACTGCCTGGCCTGATATTCGTGGATGTTCATTTCAAAATTTAACCCGGCGCATTAAAAACGATTGCGCCGGGAAATCAAACTTTTAACACAAGCGAAGTCGTAGTGTAGCGTCGGCGCTGTGTGCCGATGGGTTCGAGCTACAAGCTCGACACTGCAACCGACCACGGAACCATTCCAAGACCGCCCTTTTCACAAAATCTTGGAACCGGGAACCGCACCCGGGAAAGTGTCAAAACGAGGGACCCCATTTCTGACCCCTTTCCTTTCCGGGCTGCGAAACAAGAACCTGGGACCAAAATGGCGGTGAGCCATTGGGCAGCCGGCGTTTCCGCCGTTGGAAAAACCAGGACGCAAATTCATCACGCCGTCCGGGAGAAACCGGCTTGTCATCAATGTCAGACGGGGCACAATGGTGACCCGCTGGTCTGAAAGACCCATGACGGTCATGGGAGAAAAGGTCAGATGAGAAATCTCGGATGAAGACTTTGGGCATTGGCATGGTGGGCGCGCGCCACGGGGCGCGGATGCATCTGGCGAATTACGCCAGGCTGCCCCGGGACCTCGTGGCGATCCGGGGAGTTTGCTCCCGGACAAAGGAAAGCGGCGGCGCGCTGGCGCGGGAAGCCCAGGTTGCGTTCGTCACCGATGACTACGATGCGTTGCTGGCCAGGGATGACATCGATGTGGTCGATATCTGCGTGCCGCCTGCGCTGCACCATGAATTTGCGATTCGCGCGGCCGACGCCGGCAAGCACATCATCGTGGAGAAACCGCTCACCGGATATTTCGGAGTGGCCGGTGACCCCGAGCCAATCGGATCCCGCGTGCCGCGGGCCCGCATGCGGGAGGGCGCACGCAACAACGCCGAGGCGGTGCGCGAAGCCGTGCGCCGGAATCGCGTGCGGTTTTGCTACGCGGAAAACTGGATTTACGCGCCGCCGATTGAAAAAATGCGGCGGCTCATCGCGGCTTCCAAGGGCTCGATCCTCGAGCTTCGCGCCGAAGAAAATCACTCGGGCTCAAACTCGTTGTTTTCGCGGGATTGGAAGTCAACCGGCGGAGGTGCGTTGTTGCGCATGGGTGTGCATTCGGTCGGGGCGTGCCTGCATCTGAAGCAATGGGAGGGCCAGTTGCGGCTGGGCAAAGGCATCCGGCCTGTGTCGGTGCTCGCGGACACAGCTGACCTGATCCACAGCCGCGCTTCCGAGCGGGCCCGGGAGGCGGGGGCGAACCAGTGGATCAGCGCCAATCCGGTGGATGTGGAAAACTGGGCCAATCTGGTGATCGGCTTTGAGGATGGTTCGCGAGGTTCCGTTGTCGTGAGCGATGTCGGGCTGGGGGGATTGAATACGCGCGTCACGGCCTTCATGACCGACGGCGTGATCAAGGCGAACATGACTTCCAACGACGCGATCGAAACCTACGCGCCGGATCCATCGGCTTTTCCCGGCGAATATTTCACGGAAAAACTCGAGACGAAGGTGGGCTGGAATCGCCCGAGTTGCGACGAAGACTGGTTTCGTGGCTTCGCCCAGGAGATCGAGGATTTCGTCGGCGCGATCCGCGAGGGCCGGGAACCGCGCTCCGGCGTTGACCTCGCAGTGGATTGCGTGAATGTGATCTATGCGGCGTACGAGGCTGCGGAAACGGGCAGCCGGGTGACGATAACCTGAGAACGTTTCGAAGATGTGGTGGCATAGTTTCAGTTTTTGGTGGGGCGAGGCTGCTGATGAGCCGTCTTCGCTTCGTTTCACCAAAGCCGGCTCGCGGGGACGCTCGCCCCACCAAATTAGACTGCTACCTGAGAAATATTATGACCCAGCGCGCGTTTAGAATCTTGTTTTTGCCTCTGTTGGTTTGGTCCCTCGCCGGGTGTGTGACCGGAAAAAACGGGAGCGTCGCTTCCCGGCCTCCGTCCGGGCCCGTCTTCACCATCACCAACTACGGTGCCGTGGACGATCCCAATATTTCCAGTACCGACGCGTTCCGCCGGGCCATCGCCGATTGCCAAAAAGCCGGGGGCGGCATCGTCCGGGTTCCCCCCGGTCATTTCCTGACCGGGCCCATCGACATGGTGGACAACATGACCCTCCAGGTTGACCGCGGCGCGGTGGTTCTCTTCGAGACAAACCGGGCCAAATATCCCGACATCACCTCGCGTTGGGAAGGTCTCACCGAAAACGGTCCCCATCCGCTCCTCTTCGCCAACGGCCTCCACAACATCGCCATCACGGGCCCCGGCACCTTTGACGGACAGGGCCTCGCCTGGTGGGCAACCATGGACATGGCCGAGCACGGCAACGCCCGCCCCGACCGCCCTATCCGCCGCCGCCCGATGCTGGTTCAAATCAAGGACTGCAACGGCGTCCGCATCGATGGCCCCAACTTCATCAATGCCCCCTTCTGGACCGTCCACCTGCTTTACAGCGAGAACATCGACGTCGGTAACTGCAAAATGATCAACCCATCCACGTCCCCCAACACCGATGCCTTGAATACCGACTCCTGCCGCCACGTCGTGGTGCATGATTGCTATGCCGACGTGGGTGATGACGCCTTCGGAATCAAGTCCGGCCGCGATGAAGAAGGCCGGAAACTGAATCGTCCCACCGAGGATGTCACCTACCTCCGTTGCCATGTCGCCCATGGCCACAGCGTCTGCGCCATTGGCAGCGAAGAGTCCGCCGGGGTCCGCCACGTCCGCTTCATCGACTGCGGTGGTGACGGCACCGACAACGGCATCCGGATCAAGAGCACCCGCGGTCGCGGCGGTATCGTCGAAGACATCGTTGCCTCCCACATCCATCTCCGGAACGTTCGCACCGCCATCGTGCTTTCCCTGCGCTACACCAAAACCCCGGTGGAGCCGTTCTCCGAGCGCACCCCTCAATTCCGCGACATCCACATTGATCACGTCACCGCCTCCAGCTCCGGAAGGTGTTGCGCGATTGAAGGTCTCGAAGAATGCCCCGTCCAAAATGTCACCCTCAACGATCTCGATCTCTCCGGCACCAATGGCGTCACCTGCTCCTATGCCAGGGACATCACCTTCAAAAACGTCCGAATCGCCGTGCAAAACAGCCCCTTCGTGGAGGATCATTCGCAAGATATCCGGAGGCTGGACTGGAACGAAGTCCCCCTCGTCCCCACCACGAAATAAACGAACGCCCGGTTCGACCGGCATACCGGTCGAATCCGTCACACGGGGAATCGGAGCGGGTGAAGGGAATCGAACCCTCATTTCGATGCAACCCTAGATAATTGAACATTTCCCATATTTTTTGACTGTTTTGACTTGCCTGACTGTCTTGAATGTAGTAAGTTTAGTAGTAAGTATATGGCTTCACTAACTCGCAAACACGACTGCAAAAACTGGATTGCCAACATCACGCTGCCTGACGGCACACGAACGAGCCGCAGCACTGGCACGGATGATAAAAAAGTGGCGCAAACAATCGCGGATTCGTTGGAAGAAGCAACGCGAAAGGCCAAGAAAGGCCAGTTCGTTGAAAAGGACGCTCGCGCAGCGTTGAACGCCATCCTCACCCGCGCTAACGAGGACACCATGAGCGGCGATACGGTTGACCATTTCTTGCGTGAATGGCTTAACGGCAAATCGAATGTCGGCACGAACGAACGCTACGCGCCAGTTGTGGACGCTTTCTTGAATCATCTAGGCAGCAAGTCCAATGGTTTGCTGTCAAAAATCAGCCACAAGGACGCACAGAAATTTATCAAGAGCCGACAAGTTCAAAATTACGCCTCAAAAACCATTCGTGTCGAGGCAAAGATTTTGAGTGGCGCGTTCAATCTGGCAAAAAAACTTAACTTCGTTGACGACAATCCGTTTGACAAGGCTCTGGCGATTTCGCCAATTAAAGTCACATCGTCAAAGCGCATTGAATTTACGCCGGAGCAAGTCTCAAAAATTTTGGAAGCCGCAGAGGGTGAGTGGAAAACCGTTATTTTGTTTGGTTATTTCACTGGCGCAAGACTTGAAGATTGTGCTTCTATGAAATGGAGCAACGTCAATTTTTCAAAAGGCTTATTGGATTATGTCGAAAGCAAACGCGGCAAGCGCGTTGTCGTTCCGATGTCGCCACAGTTGGACGAACACTTGCAAGCCATCGCGTCAACGGACAGCACAGACCCATATATCACGCCATCACTCGCAAGCAGGGAATCAGGCGGGAAAAGCGGATTGAGCGAGCGATTCATTAAAATCATGGTCAAGGCGGGAGTTGACCCGCTGGAAATTAAAGGACAGGGCAAGCGTAAATTCAGGCAGCGAACTTTTCACAGTTTGCGCCACACGACAAACACCTTGCTGGCGAACAACGGTATTGACCAAGAGACGCGCATGGCTCTGATAGGCCAGACAACGAAGGCGGTGAATTCGGATTACACTCACTTGGATTTGCCGAAATTGCGCGGGGCTATGGCAAAGATGCCACCACTGAAAATTTCACCGAAAAACTAGGGACTTGGGTGTAATACAAGATATGGAAAAAGCAATCAAAGATTCTACGGCAGGTTTAGATAATACAACTGGCCATTCGTGCCATTCCCGCCAACCAGTTTTTCAAGTCCCTTGCGAATGTCTGATACATCAGATGCGACGCGCTTTCGGGTATCATCCGTCAGATTTTGGCGAGACAGATTTTCTAGGGCATGATGAGTATGGCGTAGAATTTTAGTGATGGACTCAATGGCTTCGACTATGGATTTTTCTTTGTTTGTCATATGGTGGATAAATGTTTTAGGGTGTGTGTCAAGCCGCTAGGCCAATGTTACCGGCGTCATCTTGCGCTAGAATACAGGCACGCACGCTTTGCATATCCCATAGCCTGACACCTTTGAACTGACCCGTCACGCGCAGAACCTTACCGCGAACTTTTCGCATTTTGTGAAGGTTGTAGAGAGTCCCCTTTTTGATGCCGTAGTATTTCCTAACATCGTCGCTAGTGCCGAATTCTGGCTTAATTTCGCCGATGTTCACCGGCACAATGTCTGCAAATGTCCTTTGGTTATTGGTTAAAGTTAAGTTATCCATGTTGTGCATCATATAGTTTCGTTCACTAAAAGTAAAGACAATTCAAGTAGAATCGGAAACTTTTTTACCTAATTTGTATAAATGGCAAAACTCACCATTCGTCCCTTGTAAGATGCAATTCCGCCTCTAGTAAGATTCAAAACCGCGCCTTGCCAGATGTCTTGTGGAATTATCAATCAGACAAATCTAATTTTATTTTAATTTATGTTGACACGATGATTAGACAATGTTTTCAGGACATCCGAGAGGGGGTGGCAAATTCCTTAAAAAATAAAAAATTAGTGAACCGCAGCAATCAAGGGGTAGTCCAACATATTTATTTACAGGTTTGAACCGTCAAACCGCCTTGCCAGATTTCACCGTGTCGAAAATTCCGGCAGGAAAATCACCTCAAAAAGCGCGGGATTGTCCTTTATCCATTGATGTCTCTGAATGTGGTTTCTCCGTGCTTGTCTGGTTTGTTTATTGTATAGTGTGGTGATGTGCAAGTTTTCGGATGTTTGTTCCAAGCCAAGTATCAAGCGATTCATCAAGTTGTGGCTGTCTTTGAAGGAGACGCCTTACTGGTTTCATCAAACACTGACTTTGGGGCAGCAGATTGAAGATTTTGGGGTTGCCAAGCCGATTCTGGAAAAGTTGTTTGACTCGCTAGAAGTGGAAATGGGCAAGACGCATGACATGGGCGCGGTGTATATCATGGCGCATCAGGAGAACGACAGGGTTCACTTTCATGTTGTTTTTTTCTTTTATGGGACGCCAGCCGAAACGCCGGAAAATTTGGCCGCGATTCTGCGGCGTAAAGTCTGGAAACGATGGAAAAAGCTCAATTCTGGCCTCAACCACACGGGCAATCGGTTGACGATTCGGACGAAGGGAAACGGATTGTGGTATCTCTTGACGAATCACTTGACCGTTGGAAAAACTGGCAAAGAAAAAGGAAAGCCGAGTTGGTATGGCATCCGCAACAAGCGGCTGATTGAAGCAAATGCGTCACCAGTGACCATGAAGCAAGTGCAACGCGAGTTTGACCGTTATTTTCCTGTCATAAAACCTGCCGCCGCCGTCGCCAAGCAACCGAAAGGCGTTTTTTACGATAGGCGCAAATTGGCCGATTTGAAGGGCTATTTGGAATACAGAGACAAGCAAGATTGGGAAAGTTTCAAGCGAGCCAAGACGGGCAGAAAAGGAAAAATTGGTGATGCTGACTTCATAAATTTTCTAAACGCTCAAAATGGCTGGAAGACCGTCAAGATGGATGATGGGAAAACACTTTGAATCAGGAAATTGTTTGGGTAATTTGTTTTGTCTAATTTGTTATTGCTGGACTAGGCGAAAGAAAAGCCGGTTTCTGCGAAACAATACCAGAATTGCAAGGCCGATGCACAACAGAGAAGTCGTTGAACTTTCGGGAACAACAGTTGCGTCAACGGTGAAAGCGGGATACTGCGTAGGATTTCCGCTGTATTGTCGCAGGAATTGTGCGACCGTATAACCGCCATTTGGTGCGCCATTTTCTTCCATATCCACTTGAATCCATAATGAACTACTGCCGAGTAGTGAGGAAGGGAGGTTTTGATTGTAGGTCAAGCTCGTAGCCGTTGAATCGCTTGGAGTCGGGTCATTGAGAAGCAATTGCCACGATGAACCGTTGACGGATGCCCAAAGCGAAGATGAGCCTGTGCCAGACCCCGACCCCAGACCCCCGCCATTGAAATTCCATGCGCCAATCCAAGCGGTCAGAGAGATTTGGGTGGACGGTGCGCCGAAATTAAATTCATAAGTAAGCGTTCCTTGAACACCGTTTCCAGATGGCCCCCAATAGGTAACTCCGTCTCCCTCGTTAATTTGTTGGACGTTCTGTTGTCCCACAACATATTGCAGAGCATTTGGTGAGAAAGCAGTCGCACTACTGTATAGAAAACCTTGCGCGATGCTGTTTGCTGCAATGAATATGCCGACAAGAAACAGCGCGGCAAAGCATGAGGTTTTGATAATGTGTTGCATATATTTTCCTTATTTTGATTGGTTTCGCTTTGTTGTTATCCGAACCAGAATTATCCCGTTTTGGGATAATGGTCAAACCTGATTATTGATTATGCCCGATGCCGAAATCTATATTCAGCGCGGGACAGGAAAAGCTGCAAAAGCTGTTGCGTCAAGCGCGAACGGACGCGGGTTTAACGCAAATTCAACTGGCGGACAAATTGCAACGTCCGCAATCGTTCGTTTCAAAATACGAAAGCGGTGAACGCCGCTTGGACTTGGTTGAACTCCGGCAAATCTGCGCTGCGCTGAAAATTTCATTGGCTGATTTCGTAAAACGCTTCGAGAAATCTTTGGGGGCTTAATCGCCGCTCGCAAAAATGTTGCCGCCAGCCGCAAATATGGCTGGCCTTGCGTGGTATTTTGACCGCTAACGAGTTTTTGAGCGGGATTTAACCGTTTTGGACTGCCCGAAATTGAAAGCGGCATACGCGAAATAAGCGCGGACGGCTGGCATGGATATAAAATTCAATTTTATTGTGGCGTGGAAAAAAAGACAGGGGACAGCCTGCTTTTGGTTGAATTCACCTTCCGCCCTGACTGTCTTGACCACGTTGAAACGTCTTGCGATTGTAGTAAGTTTCCGTAGTAAGTTTGACACTAAAAATTTTCAAAAGCCCATAAAACTATTGATTTTATTGACTAAAATCAAAGTGGAGCGGGTGAAGGGAATCGAAACCTCATTTCGATGCCTGCCCTCCATAGCCGCCGCCCACCAACTTGTCGCGTCGACTGGCCGCGGCGTAACTCAGTGAAGACGGGATTATAATGGAGACGGAAGCCGAGGCGAGAGGATCAACTCCCAACGAGTTCTCCAAACCGGGCAGGGGAGAAAAGTGTCAAACTAGGGTTTGACCCCTTTTCCTTTTCCGAACGTCAGCCGCAACAACCGGTCGGGATATTGCTTGGATTTTATCTGTCCATTGACATCCGCGACCAAAATCGTCAGGCTGAAGAGCACAAGGATTTTCCCGAATGAAAACAGAATTACAGATTCGTGCAGAAAACGTTGCCGAACGCTTCCATGGCGCTCGCAAACCGGTTATATTTGAATTTGCCGGAGTTCCCAAAGCCGGCAAAACATCGACGTCGAACGCGCTTCAAGCTTTCTTGAAGCGGTGCGGATTCCGGGTCGAAATCGTCAATGAACGGGCTTCCCCATGCCCGTTCCGGGACAAGACGCAATCAAATTTCAATGTTTGGACGGCTTGCACGACGCTGGCGCAAATTCTGGAAAAAACACAAAACCCACCGGGATTTGACGACCCTGACATATTGATTTTGGACCAGGGCCTGTTTGATGCTCTTTGCTGGCTCAGACTCATGGAGCGTCTGGAGCGGATTCGTCCGGAGGAACGCCAGGTGATCGAGAGTTTTCTGAGGATGGCGGATTGGCGCAGGCGTATTTCGGCGGTCTTCGTAATGATGGTGTCACCCGAAGATGCGATGCAGCGGGAAAAGGGACTTTTGCCGGTCGAGCGCCAGGAAGGCTCGATTATGAATAAAAAGGTTCTGGCCCGGATGTTAAACACGACCCGAAAGACATCCCAAAGTTTGAAGCAGGAATTCCGGATTTTCGAAATTGACACCTCAGCCGAACGAAAGGGCGGGGCCAAACAGATTGCCGAAGCAGTGGCGAATCTGGCGCTGAATGTCATTGAGGAACACCTTTGCGAGGATGTTCTCACATTGCCGGAAGAGGACGTCATCCGGACGTTTGCCGGCAGGAGGTGTTTGAATTCTTCGGAAGCCGCCGCCCTGGTTGGGTTGTTTGTCAAATCAGGCAATTTCAAGCCCAGGGAAGAGGTGGAGGCGGATAAAACCCGTGTTCAGGCACTCCCCGTGGTTGTCATCCGCAGTAAAAGTGGCAGGGTGTTGCGCCTCCGCAGGAAAGAACGGACCGGCCAAAACCCTCTGAACGAGAAGATGGTCATCTGGACCGGCGGACCCGTGCGAAAGGAAGATGAAGCCGGCGGAGACTCAATTTTACAATGCGCCTTGAGAGAGATTCAAGAGGGATTGCGGCTTGGCCTTGAACCTCACGATCTAAAACTGCGGGGAGCTGTTTATTCCGGACGCGGCGGCGAAGGAACTCAAAAGCGCGCAGCCATCGTTTACGAATGGAAAACCAAAACCGACGACACTGCCATCGCTTTGAGCGGTGGGGAATTTTTCGATGGACAGGGCACGGCTTTAAGCGGCACTTTTGTGCCGCTAAAGGACCTGGCCCGGGAGGTGGATGACGGAAAGATTGCGGAAGAATGGTCGGTGGAAATCGTTCGCGAACTTCTGGCAAAGGATTACAGATTTTCGCCCCGGCTCTTTTGACTTACGCTGGCCTGCCGAGCGGTGCATCTCAATTTTTGAACACGGCGGAAAATTCTCATTAGCACCGGGCTTCAGCCCGGTGATGATGGTCGAAAAACGTCGGGAAGCCGTTTTAACGGCTTTGGTGTGCAGGGAACCCGTTGAAACGGGTTTTATTCTCGGGACAACTGGTTTCACCTGAAGCCGGGTGCTAATGAGAGGCGCCTCCCTATCTCCCATCTCCTAGATCACTTCTCGATGCCGAGCAATTCCACCTCGAAGATCAATACGCTGTTGGGCGGAATCGCCGGGGTGGGGCTATGGTCGCCGTAGGCCAGTCTGGCCGGGATGAACAACTGCCATTTGTCGCCGACCTTCATCAGTTGCAAGGCCTCGACCCATCCCGGGATGACGCCGCCGACCGGAAAGGAGATGGGCTGACCGCGCTGTATCGAACTGTCAA
>Ga0187862_10004274_pt1 | contig 13658 bp, 11 predicted proteins | sample June2016WEW_10_1_FD_133003 | JGI IMG/M metagenome (GOLD analysis project Ga0187862, IMG submission 133003) | Peatland microbial communities from SPRUCE experiment site at the Marcell Experimental Forest, Minnesota, USA - June2016WEW_10_150 | ecosystem: Environmental > Terrestrial > Soil >...
ACAACCTGGACTTGGATTCGATCCACTGGCTGCAGGGATTTCTGAATGTGTATGACGGTGTAGTGATTGCGATCTCGCACGACCGGCACTTTCTGAACAGCATTTGCACGCACATCGCCGACATCGATTACGAGACCATCATCACTTACACCGGGTCGTACGATGAGATGGTGCTGGCAAAAACGCAGGTGCGGTCGCAGATTGAATCGCAGAATGCGCAGCGGGAAAAGAAGATCTCGCAATTGAACGAATTTATTGCGCGATTCTCAGCCGGTACGCGGTCGAGCCAGGTGCAGTCGCGGCGCAAGGAAGTGGAACGGCTGCAGGTGACGGAACTGGCCAGGTCGAATATCCAGCGGCCTTACATCAAGTTTGAGCAAAAGCGGCCTTCGGGAAAGCACATTCTCGAAATCGAGCATCTGGGCAAGACTTACGGGGACAAGACCGTCATACGCGACTTTACGGCGAGCATTACGCGCGGAGAGAGAATCGCGCTGATGGGGCGCAATGGAGCGGGGAAGACGACCCTGGTAAATGCGCTGCTGGCGAATTCGCCGACCACGCCGGAAGCTGAGTTGCGTAAGACCAGCGGCTACGACGGGCCGTTTGTGGACGCGGGAAAGGTGATTTGGGGGCATGAGGCGTCGATTGGATATTTTGCGCAGGACCATCGCAGCCTGATCGAAGGCGGCACGACTGTGCTGGAATGGCTGCACCAGTGGAATCCTGCGGCGGTCGGCGAAGAAATCCGCGGACTGCTGGGGCAAATGCTTTTTCAGCGTGAGGAAGCGACGAAATCCACCAACGTTCTTTCCGGCGGGGAAGCGGCGCGGCTGCTCTTCTGCAAGCTGATGCTGCAGAAGCCGAACGTGCTGGTGCTCGATGAGCCTACCAACCACCTGGATCTGGAGGCCATTAACGCGCTGAACATCTCGTTGCAGCGGTATCAGGGGACGGTGTTTCTGGTTAGCCACGACCACGACCTGATCGATGAGGTGGCCACGCGCATTTGGCACTTCGAAAGCGACCACAAGCTGACGGACTTCAAGGGAACGTACGAGGAGTACCAGGCCGCGGTTGCGGTGTGATTCAAGACGTTGGACTTCAGACCTCAGACTTCCGCCAAAGACTTAAGGCCCAGGACCAAAGACCGTGGAATCCGGTGCCGAGGTCCGCGGTCAGACGTCAGGGGTCCGCTCGTTTGCACCATTTCTGCTGCATGTAAATCATCCAGGTTCTCCACAGATTTCCACAGGCGTTTGCTGTTGCGTTTAGAGCCGCAAGTTGCGGATAATGGCGCGTAATGTCCTTGTGCCAAGACTGGCGCGGGAAGTTGCCATAGTCGTGTACAGCCGAGCCGATTTACTTAGAATTCTCCACCTCACGCCGCGCCAGTTGGCCAACTGGGAGCGGGCGGAGTTGATTGCCGCTTCAACGACCTATTCTTTTTCCGACCTGCTGAAGATCAAGAAAGTTCGCGATCTGTGTGCGATGAGGGTGAGGCCGGCGGTGATCCGGCAGTCGCTCGAGGCCATGCAGCAGCAGGCGTCGGGGATGGGAAATCCTTTGCTCGATGCGGGAACCTCCTATACGAATAAGCATCGCGTGGCGTTCCGGCACGAAGGCAGGCTGCTGGAGCCGATCGCGGGGCAGTTTGTGATGGACTTCGCAACGCGGGAGAAAGTTGTGACCAGCACGCCGATTCCTACTCCTGAGCCGGGGCCGCAGGAAAACGAGGCTGCGGCTTGGTTTGCGCGCGGCATTGCGCTGGAGGAAGATCCGGCGACACAGACCGAAGCGCTGGCGTCCTACCAGAAGGTGCTCGAGTTTCAGTCCGACCACGCGGCCGCGCACATCAACCTGGGAACGCTTTACTACAACCGCCAGGATTTCACCTTGGCGGAAAAACACTATCGTGCCGCGCTGGAAGCCGACGCTCGCTACGCGCTGGCCTATTTCGACCTGGGCAATGTTCTGGACGAAACCGGGCGCGTGCAGGAAGCCATCCAAACCTACAAGATGGCGATCCAACTGGCTCCCACCTACGCCGATGCGCACTACAACCTCGCGCTCGCCTACGAGAAAACCCGCGAGCCCCGCAGGGCGCTGAAACACTGGCAGGCTTATGTCAGGCTCGATACCACGGGGCCGTGGTCCGTGCATGCGCGGAATCAGATTCAGCGCATTCTGCAAGCGGATGGGCTGAAGCTGGTGCATTCCCGGCGCTAAGGTACAGTTGCAGCTCATTGCGAATAAACGACTTATTGGCCTATCCTGTGCGAATAAAGCGCTTGATTCTTGGCGGCTTAAGCTGTAGCATAGTGATTGTCAGCATATAAACGGAGCGGTCCGCAGGGATCGTGTGCTGATACCGCCAGCGATGGTTTCCACCCAAGCGTGGATATACCCAAGAGTTCCGGTTAGCTGTCTAGATTCTCGCGAGGACCCTCGAAAGAGGGTCCTTTGCTATTGTGGCATTCTTATCGGTTTATTGTTTAGCGTGTTATACAGGATTACATAAAACCCTATCGGTTTGGCCCGAGGTCTGGAGCCGTGTTGGGCATCCCGTGCGTATGCGCTTTGAACGAACAAGACGAGGCCTTTTCTTGTTGAGCGCGACGCCTCGAAGAAAATATCATAGTCGATCGGTTGTCCCTGAGCTCCTATCACGACCACGGTGAAGAAATTTCCCTTTCCTGTGTTGTAGCACTTTCGCCTCGATAGGTTCTGCACGATGCCTGGAAGCTGTTTCGACAACTCGTAGCGCCGGAAATCAAATATGCGTGTCTCCCGCGAATCCGAGTAAAGGAGTGCTGGGTCGGGGTGCTCGCCGTCCCCGATTCCCCGAGTGAAGCAGTGCAAGCTAAAGCGCACTTCAACGGTGTATGTGAGGGCTGGCTTGTCTTCCTTTGCGGGCTGCTCGTAGGTAAGGCTTGTCGGGTGCAGGTGCGACAAATCGTAAGCGGTGTCCTGGTGGAGAAACGGCTGCCATTTCATATCCTACGGAGGCCGCAATTCTAATAAATCACTATCTCATGTGCTCGTTTTGGGGCATTCTTTCGAGCGGCGGTACATATTATGCCCTTGCCTAGACACTCAAGCAAGGACGACCCAGTACAGACCCTCTGGATTTTAAAACAGGCCGCAGGTTGCTCTCGACGGCATCCTTCCGAGGATTCTTAACGGTGCTAAAATCTCTGGTTTACCATTCTTCACGTGAAGGGATATTCATGCCCGAGACTTTGCAAACTCCTTTTCCCACGCCCCTGACCACGCTCACCGAAGACGAAATTCTTTTCCGCGACAACATTCGCCAGTTTGCCGACGATAAGATACGGCCGCTGGTGAAAGAAATGGATGAGAAAGGCGTATTCGAGAAGGACCTTCTTCACGAATTCTTCCAGCTCGGGCTGATGGGGATCGAAATCCCAGAGGAATACGGTGGAGGCGGCGCGAAGTTCTTTGAGGCGATCCTGGCGGTGGAGGAATTGTCGCGCGTTGATGCATCGGCGGGCGTGGTGGTGGATGTGCAGAACACGCTGGTCAACAATGCTCTGCTGCGCTGGGGCAACGCGGAACAGAAGAAGCGTTATCTACCGAAGATGGCGGCGGAAACGCTTGGGGCTTATGCTCTGAGCGAGGCCGGTTCCGGGTCCGATGCGTTTGCGCTGCAGACGCGCGCCGAGCTCAAGGGCAGCGAGTATGTTCTCAACGGCCGCAAGCTATGGATTACCAACGCCAAGGAAGCTGGGTTGTTCGTGCTCTTTGCTACGCTCGATCCCGCAGCGGGATACAAAGGCATCACCGCGTTCCTGGTCGAAAAAGAGTTTCCCGGATTCAGCGTGGGCAAGAAGGAAGACAAGCTGGGCATTCGCGCCTCTTCCACCTGCGAACTGATTCTTGAAGACTGCCGCGTTTCCAAAGACAATGTGCTGGGCGAGCCCGGCAAGGGATACAAGATCGCGATCGAGACGTTGAACGAAGGCCGCATCGGCATTGGAGCGCAGATGCTTGGCGTGGCGCGCGGGGCTTGGGAGTTTGCCGCCAAGTATGCCGTCGAGCGCAAACAGTTCGGCAAGGCTATTGCGGACTTTCAAGGGATCCAGTTCCAGATTGCGCAGATGGCGACCGAGATCGAAGCGGTCCGGCTCATGGTCTATAACGCGGCTCGCATGAAGGATGCGGGCGTGAACTTCGTGAAAGAAGCCGCGATGACCAAGCTGTTCGCCTCGCAGGTAGCCGAGCGGGTGACTTCGCTGGCCATCGAGATCTACGGCGGCTACGGGTTTACCAAAGATTATCCGGTGGAGAAATACTGGCGCGACGCTAAGATCGGCAAAATCTACGAAGGCACGTCCAACATGCAGCTGGCGACCATAGCCAAACTCCTGCTGAGTGGGAAATAGAGCTGCCGTTCTTCGCCTCCGGGTTTGAGCCTATGTCCGCCCGGCAACCCGCGACTGGCGAGCGTTCTGTCTTGACCAAGCGTTCCATGGTTAGTTCTCATGCTCAATATGTGCATTGAGTTGCACTTGGAGCCGGCGTGGAGTGGCGTCCAATCGCTGCTAACTCAAGTAAATTCAATGTTTTCCGGCCGCTTCGGTCATTGGCGGACAAGCTGCAATCTCCTTATGTGCCTGCCGTTGCGAGGCAAGACCGGGGTGGCACTTGACGACTTTGTTCGGTAACACAGCGGTGATTCCGATGGCGGCTCCGAAGAAGAAGCGGAGCCTCCTGCCCTTGCTCACGGTGGTGTTCCTGGCTTCTTATGGCTTGATGACGATGCTCATCGTTGAGCAGAACACAACCATCCAAGCGCAGAGCAATCTGATTCATGTCTTGCTCGGCGACAGCCGGGAGCTGTGGGCCATGAAAGCAAAGGCCATCGGTCAGAAGTCGGCTCAGGCAGGAGCGCAGAGCCGCGCCCAAGGTTCCTCGACCCAGGTTCCTTCAACCCAAGCACCTTCATCCCAAACCCCGTTGACCCAGGGACAATCTCCGTCAGTTCAGACTCCGTCTACCCGGATTCCATCACTCCAAGCCCCGTCAACCCAGACTCCGTCAACCCAGACCGTACCGCAGCACCATGTCCCAAGCCGGGCAGGAAAGACCGCGAAACCCAAGACCCAGGTTCCGCCCATGCCGGCTTCGGATTTGACCGATCAACGTCGTGTTTTGATTACGATTTGAGTCCCAGGTTTCAGCAGTCAACGTTGTGCGATTGTTCCCTGAAAGTTTGGAAGTAATGAAGGCCCTGACCCTAGCCTTGATGTTCAGTCTGACGGTAGCGCGGCCGGCGCAGCCGGTGCGCCGTCCGTCGGGCACTGTGGAGCGGCGCGCCACCACCGGACGCTGGTACTTTGCCGCCAGCGGCCACGCCGTTTACTGCTATGGACCGGTGATGACCCTGCCCCAAGCCAACGGCGACCTGCAGAAAGTCGCTACATTCTGCCGTGACGGCCGAGCAGTGGTGCCGTTGAAGGATTAGATGACGGTCCCAACCCGCTGAAATCCGCTTACTTTTGTTTGCCCTGTCCCGATCTCTGCAACATCCTCGCCAGCGGCACATGTCTGCCGGAAGTTGCCTTGTTACACTGATTGAAGAATGCCGGAACTTCCCGAAGTTGAAACTATCGCGCGCGGCTTGGCCAGACGCGTGTCGGGCGATGTGATCGAATCGGTCTGGCTGGGGCAGAAGCCAGAGCCGCTGAAGTCCACGGCGCAAGAAATTGCCGCGGCGCTCGAGCATAGCCGCATCGCCAACGTACGGCGCATGGGCAAGCACATTGTGTTCGACCTTGAGCGAGAGAATGGCTCTCCCTCGCCGGGGAAGGTCAGGAAGCCTAAAGCGATGCGTCCGGGATCTGTAGTTCCTTCCACAGGGCTTCCATCGGCGACGCAGGCGGGGGCGAACAAGGGCGTTCGCCCAACACGATCTAATCCCACGCAAGCGCAATGGATCGTCCATTTGGGGATGACCGGGCGTTTGCAAGTCTGCGAACCGCAGTCGGAAGTTCTGAAGCACACGCACGCGATTCTGAAGCTGGCGTCGGGCAGGGAACTGCGGTTTGTCGATCCCCGCCGCTTTGGACGGTTGAGCGTCGCCGCCGCCGGTGGATTCGATGCGGGCGGCATGGAGCCGCTGGACGCCGACCTCGATTCCTTCGTCGCTTTGTTTCGTGGACGCAAGACTCCCATCAAGAGCGCGCTGCTCAATCAGAAACTGCTGCGCGGGGTGGGGAACATTTACGCCGATGAATCTTTGTTCCGCGCTGGAATTCGACCGCGCCGCCGCGCCTCAACGATTACCCGTGACCGACTGGCCAAACTGCACGTGTCGGTGAAAGAGGTTCTTCGGGAGGCGATTGCTCTTGGCGGCTCGTCGATCTCAGATTATGTGGACGCGGACGGCGAAGAAGGCTTCTTCCAATTGCAGCACCGAGTTTATGGAAGAGAAGGCGAGCTCTGCCTGGTTTGCAAGACGCCCATCAAGCGCATCGTGATTGCGGGACGCAGCAGCCACTACTGCCAGACGTGCCAGAAATGAGGACGCTCCCTCGCGGTTCTGGTAATCTTCTCAGCCATGCCTGATTTCTCCATCGGAGTCGATCTCGGCGGTACCAACCTGCGCATCGCCGCCGTGAGCGGCGAGGGGCAGCTTCTCGAGAAAGTCACCCTGGGCACTAAACTCGCTCTCGGCCGCGACCATGTCATCAATGAAATGTGCGATGCGATTCAAGGTCTATCCGGCAAGTACAAAGCGGCAGGAAAGTTTCTTGGCGCGGGCATCGGCGTTCCCGGCCTCATCGACCTGCAAACCGGAATGATGCGGAAGGCGGTGAACCTTCCGGGCTGGGAAGACTATCCAGTGCGCGCGGAAATCGAACGCCGCCTGGGGTTGGCAAAAAACGGCGCGCGCGTAGTCCTCGAGAACGACGCCCGCGTTGCCGCTCTCGGGGAGCAGTGGCTGGGTGCTGCCCGCGGGGTCGACAATATGGCTGTGCTCACGTTGGGAACCGGAATCGGCGGCGGCATCGTCCTCGGAGGAAAAATCTGGCACGGCATGAATGGCATGGCAGGCGAGTTCGGGCATGTCACCATTGAACCGGAAGGCCATGCCTGCGGCTGCGGCAACCGCGGGTGCGCCGAACAGTATGCCTCGGCCAGCGCAATCGTTCGCATGGCCCGCGAGGCCATCGCCAGCGGTCAGGCGCCATCGCTGGCCAAGGCCGCGTCATCGGATGTTGAGTTCGGCGCGAAGTCGATCTACAACCTCGCGATGCAAGGAGACGAGCCGGCCCGCCGTATCTTTCAGAGTTTTGGACGCTATCTCGGCCTGCTGCTAGCCGGCCTGGTCAACGTATTGAATCTCGAGATGTACGTTATCGGCGGAGGCGCTTCCAGCGCGTGGAATACTTTTGCGCCGAGCATGTTCGACGAATTGCGCCAGCGGTCGGTGGTCTACGCAGGCACTGCTCCCACCGGTCCGCTGAAGAGCGAGTCCTCGGGAAAAAACGAAGTCGCCTCGGCACACGCTCAAAGCCGTAGCGAACGGAAGACCATCATTACGCGCGCATTGCTGGGAAGCGATGCTGGACTGTATGGAGCGGCGCGAGTGGCGGTGGTGGGTGGGTAAGGACGCCGAGAGTCGACCAGTCGCGTTCTTGATTGTTAGAGGAGCGACACGCAGACGGAACGGTCGTGGCGGGAGTCCCGATTCCTAAGCATCGGCGCCCGCTGATTACACCACCGACCTGATCGTTGATGGTGTCCGACGCTCTCCGAGTCGCCGCGCCGCCTGCAGAAACGCCTGATTCTGCTCCGCCGTCCCAATCGTTACGCGAATGCAATTCGGTGCGCCCCAAGGCCCCAGCGGACGCACGGCCACGCCTTGCTCCAGCAGGCGGTTGGCGAAGGAGGATGCGTCTTCTCCCAGATCGCAGAAGAGAAAATTCGCCGAGCTGGGGACGACGCGATATCCCAGCCCGGACAATCCCTGGGTGAGAACTCGGGACTGCACTGCATTATTCTCCACCACACGCTGAATATGGTGGTAGTCGTCGAGCGCTGCCAATGCCGCCGCTTGCGCCACCGACGAAACGGAAAATGTGTTGCGCATGCGGGCGCAATAGCCCAGCAATTCCGCGGGGCCCAGGCCATAGCCCACGCGCAGGCCGGCGAGTCCGTGCGCCTTAGAAAATGTTCGCAGCACTACCACGCTCGAACCTTGGCGAACATATTCCAGCGAGTTCGAATATCTAATCTTCCGCAGCGCAGCGAAGTGCAGCGCGAACTCGTAATAAGCCTCATCCAGCACCACTACCACATGGCCGGGAACTCGCTCCAGAAAGCGCTCCACCACTGCCGCTTCCAACATCGTGCCGGTTGGGTTATTGGGGTTCGCCAGAAACACGATCCGCGTGTTCGCGTCGATGGCGGCAAGAATGGCTTCCAGGTCGAAAATGTCTTCTCCAGAGCGCATCGGCGCTTCGACGAGGTGTGCACCCGCCGCCTGCACGGCCAGCGAATATACGATGAACGAGCGCTCGCCGGTCACGGCGTTCAAACCCGGCGCGAGCAGCGTCTGGCAGAGCAGGCTCAGCATCGCAGTCGAACCCGCGGTGACCAGCACTTGTTCCGGTGGCAACTTGTGATGCGTGGCCAGTTTACGGCGCAGTTCGCCGCAGTCGTCGTCAGGATAGGAGTTCACCGCGCTCAGTGCTCGCCTCATGGCATCGACGACACGCACCGAAGGTCCAAAGGGACTCTCGTTGGAATCGAGCTTGATGAGCTGCGAGCGGCTCTCCAGCCCGGCTGGCGTTGGGTTGGAAGCGCCCACTGAGCCCATGTTGCGGGCCGAGGTAGAGACCAAGTCGAAGAAGCGGCTCATACTTGCCGCTCATCATGCCACGGAAGGCTTCGTTCCCGCTATCGGTTTGTTGCAGGCGGTACGCAGGCGATCAACTTCTTGTGGAGTAAGGGCGCGGAATTGCCCGGGTGGAACGTCGAGGGTGAGCGGGCCGTAGCGGACGCGCTTAATCTTTTCCACGTGGTGTCCGACTTTCTCAAACATGCGCCGGATCTCGCGATTGCGGCCTTCGATCAGGGTGACCTCGTACCAGGGATTGGTGGCTTCTTTAATCAGGCGGATGCCGGCTGGCGCAGTCCGCACCCGGCGGCCATCTTCGGTTTGAATCGAAACTCCGCCGCGCAGCTTCTCCAGCGCCTCGGCGCTTGGGGCGCCCGCAATTTTCACGACGTAGGTTTTTGGTACTTGAGAAGCCGCTTTCATCAACTTGTTGGCCAGTGCGCCGTCGTTGGTTAGAAGCAGAAGTCCCTCGCTGGCATAGTCGAGACGCCCCACTGGATAGACGCGCTTCTTCACGCCGCGGATCAGCTGCATCACCGTGGGCCGCTTTTCCGGATCGCTCACCGTGGTGACGTAGCCTTTGGGTTTGTTCAGCAGCAGGTAGACGTGCAGTTGCGCGCCTTGCAGCAGCTTTCCATCCACGCGAATGTGATCGGTGTCCGGATCGGCTTTGGTTCCGAGTTCGGTCACCACCGTCCCGTTCACCTTCACGTGGCCGGCGGTGATCAGTTCCTCGGCTTTGCGACGGGAAGCAATCCCAGCGGCGGCGATAATTTTTTGCAGGCGTTCAGCAGGCATTCGGGAAACTTCCAATCTAGGCTCGCGAGTAAGAGGACGGTTATTCTTTCTGAGCGGCGGACTCTGTGATCTCTTCCGGCTGTTCAGGGCCGGTATCCTGTGTTTGGCCCGCGTCTTCCGTCGGAATCAGCTCTGACTGAAACGATTCCGCCACCAGCTTCTCGAACTCTTCCATGCTGGGCAGCTCATTGACATCCTTCAGGCCAAAGCGCATCAGGAATTCTTTGGTCGTCTTGTAGAGAATCGGCCGTCCGATCACCTGCTTGCGGCCGGCGGTAGTGATCAGCTTGCGATCCAGTAGAGTTGCAATCACGCCACCCGAGTCCACGCCGCGAATTTCGCTGATTTCCGGCACCGTGGCAGGCTGCTTATATGCGATCACCGCCAGCGTTTCCAGAGCTGGGAGTGAAAGCCGGATCGGCGGCTTCAGACTCTTGGCGAAGCCGCGCACCATTTCGTGCTGCTCGGGCTTGGTGGACATGCGATAGCCGCCCGCCACCTGGCGAACCTCAATGCCATGATCGGGACTGCCGTATTCGCCGACCAGTTCCTCCAGGCTGGAGCGCACTCGCGACTTCACCTCAGCGTCATCGGCAGCGCCCGCCGCGACAACACTGTCCTTTACAAGCTGGGTCATCTGCTCCAGCGTGACCGGCGTCTCCGCCGCATAAATGATGGCTTCGAGTTGAGCTTTCAAACTCATAAAACAGTTGCCAGTTGCCGGTACCCAGTTGCCAGTAAATTCAAAACCAAAAACTCAAACTCCCGATCATCAACCAAACTTTGAAATTGCGCCGCCGCCAGTCGTTAAACCAAAGCCGATTCTTACTCGCAACTGGGTAGTGGCGACTGGCAACTGTTTACCGCCAATCGTCGCGCACGGCCGCTTGCTCTGCCATGATCGCGTCGAACCCGACGTGTTTGCGCACCGCGATCTCGCCGAAAAGTTGTTCCTGACGAACCTGGATTGCCTGCAGCCGCACCATTTCGAGCAACGCCAGAAACATGCACACCAGCGCCTGCCGCGAAGGCACTCGCATCAGGAGCTGTTTCAGCCGGATGGGCCGCGATTCGAGCGACAATCGGCGCCGCAAATAATCAATCATGTGGCCCACCGTAACGGTCTCCTCGTCCACGTTGATCACGGGCCGGGTGCGCACGCGCTCCAGAATTTGCTGGAAGGTTTTGACCAGGTCGATCACATCCGCAGCGATCTCCGGCTCGGTGCCTTCGGCATCCATGAATTCCTTGAGCGCCGGGTTTGTCAGCACCGCATCTTCGATCTGCTGCTTCTGCAAGAGCATCTGCGCCGCTGATTTGAACTTCTCATGCTCCAGCAGTCGGTTTACCAGCTCCGTGCGAGGATCTTCCAACTCCACCGCTTTGGCTGACGGATCGCGGGGCAGCAGCATTTTCGACTTGATGTGAATCAGCACCGCGGCCATGTAAATAAAGTCAGCCGCCACATTCACATCCAGCTCGCGAATCTTTTCCACGTAAGCCAAGTACTGCGCCGTGATGCGCGCGATGGGAATATCGTAGATATCGATGTCCTGCTTGCGAATCAAATCGAGCAAAAGATCGAGCGGGCCTTCGTAGACGTCGGTTACCGAAACTGCAAATGGAGAATCGCTCTCTTCTTTCTTCGCGGAATTGTCATCCGAGTTCTTGGTTGGCTCGGTTTGCGTAGACGCGATCGCTACCAGCGCCGGCGTAAGCGACTCCGGGGCGTTGTCCGCCGAGGTAACGATTCTATCTTCCATGCTACTTTCCATCTCCCGCTGCCGGTGATTCGTACGCAAGCGACATTCCCATGGCGTCGCGCGCCTGATCCATGGTCTCGGCTGCTGCCTTACGCGCCCGATCCGTGCCTGACTCCAGAATATCCCAAGCCAGCCGCGGATTCTCCTCGAATTTCTTGCGCCGCTCCTGCATCGGAGTCAGCAGTTGCACCAGCGCATCGGCCGCCCAGCTTTTGCACTCAATGCACCCAATGCCCGCCGACCGGCAGCCGGTGTTCACCTTGTCCATGGTAGCGCGATCGCTGAAAATCTTGTGGAGATCGCCCACCGGGCAGACATCGGGATTGCCGGGGTCGGAGCGCCGGACGCGCGCCGGGTCGGTCACCATTGTCTTCAGCTTCTGCCGCACCACCGGCTCCGGATCCGTCAGCATAATCGTGTTGCCATAAGACTTCGACATCTTGCGGCCATCGGTGCCCGGCAACTTGGGCGCGGGGGTGAGCAGCGATTGCGGCTCCGGAAAAACATTTCCGCGCCCACCGTAAAAGCCGTTGAACCTCCGCGCGATCTCCCGCGTGAGTTCCACATGTGCCACTTGATCTTCACCCACCGGAACCACGTCGGCTTTGTAAATGAGTATGTCCGCCGCTTGCAGCACGGGATAGCCCAGAAACCCATACGTTCCCAGGTCTTTGTCCTTGATGTTCTCTCGCTGCTCCTTGTAAGTGGGAACCCGCTCGAGCCAGCCCAGCGGCGTGATCATAGAAAACAGCAGGTGCAGCTCGGCGTGCGCCGGAACATGCGACTGGATAAAGATCACGGATTTCTCGGGATCGAGGCCTGCCGCCAGCCAGTCGAGCGCGACCTCCAGCGAATTTTGTTTTACGCGCGAAGTGTCGGCATAGTCGGTGGTGAGCGCATGCCAGTCGGCCACTTCGAAGAAGCACTGATACTCATCCTGCATGCGCACCCAGTTGTCGAGCGCGCCCACATAGTTGCCGAGATGCAGTTTGCCGGTCGATCGCATGCCGCTGAGCACGCGCTTACGTAAATTGGTCGAAGGTGTCATCAGTTTTCAACGGGTCGTGACAACAAAGGGGCACACAGGAACCACACCGCCCCAGATTCCAGATTGCAGCATCATGCGAGGATACTGTCGATATTACCACGCAGGGCGCGGATTTCGGGTGTGCAAGTACGCCCCGCTCCCGTCCCGATGCTTTATAATTCGCGCTCCATCCGCACGCCGGATGGAACTCGTCCGCATGTCACATCTCGCCCGCAAACTCCGCTTCACGGACTACTTCACGCTGGCCTGGGGAACGATGGTCGGTGTGGGCTGGCTAGTGGTGATGGATGACTGGCTGCTGCGCGGCGGCGCTCTGGGCGCGCTGCTGGGCTTCGCCATCGGCGGCGCGCTGCTGTTCCCGATCGGCTGGGTTTACGGCAGGCTGGTCGCCGTGATGCCCGATGCCGCGGGCGAAATTGCATATACGGCAGCAGCTTTTTCCCGCCCCGTCAGCTTCTCCACCGGATGGATGATGATGCTGGCCTACTTCATTGTCTGCCCGTGGGAAGCCGTGGCCGTAGGCCGCATCGCCGGCTATATCGTTCCTTCGCTCGACTCGATCGAGATTTACCGCATCGCCGGACGGCCCGTCTATCTTCCGCACCTCGTCATCGGCCTTGGACTCACGGCGCTGCTTACCATGCTGAACTATCGTGGCATCCGGCTTAGCGCGACCTTCCAAAACTGGACTGCCTTCGGCACGCTGGCGCTGTTTATCGTTTTCGTCGCGCTCGGCGTGAGCAAAGGATCGCCGCACAACTTCCCCCCGCTCTTTACTCACGCGCCGCTGGTTTCGTTCCTGCTCGTAGTCCAGGTCGTCCCTTATTTCATGACCGGATTCGAATCCGTAAGCAAGGCAGCGGAGGAATCCACTCCCGAATTTCGCGGGCAGGGATTTCTCAAAGCCATCTGGATGGCCGTCCTGGTCGGCATTCTCTTTTACACGTTCGTTATTGCCGCAGTCGCGTTTGTGGCGCCCTGGCACGAGTTGACCGGGGAAAAGTTCATGACTGCAGTCGCTTTCCAGCGCGCCGTGGGCTCGCGCTGGATCGTCAACATCATCCTGGCGGCGGCGCTGCTGTCGTTGTTCAAATGCTTCAATGGAAACTTTGTAGCCGCCAGCCGCCTGTTGTTTGCCTTGGGGCGCCGGGGTATGGTCGACGCACGCGCCGGACGAATC